>Ga0208511_100209_pt1 | contig 25185 bp, 20 predicted proteins | sample LakWasMet39_LOW7_2_FD_183879 | JGI IMG/M metagenome (GOLD analysis project Ga0208511, IMG submission 183879) | Freshwater sediment methanotrophic microbial communities from Lake Washington under simulated oxygen tension - Sediment Metagenome... | ecosystem: Environmental > Aquatic > Freshwater >...
GGCAAGGGTGACGACTCAGGGACGCGACGCATCGGACGGGGACGGTTGCTACCTCGGCGCTGGCTCATGACGCGATCGATCAGAGCTCCCGGGCAGACGACGGTCAACCCTCCTTATCGACACCCTCGTGAGGGAGCGGGAGCGACCTACCACGCCCACCCAGTGCGGCCTCCTCGCGACGAGCGACGTCATCGAGGGCGAGCCGACGATGAACGGTTCTCGGACTCGGAGCCGGTCGCGAGGAGGCCGCACTGGGTGGGCGTGGTAGGTCGCTCCCCTCCAGAAGAACCGCACTGGGACGGCCTGGGTGGGCTCTCCCCCTCGCTAACGCTCAGGGTCTGGCTCTGGTCGCTGACGGCCTCTCGGTCGTACCGGGGACTCCTCGCTGAGGGCCTCTCGGTCGTACCGGGGACTCCTCGCTGACGGCCTCGCGGTCGTACCGGGGAGATCCCCGCCGACGGCCTCTCGGTCGCTCCCCTCCGGGCGAGGCCGCGCTGGGTGGACGTGGTCGGTCGCTCCCCTCCGGGCGAGGCCGCGTTGGGGTGGACGTGGGTGGGCTGCTCCCCTCCGGGCGAGGCCGCATCGGGGAGACGTGGTCGCTCGTACCGGCGCCCCCCGTCACACCCCCAGCGCCACCATCTTCAGCGGGTGCTGCCCGTCCCGGCTGGGGAAGTCCTCCTCCGGTGTGATCCACTCGGCGTCGCGCACGGCTCGCCCCGCCTTGGCGGCGCTTCGTCGCAGCCGGTCGAGCCACTCGTCGGGCCTCACCCCCGCCACGTTGTTGCAGCACACGATCGTCCCACCCTCGGCGGTCGCCAGCAGCGCCGGCTTGAACACCGCGGCGTAGTCGTTCACCAGATCGACCACCCCAAACGGGCTCTTCGCCAGCCTCGGCGGATCAAGGAACACCAGCCCGTAGCGCCTCTGCCCCAGCCTGGGAAACGGCGGCATCCGTCGCCCCCGCACCACCTCGGGCTGTCCCAGGCCCGCAAGCTGCCTCACCGCGGGAAACACGTCGCTCTGCAGACACCTCGGCGCGACCGCCAGCTCGTTGAGCCTCGCGTTCTCCTCGGCCACCGCGAGGCTCGACGCGGCGAAGTCCACGTTGAGCACCTCGCTCGCTCCGCCCCTCGCAGCCACAAGTCCCACCCCTCCCGTGTACGCGAAGAGGTTGAGCACCGAGCGACCCGCCGCCCGCGCCATCACCCACCGACGTCCTGCGCGCAGGTCGAGGAAGAGCCACGGGTCCTGCCCCGAGTGACGCGCCTGGATGCGGTAGCGCACGCCCATCTCCCTCGCCACGCGAGGCGCCGTCGCCGCCGAGAGCGCCTCTCCCTCCAGGGGGTTGCCCACCCGCGAGCCCGCTCCGCTGCGGTCGTTGTAGACCACCGCGCAGCCGGGCAGCGCGGCCTCGTAGAAGCCCTCCACGACGCGGAGCGCCTCGGCGTCGAGCGGGGCGTGGAAGGACTGCACCAGCACCAGGTCGCCGTAGCGGTCGACGGTGAGCCCGGGCGCCCCCTCCACGCTGCCGTGGAAGAGCCGATAGGCGTCGGTCTGCTCGGCGTGGAGCCTCTCGATGAGCAGGGCGCGGGAAGAGAGCGCCTGGGAGAGGAGCGGTGCGAGCGACGGGGACATCAGCGAAAGCGCGTGGCGGATGGGTCGCTCAGCGGCACTGGAAGGTCATGTCCGCGCCGAGGGTGGCGCGGTCGACGGTGAGCATCTGGTTGTTGACCGCGGTGCAGGTCGCGAAGTTGGGCTGGGCGCTCACGTACATCTCCACGCGCTGACCCCGGCAGCGCGCGGGCCACGGGATGGACAGCCGCCCGTTCTCCACGCGCAGCCACTCGGCGCCGCCCTCGTTGTTGAGCATGGTGGTGCAGCGAGGGGCCTGCGGCTCGATCCACACCTGGTGCCTGCCCTCCTCGGGGCAGTCGTAGGAGACCTGCACGCAGAGCGCGCCCGTGTAGCGCCGCCCCTGTGGAGGACCGTTGTTGCGCCAGAAGCGCACCTCGACGTGCGGCCACTGGCGGCACGCGTCGCCGACGCAGGGCGGCGGGATGTTGCGGGCGCAGTCCGCGGAGGAGGCCGCGAAGGCCAGCAGGAGCACCGTGGAGACCTTCATTCGCGTGGGCATCGCAGCTCCCTCTCGTAGCGCACCAGGTCGGCCTCGGTCAGCCGGTTGGCCGGACGGGCGAGGGCGTTCATCGGCCGGAGCTGCATGCGCACGTGCTCGGCCATCGCAGGGTCTCGGAAGGCGCAGTCCATGCTGGCGATGGAGGGGAGGTTGCGCTGGAGGAAGCGCTCCGCCGCCGCGGGGCTGCGCGAGGTGACGATCTGGTCGACGCCGGTGACCACGTTGCGCTGCGCCACGCGGTGGATCGGGTCGCGCTCGCCGTGCGCGGCGGCGGTGGCGATCTGCCCCTCGCCCTGCTGCGCCATCGCGAGGTCTTCGGGCGGGACGACCGGGCCCGGAGCGTGGCCTGGACCATGGCCGGGCGTCGTCGCGGCGACGGTCGGACAGGGAGGAGGAGGCGGCGGGCACTCGACCGCCGGCGGACAGGTCGGCGCAGGGGGAGCCGGCGGAGGGATCACCGCCACCGGTGCGGGCGACGGGCGCTCGACGACGCGCGGGGCGCGGCGATAGAGCACGACGTTGGCCACGAGGGACATCGCCAGCAGCGCCGCGAGCACGCCCTCGACGATGCGCGGTCCGCGGGTCGGGCGGACGGGTTCGGTATCATCCTGGGGGTCGTAGGACATCGTTGATGTCCCGGGAGCGTAACCGAAACCCGACCGTCGTCGGGCTCCCTTCAGCGCTCGGAGGTGGCGACCGCGAGCTCGGCCACCCGGAGGCGCCCCGCCTGGGGGCAGCGCTCGAGGCGCACCCTCACCGCGAGGTGACCGTGGCAGTACCAGCGTACGTCGACGTCCGACCCCGGCGGCCCCGCCTCGGGCTCGTGCGCGCACACCGGACCGAACATCTGCACGTACTCCTCCGCCGCCAGGCAGGCCCCCGCCGCGGGCGACCCTGGCACCAGCCGCATCGGCCCTCCGGCGGCCGGGCCCTCGGCCTGGCCCACCGCCACGGGCGCGTTGCCCGACAGGTACACCCAGCGGCCCGAGAGCCTCGCCGTCGGCGCCTGACACGCCACGGCCCCGAAGCACAGCACACCCAGCGCGATGGTCTTGATGTTCACGACGGCTCGCACGCTACCACGTCACCCCCGCCGCTCGCCCTTCCGGGCGACGCGCTCCCTCAGCGCCGCGAGGTCGTCCTCCACGTCCTCGTCGCTGACCGGCGGCGCCACGTCGACGCGCACCCCCGAGCGGGGCTCCCGTCGCGCCCTGGGGGCAGCTCCCTCCTCGGGCTCCGCCGCGCTCCGCAGCGCCCTCCCGACGTTCTCCATCAGCCCCGCGACGCCCACCTTCACGGCGTCCTTCAGCTCCTCCGAGGCCCTCGCCACGGCCTCGTCGGCGTCCCGCTTCCTCGCCTTGCGCGCCTCCTGCTCGGCCTTGCGCTCGGCCCTCCTCGCCCGCTCGGCCTCCTGCCGCTGAAACGACGCGAGCTCCCTCGGGTCGGGGCCCTGCTGGTAGCGACGCCAGTCGGAGAAGAGCCCGAAGGCCCACCCGAGGAGCGGCCACACGAACCACAGCAGGTGCGGCGTCACCAGGAGGTTGATGGCCACCAGCAGGGTCATCACCGACGCGAAGGTCGCCGCGTGGCTCAGCACCCCGCGGCGGCGCCGCTCCTTCCACGCCGCGGTCTCCTCGGCCACGGCGCGCTCGGCGTCCTGCGCGTCGATGGCCTCGTCCAGCACCGACTCGTCGAGGTTGAGCTGCTTCAGCACGTCGGCGAGCTCGGCCCTCGACAGCGACTGGCCGTGCTCCTGACGGGCGACCGCCCGCTTCAGGATCGCGTCCACCTCGGCCTCGCTGAATCGTCTCCCAGGGTCGCTCATTCGCCTCGAAGCATGGACTTATCACGTCCGCGCCCGGGCACCTCCCGGGAGGTTGAAAACGCTACCCCGTGGCGGGAGGGAGGTGAGATATCGTCGGGCCGGGGGAATGCGGGTCCCCTGGCCCAGCCACTCGTCCCCTCATGAATCCCTCGCGGAGAGCTCAATGACCGAAATGCGCTTCAGGAACTTCGGCGGCATCCACCAGTTCATGGTCAGCGACGAGGCCGACCTCGCCCGCATCGACGACCTCGACCCCGCGCGCTGGGCGGCCACGAGCGCGCCGCTGAGCGACCTTCACTGCGACCCGGCCTTCCTCCGCTACATCGACCCCGAGACCACCGGGCGGGTGCGCGTCGCGCAGATCATCGAGGCCCGCGACTGGCTGTTCTCACGGCTCGGGCAGAGGGACGTGCTGCGCAAGCGCGTCGAGGTGATCCCGGTCGCGGCCATCGACGACAAGGGCGAGGCGGGCGCCGGGCTGCGCGCCGCCGCGGAGCGGGTCAACCGGGAGCAGAAGGTCGCCGACGCGAAGGTCATCACCCTCGCCGACGTGCAGGCCTTCAAGGGCGCCTACGCGAAGCTGCTCTCCAACGGCGACGGGGTGGTGCCGGCGGAGGTGGTGCCCGAGGAGGACGTGAAGGCCTTCCTCAAGGACGTGATGGAGGTGGTCGGCGGCACCCCCGACCGCGGCGGCTCCAACGGCGTCGACGCCGACAAGCTGAAGCTCTTCGTGAGCCAGGGGAAGGTCTGGCAGGAGTGGCGCGCCAAGGGGGCCGCGGCGAAGCCCTGGGGCGACGCCACCGAGGCCGCGCTGGCCCTGGTGAGGGAGATGGACCCGAAGCTGGAGGCGTACTTCATCCACTGCGAGCTGCTGCGCACCGAGGCCCCCTCGCCCGAGAGCCTGCGCCTCAAGGACGACGACCTGCGCGCGCTGCGCCTCAAGGCCATCGGGGAGATCGAGCTCTTCCTCCAGGGCGCTCCGCTCTCGGCCCCGAGGGTCGACGGCGCGCTCCCGCTCGACGCCTCGGTCAACGAGCTCTACCGCGACCGCTTCGAGGCGCTGCGCGACACGGTCATCCGACGGGCGCTCGGCGCCGGGGCGACGTCGCTCTCCCGCGCCGACTGGCGCAAGGTGAAGGCCACCTTCGACGGCTACACCGCCTGGGAGAAGGCGAAGCCCGCGGAGCCCTTCGACAAGCTGGGCGACGACAAGATGAAGGCCTACCTGGACGGCGGGCTCCCGGCGAAGGTCGAGGCGTACATCGCGCTCGATCTCGCGGCCGCCAAGGAGATCGGGCAGATCGACGACCTCGAGAAGCTCATCCTCTACGTGCGCTGGCTCATCGAGCTGGTGAACAACTTCGTGAACTTCTCGGCCATCTACATGCCCATGCAGACCGCCCTCATCGAGGCGGGCTCGCTCGTCATCGACGGACGCCGGCTGGACTTCTGCCTGAAGGTCGCCAACCGCGCCGCGCACAAGGCCGTCGCGGTGCTGAGCAACATCTACCTCGTGTACGTCGAGGTGCTGGAGAAGGAGGGAGGCGCGGTCGCCTACCAGCTCATGGCGCCGGTCACCGGCGGCGAGGCGGGCAGGCTGCGCGTGGGCAAGCGCGGGCTCTTCATCGACCTCAAGGACAAGGAGTACGACGCGATCGTGACGGAGATCGTGGACAACCCCATCTCCGTGAAGCAGGCGGCCTTCGCGCCCTTCCGCCGGGCCGCGGCGGCCATCTCCAGCAAGATCGAGCAGTACGTCGCCAACGCCCAGGCCTCGCAGGAGGCCGCCATGACCGCGCGCGCCGAGGCGGGGGTGACGGAGGCGCAGGCCCGCGTCGAGGCAGGCGCCACCCAGGTGGGGACCGGCGTCGGCGTGGCCCGAGGGGCGGTGACGCCGCCGCCCGCGACCCCGGCGCCGTCGGAGCCCACGCGGCCGGCCTCCGAGGGGCTCAACCCCAACTCGCTGATCCTCGGGGGAGGCATGGCCCTCGCGGGCATCGGCGCGGTGCTCGGCGGCATCTTCGGCGTGATCAGCAGCCTCACGGGCTGGCTCGCCATCCTCGGCGTGGTGCTCACGGTGATGGGCGTCTCGGCGCTGCTCGGGTGGCTGAAGCTGCGGCGCCGCGACATGGCCCTGCTGCTGGAGGCCAGCGGCTGGGCGGTCAACGTGCACATGACCATCACCCGCCCCATCGCGAGGGTGTTCGCCTTCGTCCCTGAGCTCCCCAAGGACGCGGTGCTCGACCGCACGGACATGCTCCCGGGGAGCCCCGAGGACGAGAGCCACGCCGGGCGCACCGTGGTGCTGGTGATCCTGCTGGCCGCGGTGATCACGGGCGTGTGGTTCCTCCGCCGCCGGCTCGGCCTCGTGCACTGAGGCGCTCGCTACGCTCCCGCCAGCGTTGACAGCGCGGCGGGGCGGGTGGTACCCGCATCGACTCCGCGCCGGGACTGCCGTGCGCGTCGACCACCGACCTACCAGTCAATTACCGGAGCATCACGATGGGCAAGGGCGATCGCCGTCATTCGCAGAAGTCGATTCAGCGCGCGGGTCAGCGCAAGAAGAAGGAGCGCGCCGCCAAGAAGCTCGCCGAGCGCGCCGCCCGCTTCGCCAGCGCCGGCAAGGCCGCCGAGAAGAAGACCCGCACGCGCAAGCCCAGCGCCGCGACCTGATCCTCTCCCTCCCTCTCTCTCCCTCCCCCGTCACCCCTTCAGCGCATCGCGCACCGCGAGCAACGCCGCCCACCAGCGGGCGGTGAGCTCGTCGTCCGTGGTCACCGCGCGCAGGTCGCCGGTCCAGCACACCACCCTCGCGTCGCCCTCGCGCCACCCGGCCAGCAGCGGCAGCCGCCCTTCGTCGCCCTCCAGCTGCAGCGCCACCGTCGCGTCGCCTCGGAGCTTCACCCGGTCGACCTGCTGCAACCGCCGCAGCCAGCGCTCGGTCCCACGGTCGCCTCCTGGCGCCGTCAGCGAGCTCGCCTCGGCCCTGCCTTCGCCACCGCGCACCGCGTCGGCCCAGGGTCGCAGCGATCGCTTACCCGCCTCGGTAAAGCCCTCCCCCGTCGCGGGGAGCAGCACCAGCGTGGCGCCCGCCGCCACGGCCGATCGCACGCAGCCGAGGGCGTCGGGGTCGTCGAAGAGGGCGCCCTCCAGCACCACCAGGGTCGGCGCGTCCCAGAGCCCGAGGCCCGCGGCAGGACCGTAGTCGTAGCTGAGCAGCGAGCGCTCTCCGAGAGAGCGACCGAGGGCGGTGCCCAGCTCGTGGGCGACGCCGAGCTCCCCGGGGTGCCCGCCGGGCTGCGTCGCGACCAGCAGCGCCCGCTCGGCGCCAGGGAGCGCCGCGGAGGAGAGCGCCCGGCGGTCGACCGCGTCCGTGGGCCGGTAGAGGAGCTCGTCGCGGTCGCAGGAGTAGAGCCAGCGGGAGCTGTCGAGCGAGCGCGCGGCGAGGGCGGCGAGGTGCGCTCCGAAGGCGGCGTGGCAGCGGTCGACCACGCGGCGGGCGTCGTCCTCGGGGGAGAAGCCCCGAGGGAGCTCGACCGAGCGACCGAGCTGCAGCCAGCGCCACGCGCCCGGCGTCGAGGGGACGGGATGCGCCTCCAGCAGCGCCTCGCGGGTGGCCGCGGGGAGCAGCGCCAGGTCGGCGGAGTGCTCGCGGGACTCGAGCAGCATACCGGGCGAGGTATTCGGGGCGTAGAGGCTGAGCCATAGGCGGGGGCGGAGCGCGCCGGGGTGAGGGCCCGCGGAGGCCACGAGGTGCACCGACCAGGCCTCGGTGACCCCGTCGATGGACCACGCGGCGAGCTCGGGCAGCCGGGCGTGGGGAGCCCCGGGGCGGAGGGCGGGGGCCTCGGGGTGAAGGGCGTTCCAGGCGGCGGCGACGCGGTCGGAGAAGGCGCGGGTGAAGGCGACGGCCTGGGGGCGCACCGAGCGCAGGTGCCAGAGGGCGTTGGGGATGAGGGGCTGGAGGCGCTCCCAGTCGGGGTCGTCGGGCGTGAGGTTGGCGCAGCGGGCCGCGTCGCGGGGGTGGCGGTGGTGCAGCGCCTCGACGAGGGCGCGGGCCTCGGGGTGGGCCCCGAAGCGCATCCGGAGGGCGTCGAGGGTGGTCTCGGCGAAGGCGCGCGCCGCGAGCGTGGAGGGCGCTCGGGGGAGCTCCGAGCGCAGCGCGGAGAGGGCGGCGTCGACCACGTCGCTCCAGGCGAGGCAGGCCACGCGGTCCCGGGGGAAGGCCTCGCGGGGGGTGCGCCGGTCGGGGCTCACATAGATCAGCAGTCGCTCGGCGCCGGGGTGCTTCGCCCTGGACCACGCGAGGTAGGACGAGAGCTGCCCGTCGCCCTCGTCGGCGTCGAGCTTGTTCTCGATGAGCACCACCCACTCCCGGCCTCGGGTGTCGGCGCCGTGGCAGCGCAGGTCCGGGGCGCGGGCGTGGTCGCCGAGGGGCTGCTCGCGGAGCACCCTCAGCGAGGCAGGGACGAAGCTCGGGGGCGAGGAGGCCCGGACGAAGGGAGCGCCGGGCAGCGGGTCGAGGGCCGAGAGGGCGCGGCGCACCAGGGCGTCGAGCACCGAGGCGCCGAGGCCGTGGGACGCGCCGGGCTGCACCGGGCTGGGGTCGAGCAGCCAGGCGAGGAAGCGGGTGTGCGGGCGCTCCTTGCGGGCGGTGGCGAGCACCTCCAGCGGGTCGAACGCTGGCGCGATGGCGTCGAGGGCGCGCAGGTCGGGGTCTGCGAGCAGCGCCTCGAAGGGCGATCGTCGAGGGCGGTGGGTCATCGACCGGGGTCTCAGGGCTCTAGCACGTGGGCTATGGTGGCGGCGCATCGGGGCGGCGACGCGCGTCGTCCTCCCCCGGGAGAGCCCCTTCACCATCCCATGCGCATCGGCCAGCTCCTGTTGTTCATCGCGGTCGTGCTGCTGGTCGTGGGGGGGATTCATTTCTTCCTCTGGGCGAGGCTCTTCCGCGACCCCGCGTGGTCCGCTCGATGGACCCGCGCGGGCGGCGCGCTCCTCGCCTCGCTCGGGCTCTCTCTGCCGCTGCTGCTGATCGTCTCCCGCTGGCTCCCCCGCGCGGTCGCCACCCCGCTCGCCTGGGCGGTCTTCGTCTGGATGGGAGGCTCCTTCCTCCTCTTCGTGCTGCTCACCCTGGCCGAGGCGGTGCGGCTCGCGGCCGCCGCCGTCGGAGCCCTCCACGACCCGGATCGCCGTCGCTGGTTCTCCCGCGCCGTCGCCACCCTGAGCGGCCTCGGCGGCCTCGGCACCTCGGCCTTCTCGGTGCGCGCCGCCCTCGCGGCCCCCACGGTGCGCACGGTGCGCGTCCCCCTCGCGGCGCTCCCCGCGGCCATGGACGGCTACACCCTGGTGCAGCTCACGGACATCCACGTCGGCCCCACCATCGACCGTCGCTTCATGGTCGATCTCGTCGCGCGGGTGAACGCCCTCCGCGCCGACGCGGTGGTCATCACCGGCGACCTGGTCGACGGCTCGGTGGCCTCGCTGGGAGAGCACGTCGCGCCGCTGGCGGAGCTGCGCGCGAGGCACGGGGTGTTCTTCGTGACGGGCAACCACGAGTACTACTCCGGGGTCGAGGAGTGGATGGCCGAGCTCGCCCGGCTGGGCGTGCGGGTGCTGCGCAACGAGCGGGTGTCGCTCGGCGACGGGGCGGCGAGCATCGACCTCGCGGGCGTCGATGACTGGTCCGCCGCGGGGCGCGCCGCGGGGCACCGGGCCGACCTCGCGGGCGCCCTGAGGGACCGCGATCCGACGCGCGCCCTGGTGCTGCTGGCGCACCAGCCGAAGGCGGTGGCGGAGGCCGCCGCGAGGGGCGTCGGGCTGGTGCTGTCGGGCCACACCCACGGCGGGCAGCTCTGGCCCTTCTCCTACGTGGTCTCGCTCGACCAGCCCATCGTGGCGGGGCTCCACCGGGTTCGGGACACCTGGGCCTACGTGAGCGAGGGCACGGGCTACTGGGGTCCGCCGATGCGCCTCGGGACGCGGGGGGAGATCACGAAGGTGGTGCTGACGTTGACCCGAGGCGGAATCGCGTGATGCTCCCCGCTGCGATGCGCCCCTTCCTCCCGATGCTCCTGGCCCTCCTGCCGGCCGCGTGCGTGGATCAGTACGATCCGCCGCTCAGCTACGGGCGCTGCGTCTCCGACGAGCTCTGCGGGCTGGAGACCCGCTGCGACCGCGTCACGGCGAGCACCACCGGGGCGCCTGCGACCCTCTGCACCCTGCCCTGCACCGTCGACCGCAACTGCCCCGGGCTCGCGGGGGTCTGCGTGAGCGGCGTGGCGGTGGTGGCCGACGGCGGCGTGGCGGACGGAGGGCTCGCCGGGCGCTGCCTTCGCGCGTGCTCGGTCGACGGCGACTGCCGCCCCGGGACGGTCTGCCGGGCGCTGCGCCCGGACGCCGGGGCCGACCGGGTGTGCGTGGCCAACCTGCCGATGTGAGCGCTACCAGATGCGCGGGGTGAGCGCGATGGCGGCGTAGAAATCCCAGGTGAGGTCGTTGGTGCTGCGGAAGCGCCCGCCGGCGGAGTCGATGACCGGGCGGTGCGTCGGGTCGGGGGAGCTGTTGCCCTGGCAGCCGCCGCGCCACTCGGGGTGGTCCGCCGGGACGGTCTGGCCCGGGTTGCACGCGTCGGTGTTGGTGATGGTGTGCGGCGAGGTCCACGCGAAGGCCGCGCCCAGGGTGAAGCGAAGGAACTTCGCAGGCTGCACGGACACCATCGCGCTGCCGCCGAGGACGACGTGCGAGGCGGTGGTGGTGAGCCCGTCGAAGTACACGTTGCGCTCGGCCTGGCAGGTGCCGTCGGCGCCGCGCGCGTTGGAGGGGCAGCCCGGGAGGTTGAGCGGCCGGCTCAGCGACGAGCCGAGGGCGTCATACAGGGCGGAGTAATCGCGGCCCGGGGAGTAGTACGCGCCGCGGAAGCGCAGGTCGATGAGCAGGCGCTGCCAGGTCTCGCGGTTCTCCCAGGGGATGATCTCCATGCCCGCGGTGAGGGTGCCGACGATGGGCGGGAAGTTGGAGAGCTGCCCGAGGGGCGTGTCGGCGTAGCGGAAGGCGCTGTCTCGGATCGGGAACTCCGCGAGGAAATCGAGGCCCGCGTAGGGTTCGACGTACCCGAGGCGCCGGGCGACCATGGTCTGGAAGTACACGCCGTGGAGCCCGCGGGAGATGCCCGGGTCGGGGTTGGCGGGCGCCGAGCGGGCGGCGGCTGCCGGCGCGGTGTTGCCGCTGGCGGGCGTCTCCGGGACGCTGGAGGCCTCGGGGCAGAAGGTGCCCGTGGCGGTCTGGCGGCAGGGGCGCATCAGCGAGCCGACCGGCGGGCGCCACTGGAAGGAGAGCGTCCAGGTGGGGCGGTTGCGGTCGCGCTGCTGGTTGAAGATCGACCACTGCAGCCCGAGGGACACCTGGTCGATGCCCGAGCGCTCGGGGCTGTCGAAGCTGGGGTCGAAGAGGTGGGTGGCGCGGGGGGTGCCGGCCCCCTCGGTCCAGCCGTCGGCGAGGGCGGCGCGGGCGCTGTCGACGGAGACCCCGCTCGGGGGCCGCAGCTTGCGCGCGTCGGAGAGCACGAGGGGCAGGCCGAAGGTGAACGCGAGGTCGTGGAAGAGCCCGACCTCGGCGTTGACGAGCAGGGTGTGGGTGCTGCGGGTGTAGTCCGCGACGTCGCCGTACTGCGGGACGCCGAGGCTGGTGCCCGGGTTGCTCACCCGCATCTCGCGCTGCACGCGCAGGTCGCGGCGCTGAAACTGGTAGCCCGCGGTGAGCCTCAGGCTGAACTGGCTCCCGGCGTCGAAGGAGTCGACCACGTCGACGATGCGCGCGGTCTCCGAGTGAAGATGCAGCGGCCCGGAGGAGGGCGTGTCGGCCTCCTGCGCGCTCGCAACCCCGGCGGACGTCCACAGCGCCGCAGCGAAAAGAGCCGTGTTTCGTCGCACGATCGTGGCGGCACGCTAGGCGGCGGGTCGGAGCAGTGTCAAGCCTCTGCTGTGGTGGACCTTCGGTGCGCGGCGAGCCGGTTGACGGCGGGGCGGCGCGCGGGCTACCGCCTCGCCCGGAGGGACGCTCATGGGAAAGACCGCAAAGATCATTCTGGCGATCGTCGGGATCTTCATCCTGGCGTGCCTGGTCGGCTCGGTGCTGCTCGCCCGCTTCGGGAAGCAGAAGTTCGGCGAGGTGGTGCAGGAGGCGCAGCGCCAGTCGGTCGAGGCCCGCGCCTGGGCCCGCACGCACTCCCAGGGCGACTGCATCAACGAGGGCATGAGCCGCGTGCAGGCCTGCCCGGGCATCCAGTGCCAGCTCGCGGTGCAGACCTTCACCTCGACCTGCCTCTCCGCGGCCTCGCGCACGCCGGACCTCTGTGTGGGCGTCCCCGCCCCGCAGGACTTCATGGGCACCTCGCAGTGGATCAACACCCGCTGCGCGGCCTTCAACGGCCCGCAGTCGGCGCCGGGTGAGCCCTCCATGCGCTGCCGCAACCTGCTGCCTGTGCTCCAGCGCCATTGCTTCGCCCAGGTGATGATCGCCTCGCCCGACGCCGCGGTCTCCGCCGACGCCGCCGCTCCCTGACGGCGCCCGCTACGGCGCCGCGAGGGCCGCGTCGATGCGCCGCTCGAACTCCGCGAAGGGCAGCGCCCCCGCCACGAAGCGTCCCCCGATGAAGAACGCGGGCGTCCCGATCTCCGCGCCGGTCGCGTTGGCCGCGGCCATGTCCCGGCGGATCGTCGCCTGGTGCACGTGCCGGTCGAGGGCGTCACGGAAGCGCGCGAGGTCGAGGCCCTGGTCGCGGGCGTAGCGCTCGAGGTCCGCGGGCTCGAGGTTCTGCTGGTTGGCGAAGAGCGCGTCGCGGTAGCGGTCGAAGCCGTCGTTGCCCTGCTGCACGAAGGCCTCCTGCGCCGCCTCCGCCGCCAGCATCGCGTGCTGGTGGAAGGCCAGCGGGTAGTGCCGCCACCGGAAGCGCACCCGGTCGCCGTAGCGCTCTCGGATCTGCGCGATGGTCGGCGCGACCCGAGCGCAGAAGGGGCACTGGAAGTCGGTGAAGTGCTCGATGACCACCCGCGCCTGCACCGCTCCGAAGGCGGGGGCCTCGGGGTTGGCGGCCACCGTGTAGACGTGGTCGGGGTCGTCGGAGGGGCGGGCGATGCGGCGCACGGCGGTGTCCGCCGTGGCCATGAGGGCGTCGTAGTAGCGCGCCCGGGTCAGGCCCGGGTGCGCGGCGAGGTACGCGAGGGCGGCGGTGCGCGCGGACTCGATGCGCTCCGCGAAGACGGCCTCGGGCTGCGCCCCGGCGATGCGCTGGCCGTTGATGAAGAAGTGCGGCGTGCCGGTGGCCTCGAGGCCCGCGGCCATGGCCGCGTCGGCGGCGATGGCGGCCTCGTGGGTGTGCTGGTCGAGCGCCGAGCGGAACCTCCGCAGGTCGAGCCCCACGGCGCGGGCGTAGCGCTCCAGGTCGGCGCGCCCGAGCGCCCGCTGGTTGGCGAAGAGCAGGTCGTGCATGCGCCAGAAGCCGGCGTTTCCGCGCTGGGCGAAGGCCTCCATCGCGGCCTCCGCGGCGGGGCGGGCGTCGGCGTGAAACGCCAGCGGCTGGTGCCGGAAGACCACCCTCAGATCGTTGCCGTAGCGGGCTCGCATCGCCGCGACGGTGGGGTTGACGCGGGAGCAGAAGGGGCACTGGAAATCGCTGAAGACCACCATGGTGACCAGCGCGGTGGCGGGCCCTCGCGACGGGGCGCCGGAGGCCGGGACGCGGAGCACCTGCGAGGGGTCGGGGAGGGGCGGGCGGCGCGGCGGGGCCGCCGGGGCCGAGGGGCGCGGCTCCTCGGGGCCGGGCACCGGGTTGGCGACCATCACGGCGTACGCCGACTCCCGAGGGGTGATGGCGCGGGCGAGCGCGAGCACCGGGTCGATCACGGCGACGTAGCGCTCGAGGGGCAGCGCCCCGACGAGCTGCGTGCCGTTGATGAAGAAGTTGGGCGTGCCCCCGGCGCCGAGCCGCTGCGCCAGGGCCATGTCGGCCTCCACCGCGGCGCGGTAGGCGCCCGTCGCGAGCTCGTGGCGCAGCACCTCGCGGGTCACGCCGACCTGCTCGGCGGCGTCCTCGAGGCCCTCGTCGCTCAGGCGGCCGCGGTCCTCGAAGAGGGCGTCGTGGAAGCGCCAGAAGGCCTCCGGGCCGGCCTTGGCGTAGACCACCATGGCGGCCTCCGCGGCGGGGCGGGCGCGGTCATGGAAGGGGAGCGGGTTGTTCTTCCAGACGAAGCGGATGTCGTCGCCGTAGCGCTCCGAGAGGGCGGCGAGGGTAGGGCCCACGCGGGCGCAGAAGGGGCACTGGAAGTCGCTGAAGATCACCACCGTCACCAGCGCGTCGGCGCGCCCCCGCACCGGCGAGGCCCCCACCGGGACCCGCTCGGCGTCCCGCATCGCCCGCGGCTCCGCACTGGGCAGCAGCGCCGAGGGGACCTCCGCGGCGTAGCCCGGCAGCGCCGCCGAGGAGGACTCCCCGGCGCTCCGCGACGTGGTCGCCGTGGGGCCGGCAGGGGGACGGGCGGCGCAGGAGAGCGCGCCCAGCAGGAGACACCACGAGACGTTCAGCCTTCGCATCGACACCGTTCCTCTCCCCTCAACCCTTCGCCTGCGCCGGCCGCAGGTGGATCACGAACCTCGACCGCCCGCCCTCCCAGCGCTCTGCCTGCGCCTCGACGGGGTCGCCCATCACGAAGGCCGGCGCCCCGCGGTCGGTCGCCTCGGGGAGCAGGGCCACCCGATGGTCCTCCCGGTAGGCGGTGCCGTAGATGCTCTCCAGGTCGACGACGTAGACCTTGAGGTCGACCGCGCACCCGTCGAGCGCCACGTAGACCCGCGACGGACGCACCCCTACGACGGTGCCCGAGCGCCACGGCCGACGCGCGGGCTCCAGCGCGAGGTCGTCGCCCAGGAGCTGCTCCAGCACCAGCAGGTCGACGGCCTTGTCGATCTCGCCCTGCCGCCGCCTCGCCTCGTTGGCGGTGGCGATCACCGCCTCCCGGGTGACGAGGTCCTCCTCACGCGAGCGCGGCGCCACCAGCTTGAGCCCCTCCAGCAGCTCCTTGTGCGAGAACACCCCGACCGCCTCCCTCATCGGCGCCGACATCCTCGAGTACCCGTCGACGCCCAGCGCGTGGTGAGGCCCGCTCCTCGCCTGAAACTCCGACGCCCGATAGGTGTACCGGACCTGCCGCTGCACCGCCTGGGAGAGCCTCGCGGTGAGCTCTCCCCCGGGCAGTCCGCCCATCCAGGCCGCGAGGTCGTGGCGCCCTCTGCGCCAGCGCCAGCGGTCCCCCAGGCCCCGGCGCTCGGCCAGCGCGTGGAGGATCTCCTCCAGCTCCGCCAGCCGCACGTCCAGCGGCGGGAGGTGCACCCGATACACCGCCTGCACGTCCTCGTCGGAGTGGCCGAGCGACTGCAGCATCTTCGCGCCCTCCATGTTGCAGAGCAGCGAGACCTGCTCGTTCCAGCGCTCGACGTCGTTGCGGTCGCGGGCCACCGCCATGAGCCTCCCGGGGTCGTTCGGGTCGAGGTCGACCTCGGCCTCGTAGCGCTGCAACGGGAGCACGCCCCGGGAGGCCGCCTCCGCGATGCGCAGCGTGCCCAGCGCCGCGAAGGCCAGCAGCGACTCGCTCACCTCCGGCGCGTCGCAGCGGGGGTCGCCCGAGCAGCCCGCGTCGAACCACCGCTGCACGCCCTCGTAGGAGAGCTTGGCGCGGCTGAAGATCCTTGCCCGGTGGACGCGCGCCTCCACGCAGCGCCCCTCCGCGTCGACGCGCAGCGTGAACACCACCGCGCGCCGAAGCACCGCGGGGTTGAGCGAGACGATGCCCTCGGAGAGCGCCTCGGGCAGCATCGGGATCGCGAAGCCCGGCAGGTAGTAGCTCGACCCCATGGCGAGCGCCCTGCGCCAGAGCGCGGTGCCGGGCCGGGCGTAGTACGACGCGTCGGCGAGGGCGTAGCGCAGCGTGAAGGAGTCCCCCTCTCGGGTGACGTGCAGCGCCTGGTCGAGGTCGCGCGAGCCCTCGTTGTCGATGGTCACATAGGGGACCGCGGTCTCGTCGACGAGGCCGTCATCGAGGCCCGGCGAGGCGATGCAGGCGGCGACCTCGGCGTCGACCTCGGGATCGGCGGGGGGTCGGATGCCGAGGCGGTCGACGAGCTCGTCAAGGCGCTTGCGGGGGTCGTTCACCCGCCGGAGCGTAACCCCGAAGACCCCCTATTCCACAGCCGCGCGCAGCATCTCCGCGGCGGCCTCGCGGGTGCGGTCGGTCACCTTGATGCCCCCGAGCATCCGGGCGACCTCCTCCATGCGCTCGGCCTCTCCCAGCGCCCTCACCGTCGACGCGGTGCGCTCGCCCACCTCGCGCTTGCTCACCACGAAGTGCCGGTCGCCGTAGACCGCGATCTGCGGCAGGTGGGTGATGCACAGCACCTGGTGACGCCCGGCCACCTGCTTGATCTTCTGGCCGATGACCTCGGCCACCGCGCCTCCGACGCCCGCGTCGACCTCGTCGAAGACATAGAAGGTCCTCGGCCCCACGTCGGTGAGCACCCGCTTGATGGCCAGCAGCGCGCGCGAAAGCTCTCCGCCCGAGGCCACCTTCCTCAAGGGCCTCGGCTCCTCGCCGCGGTTGGGGGCGATGAGAAACTCCACCCGATCCATGCCCGCCGCGGTCAGCCTCGCGCCGTCGACCACCAGCTCGGCGCCTCCGGGCGAGGCGTGGGCCACGTCGACCACCACCCTCGCGCCGCCCATCCCGAGCGTCTCCAGCTCGCGGCTGATGGCCGCCCCGAGCCTCACCGCCGCCGCGCGCCTCGCCTCGCTGAGGGCCCTCGCCTCGGACTGCGCCCTCGCCCTCGCGACCTCCACCGCGGCCTCGAGCTCGGCGATCTTCCCCTCGCCCTGCTCCAGCGTCGAGAGCTCGACGCCCACCTTCGCGCGGAAGGCCAGCACCTCCTCCACGGTCGATCCGTACTTGCGCTTCACCCGCGAGAGCGACTGCATCAGCTCTTCGAGCTCGGCGAGGCGCTCGGGGTCGGAGCGCACCGCGCGGCCGTAGCGACCCAGCTCTCTCGCGGCCTCCTGCACCAGCGTGCGCGCCTGGCTCACCAGCTCGAGCGGACCGCCCAGCGTCGGGTCGACCTGGGCCAGCCTGGTGAGCCCGTCGACCACCGCGCCCAGCTCGTCGAGCACCGCGCCGTCGCGGGAGTAGAGCGTCTCCTCCGCGGCGGTGGTGCCGTCGGCCAGCTTCGAGGCGTGGCGCAGCTTCTCCCGCTCCGCCGCCCACTGCTCCTCCACCCCCGGGACCAGCTTGAGCGCGTCGATCTCCTTCGCCTGGAACTTCAGCAGGTCTTCCCGGTCGGAGCGGTCTCTCAGCGTGCGCAGCACCCCTTCGAGCGCCCTCGTGGCCTCGGACATGGCGGCGTGGGCCTTCGCCATGCGCCCCCTCGCCCCCTCCAGCGAGGCCGAGGCGTCGAGCAGCTGCAGGTGCGTCATCGGGTCGGTGAGCGTCTGCTGGTCGTGCTGCGAGGTGATGTCCGCGAGGCCCGCGGTGAGCGACACCAGCTGCGCCAGCGAGACCATGCGCCCGTTGAGGTAGGCCTTCGAGCGCCCGCCGGTGCGCTCGTTGCCGACGATGCGGCGCACCACCAGCTCGTCGTCCCAGGCGAGGCCCGCCTCCTCGAAGCGCTGCCTACGGGGGTCGTCGCCCGCCACCGCGAAGACCGCCGTCACCTCCGCCTGCGTGGCCCCGGTGCGCACGATGTCCGCCGCCGAGGCGCGCGCGCCCAGCACGAGCGAGAGGGCATCGATGAGGATGCTCTTCCCCGCGCCGGTCTCGCCGGTCACCACGTTGAGCCCCTCCCCGAAGGTGACCTCGACCTCGTCGATGATCGCCAGATCCCTAACCTGCAGTGTCACCAGCATCGCGGCATCGATCGGAGTAGGCCGCGCCCTCGCGCCGGTCAACACGCGATCGCAGCAAAGGACATTCCCCGTCCCGCTCCCCGGGGAATGCGGTGGGTGACCGTGGAGGGTGGGCATTGGGGTGTGGGCGCTCCGTGCAGGTCAGCGCGCGGGGGACGGTCCGCGTGGGGTCGCGTCGCAGGCGTCGAGCTGCGCCTCCAACGCGGCGATCCGCTCGGCGAGCGCGTCGGCCCGAGCACGTTCTGCCTGCGCCTGCGCCCGCTCGGCCTGGGCTCGGTCGCGCTCCGCCTGGGCTCGGTCGCGCTCCGCCTGGGCCCTCTCTCGATCGGCCCGCGCCTGCTCTCGCGCGGCCTCTTCGCCGGTCAGCCAGAGACGCTCGCCGGCTTCGTCGTCCGCGAGGCGCAGCCGCGTGCCGTCGTCGGTCACCACCAGCCACGCGCCGAGCTCGTCGGAGTACGCCGGCGCGTCGCCCGCGAACACCCGTCGAAACGCCCCGTCGTGCATGCGCCTCCACACCTGCAGCACCGACGGACCCAGCGCCCCTCGCCCGCGCCGCTCCGGGTCGAAGACCCACAGCTCGCGGGTGCCGCTCGCGGCGTACTTCGCCGGACCTTCGAGGTAGTCCTTCTCGGCCGTGTCGCGGCTCACGACCTCGACGGCCACGCGCGGCGCCGTGTGCCCGGGCTCCCAGGTGCGCAGGCTGCGCAGCTTCGGGTCTGGCGGCGTCGGATCGACGAGGCACACGTCCGGGTCGACGCCGACGGCGGGGTGCTCCTCGTCCCAGCGCAGCGCGAGGTTGGCGTACACCGCCGCGTCGCGCGCCGTGCGGGCGATCCACGCGCGGAGGATCATCTCCAGCAGCTCGCAGGTCAGCCGATGTTCGCTGGTCTCGGGCATGGTCACCCCGTCCTCGAGCACCCACCGCTCGGACCAGAACGGGACCCTGAACACCACGTCCACCCCGCCATTCCGCCGCGTCACCATAAGGGCCTCAGGCTACACCCATCGCACCGCGCGTGCCGTCGCCGGAGCGCGGGGAAACAAGCGGATCGCCACGGCGCCGCCATGGCGGCGGGGGGTGGCGGCGGGGTGGCGGGCAGGCGGCGCGCCGTCGGGTACGCCGAGGCGACCGGCGGACCGTCGGCCCTCATCGAGTGGGGGCCTCAGAGTGCGGGCGCCGACGGGGCACCGCGCGAGTGTCGGAAGGGCACAGTCGCGGCGTCGATCGGGCCGCGCGACGGCGCGACGACGGTCGAGGCGGTCGCGAAGTGGAAGAGAGCGTTCGCGGGAATTGCTCAGGCGTCTGACGAGCGCTCGAACACCAGCACCTGCCCCCGCGCGGTGCCCACCGCGAAGACCGAACCGTCGTCCGACAGCGCGAGGGTTCTGATCGAATCGTGGAGCGCCGAGAGGTCGATGCTCGCGATGGCGGACGACCGGTCCGGCGGCGACCCACTGCGGCGACGGCGGCCCCTGACCCGAGGTGGCGGCCGTGCATCGATCAGACACACGCTGACGTGGGAACCATTGGCGAGCACCAGCCACCGCCCGTCGGAGGAGAACCGCGCCAGGCAGGGCGCGTCGATTCCTGCTCGAAAGGTGCGCTCACGCAATGCACCCCATTCCTCCCTGATGAAACAGGCATGGTCCCGTCCGCAGGACACGGACAATGGCCCGCGGACGGTCGCCTGGAGCGCGACAAAGTACTCATCGGAGGATTCGCCCGCGACGTGCCCACTGAAGAAGCGATCCTCTTCGTAACGGCGCGCGCCGGTCTTCGCGTCGAGCACCCACAGCGCGTCCACCCAGCGTCCGTCGTCGTCCATTCGGTCAAGGACGAAGTACACCCTGGATTCCCGATCGGCGAAGCAGGGGAACGTTACCGGTCCCCCGTTCGGCACCGCACTCCAGACAGGGACTTCCGTACTGGCGTCACTCCAGAGAGCGATCTCTCCTCGCGCGAGCGCGAGGAACCGCGAGCCGTCCAACGATCCCTGCGTGCTGACCTTCCGGGCGTCGCCGATCGGCCAGCTCGCCTCCTCGACGCCGGTGATCAGGTTCCATCGCCGGACCACGCCGTCGTTGCCGCAGGTCCGCAGCGCGTACCGACCGGGCACGAACTCCACCCCGACCACCTCGGTCTCGTCGACGTCCAGCGTCCAGGCGGTCTCGCCCGTCAACAGGTCGTCGACGCGCACTACGCCGTCGGTTCCGCCGATCGCGACGGAGCACCCCTCCTGCGACACAGCGAGCGCCACGCCTCGCAAGTCCCGATCGGCCCGCTGCTCCACGCCGTCCCTGCCATGGAAACACCGCACGGCATTGCCGGGTATGACCACAGCGATCATCGCCTCTCCGTCAATCGACCTTGCGGCGATCTTCCAGGGGCGCGACGGCTCCCCGTCGGTCTGCGGGCGCCACTCTCGTAGCTGCCTCCACCACGCCGCTTGCCCGGATGCCCGGAGCGCGCGCAGGGTTCCTCCCTGGTCGAGAGAGAAGTAGGTCCTGCCATCTGGCGAGCGTTCGAGCGCCACCACCGTCCGCGCCCGGTCGCCCGTCGCACGCCAGCGCGCCGCCCCCGAGGCCGTGTCCCAGCAGACCGTCGAACCATCGGAGAGCCCCGCGACGACCGCCCGCCCATCCCAGCTGAAGATGACCGCGCTGGCCGAAAGGCCCTCAGGAATCGCGAAGGATGTCAGGGCGGAACCGCTTGCGCGCGACACGATCAGTCGCTCGCCCTCCGGCGACCGTGCGACCACCAGTTCTCCGTCGGCCGAGACGGCGATGGGGCCGATCGCCGGAACCACACCTACGGAGTCACCCGTCGCGAGCGAGTACGCATGGAGCAGCGCTCCGCATTGGATCGCCGCGAGTCGCGCCGTCGGCCGAGACCGCGATGGCACGAACCTCACACACCTCGAATGGCAGCACGCGGAGCCGGGCCCGGGCGTCGAGGTCCCAGAGGGTCAGCTCGTTCCCGAGGAGAAGCGCTTGCGAGGAACCAACTGCGATCCCCGACAGGGGTGGGTCGATGCCGAGATCGTAGTGACTTCGCCAGTTGCCCCAGAATGGATCGCAGGTCCAGATCCGTCCCGTGGCGTCGAGTACGCGGAAGAGGCTCGTCGTCCCCTCCCACCCGAGGAATTCGACGACGGGCACCGCGTTCGGTCCCAGCTCCATGCGACGCACCAGACGCACCGCATGACCGGGCGAGGCCTGGATGACGGGCGCGCCGCCGCTGCTTTGGGTGAGATCGATGGTATCGATGTTCAGCGCTCCCCGGCGTGAGCGAAGTCGAGGTCGCTCTCCTCCCGATAGGCCACAACCGCCCGCTCTCCGCAACGTCTTCGCGTCTTCCAACACCGCCGCCCGCTCCCCTGCTGAGCGACAACTACATCGCCCCAACGGAGACAACTACATCGCCCCATTTGGGAGACTGCGGTTCGACGGGGTAGCGCGGCGGCTTCGCATGGGGCGACTGCCGGCGCGTGAGACCCGCGACCGACAACCAGGTGAGGAAGCTGATGGAAGAGTTGAGCAAGCACGGCGCGGTCGGCCTCGCGGCGATCAAGGCCGGCATGGATCGCAAGACCGCGCGCAAGTACATCGTGGCCGCCACGCTGCCCTCGCAGATGCGCGCCCCGCGCGAATGGCGCACCCGCGAGGACCCCTTCGCCGAGCACCGCGAGGAGGTCGAGGCCCAGCTCCGGGACACCCCGGAGCTGGAGGCCAAGACCGTCTTCGAGCTCCTCACGACGAGGCACCCCGACCGCTTCACGCCGGGGCAGTTGCGCACGCTCCAGCGGGCGAATAGGGCATCCAACGCCCCGGAGGGCTTGAGGCACTGCGACGGTCGGCCCACCCGGAAGTCGTCGCGACGCGATCAGCGCGTTCAGAGCTTACTACCGCGCGTAATACGCACTCTACAACCTATCGTACTTGCGCTGGAGGATGGTCGTCTGCGCGATGGTTCAGACGCTGGATGGCTCCGCGAAGAACTTCCACTGGCGACTGGAGCGGACCCGTGCGAGCAAGGTAGGCGCGGTGGGTGCGCCATCCACCACGCGGGGGGAGCGATGACGATGCGACGACGATGGCTGCTGGGGGTGCTGCTGACCGGTGCGTGCAGCGACGGAGCGGGTGGCGGCGAGACCGTGATCGCGGGCTCGTACGCCGGGATGCTGTCGCCGCGAGGGACGTGCTCGGACGGGTCGATGGTCCCGTCGGGGGCGATTGCGGCGGACATCACCCTCTTCCAGATCGGCAACCGCGTGCGCTGGGAGATGGCCTGCGGCGCCACCGCGATGGGCACCGTGGTGGGCTCCGTGGCCACGCTCGAACCCGCGACGTGTCTCCCGATGATCGATCGCGGCACCACCACCACGCAGACCGTGCGCGGCGGCACCCTCACGCGCGCCGGCAACACGCTGGTGGTCAACCTCTCGGTGCACTCGGTCGGCACCGGGGCCGTGACCGGGACGTGCGACTCGAACGTCACCGGCACCCTCGTCCGGCACTGACCTGCGTCGGCGGCTTGTTTGCAGGATGTGATGCACTGCTGGTCGGCGCGTGCGCAAGCGTGGCGCCACCGTGGGTCGAGGTCGAGGCCGCGGGCGCCGGGAGCCCGATTCCGGCGAATAGGGCATCCAACGCCCCGGAGGGCTTGAGGCACCGCGCCGGTCGGCCCACCCGGAAGTCGTCGCGACGCGATCAGCGCGTTCACAGGTTACTACAGCGCGTAATACGCACTCTGCAACCTATCGTACTTGCGCTGGAGGATGGTCGTCTGCGCGATGGTTCAGACGCTGGATGGCGCACTACAGGACGCCATTGACCCCGGCCGCCCGGGCTGCCCACATTCGCGGGCGGTGTTCGAGTGCCGCGATGAGTTGGTGAGTTACGAACCCTCGGGCCGCACCACAGGTTGAGGGCTGCGATGAGCTACGACGTCAATGTCATCTCGCTGTCGCCTCGGCTGCCGACGTGGCGCGAGGTTGCGGAGTCGCTTGCGGCGATGGGCGTCGAAGGCGCTCGTCTCGGGTTCCTAAACGCCCGCGACGCGGCGGAGCCTTCGCTCCCACTCGCGCCGGGAGAGATCTACGGCGTCGAGGTCGGTGGGCCGACCTCGATCACGGTCATGCCGTACGCCGTCACGCAGGAGCTCACGCCGACCGGCGACCTCGAGCTGCTGGAAGGGCTGTCGCCAGCTCTCCAGGAGCGCGTCACGGCCGGGTGGCTGGAGGCGGGGTACGGCGTGATGCTTACGACCGCCATCGGCCGCGAGCGCTTCGAGCCGAAGGTCATCGCCGCGCTCGCGGCGTCGCTCGCGCTCCTCACGAACGGTTACGTGCTCCTGGAAACCGGGTGGCGCCTCAGCAGCCCGGGCCTCCGTCGCGGCATCTACGAGCCTCGAGTGTTTCTGTCCGAGGTCGCGTTCGACGCCCTACCCGGCCCACCGGTCGACGCCGCAACGCGCGCCGCCTGACCCGCCCCGTCCCCCAGATCCGTCCCAGCGCCATCTAGCCCCGCGCGCCCCCCGCGCCGCACCGTAGGCGCGTGGCGGTCAACGTCCAGCGCAGCGACTTCGAGACCATCCAGGGCGTCGAGACGACCACCCAGGGCGGCCGCCGGCGAGCCGGGCATCCAACGCCCCGGAGGGCTTGAGGCACCGCGCCGGTCGGCCCACCCGGAAGTCGTCGCGACGCGATCAGCGCGTTAAGAGCTTACTACCGCGCGTAATACGCACTCTGCAACCTATCGTACTTGCGCTGGAGGATGGTCGTCTGCGCGATGGTTCAGACGCTGGATGGCTGAGACGTCAGGGCACGGGGGTGAAGCGGATGCCCGCGGCCGTGGAGACCGTGCCGGCGTGGGTGACGAAGAGCTCGCCCGCGGCGCTCTGTAGACCGATGGCGGCGTTGCTGCCGTCGACCACCGTCGAGGCCCCGGCCGGGGCCTCCAGCCGGCTGTAGATCAGGTCGATGGCGCCGCCGCGCTCGTTGAGGACGAGCTCCATCGTGAGGTGCGAGTCGGCGGATCCGTAGCGGTACGCGTCGAGCCACTCGACGACGCTGCGGCGGTCGGGCGCGGTGCCCACCGTCGCGACGCAGATGTCCGACGCCGCGGGGCGCAGCACCAGGTCGCTCCAGTAGAGCCCCACCATCGGCCCCTGGCCCACATCGGGGATCGCCCCGCGGCCGCCGCCGCCGTTGGAGGGGGGCGTCGCGCCGAACTGGATGAAGCCGTTGGTGCTGGGCCAGAACTGCGTCTGCGGCGATCCGAAGAAGCTGAAGCTCCACGGGATCACGACGGCCGCGGCGGAGCGGGCGTCGTCGCGGGAGGTCCCGTTGAGCATGACGTGGGTGCCGATGGTGCACGCGTCGACGAAGGCCGGCGCGGGCAGCGCGCTCTCGACCCACCACCGGCGGCAGACCCCGCCGCCGCACTGCGACGGCGCCACGCATGCGCTGGTCGCGCCGAGCGCATCGCAGGCCCCGCCGTCGGCCACCGAGGCCCTGCAACGGAGCGTCGTCGACGAGCACGCGAGGCCCGTGTCGCAGGGCGTCCCCGTCGTTCGGCAGGCCCCGCCGCTGGCGCCGCTCGCCGCCTGGCAGACGCTCGACCCGCTGCAGACCAGCGCCCCGTCGCAGCGCGGCGCCGCGGCGCTGCAGGCGCCGTCGGGGGCGCCGTCGACGACGCAGTAGGTCGCGCGGCCTACGACACGACACGACGACCCGACCGCGCACGCGCTGGTCACCCCGGCGGGGTCGCAGACCGATCCGGCGGGCACGAGCGGGGCCTCGGACACGGAGAGCTCGAAGGCCCCGACGGAGGTGAAGGCCGCGCTGATGGGAGGCTCGAAGCCCCCGACGAAGAGGAACACCGTCGACCCGGCGGTGACCCGTGGGGTGACGAAGGTCGACGCGCGGGTTCGCGTCGCGCTGCCGAGGTCGTCGCTGCAGCCCAGGCTGGTGGCGCCGGCGGCGACGCAGCGGTCCTGCGCGAAGGCGATGGTGTCGAAGGCCCCGAGGGTTCCGGCGTTGTCCGTGGAGACGCGCAGGATGGTGCTGGTGCGCGGGGTGTACGCGAAGGCGAGCACGTGCCCCAGGCGGCCGCAGCTCGTGTAGGCGGTGGCGGCCGGGGTGGAGGTGTTGTTGCCGGTGTAGCGGAGCGTGTTGCCCGAGAGGGTTCCGGCGAGGTTGAGGTTGACCGGCGTGGCGCACGGATCGCCCGAGGGCACGTCGGACGGCGGGGGCGCATCGACGATCAGCGGGACATCGGTCG
>Ga0208511_100211_pt1 | contig 25026 bp, 13 predicted proteins | sample LakWasMet39_LOW7_2_FD_183879 | JGI IMG/M metagenome (GOLD analysis project Ga0208511, IMG submission 183879) | Freshwater sediment methanotrophic microbial communities from Lake Washington under simulated oxygen tension - Sediment Metagenome... | ecosystem: Environmental > Aquatic > Freshwater >...
GGCAAGGGTGACGACTCAGGGACGCGACGCATCGGACGGGGACGGTTGCTACCTCGGCGCTGGCTCATGACGCGATCGATCAGAGCTCCCGGGCAGACGACGGTCAACCCTCCTTATCGACACCCTCTGACGGTCGCGGTCTGGCTCTGGTCGCTGACGGCCTCGCGGTCGTACCGGGGATTCCTCGCTGACGGCCTCGCGGTCGTACCGGGGATTCCTCGCCGACGGCCTCGCGGTCGTACCGTCGGACTCCTCGCCGACGGCCTCGCGGTCGTACTCCGACACTCCAGTCCCGCCGACCGCAAGGCCTTCGCCGCCCTCATCGCGCCCGTCGTGAAGGACAAGACCCTGCGCGGCGCGGCGACCTTCAAGCTCATCGCGTCGCGCGGCGAGCAGGGACCGCTGGTCGAGTCGCGCGTCCCGCGGAAGGACCTACAGCGCGTGGCGGGGCTGCTACACAAGGGCCGCTGAGCGAGCGCTACGGGGTGAGGCAGCCGAGGTTGCGGTCCCAGAACTCGTTGGTGATCAGCCCGTGGGGGTCGACCAGGTGCTTGAGCGCCCGCAGTTCGTGCACGCCAGCGCTCCACATGGTGTCGAGGTCCGCGACCTCGGCCTCGACGGTCTTGCCCAGGTAGATCTTGCCGCCCAGCCGGGCGCAGTGCGCCGCGAGGGTGCGGTACATCGCCTGGCTGCACGCCCAGCGCTCTCCGTTGCGGTCGAGGTACGCGACGGTGAACACCATGGTCCGGTCGTCGGAGGTGGCGGAGAGCGGGTGATGCCGCAGGTCGCGCGGGGCGTAGAGCAGGTCGACCAGCGCCGGGTAGTGCTCCACATCCCGCACCTCCTCGTCGAGCGCCTGAAGGAACTCCGCGGCCCGGTCGGGGTGGATGCAGTACGCCTGCTCCGCGGCGGTCATGCGCCAGCGGGGCTCGGCGTAGCGCTTGGCGCGCGCGTCGGCGTCCTGGAAGAACGCGAAGTCGTCCACCGGGTCGAAGGAGAGGGCCTGGCAGTTGGAGAGGTGGTAGTTGATGTCCTGAAACGACGCCTCGCCGCCGGGCTCGACGAAGCCGTACTCGCCGAACACCCGCATGAAGCTGTCGCGCCGGTTGAGCAGCCCGCGAGGCTTGCCCACGTGCGACTCGGGAAGGTACTTCGTGCGGCCGATGAGCCCGCGCATCGTGCGGCCGGGGTCGCGGGCCCACCAGAGGGTTCCGAAGATGCCGTCGGGGGTCTCGGGGTTGCCGTCGTCCTCGGGCACCGGGGGGCAGCCGAGCGGAGCGTCGGGGGGAAGGTGCTTCGACTCGAAGCGCAGGTCGCGGAGGTAGTTTCGGACGACCTCGTTGCCTTGCACCCTCCGTCCGAGGGTCTGCACCCGGGTCTCCGTGCGCACGCAGAGGGGGGAGCCCGGAGGCGCGATGCGGCGCAGCGCGTAGCGGGCGCGGGTGACCACCCCGAGGTAGCCCTGCGCCCCGGGGACGGCGTGGAAGAGCTTGTACTCCAGGCTCGTGGGGGCCTGGCCGGGGTGGCAGTCGTAGATGCTTCCGTCGGGGCCCACGAGGGTGAACTGCCGGAGGTAGCGCTCCTCGCGACCCCAGCGGGCCGACATGCGGGAGAAGCTGTTGGCCGCGAGGCCGCCGCCGATGCGGACGAAGGACGCCGACGGGGCGCAGTAGGGCACGAGGCCGAGGGGCAGCGTGCGGTCGAAGACCTGCTGCCAGGTGGCGCCCGCGCCGACGGTGAGCGTCGGCCCGCAGGGGTCGTCGAGGTCCACGTTGACCGTCGCGAAGGAGGGGTTGTCGAGCAGGATCACCGTGTCGTCGTTGAGCGACTGGCGGTCGAGGGAGGCGCCCCCTCCGCGGAAGGTCAGCCGACGCCCGTGCAGGGGAAACTCCCTCAGCGTCTGCCGCAGGTCGGCGAGGTCGAGCGGTCGGAGCACCGTCGACCGGCTGGAGTCCATCGAGTTGTACGACCAGAGCACCTCGCGGCAGGAGGGGTCGCCCGCGCCGCCCGCGTAGCAGCGGGGCGGCCGCAGCGCCGAGGGGACGCACGCCGCCGGCAGCGCGCCGAGCACGCCCAGCCACTGCCGCCGTGAGAGGAGCCCAGGGTCAACGCGCTTCATGAGAGTAGGGGCTCCCTTCGCGGGGCGACGGGCGGACGCCGCCGTCGGGCGGGGCCTCGTCCGCGAGGGTCAGGCAGGCGCGGTCGGTCGAGTCGGGCGCGGCGAAGGGGCAGCCCCGGCGCTCGGGCCCCCGGGCGGAGTGAGCGCCCGCCGCGGCGCAGGGGCAGACGTCGCGCGCGTCGGGCACGCCGTCGCCGTCGGCGTCGCGGTCGGGGCAGCCGTCGTGGTCGTCGAGGCCGTTGAGGTCCTCCGGCAGCGTGGGGCACTGGTCCGCCGGGAAGAGCAGGTCGTCGTGGTCGGGGTCGCCGCGCTCGTCGGGGCAGCCGCGGAGGGAGGCCGTGCCCACGACCCCGAGGCACTCGTCGGCGTCGTCGCCTACGCCGTCGCGGTCCTCGTCGCCGGGAGGCTGCCACTGGAGGCCGATGGTGACCCGGTGCGATCCGTCGAGGAGCCCGCCGTAGCCGCACGCGCCCCCGACGGTGATGGTGAAGGGACCGACGCGCCGCTGCGAGCCGAAGCCGAGCTCCACCGCCGCAGGGCCGTCGAAGAGGTCGCGCCCGTCGAGCGAGGCGACGAGGGTGAGGTAGGGCGACCCGATGGTGTTCACCATGGTGAAGGCCAGCAGGGTGCCGATGTCCGCGAAGATGGGAGAGAAGGCGCCGAGGAAGCCGAGCACCGCGGCCACCGGGTGACGCAGCCCGATGGAGAGCACCAGCCGGTCGCGCTGCGCCACGCCCACGGGGCAAGAGATGTCCGATGGGGCGCAGAGGGCATCCTGCGCGGGCCACGCGTCGCCGAAGGCCAGGAGGTAGCCCACCGAGGCGACGAGCCCATAGCGGAAGGAGCGCAGCTCGAAGGCGGCGTCGAGCCTCGCGGTGGGCGCGCCGTGGCCCGCGAAGGGGACCCCGGAGGTGGGCGCGGTCGCGGCCAGCTCGAAGGCGAGGCCGGTGCTCCAGTTGTGGGAGCAGCGCCCCTGGCGGCAGGCGTTGCCCGTGGGGAGCGTCGGGCCGATCGCGCTGCCCGCCGTCCGAGGGACCCAGCGCACGAGAGCGCGCGCGTCCCCGAGGCCGGGCGGAGCGATGTCCGCCGAGGTCGCGGAGGACTGGTAGCCCGCCACCGGGAGCTGGAGGCCGAGGGCCCATCGCCTCCCGAGGCCCACCTGGGTGCTGAAGGTGCTGAGGAAGCGACCGCCGACCGCGCCGGGCACCGGGTCGTCGAACCACTCCAGGGCCATCCCGAAGTCCACCCGCCCCCGGTCGGGCGCCACGGTGCCCTCGATCGCCGGCAGCGACGAGGGATCGACCGAGAGCGTCGGCACCCACGAGGCCCCCGGGTGCGAGAGCGCGGTCGACGGCGACAGCAGCAGCGCGAGCGCCATCGCCCTCCGAAACCGGGTCACGCGGGCCACGTCCCCGGCGCGAGCATCGCCGCCATCCTGGGGACGTTGACCACCCCCTGCCCTGCCAGCGCCTCGTCGGCCTCTCGCAGCGCCTCCGCGTCGCCCTCGAGCGCCGCGCGCACCCGCCTCGCCACCGCGGCGTGCACCCTCATGTCCGCCGCGTCGAGCAGCCGCGCGGAGCTCGCCAGCGCCTCCGCCGCCCCGGCCCGATCGCCCCGCAGCGACGCCACGCCCGCGCGCAGCAGCCCCGCGAGCCCGTCGCCCCAGAGGGTGGACTCGCGCTCGCACCGGGCGGCCTCGGAGAGCGCCACGCGCGCGTACCACCAGCGCTCCGGAGGGCTCCACGCCGAGGCCGCCACCGAGAGCGCCGCGCGCCCCCGCAGGTAGCGCATCTGGATGCGAAAGGCCTGCACCCGCAGCAGCAGCGAGCGCTGCAGCGCGATCCAGCGCCGGTGCAGCGCCGCCCACGCCGCGCGGCCGTCCCCCTCGTAGAGGGCGACCTCCACGGTCTCGTGAAGCTCCACCAGGTGCACCGAGTGGAAGCCCGCGTGTGACCAGTCGGCCACGCGCCGCAGCCCCCGCCTCGCTCGCTCCGGGTCGTCCGTCGCCAGGCCCGCCACGCACTCGAAGCGGATGAGCGCCAGCGTCTCGGTGTAGCGGTCGCCCCGCTCCCGGGCGTCGTCGAGCATGCGAGGGAGCTCGTCGAGCAGCCCCCGCCAGTCGCCGAGGTAGTAGCGGGCGTCGAGGCGGAAGATCATCGCGGTGCTGCGCTCCCAGGCGACGCCGCTGCAGCGCCCCTCGATGATCTCGAAGGCGCGGCCGAAGGCGTCGTTGGCGAGCGTCCAGCGCCCGGCGCCCCAGGCCGCCACGCCGGTCATCACCTCCGCGAGGGCCAGCGCGTCGGGGCAGTCGATGCGCTCCGCGAGCCCCCTCGCCTCGCGGAGCATCCGGTCGGCGTGCGCCCGGCCCCTGGGGCCCGCCATCGCGTGGAAGCCGGCCTCCATGGAGAGCGCCTGCGAGAGCCGCACGGGCTCGCCGAGGTCGAGCGCCAGCAGCAGGCTGAGCGAGTGGAGGCTCGCGGCGCGGGTGGGGTCGATGACCGAGATGCCCGCGGCCACCGACCAGCAGGCGTCGAAGCGGGCGAGCCGCGCCGGATCGCAGCGGGAGGCGTCGCGGAGGGCGTAGGAGGTGCCCCGGGCGACGATGCGGGCGCGGTGGAGCAGCAGCGAGGCGAGGCTGCGCGCGGGGGTGGCGGGGAGCGAGACGCCCACCACGTCGAGCACGCGAGAGGCCACCGCGAGGCCCTCGTCGATGTAGCCCGCGCGGAGCAGCTGCTCGGCCGCCCGTCGCTCGCAGTCGACGCGCTCGTCGGCGGCGGCCCCCCCGGCGGCGGAGAGCCAGGCCTCGGCGGACTCGCGCCCCCGGCCGGCGCCGGCGAGGGCGAGGGCGAGCTCGCGGTGCAGCCCGCGGCGGGCTTCGGGCTGGTGGCGCCCGAGCTCCAGGGCCCGGCGGTAGAGCCGCGCGGCGTTGTCGAAGGCGAGGGCCTCGGCGGCGCGGCGGGCCGCGAGGGCGACGTAGTGGGCGGCGCGCTCGGAGGAGCCCGCGGCGAGGTGGTGGGCGTAGAGCACCTCGGGCTCGGGGTCCCGCTCGGACTCCCAGGCGAGGGCGAGGCGCGCGTGGGCGGCGCAGGCGTCGGCCGGAGCGAGGCCCGCGACGATGGCCTCGCGCACCCGGTCGTGGAAGGTGACCAGCAGCGCGCCGTCCTCGCCGAGGGAGCGCACCAGGCTCCCGGAGCGGAGCACCGAGAGGGAGGCGTAGGCGTCCGCGGCCCCGACGGCGCGGAAGGCCACCGAGGCGGGGAGCGCGCCGCCGGAGAGCGCCACCAGCTCGACGAGGCGGCGGGCCGACTCGGGCACCCTCGCGACGCGGGCGCGCACCACGTCGTCGAGGGAGAGCCTCGGGGCGAGCGGCCCTGCCTCGAGGAGGTGGCGGCCGAGCTCCTGGACGAAGAAGGGGTTGCCCAGGGACTCGGCGGCGACGCGGCGCGCGGCCTCGGGGTCGTCGCGGCCGAGGCTCAGCGTGGCGAGCGCGGCGCAGGCGTCGGGGGGCAGCGGCGCGAGGTCGATGGCGTGGGGCTCCATGCCCAGGTCGGCGTCGAGGAGGGCGCGCACGCAGGGGCTGCCGGTTCTCCCCTCCGGGCGAAAGGACAGGATGAGCTGGAGCGAGCCGAAGGAGCCCGGTCGGAAGAGTTCTCGAAGGAGCTCGGCGCTGTCGGCGTCGGCCCAGTGGAGGTCGTCGAGGGCGATGACCACGGGCAGGCCCCGGGCGACCCGGAGGAGCAGCGCTCTCAGGCCCGCGGCGGCGGCGCGGCGCACCTCCCAGGGGTCGATGGCGATGGGCCCGGAGCGGTGGCGGACTGGAAGGATGCCGGGCACGGCGCCCAGCGCGGGGAAGAGCCGGGTGAGGGTGGTGACGGCCTGGGAGAGGGCGGCGTCGACGCTGTCGGGGTCGTCGCGCAGCCGGGCGATGAGCCCCTCCAGGACGCCCTCCAGGGCGTTGTAGGGGACCGACTCGCGCTCGTAGCAGCGGCCGCCCAGCACCAGGGCGAGGCCGTCCCTGGAGAGCGCCGCGAGGTGCTGCTGGACGAGCGCGGTCTTGCCGATGCCCGAAGGGCCCGACACGGCGACGAGCACCGCGGCCCCGGAGGCGGCCCGCTCGAAGGAGGCGCGCAGCGCGGCGGTCTCGGCCCCGCGGCCCAGGAGGACGGGCGCCGAGGGGCGTGGCCGAGGGGCCGGAGGGGCGACGCCGTGGCCGAGGGCGCGCAGCACCTCGGGGCCGGTGGGCCGCTCGGAGGGGTCGGCGGCGAGGAGCGCGGCGCAGAGGGCGGAGAGGTCGTCGGGTGCGCCCGGGGCGTGGACGCGGGGGTCGGGCGGCGGGGCGAAGTGCTTGCGGAAGGCCACCTGGAGGGCCTTGCCCTCGAAGGGGAGCTGCCCCGTGAGGAGCTGGAAGAGCGTCGCCCCGAAGCTGTACCAGTCGCTCGCGGCGTCGAGGGGCTGCCCCAGGAGCTGCTCCGGGGACATGTACCCCATGGTGCCGAGGCCGAGGCCGTCGGCGGGCGGGGCGTCGGGGGTGAGGTCCATGACCAGCCCGAAGTCGAGCACCACGGCGCGGCCCTCCGGGGTCACCAGGATGTTCGAGGGCTTGATGTCCCGGTGGAGTTTTCCCGCGGCGTGAAGCGCGGCGATGGCCTCGGCGACCTGCACCAGCACCTCGCGCAGCCCGCGGGGGTCGAGCTCCGGGGGTCGCTCCGAGGCGCGGCGCACGACGCGCGGGTCGAAGCCCGAGTCGACGGTGGGCGGGACGTCGGTGGTGGCCAGCGACGAGGCCAGCCCCGGGGTGTCGTGGGCGCCTGCGCCGTGGGTGTAGCGCAAGAGGTCGACCCCCTCGACGTACTCCATGGTGATGCACCAGTCGGTGCCGTCGGACACCAGCTCGTGGAGCGTCACCAGGTTGGGGTGCGCCACGTCGGCCAGCGAGCGGAACTCCCGCTTCAGCATCCGCATGTGCGCGGGCGACGCGCGGCGCATGACCTTCACGGCGACGCGCTCGTTGCGCAGCCGGTCGAAGGCGTGGAAGACGTCGCCATAGCCGCCCGAGCCGAGCAGCGTCTCGAAGTCGAATCGCGCCCCCATCGGGGCTTTGACGGCGGACCGTCCGAGCATCGGCGGCGACTCTACATGATCGCCTCCCACGGACGGCCGCGCCCGTGCGACGAAAGCGCCCCATGAAGAAGGCCTCCCCCGATCCGACACCCCGACCTCCCAGCGGCTTCGTGCGCGTCCGAGGCGCCCGGGAGAACAACCTCCGCGACGTCGACGTGGAGATCCCCCGCGACGCCCTGGTGGTGTTCACCGGCGTGTCGGGCTCGGGCAAGTCGTCGCTCGCCTTCGGGACCCTCTACGCCGAGGCCCAGCGCCGCTACCTGGAGTCGGTCTCGCCCTACGCCCGGCGGCTCTTCGACCAGATGCCCGTGCCCGAGGTCGACGAGATCGACGGCCTCCCCCCCGCCGTCGCCCTCCAGCAGCAGCGAGGGACCCCCACCACCCGCTCCTCGGTGGGCAGCGTCACCACGCTCTCCAACCTCCTTCGGATGCTCTACTCCCGCGCCGGGACCTATCCCCCCGGCCAGCCCATCCTCTACGCCGAGGGCTTCTCGCCCAACACCCCGGAGGGCGCCTGCCCCACCTGCCACGGGCTCGGCCGGGTCTACGAGGTGACCGAGCGCTCGCTGGTCCCGGATGACTCGCTCACCATCCGGGAGCGCGCCGTCGCCGCGTGGCCCACGGCCTGGGGCGGACAGAACCAGCGGGACATCCTCGTGACCCTCGGCCACGACGTCGACCGCCCCTGGCGGGAGCTGCCGAAGAAGACCCGCGACTGGATCCTCTTCACCGACGAGCAGCCCGTCGTCCCGGTCTACGCGGGCTTCACGCCGGAGGAGACCCGGCGCGCGGTCCAGCGCAAGGACGAGCCCAGCTACATGGGCACCTTCTCCAGCGCGAGGCGCCACGTGCTTCACACCTTCGCCAACTCGCAGAGCGCCCAGATGAAGAAGCGAGCGCTGCAGTTCATGCTGAGCAGCGAGTGCGGCGAGTGCCGCGGCAAGCGGCTGCGCCGAGAGTCCCTCTCGGTGACCTTCGCGGGCTACGACATCGCCGACCTCTCGCACCTGCCGCTTCAGCGCCTCGGGGCGATCTTCCAGCCCTACGCCGACGGGACCGCCTCCGACGAGGCCGCCCAGGAGGCCGAGCACCCCGAGAAGTCCCTGGTGATGCGCCGCATCGCGCAGGACCTCGTGGCCCGCGTCGCCGTCCTCCTCGACCTGGGCCTCGGGTACCTCTCGCCCGAGCGCAGCACCCCCACCCTCTCGCCTGGTGAACTCCAGCGGCTGCGCCTCGCGACGCAGGTGCGCTCCAACCTCTTCGGCGTGGTGTACGTGCTCGACGAGCCCTCCGCGGGCCTCCACCCGGCGGACACCGAGGCGCTGCTCCGGGCGCTCGATCGCCTCAAGGCCTCGGGCAACTCGCTCTTCGTGGTCGAGCACGAGATCGACGTGATCCGCCACGCCGACTGGATCGTCGACGTCGGCCCCGCCGCGGGAGAGCACGGGGGGCGGGTGCTCTACAGCGGTCCGACCGAGGGATTGCGCGGCGTCGAGGCCTCGCAGACCCGGCGGCACCTCTTCGAGCCGCCCTCGCTCCCTCCCCGCGCTGCTCGCCGTGCGAGGGCTCAGCTCTCGCTCGAAGGCGTCACCCGCAACAACCTCCGCGGGCTCGACGTGTCCTTCCCGCTGGGTCTCTTCACCAGCGTCACCGGCGTGTCGGGCTCGGGCAAGTCGAGCCTGGTGAGCCAGGCCCTGGTGGAGCTGGTCGCCCAGGCCCTCGGCCACGAGCTGCCGGGCGACGAGGAGGAGGGCGAAGGGCTCGAGCGCGCCGCGCTGGCGCCGGTGGGCGGGCGCATCCGCTCGGGGATGGAGGGGGTGAAGCGCCTGGTGCGCGTCGACCAGCGCCCCATCGGCCGCACGCCGCGCTCCAACCTCGCGACGTACACCGGGCTCTTCGACGCCGTGCGCAAGCTCTTCGCCTCGACGAAGGCCGCGAGGGCGCGCCGCTACGACGCCGGGCGCTTCTCCTTCAACGTGGCGAAGGGCCGCTGCGAGCACTGCGAGGGCGAAGGCTTCGTCTCCGTGGAGATGCTCTTCCTGCCGAGCGTGTACGCCCCGTGCCCGGTCTGCGAGGGCTCGCGCTTCAACGCCGACACGCTCTCCATCAAGTACCGCGGCCGCTCCATCGCCGACGTGCTGGGGATGACCGTCGACGCGGCGTACGGGTTCTTCGAGGACGATCCGGGCGTACGGAGGGCGCTTCACGTGGTGCGCGAGGTGGGCCTCGGCTACCTGCGGCTGGGCCAGCCCGCGACGGAGCTGTCCGGCGGCGAGGCCCAGCGCATCAAGCTGGCGACGGAGCTTCAGCGCTCGCAGCGGGGCGAGAGCCTGTACGTGCTCGACGAGCCCACGACGGGGCTCCACCCGGCGGACGTCGAGCGGCTGATGGCGCAGCTCGAGGGCCTGGTGGACGCGGGCAACACGGTGATCGTGGTGGAGCACGACATGCGGGTGGTGGCCGGGAGCGACTGGGTCATCGACGTCGGACCGGGCGCCGGCGAGGAGGGGGGACAGGTGGTGGCGGCGGGGCCTCCGGCGGAGGTGGCGAAGGCGGCGAAGAGCCGCACGGCGCCTTACCTCGCGCGCTTCCTCTCGGGCGCGGCGATGTGACGGAAGGGGGGGACAGGAACGATGGAGCGCTCGATGCTCGGGTGTTGAGCGCTCGATGGTCGCGGGTCGGGCGGTGATCGCGCTTGACCCTGCGCGTCGCCGTCTGGCAAGCCAGCATCGCGATCGGCCGGTACCTATGCGTTCGCAGGAGTTTTGCGATGGCCAGGGCGAAGTCGGGGACGAAGGCGCAGGCGAAGAGTTCGCGCGGCGTGGAGAGCTACAGCGAGCTCGGCGGGTGGCTCTGGTCGGCGGCCAGCAAGATCCGCGGCCCCGTCGATGCGCCCCGGTACAAGGACTACATCCTGCCGCTGCTGTTCCTGAAGCGCCTCTCCGATCGCTACGACTTCGAGCTGGCGGAGCTCGCGAAGAAGCTCACGAAGGGCGACATCACGAAGGCCGAGACGCTGGTGAAGGTCGACCCGCAGCTCGTCACCTTCGCGCTCCCGGCGTCGTCGCGCTGGGACGCGCTGCTCAAGCCGGTCACGAAGGGGGACAGCCTCGGGGCCCGGGTCACCACCGTGCTGCGTGGCCTCGCGAAGGTGTCACCTCGGCTCGACTTCATGGTCAACACCATCGACTTCAACGCCGAGACGCAGGGGCAGCGGGTGCTCGATGACCCGGGGCTGCAGCTGCTCCTGACGACGCTGTCCGAGCGGCGGCTCGGCCCCAACGACTGCGAGCCCGACGTGCTGGGCCGCGCCTACGAATACCTGCTCCAGAAGTTCGCCGAGGAGGGAGCGCAGAGCGGCGGGGAGTTCTTCACGCCGCGCTCGGCGGGCGTGTTGATGGCCCGGCTGCTCGACCCGCAGCCCGGCATGAGCGTCTACGATCCGACCTGCGGATCGGCGGGCCTGCTGCTGAAGTGCCACCTGCACTGGCTCGCGAAGTACGGCGGCCAGAGGGGGAAGGTGAAGCCCCTCGGCGTGTACGGTCAGGAGAGGCAGTCCGCGAGCTACGTGATCGCGAAGATGAACGCGCTCCTCCTCGACATGGCCGCCGACATCCAGATCGGCGACACGATGGCCAACCCACGCTTCCTGGTGAAGAGCCGACTCCAGCGCTTCGACCGCGTCGTTGCCAACCCGATGTGGAACCAGGAGTTCGCCGAGTCGACCTACGCCAACGACACCTTCGATCGCTTCGTCTACGGCGATGAGTACCCCCCGGCGTCGTCCGCCGACTGGGGGTGGATCCAGCACATGCTGGCCAGCCTCGCGGACGGCGGGCGCATGGCCGTGGTCATCGACACCGGCGCCGGATCGCGCGGCAGCGGGGACGGTGGCAAGTCGAAGGAGCGGGCGATCCGCAAGGCCGTCGTCGAGAAGGACCTCGTCGAGGCCGTGGTGCTGATGCCGGATAACATGTTCGCCAACACCTCGGCGCCCGCGCTGGTGATGGTGCTGTCGAAGAAGAAGGCCCACCCTGGCGAGGTGCTGATGATCGACGCGTCGGCGCAGTTCACCAAGGGGCGTCCGAAGAACGAGATGACCGACGCGCAGGTCGACCGCGTGGCGGAGGCCTTCGCGGCGTGGACCACTGAGCCAGCGTTCAGCGCGGTGGTGACGCTGGCGGACATCGCGGCGCGAGACTGGGCGCTCGCGCCACAGCGCTACGTGACGGCCGCGGCGGGCAAGCGGATGCTATCACTGGACGAGGCGCTCGCGGCGTACCGCGCAACCGAGCGCGATCGGGTGGCGGCCGACCGAGCGCTGGAGGAGGCGCTGAAGAAGCTCCACGCTGGCACTACGGTGGGGACGGCATGATGGATACGTCTACTGTATGGACGGCAACCGTACTCGGTAAGATTGCTGACCTGCGACTGGGGCGAACGCCTCCGCGCGACACGAAACGGTACTGGCATGCCGGGACCGTGCCGTGGGTATCAATCCGTGACTTGAATAACGGACGGCTTTCGACCACGCGAGAGAAGATTTCAGCAGTTGCTCTTGATGAGGTTTTTCGATCCGACTTGGTTTCGGCCGGGACTATCCTCATGAGCTTTAAGTTGACCCTGGGAAAGGTGGCCATTCTTGACGTGCCGGCCGTTCACAACGAGGCGATTGTTAGTCTCGCGCTGCACGATCATCTCGTCGACCGCGACTTCTTGTTTTATTACCTGCAGTCGATGGACCTGTCGGCAGTTTCGGACAAATACGTAAAGGGATCGACGCTCAATCGTGACAAATTGGATCGTCTGAGCATCGCCCTACCAACAATCGAAGTCCAGCGCGCGATCGCTGGGATACTGAAATGCGCTGGGGATGCGCGCGACTGCTGTGCAGAAGCCATCCTGCATGGAGAGAACCTACTATCTGCGTCCCGCCACGCCCTTTGGACGTCTATTTCTACTGCGGAAGATCTTCCACTCGGGAGCATTGCTGCCATTTCCACCGGAACCACTCCGCCAACTGAACGACTTGATTACTGGAGTGGAGATGTCCCATTCGTGAAGACGACGGCCATTGCTGATTGTAGGATCTGGGCGGCGGACTCCTTCGTTTCCTCACTTGCGATTAATGACTATTCCATGAGCGTTCACCCTCCTGGAACGGTTCTCCTTGCAATGTACGGCCAGGGGAAGACGCGCGGACGGGCTGCAATACTCGTCATTCCTGCATGTACGTCGCAGAACGCAGCTGCAATCGCCTGTAGCGAGAAGATTCTTCCCGATTATCTATGGCATGACTTGCGGCGACGCTATCACGAGCTTCGTCAGGATGGGATTCAAGGTCATCTCTCTCACCTCAACCTGGCATTTGTCCGACGCTTCGAAATGAAGATTCCATCGCTCGACGAGCAGCGCCGCATCGTCGAGATCCTCGCCGCCATCGACGCGAAGATCGACGCCGAACGCCGACGCCTCGCCGCGCTCGAAGACCTCTACCGCACGCTCCTTCACGGCCTGATGACCGGCGCTCTGCGCGTCGACGACCCGGCCGTCGCGCGTGAGACCGCGCAGCTCTCCCTTCCCGCCAATCCCGTGGAGTAACCCCCGATGCCGAAGCTCGGCGCCGAACAGACGGCCGTCCAGGACCCGATGATCCGCTACGCGCAGGACGTCGGCTGGGAGTACCTCTCCCCGACGCAGGTCGAGAGCCTCCGCGGCAACCGCGCCGAGCCCTTCATCACCGCGGTGCTCCGTCAGCAGCTCGTCGCACTGAACCCCGGCGTCTGCGACCTCGACCGCGCCGACGAGGTGATCGCCGCGCTCCGCGCCGTGCCTCCCACGCTGGAAGGCAACCTGCGGAGCTGGCAGTACCTCGTCGGGCAGCGCTCGGTCTTCGTCCCCGAGCAGGCCCGAAGCGTCCCGGTGCGCCTGCTCGACCTCACGAACCTCGCCAACAACCGCTGGACCGTCACCGAGGAGTGGTGGTTCGACACCGGGACCCCGACGCCCATCCGGACCGACGTGATGTTCGCGGTCAACGGCATCCCGGTGCTCGTCGTCGAGGCGAAGTCGGTCAAGAAGCCCGACGGCATCGCGGAGGCGATCGAGCAGATCCGCCGCTACCACCGCGAGGCCCCGGAGCTGATGGCGCAGACGCAGCTCCACGCGCTGACCCACCTCGTGAAGTTCTATTACGGCGCGACCTGGGCGACGTCGCGGAAGAACCTCTACGACTGGCGCGAGGAGAGCGCGGGCCAGGTCTTCGAGGCGCTGGTGAAGGCCTTCGTCGACCGCGAGCGGGTGCTGCGCGTGCTGACCGACTACGTGGTGTTCACCCGCACCGACGACGAGCTGGCCAAGGTGGTCCTGCGGCCCAACCAGATGCGCGCGACCGAGAAGGTGGTGGCGCGCGCGGCGGACCCGCTGAAGACCCGAGGACTGGTCTGGCACACGCAAGGGTCAGGCAAGACCTTCACGATGATCAAGGCCGCGCAGCAGGTGCTCCAGAGCGAGCGCTTCCTGCGCCCGCTGGTGGTGATGCTGGTCGACCGCAACGACCTGGAGACCCAGCTCTTCCAGAACCTCGAAGCGGTGGGCGCGAGGGCCACGCTCGCCGACAGCAAGGAGCACCTCCAGAAGCTCCTCGCGACGCTCGCGACGGGGCTGGTGGTCACGACGATCCAGAAGTTTCACGGGATGCCCGCGAACGTGCGGACAGGGAAGGATGTGGTGGTGCTGGTCGACGAGGCGCACCGCACGACGGGCGGCGACCTCGGGATCTTCCTCCTGGCTGCCCTCCCCGGTGCGACCTTCGTTGGCTTCACCGGCACTCCCATCGACCGCACGATGCACGGCGAGGGGACCTTCAAGGTCTTCGGCAAGGACGACAAGGAGGGTTACCTCGACAAGTATTCGATCCGCGAGTCGATCGCCGACGGGACGACGGTGCCGCTGCACTACCGGCTCGCGCCGAACGAGATGCGCGTCGACCGCGAGACGCTGGAGCGGGAGTTCCTGTCGCTGGCCGAGGCGCAGGGGGTGACCGACATCGCCGCGCTCAACCGCGTGCTGGAGAAGGCCGTCGTCCTACGGAACATGTTGAAGAACCCGTACCGCATCGCGGGCATCGCGGAGCACATCGCGCGGGACTTCAAGGAGCGCGTCGAGCCGCTCGGGTACAAGGCCTTCGTGGTGGCGGTCGATCGGGAGGCGTGCGTCTTCTACAAGACGGCGCTCGACTGGCACCTCCCGCCCGAGTGGTCGGCGGTGGTGATCAGCGGGTCGAACAACGACGAGGCCCACCTCAAGGAGCACCACATCGACGAGGCGCGGGAGAAGAAGCTCCGCAAGGAGTTTCGCAAGCCCGACGGTCTGCCGAAGATCCTCATCGTGACGGAGAAGCTGCTGACGGGCTTCGACGCGCCGGTGCTCTACGGGCTGTACCTCGACAAGCCGATGCGCGACCACGTGCTGCTCCAGGCGATCGCGCGGGTGAATCGCCCCTACGAGGACGCGGCGGGACGGGCGAAGAAGACCGGCTACGTCGTGGACTACGTCGGCATCTTCGAGAAGCTCGAACGGGCGCTGGCCTTCGACTCTGCGGACGTAAGCGGCGTCATCGACGGGGTGGAAGAACTCCAGGTGGACTTCGAGAAGCGCCTGGTCGCGATGCGCGAGGCGTACCTCGGGATCGGCAAGGGGCTGTCGGCCGACAAGGAGGTCGAGGCGGTGCTGGAGTTCTTCCGCGAGGAGGACACGCGCAAGGCCTTCGCGAAGGAGTGGGAGGCGCTGGAGGACCTGTACGAGATCCTGTCGCCGGACGCCTTCCTGAGACCCTTCATGGACGACTACGAAGCGCTCGCCAGCATCACCAAGGTGCTGCGGTCGATGTATGCCGACAGCGCCGACATCGACGGGAGCTTCCGGCGCAAGACCGAGGCGCTGGTGCGCGAGCACACGGTCGGCGAGAAGCCGCGCGATGAGGCGAAGACCTACACCCTCGACGCGAAGGGGCTCTCCGAGCGTACGCTGCGGGAGAACGGCGACGCGCCGAAGGTGTGGGATCTGGTCCGCCGGATTCGCGACGACGCGAAGAAGGAGGGCACCTCGAACCCCGTGTTGCGCTCCATCGGCGAGCGTGCGGAGCAGGTCGTCAAGGACTTCGAGGATCGACAGACGACCACTCAAGACATGCTGGCGAAGATCGCCCAGCTCCGTCAGGAGCAGGAGGAGGCACGCGCGGCGGCGTTGAAGAGCGGCCTCGGTGCACAGGGTTTCAATGTGCTCTGGACCTTCACCCAGCAGAAGGTTCCGAAGGCTGACGAGATCGCGAAGGTGGTGGATGCGGCGGTGACCGAGCATCCGCACTGGCAGTCCAACGAGGACCTCGCGCGGGAGTTCCGGATGTCGTTGTACCTGGCGCTCGACGACCTGACCGAGGACGTCCCTGGGATGGTGGAGCGGATCTTCAAGGTGTTGGGACGGTGAGCGACGCGGGCGCTGACGAGGCGCAGTTTCGCGCGGAGGTGGCGGCCTGGGCACGGCGCCTGGGGGTCGAGACGCGGCGCGTGACGATCCGAGCCATGCGTCGGAAATGGGGGAGCGCGTCGAGCGCGGGGCGGTTGACCTTCGCGACGGACCTGCTCACGCAGCCGCTGGAGTTTCGCGCGGAGGTCATCGCGCACGAGCTACTGCACCTGAGGAGAGGCGGCCACGGGAAGGTGTTCGATGCGGTGTTGCGCGCGGTGCTGGAACGTTGGCGGGAGGAGCAGGGGGGCGCCGTGACGGAGACCGTCCCTCGCAAGAAGGAGCGCGGCGATGGCTGACGCGTGGAGGTCACCGGATGGCGTGAACACCCACCAGGAACTGCTGCACTGGATGGCGGGTCGCGAGGACGAGCACGTCGAGTTCAAGGCCGCCGAGCGCGCGTACGGACACGATGATCTATTGCGCTACTGCGTTGCCCTGGCGAACGAGGGGGGCGGGGTCCTGGTGCTCGGCGTGACGGACAAGAGGCCCCGGAGGATCGTCGGCAGCGAGGCGTTCCAGGACCTCGGTGCGAAGCAGAAACAGATCCTGGATACCTTGCACATCCGGGTCGACGCAGAGGAACTCCTGCTGGCGGATGGGAGGGTCGTCGTGTTTCGTGTGCCGCCTCGCCCGCTCGGCACGCCGATGGCCATCAAGGGCCAGTACCTGATGCGCTCGGGCGAGAGCCTCGTCCCGATGACGCCGGACAAACTCCGCCAGATCTTCGCGGAGGCACAGGGGCCCGACTTCTCGGCCCAGATCTGCCGCGGCGCGACCATGAGCGACCTCGCACCGGAGGCCGTCGAGCGCTTCCGTTCGCTGTGGTTGCGAAAGTCGAGCAACGAAGAGCTGCGCGCCTTCAGTCACGAGCGTCTGCTCGCCGATGCCGAGCTGGCGTTCGAGGGCGGTATCACCTACGCAGCGCTCGCGTTGATGGGGACGAGGGCAGCGCTGGGGCGGCGCCTCGCGCAGGCCGAGATCATCTTCGAGTACCGCGCCAGCGAGGCGTCGATCGAGGCGCAGTTCCGCCACGATCATCGAGAGGGCTTCTTCCTGATCGACGACCTTCTCTGGACGCAGATCAACGCCCGCAACGAGGTCCAGACCTTCCGGGACGGTTTGTTCGTGGGGAGCATCCCGACCTTCAACGAGATCGCCGTCCGCGAGGTTCTGCTGAACGCCGTCGCGCACCGTGACTATGCGCTGGGAGGTTCGGTCTTCGTCCGTCAGTTCCCTCGTCGGCTCCAGGTGGTGAGCCCGGGCGGGCTCCCTGACGGCGTCACGCCGGACAACATCATCGAGCGGCATGTGCCGAGGAACCGACGCATCGCGGAGACCTTCCAGCGCTGTGGGTTCGTGGAGCGGTCAGGTCAGGGGATCGATCGGATGGTGCGCACCTCCCTGGAGGAGGCCAAGCAACCCCCTGATTTCGCAGGGACGGATGCGTGGCAGGTGGCGGTCACGCTCCATGGGACGGTGCAGGACGAGCGCTTCCTGGCGTTCATGCAGAAGCTGAAGCACGAGAGTAGCGCCGGGTTTCACCTCGACGATCTCGTGGTGCTTGATCTGGTCCATCGGGAGGATCCGGTGCCGCCGAAGTACCGGGACCGGATCAGCAGCCTGCGGGATCGAGGAGCGATCGAGACGATAGGGCGGGGGCGAGGGCAACGGGTCGTCCTCGCCCGGCAGTTCTATGAGTTCGTAGGCAAGCCAGGCGACTACACCCGTCGCAAGGGGCTCGACCACGAGACGAACAAGCAGCTCCTCTTGCGGCACATCACCGAGAGCGCCGAGATCGGCAGCCCGATGGCTGACCTGCAAGACGTCCTACCTGCCCTCTCTCGCGGCCAGCTCCGGGGCCTGCTGAATGAACTCAGGCAAGAAGGCAAGGCCGAACCCCGAGGCACGACCCGAGCCGCCCGATGGCATCCGCTGCCCAGCAGTCGTGCAGCAGAACCCTCCGACGGAGGTTAAAACCAAACAAAGCCAATCCAGAACCAAACCAATAGCTGAAGTCGCCGTATTTATAGGCGTTCCTATTGGTTCTTTACGACGTAAAGCCTGGCCCTCAGAACAGCGGAGGGCGGGCGAGGCAGGAGGTGATGTTCGCGTCTCCGGCGTTGCCGACGCCCACCGCCGCGAAGGCCGCCTCGATCTGTCGGCGCTGCGAGGCCCAGCGGCCGGAGCCGAAGTGGCGGCGCATCGAGCCGCGGGCGCCCTGGTCGAGGTACCAGGAGGTCGGGATGCGGGCGAGCTCGGTCGGGTGCATGTCGACGAGCACGCAGCCGAAGCGGCCGCCGTACTCCGCCGCGAGCCTCGTCACCATCAGCCGGTGGAGCATCTGACCGCGGCCCACGCCCGCCCCACGCAGCGCCGACACGGTCTCCCACTCGCCCGGGTACGCGTTGAACGACTCGGCCGCGGAGGCGTCGAGCACGATCATCAGCACGCCGCGGCGGCGAAGCTCCGCGCGCTGTCGCAGGAGCAGGGGGTAGAGGCCCTGCACGCCGGAGTTGAGGAAGACGCCTCCGTCGGTGATGCGGGTCGAGCGCGGGTCGGCGAGGTGCTCGTGCCCCGTGAGGGGGTGCTCCGCCCGCACCGGAACCAGCGGGAACGCGAGCGGGAAGTTGGCCGACGCGCGCACGGCGCTGAGCAGGGGTACGTCCTCCCCGGGCGCGATCTCCTGCAGCGTGTGGGCGACGTCGCGGTCGCAGACCCACGGGTCGCTGAGCCCCGTGGCCTCGCCGCAGCGGCTCCGGTCGGCCGCGTCGAGGAGGCTCGGCGCGAAGGGGCTGAGCAGCACCGGGTGCCCGAGCACGTCGGCGGAGTTGAGCACCGGAACCGGCGCCCGGGCGTCGCCGGAGGTCCACCCCCGGGCGAGCGAGGTGAGGGTGACGCCCCGTAGGGAGAGCCGCGACTCCCAGTCGCTCTGCACCGCGGAGGCCCGGTCGCCGAGGGTGAAGGTCGAACGCAGCAGCGGCCACACGTAGTCGGCCTCCATGGCGGCGCGGTAGCCCTCGGCGTCGACCCGGCCCAGGCGCAGCGCGACGTAGCCCGCCACCGCGAGCGATCCGCCCGACACGCCGCTCACCGACTGGATGGACGTGGCCACGGCGGGCGTCTCTCCCTCCATCGCCAGCAGCGCGGAGGCCGCGAACATGGCGGCGCGGGAGCCTCCGCCCGAGGCGGCCACGACCACCACGGGGCCTTCGCCCTCGTGAGGCCAGCGGTCGGCCCCGATCCAGTGGCCCGCGGCGAGGGCGGCGGGATCTCGCTGCGACTGCCACGTGGAGGCCGGCGCGTAGCTCAGCGTGGCCCAGAACACGAAGGCCCCCACGAGGGCGGCGACGAAGCGGATCGGGCGCGGGTCGACGTAGTCCCAGATGTCGAAGCCGTGGAGGAGGGTGACCATCCCGACGAGCGTGGTGGTGGTGACGAAGGGCGTGCGGAAGGTCGTCTCGCTGGGAGCGAGCAGCAGGAAGGCGCCGAGGGTGAGGGCGAAGGAGAGGCCGATGAGGCCCCAGGCCCCCACGACCCGCCATCGGGAGAGGCTGGGCGGCCAGGCCTCGTCGGGGCGGTCGGGGCGGAGCGAGAGGGGGCTCCAGTAGGTGGCGAGCCCCAGCGGAAAGGTGGCCCACGCGCCCATCTGGAGCATCAGCAGCAGCACCACCAGCGACCAGAGCCCAGCCTTCGACTGGAACACCACGCCGCGCACCGTCGGCGAGCCGAACACCAGCCCGATCGCCAGCAGCGTGGCGATCAGCGTGAGGGTCATGCGCTGGCACATCCTGGCGACGCACTCGATGGCCCAGGAGAGCTGGCTCAGCCGACGGGTTCCGAGGGCCACGCGGCGCAGCGCGCGGGCCTCCTCGATGAGCCTCCGGGTGCTCGTCGGGTGCCAGTCGCCCCCCGTCTCCTCCATGGCCTCGACGGTCGCTCGGATCCTCCCGATCACGCGCTGGTCCTTGGCCTGGTGGACGGCGCCTTCGGTCTCCTCGTCGAGGCGCGCCCGATCGAGCAGCGCCGTGATGGTGCGGGTCGCCCAGGCGTAGATGTCCTTCCGGCGCCTGGAGTGATCGGCCCCCTGGCGACGGCGCAGCCCCGAGGCGAACACCGCGACGTAGAGCACCTGCTGAGCGAGCGAGACCAGGGGCCGGTTCATGGACGGCGCCCAGGGTACACCCCCCGACGACGGCCTCAGCCTCGGGTTCGCCTCGACCGACGCGGCGCCCTGAGCGCCCCGAGCAGCGCCGCCACCATCAGCGCCCCGAGGCCCGTGGTCGCCCCGCCTCGCGGGCGCGCCGCGGTGCACTCGCAGCCCTGCGTCTCGCCCACGAGGCCGCTCTCGCCCTCCTCCTCGAACGCAGCATCCGCGGCGTCGACGCTCGGCCCGTCGTCTCGGTCCGCGTCCACACCCGCGTCTGCCGCCATCGCACCCACGTCCGCGTCCGCGCTCATCGCTCCGACGTCCGCGCTCATCGCTCCGACGTCCGCGCTCATCGCTCCGGCGTCCGTGGCCATCGCTCCGACGTCCGCGCTCATCGTCCCCGCGTCCATGGCCATCGTCCCCGCGTCCATCACCGGCACGGTGCGCACCCTCACCTGGATCACGTTGTCCGCGGGGCCTCCCTGCCCCGGCTCGCTGAACCACGTGACGCCCTCCTCCACGAGGTTGAAGTACTCCGAGTACTCGCCCGCCATGCGCGGCGCGCGCAGCGTGAAGGTGAAGCGCCCGGTCGCCCCTGGCGCGACGGTGCGGTCGATGGCGGCCGCGCGGTTGGGGGCGAGCCAGTCGGGCCCCTGCACGGCGCTCGCCCGGTCGCGGGGCTGCGTCGTCCCGAGCCGGGTGCGAGCCGGGGTCCACGTCGCGGTGCCGGTGTTGCGCATCTCCAGGTAGCCCGTCGAGGTGGCGCCCGGCGCGAGGTCGAGGGTCGTGCGCGCCAGCGGAAAGCTCTGCATCACGTAGGTCGCGCGGTAGGCGGGCGGCGGGCAGTGGGGCGCCGCGCCGCTCCCTCGGGCGTAGACCGCGAGGTGGTTGGAGACCGTGCGGGGCGTGCCGTCGCTGGGGCGGTTGAGCACCCCTACGCCGGAGAGCCACATCGTCGCCGAGCCGCCGCCGTCGAGGTTGAGCGCGTCGCGGGCGCCGAGGTCGCGCATCAGGGCCGCGAGCTCGTTGCAGGTCATGCCCACCCGGGTCGGCGCGTTGCGCCCGTCGACCACCGCCAGGATGAGCGTGCGATGGTCGGCGGTGAGCCCGGCGGCGGTGCGGGGGTTGCGCGGGCAGAGCCCCGTGTCGCCCGAGTTGTCCCTCGCGGCGCCGCCCACGACGAGGGTCGGGTGCCCGGAGACCGCCTCGCGCATCCAGCCCTGCGGGCCCTCGACGCGCTCGTGGGGAACGATCTCCGCGCGAGCGTCGCCGAAGGCGATGGGGCCCACGTAGTCGTGGTCGGTGCCTCCCCAGGAGGCGCCCGCGTGGAGCACGAAGCCGTCCGTCTGCGCCTGGTTGGCGGTGTTGTAGAAGCCTCCGTTGACGGCGGCCTGCGCGCCCACCAGCGCGCCGAAGGACGGCACCGTGCGCGAGCGCTCGGAGGGCGCGGTGACCCGGACGCTGACGCCGGGGGCGCACAGGTCGATCAGCAGCGCGTCGATGTGCTGCGAGGACGTCACCCGGAGCAGGCGCCGCACGCCCGGGAAGGGGTTGCTCCAGGTGTCGACGGCGGCCGCGGGCGCGGGCAGCGCCCAGAGCGCGAAGGCGATGAGCGGGGCGCGGCGGCGCGACATCGGGCGATGGTACGCGAGTCGGTGACGCGGCGGCGCGTCTCAGCGGGCAGGGCGCCCGAGGGAGAGAGCGCTACGCCTGCGCGCCGAGCGGCTTCTGCACCAGCACGACCTTGTAGGAGTCGGTGCCGTCGACCATGTTGTCATAGAGTCTCGTGCCGGGATTGCGCGCGAAATTCTTGAGCGCCACCTCCGCCAGCGCGCGGCGCTTCTCGCCCAGCCTGGGGACCTTGAAGCCGTGGAAGGTGGAGAGGATCTGCTCCACGAAGGCGTCGATGCGGCGCTTGTCTTCGTCGCGGGCCTTGATCGCCTCCTTGGTCACATCGCACACCTCGATGACCTTCATCCCGATGGACTCCAGCAGCTCGAAGCAGGGCGCCCAGGTCGAGTCGGGGATGGCGTTGCCCCAGACGAGGAAGCCTCCCGGCTTCAGGATGCGCCAGGCGGTCTTGAAGAAGCGCTCGTCCTCCTCGGTGGTGCGTCCACGCATCTCGGTGACGTGGGTCTCGTTGACCGCCACGAAGTCCGCGACGCTGTCGCCGAGCCCCAGCTTCGTGGCGTCTCCGCAGGTGGCCACCAGCCGGCCGCCCAGCTCGGGCACGAACTTGCGCTTGCAGGAGTTGATGCCCGCCTGCTGCATGTCGACCGCCTCGTAGGTGCACTGGGGCAGGATCTTCGAGCAGATCAGGTGCGCCCCGGCGCCGGTGCCGCAGCCCATCTCCACGATGTGCACCTTCCCCTCGCGGGCCTTGATGTACTCCTTCACGAGGTCGAAGTGGTAGAGCCCGGCGTAGGCGTTCTTGCCCATCCGCTGGGGATCATTGCTGGGAATCGGGCACGGCCCCCAGTCGCTCGGCCATGTGTATCCCCAGGTGTTGAAGGTGAACTCGTAGCGACCGCCGTCGTCCGAGCGCACCTCGCCCATCGAGCGGTAGAGCGCATAGAGCAGCGAGTAGATCGACTGCTTGTTGTAGTCGTCCTCCTCGACGTCGCCGTTCTTCAAGTCGATCTTCTGCCTGGCCTCGGCCAGGCTGCTCATCACCCAGGCCCCGATGATCAATTGGAGCTGGGTCTTGGAGTAGTCGGACTTGTTGCTGAGCGCGGTGAGGACATCCATGTGACTTATTTTCCTGCGGACGTGGGCTGACGGGGTGACGGAGAGGGAGACCGGGAATATCACGATCGACGGCTACAATCGGTTGTCGAGCATGAAGAGCCAGTCGCCCGTGAGCGCGGCGTAGGTCAGCGACCCGCTGGCCATGGCGCCGCAGACCCCGGCGGAGAAGGAGTCCTGGCCGGTGAGCCAGAGGCCCTCGATGGGGGTCTTGGGGCGGAGCCAGTGGGTGTCGCGGGTGAAGTGGTCGCCGGAGGGCTCCAGGCCGAGCGAGCAGCCGCCCCACGCGCGAGGGTTGCAGCCCATCGGGACGCCGGTGCGCACGGTGGCGGGCGTCTTGCCCTTCAACTGCGGGAGGTACCGGTGCACCAGGGCCATCAGGTTGTCTCGCACCCCGGCCTCGAACTGCGGACGGAACTCGGGCTCCTCGCGGTAGCGCTTCACCCAGGCGGCGGTGGCCTCCGCCAGCACGATGACCGTGGACTTGCCGGGGTGGCGCTCCCGGTACACCGGATCGCGCGCCGAGGGGCTGAGCAGGTAGCCCCCCATGCCCTCGAAGCGCATCTCGGACTTGTAGGACTTGTCGGCGGCGCTCAGGTCGTAGCGCCCGACGTCGGGGTACGAGGGCATGTGCCAGATGATCTGCTGCGGGAGCTCGATCTCCTCGTCGTAGCCGAGCATCAGGTAGAGGTGCGCCGGGCTCGGCCCGGTCTGCTCGAAGCGGCTGGCGTAGCCGTGCTTCTCCCGCTCCTCCTCGGGCAGGAGCTGCATGAAGGTCACGTACGCCGACGCGTCGCTGATCACCAGCCTGGAGCGGATCTCCGTGCCGTCGCCGAGGCGCACCCCCACCGCGCGGCCGTTCTCGACGAGGATCTTCTCCGCGGGCGTGGACACCGCGAGCTGTCCGCCCGCCGCCTCCACGATGGGGATCACGCAGTTGGCGATCTGCGCCGGGCCTCCCACCGGGTAGTAGGCCCCGGTGCGGTAGTGGAAGAGGTTGACCGCGTGAAACGCGAAGGGAGCGAGCTCCGGGGTGCGCCCGTGGTTGCCGTACATGTACGAGAAGATGGCCGCGAGGCGCTCGGAGAAGCCCAGCTCGTTGCGCAGCACGTCGCGGGTGGTGCGGGTCATGTACTTGCGCCACTTGCCGCCGAAGGCCCCGTAGAAGCCCTCCCTCGCGCGCTCCGGCACCCACGACGGGGCCAGCTTGGTCATCGCCCAGGACCACGCCCACCACTCGATCTTCTCCTCGAGCTCGTAGTACCCGCGCACGTCGCCCTCGCCGGGGAAGCGCCTCTCGATCCACTCGATGTTCTTCTCCGGAGAGGAGAACCACTCGTAGACGTCGTCGCCGAAGGTGCAGGTCTCGTGCACGTCGGGCATCTTCGCCCACTCCAGCTTTCCGCCGGTGATGAAGTCCGCCGTCGCCCGAAACAGCCCGCGCCCGACGCGAGGGTCCATGTCTCCGATGGAGTCGACCCCGCTGTTGAACTCGAACCCGTCGATCTCGTGGCAGTGGGTCGAGCCGCCGGGCACGTCGTTGTGCTCCAGCATCAGCACCCGCATCCCGCGCTTCTGCGCCAGGGTGCTGGCGATGGAGAGCCCGCCGATGCCCGTGCCGATGACGATGGCGTCGGGGTTCTCCAGCAGCCTGGAGGGCCTGGCGTACCGCTGCTTCGCGGGGTTGGCGGAGGTGATGTAGGCCGGGCCGGGGTTGGGTCTCCCCGGGGTGTAGAAGAGCTGGGCGTCGGTCTTCACGGGGTGCGGACTCTCATCGGCATCGACTATGCGACCCGCTCCCGCTGGGAGTTGACGGTTCGCAAGTCGACGACGCCCGAGCCCGCGGTCGAGAGCGCCCTCAGCGGAACGAGCTCGCGCCCGCGTCGTACACGCGACCCGCGCTCGAGGCGCCGGGGCGCTCGCCGGTCCACGTGCCGTAGAAGACCTTGATCGTCCCGCCGTTGGCCACGGACGCGCCGCCGCCGCGCGCCGACACGCGCGTGCCGAGGGTGCCCTGCACCTCGACGACCCGGCCCTCGAGGAGCACGGCCCCGCCCGCTCCCGCGCCGCCGGCCGCCGAGGTGGAGTTGCCGCCGTTGTCGCGGCTGCCGCCGCCGCCGCCCGCTCCGTTGGCCACCACGCGTCCGGTCGCGCCGATCACCAGCCGCTCGGCCGCGTAGAGCACCACGTAGCCGCCGCCCGCGCCGCCGCCGCCGCCGCCCGCCTCCTGCGAGCCCCCCGCGCCGCCGCCGCCGCCGCCTCCGCCGAGCCGAAGCGAGCGGTCGGTGCTCGTGTCGCCGTTGCCCGCCGCCGCGCCGTATCCGCCCGCTCCGCCCGCCACGGCCGCCGCGCCGCCGCCGCCGCC
>Ga0208511_100246_pt1 | contig 22435 bp, 25 predicted proteins | sample LakWasMet39_LOW7_2_FD_183879 | JGI IMG/M metagenome (GOLD analysis project Ga0208511, IMG submission 183879) | Freshwater sediment methanotrophic microbial communities from Lake Washington under simulated oxygen tension - Sediment Metagenome... | ecosystem: Environmental > Aquatic > Freshwater >...
CTTAGCTGTTTATAGTTTCTCATGCGCTTTCTCGTCTTTGGTCGGATTGAAAAAAGCGTGAAACTATATCAGCTAACCTTTTTCTTTTCCGATTAGTGCCGATTGCACTTATGAGTTGAATCTAAGAATGAATAAAAAAAATACCTTAAATATTATTCCAGTCATTCTGTGTGGCGGTTCGGGCACAAGGCTTTGGCCGCTATCGCGTTCAGGTTTTCCCAAGCAGTTTTTAGTGTTATCGGGTACGGCGAGTTTGTTTCAGCAAGCGGTGGAGCGCATCAATGATTTAGCCTCTACTGACATTGCGGTGGGAGCGACTTTGGTGGTAACTAACGAAGAGCACCGTTTTTTGGCATTGGATCAGTTACGGGAGATGAGGGCTGTATCAGCCACATTGCTGTTGGAACCTGTTGGTAAGAATACGGCCCCCGCTTTAACGTTGGCTGCATTGCAGGCGACTGACAATGGGGAAGATCCTATTTTGGTGGTGACGCCTGCCGATCAAACGGTGATGGATGGTGCGGCATTTACGCAAGCGTTGCAGAATAGTATTCGTGTTGCGGATACTGGGGCGATTGTGATTTTAGGCATTGCCCCGGATAAGCCTGAGACGGGTTATGGTTACATTAGGCGTCAAGGTGACGTGGGGCGGCATGGTGAATACGCTGTCGCTCAGTTTGCCGAAAAACCCAATCCGGAAATGGCGGAAAAATATCTGGAAAGTGGCGATTACCTCTGGAACAGCGGCATGTTTGTGTTAAAAGCGAGCACTTGGCTCAAAGCATTAAAACACTTCCGTTCGGATATCGTAGAGGCCACTCAGCAATCATGGGCGGGCAAGGCGACAGATGCGCAGTTTGTGCGTCCCAATTCAGGCGATTTTGCGCTTATTGCCAGTGATTCCATCGATTATGCCGTTGCAGAAAAATGCCCCAATTCTCCATTTGCCATCAAGATGGTGCCGCTCGACGCGGGTTGGAATGATTTGGGGGCGTGGGACGCAGTTTGGCAGGTGGGCCTGCAAGATAACAATGGCAATGTGACGCAGGGCGACACATTAACGGTGGACACCTGCAACACCTTGATTCATGCCGGCAGTCGTTTAGTGAGTACGGTAGGCGTCAATAATTTGATTGTGGTGGAAACGGCCGATGCTGTGTTAGTGGCTGATCGCAATCAAAGCCAGCACGTTAAAAAATTGGTCAGTGCGCTTGAAGCGCAAGAGCGAACAGAGCATTGCTTACCGCGCAAGGTGCATCGCCCCTGGGGTTGGTATGACAGTATCGATGAGAGTGAACGCTTTAAGGTGAAGCGTATTCAAGTGAAGCCGGGGGCGAGTTTGAGTTTGCAAAAACACTTTCATCGGACTGAGCATTGGATTGTGGTGAAAGGTACGGCTGAAGTGACGTGCGGCGATCAAACATTTATGCTGACGGAAAACCAATCGACGTATATTCCGCTCGGCGAAGTCCACCGTCTTCATAATCCAGGCACGATCCCGCTGGAAATTATTGAAGTGCAGTCAGGTAGTTATTTAGGAGAGGATGATATTATGCGATTCGATGATCATTATGGCAGATAAAGCAAATAAGGCCGAGCACACTAAGGTTGCGCTTATTACTGGAATTACTGGGCAGGACGGTGCCTATCTAGCTGAATTTTTACTTGAAAAAGGCTATGTGGTGCATGGCATTAAGCGACGCTCGTCGCTGTTTAATACTGATCGTATCGATCATCTCTATCAGGATCCGCATGTCAAGAATGCGCGCTTCTTTTTGCATTTTGGCGACTTGACCGATGCAACCAACCTGATTCGCATCCGCTGCGAGACAGGAGTCGAGTAGTCCCCAGAAGCGATAGGGCATGTGTTTTCACGAAGCGTTTTTTTGCGTAGTGAAAATGCAGGCTTTCCGAAATCGAGTCGAGTCATTGCGAGAATGATGTTGGATACCCCTTGTTGGGTATCCAACGAAAGAAGCAGGACGGCTGGGGCAGCCGCAGGCATTAGCGGTCGCGTAGCTTTTGCCGCTTGTTGGGCAGGGATGCCCATAAAAATTTTCGCAAAAATAGCGACTCCCCGGATCCAGCAAGTTCAACCGGATGAGATTTATAACCTTGCCGCGATGAGTCATGTCGCGGTGAGCTTTGACACTCCCGAGTATACGGCCAATGCCGACGGTATCGGCACCTTGCGCATACTTGAGGCTATCCGCATTCTCGGCCTGGAAAAGAAGACCCGTTTCTACCAAGCGTCTACTTCCGAGCTTTACGGACTGGTCCAGGAAACGCCGCAGAAAGAGACCACGCCGTTTTATCCGCGATCACCCTATGCTGTTGCCAAACTTTACGGTTATTGGATTACCGTCAATTATCGCGAGGCTTATGGCATGTATGCCTGCAATGGCATTCTGTTTAACCACGAAAGCCCAATACGCGGCGAAACCTTTGTTACTCGAAAAATTACCCGTGCTTTAGCGCGGATCAAGCTCAATCTGCAAGATTGTCTTTATCTAGGCAATCTCGATGCGCTACGTGATTGGGGACATGCCAAGGATTATGTCGAGATGCAGTGGTTAATACTGCAACAGGAGCAGGCCGATGATTTTGTTATTGCGACCGGAGTTCAATATAGCGTACGGCAATTCGTCGAGATTGCGGCAAAAGAGCTGGGCATCCTGATCAAATGGCAAGGCAGCGGAGTAGAAGAAAAGGGGTACGATGAGCAAGGTCGCTGCATCGTTCAGGTTGATGCGCGTTACTTCCGCCCTACCGAAGTCGAAACATTATTGGGTGATCCGAGCGAGGCAAAAGAAAAACTCGGCTGGACGCCTAAGATAACTTTTCATGCATTAGTTTCCGAAATGGTGCGTGAAGACCTTAAGTCGGCCGAGCGCGACGAGCTGGTTAAAAAGCACGGCTTTGCCGCTTACGATTATCACGAGTAAGTCATCAGCAATGAATAAGCACGCAAAAATATATATTGCCGGACACCGGGGGCTGGCGGGTAGCGCCATTATGCGTGAGTTGCAACGACAAGGTTACTCCAACTTGATAGGGCGCACCCATGCCGAACTGGATTTGGAAGATGCAACAGCTACGCACCAATTTTTCGAGCAGGAAAGGCCTGAAATCGTATTTCTAGCGGCTGCAAAAGTCGGCGGCATACATGCCAACAACAGCTATCCGGTGCAATTCCTGATGAACAATCTGTTGGTTGAGTCCAATGTCTGTCGTGCCGCTTATGCCTTTGGCGTGAAGCGTTTGATATTTTTAGGCAGTTCTTGCATTTACCCGCGCGATTGCCCGCAACCGATTAAAGAAGAATACTTGCTTACCGGGCCGCTTGAAGCAACCAATCGTGCCTATGCCTTGGCCAAAATTGCCGGTATTGAAATGTGCTGGGCATACAATCGCCAATACGGCACGAAATGGTTGGCGGCTATGCCCACTAATTTGTATGGTCCGGGCGATAATTATGATCTGAACAATTCACATGTATTGCCCGCCTTGATACGTAAAATACATGAAGCAAACGTTGCCGGGGTTGATGAAGTAGTGCTATGGGGTAGCGGTACGCCCAAGCGCGAATTTTTGTATGTGGACGATCTGGCAAATGCACTGGTATTTTTAGCGTCATTAGATGATGAGCGCTATGACGTGTTGGTCGAGCCGTCACGTTGCCCACTTATCAATGTTGGTTCTGGCGAGGATTTGACCATACGTGAATTGGCAGAAACGATTGCTGAAGTAGCTGGTTATCAAGGCGGCTTTGTGCAGGACACAAGTAAGCCGGATGGCACCATGCGTAAAATTATAGATGTCTCGAAAATCCGTGATCTGGGTTGGTCTCCAGAAATCGATTTATCCAGTGGTATAGCTCTGACCTACGCAGATTATTTAGAAAGAAATCCGCAATGAAAGCAGTCATTCTTGCCTGTCATGTTATAGAGTCCGGAGTTAGTAAGGCGACATTTGCTCCTTCTCCCTCAGGGAGAAGGTTGGGATGAGGGGGGGATTAAATGGTTGTTTTTGTTCTCCTCACTCCAACCCTCTCCCGCTGGACGACTGCAAGGACAGATATTTGCTCCTGCAATATCTGCATTTACCACATCCCTGTGGACTATACAGGAGGTAGAGCAATGCAGGAGCAATTGCCGAGAGGGCTTTGTGTCTCTTGACCAACTTCGGGATCTATAGCTACACCAAGCACTGAGCTGATCAATATCAATGTGGTAGGTGGTAGTCAGAAAAGCGTTGTCTACGAGCTTCGTTACCATTACTTGATTTTTCGATTCTGATATGAAAACCGATAGTCTTTTTTACAAACTCTTTCAGCAAACTCCACAATTGCTGTTAGAATTGGCCGACTTGGAGCTGCCTGGTGCGGAGAACTACCAATTCCGTTCTGAAGAAATCAAACAGACCTCGTTTCGGTTGGATGGTGTGTTGACGCCGCCTTCGGAAAAGCCAAACCTGCCACTGGTCTTTGTCGGAGTGCAGTTTCAAGTCGATCATGGATTTTACAGTCGGTTCTTCTGCGAAACTTTCTTCTATCTGCGCCAAAACCAACCGGTGCATCCGTGGCGCGCGGTGGTGATTTATCCGTCACGGAACATGGAAGTCAGTGGCAAGCTGCATTATTCAGTGCTACTGGAAAGTCAGCAAGTACAGCGGCTCTATCTGGATGAACTGGCCGGCAAACCGACCCAGTCAGCGCGGGTACGTTTGGTGCAATTAATCACCGAAGACATTAAACAAGCGCCGAAAGTCGCGCAAGCATTGATCAAAGCGATTGAAAGCGGCGAATTGGCAGTGGACAATAAAGCGCAAATATTGGAAATAATAGAAACCATATTGGTGTATAAAATTCCCAAACTCAGCCGTGAGGAGATACAGAAAATGCTAGGATATAACGATATCAGTCTAAAGGAAACCCAGTTCTATCAGGACGTGTATGCCGAAGGGCAACAAGAAGGCATACAAAAAGGTCGTCAAGAAGGAGAGCAAAAAGGGCAACAAGAAGGCGAAGCGAAATTGATCCTGCGTCAATTGACTCGCCGCTTTGGAACGTTGGGAGAAGACACCAAAAATAGGATAAAACATCTAAGCATCGGACAATTAGAAGCGTTAGGCGATGCTTTGCTGGATTTTTCGATACAGGAAGACGTGGAAAGATGGTTGGGAAAGTGATGGGAGAAGGATATAGAAATAGTGGTCTGTTCCCTATTATTTCTTTGCCGTCAGCCAACAGATAAAAGCGCATGTGCAAGATAAACCCCCGCGTAGATTTCGCGTTTAAAAAACTGTTTGGCAGCGAAGAAAATAAAGATCTGCTTATTTCGCTGATCAACGCCATCGTCTCCGAACAAGAGCAGGTCGTTGAAGTAGAATTAAAAAACCCCTACAATTTAGCCGATTATAGGGCGGGTAAAATGTCCATTCTTGACATTAAGGCAAAGGCTGAAAATGGCCGCTGGTTTAATATTGAAATGCAAATCAGTGAAGACTACAACTTCGATAAGCGCGCCATCTACTACTGGGCTAAACTCGTCACCGAGCAACTCAGTGAAGGCATGATGTTTAAAGAGCTGAAAAAAACCATCAGCATCAGCATCCTGGATTTCAACTTTATCCCCGACACCGCAGAAGTTCATAACTGCTATAAAATCATTAATACCGCGACAGGAAAAGATGATAAACTGCACGACATTTTTGAGCTGCACTATATCGAATTAAAAAAATTCAAAAAAACATACCGTCAAATTAACAGCGCCCTTGATCGCTGGAGCACCTTTTTAACTAAAGCCGATAAACTGGACAAAGAACATATGCCAAAAGAATTGGCATCCGACAAAAACATAGTTAAAGCTATAGAAGCAGTAGATCGTATGTTTGATGAAGAAGAACGTCTAGTCTATGAAGCGCGCATGCAATCCTTGGCCGATGTAGAAAGCAAAATCGCTTCGGCAGAAGAAAAAGGCAGAGAAGAAGGTCTTGCTGAGGGCATAAATCAGGCAACCAAAAATATAGCCCTCAGTCTGGCAAAAGAAGGCGCAGCCATTGAGATAATCGCTAAGGTGACAGGCTTGCCAGAATCGGAAATTAAACAACTTTTACAAAAAGCGAGTAAGCAATGATTTTCAAGATGGTATTTACGCAGTTTTTTGAAAAACTAAAACAGCCGCTTAATATGCCTTGAAATAAACGGGTCTGACCCCTTATTTTCGTTCGTGCTGCATGTCGGCAAGCCATGCAGCAACCGCTTTACCGCTGAATCGTTGGCAATGCCTTGACAGGAGCGATCCGGCTTTAGGGCTTGCGCGAGAAACATGGATAAGGTTTCTGTGGGAGGAAATAGCCGTTCCCGGTGCTCAGGAAGAGTGGATTCTATGGTTTCGAGCAGGTCTTGCGAAGTGAGTTGATTAAAAAAATCAAAGGCGTCACTGGCTGTGGCGTAATGTTTTATACGCTGTTGTAGCGGTTGGGTTGAACGGTTAATATACATGGGAGCTGGCATTTTGATGGATACGATGGTTTGGCGACTAAAGTTTTCCATCATGCCAGCTTTTTCTTTTTAATTCATTTGTTTATCGCTTAAGTAAGATTCGGGTCTGACCCCTTTGTTTGTTGTGATTTTAGGTATTACCCCGGATAAGCCTGAGACGGGTTACGGTTACATTAGGCGTCAAGGTGACGTGGGGCAGCATGGTGAATATGTTGTCGCCCAGTTTGCCGAAAAACCCAATCTGGAAATGGCGGAAAAATATCTGGAAAGTGGCGATTACCTCTGGAACAGCGGTATGTTTGTGTTAAAAGCGAGTACTTGGCTCAAAGCATTAAAACACTTCCGTTCGGATATTGTAGAGGCTACTCAGCAATCATGGACGGGCAAAGCGACGGACGCGCAGTTTGTGCGTCCCAATTCTGGCGATTTCGCGCTTATTGCCAGTGATTCCATTGATTATACCGTTGCAGAAAAGTGCCCCAATTCTCCATTTGCCATCAAGATGGTGCCGCTCGCCGCGGGCTGGAATGATTTGGGGGGCGTGGGACGCAGTTTGGCAAGTGGGTCAGCAAGATAACAATGGCAATGTGACGCAAGGCGGCACATTAACGGCAGATACCTGCAGCACCTTGATCCATGCTGGCAGTCGTTTAGTGAGCACGGTAGGCGTCAATAATTTGATTGTGGTGGAAACGGCCGATGCCGTGCTAGTGGCTGATCGCAATCAAAGCCAGCATGTTAAAAAATTGGTCAGTGCGCTCGAAGCGCAAGAGCGAACAGAGCATCGCTTGCCGCGCAAGGTGCATCGCCCATGGGGTTGGTATGACAGTATCGATGAGAGTGAACGCTTTAAGGTGAAACGTATTCAAGTGAAGCCAGGGGCGAGTTTGAGTTTGCAAAAACACCATCATCGGACTGAGCATTGGATTGTAGTGAAAGGCACGGCTGAAGTGGCATGTGGCGATCAAACATTTATACTAACGGAAAACCAGTCGACGTATATTCCCTTGGGAGCACTGCACCGCCTTGCTAATCCAGGCACGATTGCGTTGGAAATCATTGAGGTACAGTCCGGCAGTTATTTAGGTGAGGATGATATTGTGCGATTTGAGGATAATTATGGTAGATAAAACAACTAGAGCAGATAACACAAAAATGGTGGGATGGGCATGTCCCCATACATGAAGGCGTATTCGGCGGCTCGTGCCGCGCTTTGTGTTTTGGCTCGTGGCCTTAGTCTAAAAGGCTCCTCTATCGAACGACAGCGCAGGGTCAATAGCGACTCAAGGCTTTCGCTGTATTCGGTTATTTTTCTCAGTCGAATTACATGTGGCTATGTGTCGTTTGACTTGTGGGGTGTCTATTTAGAATATGCGCAGGCGCTATTACTCTCCTATTTTGACGCATTGAAGAAGGATAATTCGTGGGGATACCTCAGGCTCCGTTCCCATTTTTTGTTTAAAAATCAGCGGAATCTCTTAGCTATTGGGCATCCTTAATTAATGCTTGCACTAACTTTTGCTAACGTAATCGCGCTGATATCGATTGCAGTCAGTTACTTTTGGTACTCTAAATTGCTAATCCCATCAGATTTTGCAGTTTATGCTGGTGGGTTGGCGATAGCTAAGATAGGCACCACGCTCCTCGATGGAGGGCTAAAGGTGGCTTTAGTCAAGCACTTTGAAGAAGTTAATTCTGCGGTGAAGCGAGCACTATTTTTATTGTCCTGCGGAACGGCAGTGCTTGCTTTTGGCGTTTTGTCGGGAGTCCTTTTTGCGCTTGTCGCTCATTCCATTGTTAGCAGGGCGGATGCTTTTTTTTATTGCGCTTATGCATCAGCCTACTTCTTTACATACCCGTTTTTGTTCATTCCATTAGCAGATCTTGAGCGACGGCAACAATTCGTACCTGTGGCTATGGGCGAGGGAGTGTCCATGGTAATAGAATATGCACTGCCAGCTATTCTGTGGCTCTCCGTGGCACCGGGATTTTGGTCATTTATCTTAGCCGCATGGCTAGCAAGAGTCTTGCGAACTTCGTTTATTCTTTATCCATCCTCTGACCGCACATGGTTTTTAGGTGGGGTGCCTCCACAATGGAAAGGTATTAAGCCACTTTTTCAAGAGGGGTCTGGCATTCAACTTGGTGTTGCAGTTTCGATGTTACGAGACAGCTTGCACTTGTTGCTTGTCGGGCCAATGTTTGGCAAGGAATGGGTCGGCTTATACGCATGGGCACTCCAGCTCTGTGGTGTTGCTTCGCAAGTCTTTGTACAGACGGCGGCTCGCGTTTCTCTACCTGCTCTTCGGCTTGCGCCAGATATGCATTCACGTTGGCATGCAATGCTTGGACAAGTGATTTGGATGGCCATCCTTACCGGGCCGATACTGGTATTTCTCACCCCCCTAGCTACGTCACTAAACCATTATATGTTTGCAGATAAGTGGGCAACAGCACTTGAATTACTACCGTTTTTGGTTATTCGTATGCTACCCGGGTTGGCCACGACTCCGCTGAGCTCTTTAGTGCTTGCGGAGCGGGGGGCAAAATCTTACTTCGTGGCCAATTTAATATGGACGGTATTCGAAGTGGCTTTAGCAACATTATTGCTGTTGCTAATAGGGCCTATGGGTCTTGCTTGGAGTTATGCCATAGGGGCGTGGGTAGGTGTTCTTGCGTTTCTCACGCAACTGCCACGCCCGGCTGCGTTCCTACCTTTGCTGCCCCCCTTGTTCTTGCGCTCATCTATTTTTGTCGCCATTTCATTATTGCTTGTGTTTAGTTGGTTTACTAGCCCTGCGGAAGCGCCGCTTTCCATCTGGTATCTCATGCCGGCGGCAGGGGGCGCCGCTTTAGTGTGCTATATGGTGGAGCCTAAGTGCCGCGAGCGGTTGTCATTTGCTGCAAGGGCGAGAATAGGCGATCACAGGTTATGATTACAAAAAGGCTAAAAAAGCGTCAAACAAGTATTATCTCTCGTTCATATCTTGTGTACAGGGCTCTCTGGCCTGCATTAGAAAGAGCGGTCAAGCGCGCATTGGAGGATGAATATATCAGTGGTCGGCCTGTGGTTGTAGATATCGGTTGTGGTGAGAAACCATACGCAGACTGGTTTGAGGCAACCGACTATATTGGATTAAATTACGGGACAAGTGGCGCTTTACCGGATATCGTTGGTGATGCTCAATGCCTGCCGATCCAGAGCGAACACGCCTCAATAGTATTCTCTACACAAGTAATCGAGCACGTACCAAACCCTGTGTTAATGGTACGTGAGATACATAGAATTTTGAAGCCAGGTGGCTTGCTGGTGTTATCTGGGCCATTCTGTTGGCCATTACATGAAGAGCCACATGATTACTACCGCTTCACGGTCTATGGCTTTCGCTATTTGTTATCACAAGCGGGCTTTGAAATTGAAGATATTCAAGGTGATTGTGGTGCACTTACACAGGTTTCGGTGGCAGTTATTGGGATGTTGCCGCGCACCTTGTTTTTTCTGGTGCCAATTATCAACATGGGCGCTATTTTGTTACAGCGATTTTCAAAGAATAGATCTACAACACTTAACTACGTTGTTATTGCTAGAAGGAAATAGGTATGGATTCAAAACCGATTGACTGTAGTGGCGGAGTGGTTGGTGGATGAGGTTGAAGGGCGTGAGCATAACGAACTACTACGACACCGGCTTGGACAGAGAATGCACTCGCCGTCATGTCATTGCGCTTCGTTTCAAAAATAGTTTTGCAACAAGCTCTAACTCCTAAGCAATTAAAGGAAATTATGAAAGTCAATTATTCTCTCGCTCGGCTTAACAGTGAAGATGATGCAAGAGCCCCTATTCTCAACGTCCTAAGAAAAATTGCCATAAATAACTCAAAACAACTTGAAGTATTGGAATTGGGATGTGGAAATGGTCGTAATCTTGCTGTTTTTAAGGAGTACGCTCACGATGTTTTTGGAATCGACGGTTTGCAGGATGCAGTAAATGAGTGTGCCTTAAAAGGTATACCTGCTCAAGTACATAATCTTGCCAACCTAATTAATCTGGAAGGCAAGTGGGATTTAATCATGATAATCGACGTGCTTGAGCATCTTGAAAATCCACAAGATTTGCTTATGAACGTAAGAAGCTTAATGTCCGATGATGACGTGCTACTGATAAATGTTCCGAATCATTTTACTCTTCAAGGACGAATACGCATTTTATTTGGATCAGGGATTGATTCTGAAAGATTCTTTCCAGAGAGTCCAGAGTGGAATTACCCACACCTGCGTTTTTTTACTCATAGAGGTGTAAAGCAACTTTTAAAGTCAAGTGGATTTGAGCTGAATAAAGACTATAGTACTGAATTACTCAGGTATCCGAGCCTTAGGTTTATTTCTAATAGAATAATTCAGTGGCTTTGGCGGCAGTTGCCCATCGATTTGACCGCTGGCGGTTTCTTTATTGAGGTAAGAAAACGTTGATAGTATTTATCTTTCCGAGTGGTACATTCGGTGGGCATGAGAAAATGGCCTTAATAATGGTTAAGTCATTGATTAATGAATTGAATATTCCTGTGGAATGTATTGTTTCAAATGAAAATGACCGATTGGTAGTTGAATTAAAATCAATCGGAGCAAATTTTACGACACATGCGTTCCCCTCTTCCAAATTGGACTTGATTTTTGGCTATCTGAACTTCCGATTGTTGAGCGCATTTCTTTGGGCTTGTTTTAATGTAAAAAGCCAAGCCCATGTTATCTTGGTCAATGGAAATGCCGTCGCAAATCATCGTATTACTTTAGCTTTAGCCGCATATTGCAGAATCGTCGGCCAGCGCTGCTCAATGTATATACCCATGATTCATAATTCAGATGAGCTTGAGTTGTCGTTGTTAAAGGGTTTTTTTTATAGGATTTCTATTAAACGAGCTTTGCAATCCGTAACTGACCTATGGACTATAGATAAAGTATGGGCTGATCGCATCTCATCTATAAATAAGTTACTGAAAACATATGTCATACAGAACTTGGTTCCGCCAATATACTTACCCACGCCCTCGCAGGTTAAGCCTAGTGCAACGATAGATATTTGTTTTGTGGGTAGGCTTGAAAAGAGACAGAAGGGACTAGACTTTTTAGTTAGCATTTTAAGTAAACTTAATTCGACTAAACTTGTTATGATACATATCGTAGGTGATGGGCCAGATTCACTTTGGCTGAGAAAACAAGTTGATCAAATAAAGGACGCACCGGATGCAAATATTAAATTTGTTTTTCATGGGTGGGTAAGCAATCCTCAGCAAATTATGGCATCATGTTCTGCATTAATATTACCCTCAAGAGTTGAAGGCATTCCCTTGGTAGTGATTGAGGCCCTGATGCTTCAATTAGAAGTATTTTCATTTGGGATACCTGGACTAACAACTTTCAGTGAAAGCGTTCATCTTGCTACACCGTTCTACGTTGATGAGTTTGCAAATATGCTTAATATATTTATAGCAGATCCGGTTTGTCCCAAGAAACAGAAAAAGATTCTAGATACGCTTTCAAATGAGGAAAGATTCTATAATGAGCTTGTCTCTGCAATAAATGGCTAGAATACATCACATTGTTATTTAAATATGCTCATAATTTGTCTTCAGTGTCTAATGTTGTCAGTTGCATTATTCCAAACCAAAAGTACCAAACTTACTTTATTGCAACAAATAGCCTGCACTTCTATGTACGTTATTTTCATACTTGTGACTGGCTTTCGTTGGCGTACGGGTACGGATTGGCTTTCTTATGAGTATTTTTTCGAAGCCGCATTGAGTGGAATTGCCAATGATTTTGGCGGTACTTTTGAAGTTGGTTATTTGTTATTAGTTGAGATTTGGGCTAAAATTTTTAGTCATTTCACGTTTATGTTGCTTTTTCAGTCACTTACTATTGGCTATCTGATTCACCGCTCTGCGCGATATTTTGATGTGTCAGCAGTCGGGCTGCTGGTCGGTCTTCTGTTCATTCAGTCACAATTTTGGTATCCGGTCCGCCAGCAACTTGCTGTCGCCATTATAATGTTCTGTTTGGCTAGATATACATCTGCTCGCAGTTATAACACAACAAAAACTTTTATAGAGACCGCGCTGGCAGGATCGATTCATTCAAGCGCTTTAATTATGCTTCCGATCCTTGGTTATTTCCGCAGAAGTTTGTCATCTTTAATATTGATGCTAGGTGTTATTGTTTTTGTTGGTTATCGTTATGGGCCAGAAATATTAGACAATTTTATGCAATCGCGCATTGATACATACATATTCGAAAATGAATATGACGATGAGGGCAATAGAGTTTATCTTAGACTCTTGGAGAGATTTATCTCGGTTTTACTCGTAATTAGTTTTCTCCGTGGAGATTATTTCAAATTATCGCGTGAAAAAATTAATATACTATCCGTATTAATAGTTTCTGGATTTTTAATATCTATAAGTTCCTTGGTTTATTTTCCATATCTTGCTCGATTGGCGCTGTATTTTAATTGGGCAGAGGCAGTTGTCTTTGCTGGAATTATTAGTAATATTAGGGCGTTAAGTTCTTTTCGAGTTGCTTTGTTCGGATTGTGGTTGGTGTTACTTTTTTGTAAATTTATTTACTCTCTGATATATTATTGGGACTTACTCGATCCGTACTATTTCGTTTTTGAGGATTATCAGAGGAGTGTGTATTGATATGATATTCGCTGAGTTAAATATGAAAGGTCCGCAGCATCTCATGGTAAACGCTGGTTTTTTAGATAAGATGCGAGACGGTGAATTAGAAAGTATCATCTTTGGCGACAAAACTCATTTGTTTGAAATTAGCAAAATTATTAAGGATTCACAAAATATTATATATTTTAGAATACCAGTTTTGCGTAGCGGAAATGTCATAAATGCTATATTTAAAACCTTCGTAGAATGTATTTTAGTATTCAATTTGTTTATGTATTCATTGATTAAAAAACAGTCACTGTTTTTTTTATCTAGTTATGCGCCTGTTAAGATACTAATAGAGTTTTTAAGTCGCATTCATCCTTATCGTGTATATTTAGTCCATCATGGCGAACTTGACGCTCTACAAGAATCTAATACCAAGAGGTATGCGAAATTCGTTCGCAAATATTTTTCGCATCGAAAGAGTCCGCGACTTGTTGATGTTTTTCTTTCTGAGGGTATAAGGAGAAATGTTTTTTATTTGGTTGAAGAAACTCCATCTCATTTAGCAATACTTCATCCATTTCCACTTAAGCTGCAACAAAATAATATTGGTTGTTACCACAACCGCAGACACAACTTGACCGTTGGTTATTTTGGCGCTCTCGCAGCGTCGAATCGTTCACGTCTGGAATTAATTATCGCATCTCTTGAGAAGCGTGTTAGTGCGCTTGGGTATCAAGATTTTAACCTTTTAGTAGTAGCACCTGCAGCCGGATCGCTTCGCGTTTCTAGTGTTACAAAGGCAAAGTTTATAGACTCGAAAGCAGGCTTATCCAATGCTGAGTTTTTTTCTATTGTCTCAGCCCTAGATCTAGCCATTTTTCCATACGAACACAATCAATATGCGCTTGTTGCTAGCGGAATCGCTTCTGACTGTTTAGTGCATGGCATTCATTTCCTAACTGCTTATAGCTCCTTTTTTGAAGATTGGATAACAAACTACCCCGACTCAGGAACCCTTTATTCGACATTCGAAGATCTTTTGGCGGCAATAAGTGATTCAGATATTAAATTAGAGAGATTTGTGCATGTATGATGTAACTGTAATTATTCCATACTTTAATTCTTCCTGTACTATCGAGCGTGCAATTCAGTCAGCTTTGTGCCAATCATCAGTTTCAGTTGAGGTCATTGTTATCAATGATTGCTCGTCGGATGACTCATTTAACGTGGTTAAGAATTTGGCGCTGCAGGAAAATAGAATCAAGCTATTCAGTAATGTTAAAAACTCAGGTCCTGGCTATAGTCGGAATATTGGTATTGATAATGCCACTGGTGATTATATCGCGTTTTTAGATGCGGATGATGTATGGCTTCCGGACAAACTTGCATGTCAAATAGAATTTATGCGGGCTGGCAAACTTGAGTTCACGTATCACGACTATTACGAAGTAATTGTTGATAAAAATGCTATCGTAAGTACCAAGCGCATAATGTCTCCGGATATTGCTATGCTTCCAAAGTATTTTTATACTAGAGGGTATGGCATGTGCCTTACATCGATAATTTCTAGAAATGCGCTTGGTAATGTTAGATTTCCGATTGATAGATCAATTTCGACGGAGGATTATGGTTTTTTTCTGCGATTGTTGTCCTCTGGAGTTATCGGGTATCGTTTTCCGAAGGCTTTAGGCATATATACAGTTGCAAAGGACTCAAGGTCGTCCAATAAATTTAAGCAGGGGATGTCTGTTCTTAAGTGTAATCTGACCTTTGGTTCCAAAGGTTTATTTGTTTCAGTGTTTTATTTTATTATTTATGGTGTCATACAGCTATCTCTGAAGTTAATGGGATCTAATTTCCAAAGAGTCAGTGAACGCGATTTAGAATTGATTCAACGCGCAGTGTCCGGCCCCTCTAGCTCGTCGGTAGTGTGATGGTCAATTAACGAATAATGATGTGTCAACATTTTTCCGAGGATAAAGGGGACGCTACCCTAATGGCACTAAGTTAATTTGGCGCAAATATTGCTGATGAATATTTAAACCCTCCCGGTTGGCGTATACCTTGCCTCTCAAGTATTTTTTGTTTGGCGCGCCACGTGGCTCGTTCAGATAAGGGAAGTGACTGGAGAACCGTCGTTTTAACACCCTCGGCTCAACTCTGCCACTTCGATTGCCTATCTTGCCTGAGGCTACCGTCTTCAGGGGAAAGATAGGGAAAAATGGGGACGGAGCCCGATATTCCCGGCGTGAGCAATCCATCAAAGTCTTAGATCATATCAATTTGTGAATTTGTTGATATGCCGTGCTACACTTAAAAGCGTTTTTTATCGGAGAAGCTGTCGTGCGCCACAACTTTGCCGAAATTGACTTTATTACTGAAGAAGAATATCTTGCCAAAGAAATATTAGCTGACGAAAAACACGAATTCCTTAATGGTTTTGTCTATCGCTTGCACGCTGACCCTGTTACCAATATGGCAGGTGCAAGCGATGAACATGTCAAGGTCACAGGGAATGCTCATTATGTGTTAAGACCCCATCTGCGTGGTTCGCAATGCAGTCTGTATATGGCCGATATGCGCGTTAAGGTTGATAGCAAAGACAAGGCATGGTTCTAGCCTGATGTCATGGTCACTTGCGACCCTGAAGATCGTCAACGCGATACCATGAAGCACTCCCCTATACTGGTTATCGAAGTGCTGTCACTCAGTACACAAGATTACGACCGGGGCGGGAAATTTGCTGTCTACCGACTGCTAACTAGTACTCAGTCATTCTTGATATGTCGGGTGTTTGTCCTCATATAGCAAGTTTGTATATTAAATGGGGCTGACAGTTGGCAAAGAAATACCTGGTGCATTTAACGGAAGATGAGCGCACTTATTTGAAGAGTTTAATTCACAAGGGCAAAGTGGCAGCGCATAAAAGACTTCATGCGGAAATATTGCTGAAAGCGGACCTTGGTGAATTAGGTGAAAAATGGCAGGATAAACAAATCGGCGAAACCTTTGGCCTTTCAACACGCACCGTTGAGCGCGTCAGAGAACGATTGGTTCGGGAAGGTTTAGAGGCCGCATTAAATCGAGCGGCTCCGGTTCGGGCCAGAAAGCGAAAGATTGACGGTGAAAACGAAGCCCATCTGGTCGCTTTACTGTGTGGCGATGCGCCTGAGGGGCGTAGTCGCTGGACCTTACGCCTGCTTGGACAGCGCATGGTGGAACTGGGGTACGTTGAAAGCGTAGCCCACGAAACGATTCGCCAGGCGTTAAAAAAAATGAATTAAAGCCTTGGCAGAATAAAGAATGGTGTATTCCGGCTAAAGCGAATGCTGAATTTGTCTGCGCCATGGAAAACATACTGGAGGTTTACCAACGTTCGTACGATGAAACGCATCCCTTGATCTGCGTGGATGAAAGCAGCAAGCAGCACCTCAAAGAAACACGTCAGCCGATACCTGCCCAACCTGGATCGGTGGAAAAATACGATACGGAATATGAACGCAATGGCGTTAGCTCTCTATTCATGTTTTTTGAACCGCTAGCCGGGGAGTCGCTATTTTTGCGAAAGCTTTTATGGGCCTCCCAGCCCAACAAGCGGCAAAAACTACGCGACCGCTCATGCCTGCGGCGGCCCCAGCCGTCCTGCTTCTCTCGTTGACTACCCGACAAGGGGTAGTCAACATCGTTCTCGCAATGACTCGACGCGATTTCGGAAAGCCTGCATTTTCACTACGCAAAAACACGCTTCGTGAAAACACATGCTCTATCGCTTCTGGGGACTACTCGACTCCTGTCTCGCAGCGAAGGAAGGCGGCATGTCGCGGTGACAAATCAAAGAACGGCGATAGACTGGGCGCAGCAAATTCAAAGCCTGATTGATGCGCATTACCCTGAGGCTGAGCTTGTTACACTGGTTATGGATAATTTAAACACTCACACGGGCGCATCATTGTATAAGGCTTTTCCGCCTGAGGAAGCGCGGAGACTATTGGCTAAACTGGACATCCACTACACGCCAAAGCACGGCAGTTGGCTGAACATGGCAGAAATCGAATTAAGCATTTTATCCAGGCAATGTCTGGATCGACGCATTCCAGACCAGGCAACATTAAAAAGGGAAACCGCAGCATGGCAAGAAAAAAGAAACGCTATCGCTCGACCTATGGAATGGCGATTTAATAATGAGGATGCGCGGGTGAAATTGAAGAAGCTATACCCGACATTATAAAATTGACTGAGTACTAGCCTGCGTGAGTACGTGCTGATCGACCCAACACAATACCTTGTTGAAGTATTTCGCCTCAATGAACATCGGCGCTGGGAACTGTTCAGTTTTGAAGGAGCAGACAGCATCATTGGAAAATAAAGGGTAGCGTCCCCTTTATTCCCTTTATTATTGGGGTTCATGTCTTGCATTGTGCATTTATTCAAAATAAAACTTGATTACGCACAATGAAAGGTCTCCGGTACTTTTTTAATTCGTTGAATACAATCACGGATTGACTAATTTCAAATTGTCCAAAAAATTAAAATCAGTGGTGTTGCGCGTAGCAAGTAACGCAGAATTTTGTAGTGCAATTGCAGCAATTTGAGCATCTTCCACGCTCATTGGACGGCCTTGCTTTTTTGCAAAGGCAATGATGTTTGCATAATGGCTGGCCGTTTCACCATCAAACGGTAAGCAGCGATTTGAAAAGCTCATAAAGATGAGTTCAGCCGCTTTTAACAAAGCTTGTTTGCGTTTGCCGTTATCTAAAATGGCGACACCCATTTCAATTTCGGCTTTGACGATGGCGGGGAGATATAACTCGTTGCTAAATTGAGCATCTAGCTATGCAATGACGGCAGGGTTAGGATGTGTTTTCATTAATTCGGAAATGATATTGGTGTCCAGCAATATCATTTGTTGTTTTCTGAGAAGTCAGGTGCTGCACGAGGAAGTGAGCGAGCGGGAAGTTCTAACTCTACGCCATTGGTTAACGCCAGGATTTGTCGGTGTTAACGGCTACCCAAGTTTGTTTGATTTTCAATTGGAAAAAGCGCTTGTTTCAGAATACGGTAAACTTCTTCTTCTGTAGAACAGTTATGTTGTTTTGCACTGATTTGTAGTTGTTTTTCCAGCGCATCATCAAGATTGTGAACAGTAAGCGTAGTCATGGCAAGCTCCAAATACTAAATGGATTATTGGTTGAGTTCAATTTTATACAATTTGATCTTAAATGTATTGCCTGAATTGGGGAAAGCAAAGAAAAATCAGCAATTCTCATTATGGAAACACAAGTAAAATCAAATGGATATTACCTTGTTTTTTAAAATTCGGATGCATTCTACCGCAACACTTGCAAAGTAATCGACGAGACGAACGGATGGCAATATCGGCCCCCTTGTTTTATAAGGCTTTGCGACACCTGTGAAAAATGGGGTTCTGTAGAATGAAAAATAAGCTTGGATATTTAATTCATAACACTTTGATTCAAATATATTTTCCATAATGAGAATTGCTGAAGAAAAATGGTCTCCAGCCCCTGTATAGATGAGCCGTCAACCACTTGGATATGGATAAAGGGGACGCTACCCTTATTTATGTTATCCTCCCGCTATGCCAAGATTACCCCGAACAGTATTTGCCAGTCTCCCGCATCACGTTACGCAGCGAGGTAACGGCGCGAAGACATTTTTTTCACAGATGAAGATCGCGAAGCGTATCTGTCGTGGCTCAGAGAGTACAGCGACAAACATCAGGTTGAAGTGCTCGCTTATTGCCTCATGACCAACCACATACACCTGATTGCCGTCCCGGCAACAGACGATGGGTTGCACCAGATGCTGAAACCGCTACACATGCGCTACGCCCAGCGCATCAACTTGGCGCGAGGCTGGAAAGGGCATCTTTGGCAAGGGCGTTTTTTTTCATCACCCTTGGATGAAGCAAGGAAAAATGGGGACGGAGCCCGATATTCCCGGCGTGAGCAATCCATCAAAAGTCTTAGATCATATCAATTTGTGAATTTGTTGATATGCCGTGCTACACTTAAAAGCGTTTTTTATCGGAGAAGCTGTCGTGCGCCACAACCTTGCCGAAATTGACTTTATTACTGAAGAAGAATATCTTGCCAAAGAAATATTAGCTGACGAAAAACACGAATTCCTTAATGGTTTTGTCTACCGCTTGCACGCTGATCCTGTTACCAATATGGCAGGTGCAAGCGATGCGCAGTCAAGGTCACAGGGAATGCTCATTATGTGCTTAAGACCCATCTGCCTGATTCGCAATGCAGCCTGTATATGGCAGATATGCGCGTTAAGGTTGATAGCAAAGACAAGGCATGGTTCTACCCTGATGTCATGGTCACTTGCGACCCTGAAGATCGTCAACGCGATACCATGAAGCACTTCCCTATACTGGTTATCGAAGTGCTGTCACTCAGTACACAAGATTACGACCGGGGCGGGAAATTTTCTGTCTACCGACTGCTAACTAGTATCTGACCGAAAATTCATATTATTATTTAAAATCATTTACTTAAGCTGATTTTTGTAAACGAGTTTTTTTTCGAAAAAAAGTAGCATAATTAATTATGCTTATATTTCATGATATTATATGGCTTGCTATAACATCTACATGTTGCTTTAGGACGTAATCATGCACTTTTTAAAAAAACTCGCGTTCAAAAAATCGCTGAAAGCCTTATACCGTAAGGCTTGCAGCCTTTTTTGGTCTGACACTAACTAGCCTGCGTGAGTACGTGCTGATCGACCCAACACAATACCTTGTTGAAGTATTTCGCCTCAATGAACATCGGCGCTGGGAACTGTTCAGTTTTGAAGGAGCAGACAGTATTAATAAAGGGGACGCTACCCTTATTTATGTTATCCTCCCGCTATGCCAAGATTACCCCGAACGGTATTTGCCAGTCTCCCGCATCACGTTACGCAGCGAGGTAATCGGCGCGAAGACATTTTTTTCACAGATGAAGATCGCGAAGCGTATCTGTCGTGGCTCAGAGAGTACAGCGACAAACATCAGGTTGAAGTACTCGCTTATTGCCTCATGACCAATCACATACACCTGATTGCCGTCCCGGCAACAGACGATGGGTTGCACCAGATGCTGAAACCGTTACACATGCGCTACGCCCAGCGCATCAACCTGGCGCGAGGCTGGAAAGGGCACCTTTGGCAAGGGCGTTTTTTTTCATCACCCATGGATGAAGCATACCTGTGGGCGGCGGTGCGGTATGTGGAACGTAATCCGGTTCGAGCAGGGATGGAACGCCGCGCCGAGCATTATCGTTGGTCAAGTGCCGCTGCACATTGTGGCAGCAGATCAGACGGTCTGTTGAATCTCGAATCTGGTTGGAGCAGGAAATTTGCAGCGGTTGATGACTGGTCTGCTTGGCTGGCGAAAGGGGATGAAACGGAGGAAATCAAGATATTGAGACGAAATGTAGCAAAAGGATTGCCCAGCGGCAATGCGGATTTTGTTCAGGGGCTGGGGAATGTGGCGGGACGCCAGTTGGAGTATCGCCCACAAGGTCGACCGAGAAAGGTTGACTTTGTGGGCGATAAATAAAAGGGTAGCGTCACTTTTTCCTTTTATTCTATTCCGGCTCGTCCGGCTCATGATAAACGGTATTTTGGTAATTGCCGCCTCCCTTAGGCATGAGCTGCCCCGCCCAGCACATCTGCGGCCCATTGGTTAAGGCTTTTTCCAGCCGCCTGAGCGGCTACCAGCGCCGCCGCATGAACCTCTGGTGGCACACGGAGCATCAGCTTTCCGCTGGCCGGTTTTTCGGGCGGCTTTCCGATTTCTTTGCAGGCTTCAAGGTAATCATCAGCGGCTTCTTCGAACGCCGCACGCAGATCGGTTACGTTATCGGCATGAAAACCCACTATATCGCGGATGCCGAGCAGTCGACCTACAAAAATATTGTCGCGGTCGTCAAAATCGATGCGGGCCGTATAGCTCTTATAGGTCATAGTGTTCATGGCTTAACTCCGATGGTAATTAAAAACTCGCGTGCCTGTTCGACTTGGTATGGCTTGGCCTCTTTAGCCGGATGCGGGCGATGGAAAGCGGTGATTCTGCCGTTAAACTCAAAGCGCATACGCGAACCACGCCCTTCGATAACGCGACATCCCAAAGCAACCAGTAGGGCCTCGATACGCACCCATTCCAGCGTGGCAGGGGTCGGCTTGGAAAAGATCGCGTTTAAGGTTTTGGTATGCTTGGCTTTCATAGGACAAATGCTATCAAATTTTGATAGCATTGCAATCTATTTTTGCAAGTCGAGGCGGAATGCGTGTTAACCGACCGAAGTATTAGGCAAGTCATACCGGCGTATCAGGGCTTGTAGCATGATAACTCGAAAGCATGACCGTTGGCCTTATCGTTGTATGCCGAAATAAAGGGGCGCTACTCTTAATTTATGTTATCTTCCGGCTACGCCAAGATTATCCAGAACAGTATTTACCTGTTTCCCGCCTTGCCACCTACCCCGTCCCGCGTGTGATTGACACTTGATCCTTATTTGAACTTTTCCAGGCAGGGTTGGTATTGAAAGGAAACTGAAACGCCTATAATTAATGCGTAGCGTCATCCTCGAAAACGGCATCCAGGGTCGGCGCCGTGAGAACAGCCTCGCCCCAAGATTCGAAGTCCTGTTCCGCAGCGCTATTTAACTTGTCTGTTGCCCATGTAGGTAAGATGCCAAAGCGACGTTCTAGTTGTTTTCTAAGTAGCTTGGATTCGCCTTCCAGTCGTCCTTCCAGTCGTCCTTTGGCGATGCCTATTCTTTCTACGCTCGTGATGTATTGCATTTTTCCACTCTCCTCAATCGTTTCAATTTCATGCCAGACCTGTTGATCTAACCACTCGGGCAGTTTCATTAACCAATCTACAACAATAAATAAGTCAATGACTCGTTGTTTATTCCAATGTCGCTGATACAGTATTCTTACTAGGCGTAGTTTGGCTTCGAAGCGCGCCTGATTTTTCTTACGGGTTTGCTGGGTCAGGATATGTGCCGCCGTAATCAATGCAAAAGCGTTATCCGATGCCAGTAGTTCATTGACTTTGTCGTGATAATCGGTCAGTTTGGCGACTGGAAATGCCAGGGTGTGTTTACATCCCAGTGTTTCAAATGGCGGATTCAACTCCGAAGTGCAATCCTTGTAATCATGCGGCTTCTTTCTCTGGTTCAGCAAAAAAGACCTCATGCGGTGTTTTAAAATTGAGTGTTTTTCGAGGGCGATGATTGAGCTT
>Ga0208511_100248_pt1 | contig 22304 bp, 28 predicted proteins | sample LakWasMet39_LOW7_2_FD_183879 | JGI IMG/M metagenome (GOLD analysis project Ga0208511, IMG submission 183879) | Freshwater sediment methanotrophic microbial communities from Lake Washington under simulated oxygen tension - Sediment Metagenome... | ecosystem: Environmental > Aquatic > Freshwater >...
GGGTTCGGTCTTCAGGTCGATCGACTGAAGACCGGGTGCATGGTGCGCTGCCGGGTGGATGGCGACCGCGAGAAACGCGGCTGGTACATCCTGCATGAAATCACCATACGCGGCGACGATGGCGACGACGTCGTCTTTGTCGGCTCGTACGGCATCTGGCAAGGCGCGGATAACAATGCGCAAAAAATAGAGATCACCCGAACCGACCTCAGCGTCGAGCAAAAAGCCGCCATCAAACAGCGTATTGCCGACGACAAAAAGCGCGTGGACGCGGAGCAAAAACGCAAAGCCGAACAGTCCGCTGCCAAAGCCAGTGCCGCCTGGCGCAACCTTGAAATAGACGGCGATTGCGACTACCTGCACCGCAAAGGCGTCATTGCCCACGGCGTAAGATTCACCGAAAAAGGGGCATTGGCCGTGCCGATGCTGGACACCCAAGGTCGCATCCACGGCCTGCAACTCATACTTGATAAGGTCAAACAAAAAGACCTGATCGAAAAACACAACGGCCGCGACAAACATTATTGGCCGACCGGCGCCGTCAAAAAATCCCACTTCCACTTGATTGACAGCCCGACCACATTGATCATGCTGGCTGAAGGATATGCCACCGGGGCTACCGCATACGAAGCCACCGGATTTCCGGTAGCGATTGCCTTTGATGCAGGCAACCTGCCGGCCGTCGCCCAGGCGCTAAAAAAATACTATCGCGAAGCAAACATCCTCATTTTGTCCGACGATGACGCCTATTCGCGTTGCCTACACTGCAAAAAACCGGTAAAAGTCAACATATCTGCGACCTGCCCACACTGCAACGAACCCCATAAAAAGAAAAACGCGGGAAAAGAATACGCAGAACTGGCCGCGCTGGCCGTCAATGGCCGCGTCGTGTCACCAAAATTTTCCGATGAAGAAGCCCGCTTCGATTACTATTGCCGCAACCAAGGCAAACTGACCGACTTCAACGACCTGCACCTAATCGATGGCCTACACACGGTAAGGATTCAGATCGAGGAAGCCATCAAGCAAGCAGGATTCACCGTCACCGCCAAAGCGCGGGAAGCGCAACCACAGGGGGGCGGGGAAACTATAAAAGCTGCACTAAAACCCATCGACTGCTACGACCACGCGCTGGGTCGATTCAGCCTCGTTTATGCTATGGGTGGCATGCTCTTCGATGCCCAAGAGCATATGCGCATCGCGCTCAACGACTTCAAACAAGCTTGCGTCCACTCCGACATCCCCAAGCGCTGGCAAGAAAGCAAACAGCGGCGCATCGTCAGGCCTGATGAGGTCGGCTTTGATCCCACCGAAAGAGACAAGAACATCACCTGTAATGTCTGGGACGGCTTCCCGACCACGCCGATTGAGGGTAACTGCGAGCGACTGCTAGACCTGCTCATGTACATGTGCGCCGAAGAAAAAAACAGCGACGCCGTTTACAACTGGGTACTGCGCTGGCTGGCCTATCCGCTGCAACATCCCGGCGCAAAAATGAAGACCACTATCGTCATTCACGGCCCGCAAGGCACCGGCAAGAACCTATTCTTCGATGTCATCCTCGGCATCTACGGAAAATACGGGCGCATCATCGACCAATCGGCCATCGAAGATAAGTTTAACGACTGCTTCGGCGGCAAACTGTTCATGCTCGCCGATGAAGTCGTCGCCCGATCCGACCTGTACCACATCAAAAACAAGCTCAAAGGCCTGATCACCGGCGACCGCATCCGCATCAACCCGAAAAATATGGCCGCCTACGAAGAGGCCAACCACGTCAACCTTGTTTTCCTATCGAACGAGCGAATGCCCGTCGTCCTCGACCAAGACGATCGGCGGCACCAAGTCATCTGGACGCCCGCCAAACTAGGCCCCGACTTTTACAAAGAAATAGCCCTGGAAATCGACAACGGCGGCGCGGAAGCCCTGCATTATTACCTGGTCAACCTGCCGCTGGGCGACTTCAACCCGCATACCAAACCGTTGATGACCGCCGCCAAACAAGACCTGCAAGACCTCAGCAAAGACAGCATCATCCGTTTTTACGACGAATGGAACACCAAGGAAATCAGCGGCGTCCCGCCTATTCCGGCGCTGTCGGAAGACATCTACATCCTATACACCCACTGGTGTAGACGGGAAGGCGTTAGAGCCGCACCCAAAAACAAAGCCATTGACGCCATAGCCAAGCGGCCTGGCGTAAAAAAAGAACGAAAGCGGTACTTAAACGGAGTGGCCATGGTCGAAAACCCGAAAACCATCATCACCCCCGCCAACGCCGAAGAAATGTCACCCGGTAATTCAGAAGCCGGTTGGCTTGGCTTTAACATCAATAATTTCAAGGATTCAGTCGATGCGTACAAAGAAGATAGCCGCGCTTAACATTGTGCAGGGTGTGCAGTCAGTTGTGCAGGGTATTGTGCAGGGTCAAAGCCGCGCCGCGCGTGGCCTGTGCAGGGTGTGCAGTACTTTCCTTTACGTGACGCGCGAGAACACAACACCATCCACCACCAAAAATAAAACCGCCCTCGCGTATATGGGCACCCTGCACACCCTGCACACCCTGCACAGACCACGAACGCCAACGCCTCACGTTTTTTCATGCCCTGCACTCGCGCCTGCACACCCTGCACAACCATTATTTTATTAAAAAAAATGAAAAAGATAGTTTGTGGCCCAGAGAACGTAAAAGCCTTTAACGGGCAAATGAAAGAGCTAGTGCCTGAATTTCACGCCCTGGCTAAGCAGCTCCACTCCGCCGGCTTAATTAACGGCCTACGCGGCGCTACGCTCGAATTGCCCCCGTTTACTGAACAAGCAGCAATAGAGCAGCCGAAAGCATCGCGCTATTGCAAAGCCTGCGGACATTGGCATATCCCGCTGGAATGCACCAAACAAGGGGCAACAGCATGACCCTGATGAGCCAAACCGCCTTTGCCGACCACATCGGCGCTAACCGCAGCTACGTCACCCAGCTTAAAAACGCCGCCCGCTTAGTCATGGAAGACGGAAAAGTAAACGTCGAAGCCTCCATCCAGCGCATAGCCGAAACCAAAGACCCGTCCAAAGAAGGTGTGACCAAGCGGCATGAGCAGGAGCGTGAGCGTAAAGAACAGTGTGCAGGAAAAGAGGGGGCATCGGTTAGTGGTTCCGGCAGTCGCTATCAATCAGCCAAAGCCAGACGAGAAGAAGCCAACGCCGAATTAACTGAAATAGATCTGAAAACGCGTCGCGGTCAATTACTGGTAGCCGAAGAAGCCAAGGCCTGCGTAGCCGACGGCGATACCATCATCCGCAACCGGCTGGAATCATTGCCCGACATCCTGGCCCCGCAACTGGCCGCCGAAACCGACGAACAGAAAATCCGATCCATGCTGACGGATCACATTGAATCCCTGCTCGGCGACTTGTCGCGCAGCTTTTACACCTTAGCCAAATAGGTAGATAAATGACCACTTCAACTGATAGCAAAATTACACGTACCCAGGTATCAATAGCATTAGCTAAATTGTACGCCGGCACAAGGCCGGGTGATGAAATGTGGGGAGAGCTGGACTGCCAAGCTCTTGAATTCTCCTTGGGTCATCCGGTAGATCGTAAGTACCCTTACAGGGAAGCAATGCTGCAAAAAGGGCAGGCCCTGGTGCTAGTTGGCGAACAAGGCTGCGGTAAGTCAACGATGGCTAGAGCTATTGCCGCGCAGTATGGTTCATTCCTTGAGGTTGATTCCAGCATATTTGCGGATGTTTTTGCTGTTGGTTCTGTGCTTGCAAGAGAAGTGTCGACATTAATCGTCGAAGAAATACCAAGAAATACTCAATTTCTTCTCGGAATTAAAGCGCTGCTGGCAAACGAAACAGTTCTGTGTCATCAAAAAGGCCAAGTTGAAAAGTATGTGAAGTCACCAAACTTAATTTTTTGCACTGGAGATATAAGCCCGATAAAGGATTTAGGGGTTGACGATAGGAGGTTTCGTATCGTTCATATGGGGGTAGATCTTACGTGCGCTTCAGAAGCGATTGAAAAACCATTAACTGATCCTGAAAAGACAGTGTTTATTGTCTTTAACGAACAAGGCCGCCCCGAATATGTTGAAGCATGGGAAGACGCTTGCCATGAGTTCATCAACGAAAATTGCGAACACAACCCAGATGCGGGTAAGTGGGTGGTTCGTTCGGCTTATTTAGAGGCTTAGCCGCTGCCAAAGCCGCCCCACACAAACCAGTCATAAAATTATAAGAAACTATGCAGGCAATTCAGGCGCAATCACAATATAGCAACGCTAGGGAGGTAATCAACACCACCCGTGCCCGAGCCTACGCCCCGCGCAAAACCCAGACCGTGTCCGAGTTTTCCGACGCCGAAGTCTACCTGTCAAAAAAAGGCAGCGCTGAGCCGGGTCCGTGGCGCACCGACCGCAACCCGCCGCTACGTGAGCCGATGGACTGCATGTCCTCGCGCTCTACGGTTCACGATGCGGTGCTGATGTTTCCTATTCAGTTCGGCAAAACCAGTGTAGCCGCTAATTCTATTGCTTACATCATGGATCAATCGCCTGGACCAATAATGGTATGCCTGCCCGGCGAAGTATCGCAAAAGAAATGGATCAACCAAAAGCTCAATCCCATGATCGAAGAATGCCCCGCCGTCCAGCAGGCATTGACCAGCATCAACAGCCGCGACAGCAGCAATACCAAGGACTTCAAAGACTTCATCGGCGGTCAACTATACATCGAGCACGCGGGCAGCCCGGCACGGCTCAAATCCACCACCGTTAAATACCTGATCGTTGACGAATTAACCGAGTTCGCCGGTAACCTGATCACCGGCGATGACCCACTGATGATGCTGGAAGACCGCACCTCGGCATTTCCGGCCACCTACAAGCGCCTGTACATATCCAGCCCCGGCATAAAAGGCGTCTGCCGCACCGACGAGCTGTATCAAAAATCAGACCAGCGCAAATACTTTATGCCATGCCCGCATTGCGCCGACCTGATCATCTTCGAATGGTCAGGGCTGCACTGGGGCAAAGACGGCAGCCGCGTCCGTTACGTCTGCCCAGGATGCGCCTGCGAGATTGAAGAGCACCACAAAACCGACATGATCAAAGCCGGGCGCTGGATAGCCACCAATCCCGGCCCCGCATTGCGCGGCTATCACATCAACGCCCTGTATTACCAAATCGGCCTGGGCCCGCGCTGGGCAACGCTGGTTGAAATGTGGCAACAAGCGCACAACGACCCGGCCCGATTGAAAACCTTCCTTAACAGCCGACTGGCCGAAGCATGGGAAGACCCCTCCATGCGCGCGGTCAAACTCAACGTCATCGCCGACCGCGCCGAACCCTACCGCCTCCGTGTCGCTCCGCTCGGCGTTTGCGCCGTTACCGCCGGAGTCGATACCCAAGACAACCGGCTGGCCGTGCAGATTGTCGGCTGGGGCAAGGGCATGGCCTGCTGGGTGCTGGACTACATCGAACTAATGGGCGACCCCGCCGACGATGCCGTTTGGATAGCCTTAACCGACCTGCTTAACCGGCCCATCGAACACATCAACGGCCACGCCCTGCCGATTCAAGCCGCCGCGATCGATGCCGGCGGACACCGCACTGAAGCCGTCAAAGACTTCGTGCGTCGCCGTATGATCCGCCGCCCGATGGTCATCTTCGGCGCAGTTCCCAACAACGCCCCGGTGCTGTCCCGGCCCAAAGCCCAAGACGTCAACTGGAAAGGCCAATACAACAAGCGCGGGGTGATGATCCAGCACGTCGGTACCGTAGCGGTCAAAAACGTCCTGTTCGGACGCATGAGCACCGACGGCGACAAAGACAACGCCTCCCGGCTGCTGCATTTTTCCGAAGATTTGCCGCGCGAATACTTCACCGGCATCGTCTCGGAAACCTTCAACCCGCGCACGAACCGCTTCGAGACCAAGCGCGGCGCACGTAACGAATCACTGGACACCCTAGTTTACGCCTACGCCGCGGCCCATCATCACGAATTGCGGCTGCATCTGCATACTGCGGCAAAATGGGATGAGTTGGGTGCAAAACTGGCGGTGGTGTCGAGCGATGAATATAGGCGCTTGCAGGCAGAGGCCGCCATATTGGCGCAGCAATCAACTACGGTTTCCACTCCTCCCGCCAATAAACTATTTATACCGTCATGAACACCGATAACGATACCGTTTACAGACAAATACAACAGGAAGTTGAGCAGGTCGCTCAAGGCCTAGGTGTTGATTGCAGATTGTCTGGCGATATGGCTGTCGCGATAACCAATCGCCTACAAAAACTATTCGGCAGCACCACTATCTATTTTCCCTTGTTTGCAAGTAAAAAGGAGCGGTATGCGGCAATAAAGCGGGATTTTGATGGGGATAACCATAACGAGGTATGCAAAAAACACGGGATAAGCAGGCGCACGCTGTACCGAGCTATTAGGTAAGACGGCAATCTGCCGCCCGATAGAAGCAGCACTAATATAATTATCGTAACCGTCACAATAAATCATTATTAAGAATAATAATTACTACAATGAGAGATAAAGACGATAAATCAACAATCGACATTTTTGGGGCAAAGTGTCGCGGCCGACCTGTCACCGGAACCGCAAAATCCGATAAGCAAAGAATGAGGGAATATCGATTGAGAAAAAAGCAGAAGCAGGCCGCTCGCCAGAAATAACATTAAGCATTGCTCGGCTTGATGAGCTTACCGCCAGCATAGCCCGAGTAACGAGAGAGCGCGACGAAGCGCTTAGGCAATTGCAAAATGAACAAACAAAAATCTCGGAAGGTTAGGCATTAGCCGTAACCCAACACAACTGAGCTGGATATGGAGTAACGTGAAATGATATGTAGTATTGAAAAAGAGCATGCGCGCGGAGTTATAGGAACTGATTTTGTTCATATAATATGGGCTAGAGAAAGGTGGATTTTTGATTTTTTTAAATTACGATTTTTTGGGATTGGATTTAAGATCGGCTTTTGCTTGCTTCAAAAAATACATAACATTAATCTGTCTCGCAAAACTTATAAATAAATATTAAGAGGTTACCCAGTGATTGAATATAAAAGGGACAATTTCCCCAAGCAAGATCATCAACGCTCATCGTCCGATCCAAAATACTATAGATTCATTGATAAAGACGGGAATGAATATATAGGCACGTTTAGTGCATTTAATAATTCTGGCTACCGCGAACAGGAAACAAACAGAGAAATATATCCAGTTGGTTGGGCAGAGTATTAGCAATGAAAATAGCAAATAAAAATAGCCGGCATCCGTAATCCTACCTATTTACACCGCCTAAAAAATAGTGTCACGTTTTAGCTAAAATTGGCACAGCTTTTTTGACATGATGAACCCATGTTAAAAACACCACTTCATCAATAGCATGAGCTTCGCCATCGACTCGCTGGCATTAGCTCAAGCCGCTTACCAAAAAGCACTGTCTGCACAGACCGTGCAATTCGGTGAGCGTCGCTTGTCGACCCATGAAATAGACAAGTTATTGGCTCAAGTTAAACATTGGGAGCGAGAAGTTTCCATTGAAATCGCCCGCGCCGCCGGCCGATCATCTAGTGGCCCGCTCAGGTTTAACCTATGACTGCGCATACTGCCGCCGACAGACACGACAGCCGCATGTCGGCATGGGTGCCTAATGCTGGTTCTGCCGATGCCGATTTACTAATCGATCAGTCAACTATCGTCCCTCGCGCTCGTGATTTAGTCCGCAACAACCCGATAGCCTCCGGCGTAAAGCAAACCCTCAGCGATAATGTCGTTGGCGCACAGTTGCGGCTGTCCGTGCAGCCCCAATACAGGATGCTCGGGCAGGATAAAGTGTGGGCGACCAACTGGGGCAATACAGTTGAAGACGAATTCACCACCTGGAGCGATACCGCCGATTGTGACGCCTCCCGCACCCAAACTTTTCTCGGCTTAACAACCCAAGCCCTGCAATCCGCGCTCATCAACGGCGACGCTTTGGCGCTGGTGATGTGGCTACCTCGCGCCGATTCACGCTGGGCAACCCGCTTGCAAATGATTGAGGCCGACCGCCTGGCTACTCCGCCTTGGCTGCAATTTAGCAGCAATATTCGCGGCGGTGTTGAGCAAGATGCTTACGGCGCACCTATCGCCTATTGGATCATGAAAAAACACCCAGGCGACAGGTTTGGCTTATTAGGCGCGAACCAAGGCACCTTGTCCGCCAATCAAGACGACTGGCAACGCATCCCCGCCTTTACTGCGTGGGGCCGCCGCCGCGTAATTCACTTGTACGACAAAGAACGCTCAGGACAAAGCCGGGGCAAGAGCATCTTTGCTTCAGTCATGCGCGAATTCCGCATAGCGGGCGAATACCTGGGGCACGAATTACAAGCCGCCGCGTCGAATGCGTTGATTGCTGCCTTCTTGGAGTCCGATCTTTCTCCTGAAGCCGTTGCTGAAATTTTCGGGACAAACATAACTGAGGCTACTGAGTACTGGAAGACGGTTTGCGAGTCTACGCATAGGAAGAAAACCGAAGGCGGCATGATGCTAAACCTTCCTCTCGGCACCAAACTTTCCGGCTATAACCCGAACCGTCCCAACACCGCCTTTGACGGTTTCATGGAATCGGTCATGCGCCATATGGCCGCTGGCTTGAACATGCCTTATGAACTGGTATTAAAGGATTTTTCCAAAGCCAACTATTCATCAGCCAGGGCCGCATTGCTTGAAGCATGGCGTTATTTCCAGACCAAGCGCCGCTGGTTGCGCGACATGTGGCTTGATCCTATTTATGAATGCTGGCTTGAAGAAGCTATCAATGAAGGCCGTGTAGACGCCCCCGATTACTATAAAAACCGCTACGCCTATAACCGCTGCCGCTGGATTTTTGCCGGTCGCGGCTGGGTAGACCCGGTTAAAGAGGTCGTCGCAGTCGAAAAAAGACTAGCGCTTTGCATTTCAACGCAGCAAGACGAGTGCGCAGAGCAGGGCAAGGATTTCCAGGAAGTCCAAGACCAGCGCATCAGAGAGTTTAGCGAGGCTATGGCAAAAGTCAGTCCGCTAAATTTGCCAGTAGGTCTGGCTTACCAACTGGCGCTGAAGATCGCCGGATTCTCCCAGGACGGCATCAATCCGGGCATTAACCCCGCTATCGGACAGTACTTTGCCGATGCGCCAGATTCAGAGCAAGAAACCGTACCAGCGCCACAGGATTTAAACGATGCCAATGCGTAACCCTGCCTTATTTTCCCGCGTATTCAATACGCCGCTGATGATCCACCCATCTAAACTGGATGCCATCATTGCCGGAATTGGCCCGCGCTGGGGCATTGAATCGCCCGCTACCAATGTCATCATAGCGTCCGATATGTCACTGGTCGCTGCCGGAGAAAGCAGAAAGCCGGGCTATCAAGTAATCGGCGGCGTAGCAGTTATTGAGGTGTTCGGCGTACTGGCGCATCGCGGCGGTTTTCAGGCCGATAGCAGCTATATTCTTGGTTATGAGGAAGTGTCCAAACAGCTTGATGCTGCCCTAAGCGACTCAACCGTTAATTCAATCTTACTGGTTTTGTACACGCCGGGCGGTGAAGTTTCTGGCGCCTTCGAATTGGCGCAGCTGCTTTATGAGGCCCGCTCAGTAAAACCTATTAAAGCCGCTATTTCCAGCATGGCTGCATCCGCCGGTTATTTGATCGCATCCGCCACCAGCGAAATCGTTATCACCGATACCGGTATGGCCGGATCAATCGGCGTGGTCATGCGTCATGTTGATATTTCCCAGATGGTTGCTGATGCGGGCATGGTTATCACCCATATCTATGCCGGAGCGCAAAAGATCGACGGCAACCAGTTCGAGGCATTGACCCCGCAAGTTAAGGCGCGATTCCAAGCCGAAGTAGACACGCTCAACAACCTGTTTATCGATACCGCCAGCGCCTACCGAAACATGGACGCGGCAACACTACGCGGCTACGAAGCCGGAACATTCACCGGACAGGCGGCAATCGACGCAGGCCTTGCCGACCGTATCGCAACCCCCGATCAACTACTGCTAGAAATGCAGCAAAGTTTTTCCAATTCATCACGAGGAGTTTTTATGAGTGCAACTAAACCCGAGGTCGATGCCGCTGCGCTGGAGCAATCCCGCCTTGCCGGCTACGAGGCAGGACTTGCCGCCGGTGCCGCCGCAGAAAACGCGCGCATTGGTGCCATTATGAACCATGAGCACGCCAAAGGCCGCGAAGCCCAGGCGCAGGTCTTGGCGCTGTCAACCAATATGTCCGCCGAGCAAGCCGGGTTAGTGCTGGCCGTATCACCGATGCAACAGGCAGCGACCAGCGCAGAAGGAAACCAGTTTGCTGAAGCAATGGCGAAAGTTGCCAACCCAAAAGTCGGCGCTGACGACGATACCGAACAAACACAATCAGAAGCCAGCGCTCAAGGCTGGGGTCATGCTATGGCGAAGGTTGTTCCATTAAGAGGTAAAAACTAATGACCACATTAACCGAACAAAGGCATGCCGGAGAATTCTTGGTCTCCGAATGCGACGAGGGGTTTATCAGCCGCGAGGCGATTACTGTTTTATCGGGACAAAACCTGGTTGTCGGTACAGTGCTGGGTCGAATTGAGACCGCCGCCGCTACCGCTGTAGCCCACGCAGGCAATACCGGCAACGGCACCATGGGCGCTATTACTGAGGGCGCTGGTCTTCATGAGGGCATTTATGTCCTGAAGATCACCAAAGCAGCAGCTAATGCGGGCGATTTTCAAGTTGCTAACCCACAAGGCAGTATTGTCGGAATCGGCTCAGTTGCTGAGGCATTCAACAGTGGTGGTTTGGCTTTTACCCTGGCAGACGGCGCGACTGATTTTGTTGTTGGCGACAGCTTTGACATCACCGTCGCCGCTGGATCAAAAAAATACGTTGAGCATGATCCCGCCGCTATCGACGGCAGTCAAAAAGCGCGCGGGATTTTGTTTGATGCGGTCGATGCGACCCTGGGCGATAAACCCGGAGTAGCGATTGAACGCATGGCCGAAGTGAATGGTGATGAGATCACCTGGAAAACCGGCATTAGCGCCCCTGACAAAGCAGCGGGTATTGAGTCACTGAAGGCGCAAAGCGTCATCATCCGTTAAGGGAAGCAGCAAACATGGCTATGTTAGATATTTTTAACAACAACGCATTCAGAATGGTGTCAATGCTCCAGGCGCTTGAAAGTGTTGATTTTCGTCCGCAGCGGCTGGGTGATATGGGTATTTTTACACCTAATCCGGTTAGGAATCAGACTATCGCTATCGAAAATCGTGCCGGCACGTTGTCCCTGATTAAGACATCTGCGCGGGGAGCGCCACTTGAACAGCGTGATACTGAAAAAAGAAACATCCGCGATTTCAGGACGGTGCGTATCGCCAAGGGTGACAGAATCACCGCATCAGAATTGGCCGATATTCGCGCGTTCGGAACCGAGAGCGAGTTGCAGCAAGTGCAGACTGAAATTGCTCGGCGCTTAGTTGGCCCAGTAGGGTTATCCAGTCAGATTGAAATGACGCTGGAAAATATGCGCTTAGGTGCATTGCATGGTGTTGTAAAAGATGCCGACGGCTCAACCCTTTTTGATTGGTTTAGCGAGTTTGGCGTTTCTCAGGCGGCTGAAATCAACTTTGACTTAACCAATGCGGCACCTGCATCCGGGGCGATACGCAAGATATGCAATCAGGTTGTCAGGGCGGTAATGAAAGAGGCTAAAGGCGTCTGGACGCCGTCTACCACTGTTTACGCCTTGTGCGGAGATGCATTCTGGGATGACTTTACCGCCCACAAAGAGGTTCGTGAGACCTACCTGAACACCCAGGCAGCCTCTGATTTACGTACCGGCAATGCTTATGAGGCATTTAATTACGGCGGCATCACCTTTGAAAATTACCGAAGCACTGACGACGGTACTACCGTTGCAGTTGGCACTGATAAAGTGCGTTTTTTCCCCGTTAATGCGCCTGGCGCATTTCTTGAGGTGTTCAGCCCCGGCGAGCAATTCGGGCATTTAGGGCAACTGGGCCAGCGTCTTTATCCGTTGATCGTACCTGATCGGGATCGTGAAATGTACGCAGATATTGAAGCCTACAGCTATCCGTTGCATGTCTGCACACGTCCTAAAATGCTGCAACGTGGTAAGCGAGCTTAAGCCATGTTTAGCAAAATCGGCATAGACTGGACTCAGCGCACCACTAAACTGGGCGCTATAACCTTAGCTGGGGCGCTTTTTGCCTTGGTATTCATATGCCTTGGGCAACTTGAAAAGGCTGTAGCGGTTATGGGGTTAGTTGGCACTGTAGCCGGAACCCTGGGCCTCGCGGTTAAGGATTAGAACTATGCCGATTTTTTCAACAGCCGTTATCTCAGCCGTTTTAGGCGCATTTATCATCGGCGGCGGACTTGGTTCTTATGCCATGTATGAGATGGATAGTTCTAAAATCAGCAAGATGAGCAATGACATAACCGAGGCAAACGCCTTAGCTGTCAGCATGCTGAAGATCGAAGAAGACGATGTAGCAGCGGCAACTGATAAAGCCATTAAAGATAACGCCGACCTGGATAAAGCCCATGAAGCCTATATTAAAACTACTAACGCTTACGATATTAAGCTGGACACTTATCGCATGTACGCCCTCGGTGGGCAGGGTTGTGACGGCACCGCATCAAAAGGTGGAGCAGCCGGAGTTCCTGAAAACTCCACCAGTGGATCCGCAGATGCAGACCGACTTAACGGAGTGGTCAAAGAGTTTTCAGCGCGCCTTGACCGACTTATCAATGAAAAGTCAAAACTCTCAGCCGCCGCCTATGCCTACGCCAGAGACGCGCACCAATTCGCCTTTGTAGATAACTGCGGGATAGTCAGATGACAGCAATAAACATTGCCGATCTGAAAGCCGTGCTGGAAGAAGTATTCGAGGAGCGCTCGCGTATCGACTCACAATCGCATGGCGAGCATCACGAATGGATTAAGGAGCGCATCGCCGCAGAAAAAGCGCGTAAGGAAATGTTTTGGGAGGTATCCAAAGCGGTCGCGCAGTGGTCTGTATTGGGAGTGTTAGGCGGCATTGTTTACCTGTTCCGCAACGGCCATTGGCCGAGTTAACGTAGCCAAGCCATGACCGACCTCATCGACCAAGCCAACGACTACGCCGAGAAAGAGCGCGAAATCGCCATTGCCAATCGCATTCCGTTTACGCTGGATGCCGGCAAGCCCGGTGACTGCGACTTTTGCGGGGAATGGTTTGGTCGATTGGTAGACGGCGCATGCGTGCCGTGCCGTCATAAGTATGAAAAAAGGGGCAGTCGTGGACGGATTTAGTCAGATGTTTAATGCTATTGACAACGTCATTATGCAGGCAGTAGGTGATGACATCACGCTGACGCCGCCAACAGGTTCGGCGATAACGCCTAAGTGCGTTTTAGATGCGCCCGGCGGAAAAAAAGGCGTGGGTAGAATTGAATGGATCGACAACATCATTGCCCAGGTAGACATCAGTAGTGTGGTTGTAAATCTGCTTGAAAGTGATGTGCCTGGCCTCGGTAAAGGATGGTCGGCGGTGTATTTTGGTAAAGCCTATGACGTTTCGGAAGTATTGCCCAAAGGCGATGGCGTATTAGTTGTTATTTTAAATCAGCCCGGCAATACCACGGCTGTTGCAAACGGGTGGAGATAGTTACATGGCAATAACCGGCGGCGTTGATACTGGGTTCTTGAGCCTAACGGTTGAGCAGGATGATATTGAGCGTCTTGTCCAGACCGTTTTGTCTCCGGCTGCGATAAAGCGCGTCCAGTCACGGGCAATCAATGAAACTACGGCATGGGTTAAAAGCCGGTTGCTGCGAGAACTGCCCTCTGCGACAGGCATCCCCAGAAAAGTGTTGGCTCGCAGAATTAAGCAACGCAAGGCGCAAGCCAGCTTAGCCGACGTTATCAGCGGCAAGGTTTGGCTGGGCATAAACCCCATTGATGCCATGGCATTAAACGATGGCGGTGCGGTTAATAGCGGTTATATGGCAGGTGATTATTATTTTGAAGGCGGTTTTAAAGCGAATATGAGATCCGGCGCAACGGCAATTTTTGCGCGGACATCCCGCGCGAGACTTCCTATTAAGCGGCAAAATATCAAGATTGATAGCCCGTTCAATGAAGTTGTGCGGCGCTTAATTCCGCAAGCTGAGCGAGAGTTGGCGAGAAGAACGCAGCGCTTAGTCAGTTATGAATTAGAAAGGGCGACACGATGACCACGATTTCTGATTTCCACGCAGCTGTAAAAGCCCAAATAGCCACGTATTTCGGTGCCAATGTCAATACGGTTGAGTGGTATGAGCAGGGCGATCTTGAATCAGGTCAGCCCAAACCGATCAAAACACCGGCTATTATTTTGGAGATTGAATCAGCCGATGAGGGCGACGATATTGGCGATGATAGAACACCGTTCGCGTGCTACATAACCGCCTATTGCATACTGGGACGCAAGACGCCCGACCTGCAAATTCAAGTACGGAGCTTTGCGGCACAGTTGTTCGCACTGGTTAGAAAGAATAAATGGGGCTTGGCTCATAGCGTTAGCTTTCCCAGATCCTTGACTTCCGGTGAAGGCAAGTTCGACCCGGAAAAAAACGGCTACGAATCATGGTATGTGTCCTGGGATCAAACCGTTTATCTGGGTGATGACGTTTGGGCCGCAACCGGCATAACCCCAACCGAAGTCTGGCTGGGCCTATCGCCTGAGATCGGCATACCTTATGTCGATAAATACATCAAGGAAGCGCCATGAGCTTCGATTTGACTGAGCTTGACCGGCGCTTAAGCAACCTGATTCGCTTCGGAACTATAGATCAGGCTGACTATGGTGCAGCCAAAGTACGCGTTAAGGCGGGCGACATTTTAACGGGTTGGATACCGTGGGTTAGTCAGCGTGCGGGCGGCGATGTGAGTTGGCATGCCCCTGAAGTTGGCGAGCAAGTGGTGGTTTTGTCCCCATCCGGTGAATTGAATCAAGGCGTGGTGTTGGCTGGGCTATTTCAGACAGCACACCCTCATCCGGTCAATACTCCAGAAAAACAGCATATCTTATATAAAGACGGCGCGGTCATTGAATACGACCGCGAATTGCATCACCTGAAGGCCATATTGCCAGCCGGAGCGACAACCGAATTAGTATCTGATGGCGGCGTGGCTTTCAAAGGGGATTTGCATGTCGATGGCAACATCACCTCAACCCAGGATATTACCGATAAAGTCCGCAGTATGCAGGCTGATCGAGACATATACAACGGGCATGATCATGCCGATCCTCAGGGCGGAAAAGTCGTAGTCACGGAACAGCAGCAATGAGTATGACTGGTATAGATAATAAAACCGGAACCAGTCTATTCGCGACATCTTGACCACACCTATCGGCACACGAGTAATGCGTCGCGATTATGGATCGCGCAATTTTGAGCTGATCGATGCCCCGATGAATGGTGCAACCATTATTAATATTGTCGCGGCAACAGCCGAGGCGCTGGACAAATGGGAGCCGCGCTTGATTTTAGATCGAGTGATAGTGAATTCCGCCACGGCCGACGGAAAGTTTGATTTATCGATACTCGGCAAATACCGCCCTGACGGTAAGCAGATTAAATTGGACGGCATACTGCTATGAGTTTTACACAGATTGATTTATCGCAGATACCCGCACCCAACATTGTCGAGGCGTTGAGTTTCGAGACGATATTCGCGGAAATGCTGGCCGACTTGCAGTTGCGTGACAGCACCTTTACCGCGCTACTTGAGTCAGACCCAGCCTATAAGGTTTTAGAAGTTGCCGCCTACCGCGAGCTTGTTTTGCGCCAGCGCGTTAACGATGCGGCGCGCGGTGTGATGTTGGCTACGGCTAGAAGCACTGATTTAGATCAGATCGGCGCTAATTACAACGTTGAGCGATTATTGATAACACCGGCCGATCCGGCCGCCATTCCACCGGTTGCTGCTGTTTATGAGCAGGATGAGCCATTCAAGCGTCGTATCCAGTTTGCTTTTGAGGGATTGACTACTGCCGGCAGTGAAGGCAGTTATATCTTCCATGGCTTAAGCGCCAGCGGTGAAGTCGCAGATATTACTGTTGATTCGGTAGAGTTTCATTTGGATGGCAGTGGGGGTGTGGTGATCGATTACGGCGCTAATTTGCTCACGCCTGAACCGGGCATGGTAGCGGTTACCGTATTGTCAAGGATAGGCAATGGCGCTGCCGATGCGCCGCTGTTGTCTATGGTTGATACGGCGTTAAGGGCAGACAGGGTGCGCCCGTTAACAGACAGATTAACTGTGCGCTCTGTAGCGGTTATTAATTACGCTGTGGCGGCTACCCTGTATTTTTATGACGGCCCCAGCAGTACGCCTGTGTTGCAAGCCGCGACCGATACGCTTAATGCCTACATCGCGGCCGCACACAAAATTGGCGAGGACATTACGCTGGCCGGTATTTATGCCGCACTCAAGCAACCTGGTGTGCAAAACGTCATTCTGGCAAGTCCTGTTGCCGATATTGTTATTGGCAATCATCAAGTCGCCTATTGCATCGGCGTGACCCTGGCCAACGGGGGCGTTAATGTCTAGTCTGCTGCCGCCTAATGCCAATGTGCATGAGCATGCGCTTGATGACGCCATATCGAGGCTCGGCGCTGTTCCGGTAGATATTGTAAAACTGTGGAATCCGCAAACCTGCCCCGTGGCGTTTCTGCCATGGCTGGCTTGGGCGCTATCGGTCGATGAATGGGATGAAACCTGGACCGAAGCGCAAAAACGCAACACGTGTGCTGCCAGTTATGACGTGCATAGTCATAAGGGTACGCCTCATGCAATCCGCGCGGCATTGTCGGCGCTGGGTTATGACAATATTACTATCAAGGAAGGTACGGTTAATTACTATAACGGCGCGCACACCTATGACGGCAGTTGGACTTATGGTTCCGACAGCGCATGGCCGATGTTCGATGTGATCTTGAATATTGGCGCAACCCCAGATGACGCCATGGTTCAGAGAATCCGAGACAGCATTGAGCGCTACAAAAACAAACGCTCGGTATTGCGTAACCTAATTTTTATGAACTTATTTTATGACGGGACGTGGGCTTATGATGGGTCTAAGAAATATAACGGCGGGGTATTGTAATGGCTGATCTACCAGAAACGCCCATCTATGATGCAGGTGTTTATCAAAAGGAAACTACCGATATTGCATTGGGTGGTCCTGACGGAAAGGCTAATGCGGGTGCCAGAAACCTGGCTAATCGCACCGCATACTTAAAGCAGCACCTGGATTCTTTGGAGACTATCGTTCCTCAGGCGGAAGCGGAAGCAGGAACGGCCACAACGGTTAGAGCGTGGACTGCGCTACGGGTCAGGCAAGCTATTAATGTGGCGGTAGCCGCCGTCGTTAATTCAGCCCCGACGGTGCTCGATACCTTGTCCGAATTAGCCGCCGCGCTTGGCAATGATGCTAATTTTGCTACGACAATCACTACTGCATTAGCCGCCAAAGCGCCCCTTGAATCACCCGCGCTGACCGGAAATCCAACTGCGCCAACGGCTGCACTTGGAGCAAATACCACGCAACTGGCGAATACTGCATTTATACAGGCATCTAAACAATTTAATTTCATCGACATAACATCCAGCGGGAATTTCACGACTCCTGCCAACATCACTACGGCCACGGTATTCGAATTTACGCTGGTTGGCGGTGGGGCCGGTGCCGGTGGCGTAGGTAATGCGGGTGCGGTGAGCGCGGGTGGCGGCTGTGGCGGTGCTGCCAAATTTTTAATTAGCGGATTGTCTCCATCAACAGCATACGCAGTCATCATCGGCGCATATGGAGTCGGCGGCGATTCGTCAGGCGGCAATGGCGGTAATGGTGGCACTACACAAATCACAATAAACGGCACTGTGTACTCATGTAATGGTGGGTATGGTGGGCCTGGCACGGTCACGGCTTTGGTTAACATTGCCGCTCCACAAGGGGCTGTCTCCCCGACGATTTTGGCATTACCGCATGAGATCATCTATCAACAGTCTGCCTCCATAGGATTTGCTAATGTTGCCAATGAAATTTATGTCGGATGTAACGGGGGTGGATTGCCGTACGGTACAGCAGGGGTTGCCGCTCGATCTGGCAATGGGACTCCAGACCCAACATCGGGTTACGGTGTTGGCGGCGGTGGGGCGTTTTTTAGTGCGGCAGGAGGAAATGGCGCTCCTGGATTGCTTGAAGCAAGGTGGGTAGCGTAATGAGAATAGTGCGTATAGAGGGGGGGGTTGTTGTAGACGCAATTATGTCTAGTGAATTGCCAGATGGTTTCATCGAGTCTGAAACGGCAAATATAGGCGATACGTATGATGGTGGTGTGTTTACATCAACCCTAGTGTCGGTATCGCTACAGGATGCCCGTGCTAGTCAGATAGCGAGCATAACTCAGTCATGCAGGAACGCCATTATATCGGGGTTTGCATCAATTGCATTGGGGGCCGCGCACACGTATCCAAGCAAGCCTGAAGATCAGACAAATTTAATCGGCGCGGTTGCATCTGGCTTGCCATTAATTAAATTCTGGTGCGCTGACGAGTCGGGGCTATGGTCGTTTGCTGAACATACCGCAGATCAGATAAAGCAGGTTCTAGCCGACGCCGGTGTCCAGCGTATGGGCTATTCTGCAAAATTGGCTGGGATGGTTGCGGAAATTGAAGCAGCTACAACCCCAGGCGATGTTTTAAAAATAGATTGGTAATGAATATTCGCAATAAACCCGAACTCAATTTAATCACCTGGAGCTAAAACCATGCCCGAGCAATTTTTACACGGCGTCGAAATCATTGAAATAGACGACGGCGCACGCCCCATCAGCACTGTCAAATCATCCGTTATCGGGTTGATTGGAACGGCCCCGAACAGCGCCCCGGCAACGACCGCAAGTCTGTTAACCGGCGTAGCGGCCAGCAATAATGCCATCACTTATACTGCCGTAACACCGGGCAAGCCTGGCAACAATATCACTGTGCATCATAAAGACCCCAAAGCCAACAGCCAAGCGCTCAGCGTGTCTGTCAGCGGCACGGCGATTACGGTTAATCTGGCTACCGGCGTTACCGGAACCATTACATCAACCGCTGCGCAAGTTATAACGGCGATTACCGCCAGCGCCGCCGCGGCTTTATTGATTGCGGCTGCCAACACTGGCGTATCAACCGGCGCTGTTGCCGTGGGAGCCTCGGTAAAAGCGCAAGCCCTGTCGGGCGGCGCTGATGAGGCCTTTCCGCTTAATATCCCGGTGTTGGTAACGGGAAGCCGTAACACCGCCGCAGGTCTGGATACAGTGGGCGACAAACAGGGCACGCTGCCGGATGCAATGGATGATATTTTCGACCAGTGCGGCGCTATGGTTGTGGTTATCAGGGTGGCCGAAGGGATCGATTTCGCCGCTACCCAGTCCAATATCATTGGCGGCATCAATGCGGGTGTGCAGGTATTTTTAAACGCCGAGTCGGTTGTTAAAGTAAAGCCGCGCATTCTGATTGCGCCAGGGTTTTCGCACGAAGTCGCGGTGGTGTCCGAGCTGCTGGGCATTGCCGAGCGGTTGAAGGCGGTTATTTTGGCTGACGGGCCAAATACCGACGATGCCGCAGCAATCAGTTTCCGTGAAAACTTCGGCAGTAAGCGCGTTTATGTCATCGATCCGCAGGTTAAGGTCTGGGATACCGTCAGTAATTCCGAAGTCAACCGTCCTGCATCGGCACGGGTGGCTGGAATAATCGCCAAGTCGGACAACGAGCGCGGTTTCTGGTGGAGTCCATCCAACCGGGATATTTACGGCATTACCGGAACTAGCCGACAAATCGACTTTGCGCTGGGTGATGTCAATGCACGCGCTAATTATCTGAACGAAAACGAGGTGGCCACCATCATTCAGAAGGACGGCTATCGCCTATGGGGCAACCGCACCTGCTCCGCTGACCCTAAGTGGGCGTTTTTATCGGTGGTCAGGACGGCGGATATGATTCACGAATCGCTGCTGGCTGCGCACATGTGGGCCGTAGACCGCAACATCACCAAAACCTACCTTGAAGATGTTGTAGAAGGTGTGAATAGCTACCTGCGTCACCTGGTAGCTGTCGGTGCCGTTCTGGGCGGTCACTGCTGGGCCGATCCCGACCTGAACACGCCTGACCAGATCGCCCAAGGCAAGGTCTATTTCGACTTCGACTTCACCCCGCCATATCCGGCTGAGCACATTACGTTCCGCAGCCATTTGGTCAACGATTACATTAAGGAATTATTCTAATGTTGAACGATATTTTAAAGAATATAAACCTGTTCGTTGACGGTCGCGGCTATGCCGGTAACGTCGAGGAACTGAACCCTCCAAAGCTGACTCTGAAAACCGATGATTTTCGCAACGGCGGTATGGATGCGCCTGTTGAAATCGAAATGGGCATGGACAAACTGGAGGCGTCCTTCTCTTTGACTAAATACGACGCTGAGGTGTTAAAGATATTCGGCTTGGCTCCCGGCAACATCAAGCCGCTGACCTTCCGCGGCTCGCTCAGCGGCGAGGACGGCATAGAAAAGCCGGTCATTATTCAGATGCAGGGCATGTTGAAAGAAATGGACCCCGGCAGCTGGAAGCCGGGCGAAAAGGCAAGTCTTAAAGGCTCTGTAGCCCTACGCTATTACAAGCAGACTATTGGTAACGAAGTGATCTACGAAATCGATGTGCCGAACATGATTCGCATCGTTAATGGCGTGGATCAGCTGGCAGTTACCCGCAAGAACCTGGGGATGTAAATGAGTGACTATAGCGTCGAAAAAGCGTTTGAAGGGCATGCCGTAGGTGATGTCATTACACTAAACAGCAGACAGGCAAAATACTTGCTGTTGTCTGGGCATATTAAATTGAAACCGGCTGAAAAGCCAAAATCCGAGGGCAAATAAATGAGTGAAGCATCCAACCTACAACTGCAATATCCACTTGAAAACGGCATAATCAACATCACCATGCGTCGCCCTAAAGTGCGCGACATGCTGGCGTCCGACAAAGCCAAAGGCAGCGATGCGGAAAAGGAAATTGCTTTGTTCGCCAACCTGTGCGAAGTGGCGCCGGTCGATATTGAATCACTGGATATGGTCGATTACCAGGCGCTGCAAAAGGCGTATCAGGGTTTTTTGTCTTAACGGCTAAGGACGCTCGTGTGGGCTGCGTAGTATTGGCCTCCCACACCGGCTGGCAGCTCAGTGAGCTGTTGGAGCTGACCGGTGAAGAGCTGATTGAATGGCTTGAGGCAGTGAAAACAGTGCAGCCAAAACCGCGACGCTGACAAAATACGGCAGGAACAGCAACAGGGCGGCAAAGGGCGCGGTAACAGCTGCAACAACCAGCGCCGCCCATATCGGCCCATCGCCTTGCATCGTAGCGATAAAGCAGCCAACAAAAGCGCTGCCAAGAATCGTTTGCGGGTGATAAGGCCAATCGACGATGCGGTCAAAAATAGATTTAGGCATAAATCCTCCTTGGGGAATGTGTTAAGTATAGTCAACCAGGTTAAGTTTTGTCATGGCAAATAATATCGCACTAGGCATCGTTATCGGCGCATCGCTATCCAGTACCGTGGGGCGTGCATTCCAATCGCTGGATGCGAGAGCGACCGGGTTGGGACGGAGTCTGCAAAACGTACACATGGGGCGCAACGCTGCCGATGACGTTATCCGGTATCGGACCCGACTGGATAACCTCATAGCGACTCAGCATCAATTCGGGGCCAGTAATACCAACTTATGGGGGCAGATTGCGCGTACCGAGGCATCGCTCCGTACTGCCTCGCAAAGAGCCGAGCGATACGGGATTAATATCGGCGACATCGTCAATGAAAACCGTCGGCTGCTACAGTCAGAGCAGTCGGTGTCCCGACAGCTCGAACGCACCAATAGATTACGCGCCAACCGTGACCGCCGCAGTGAGTTGGGCGGCCAAATGATCGGCACAATGGGCATGGCCTACGCTGCCGCAGCGCCCATTAAAGACGCGATTGAATTTGAATCGGTTATGGCTGATGTGCGTAAAGTCGTTGATGTGTCTGACGCAGAATTTAAGGGCTTGGGCAAGTCCATACTTGATATGTCAGCCACCATGCCGATGGCCGCCAGCGGCATTGGCGCTATCGTTTCCGCTGCCGGGCAATCTGGCGTAGCCAAAGAAGAATTGTTGGGCTTTACAACCGCCGCCGTTAAG
>Ga0208511_100252_pt1 | contig 22032 bp, 13 predicted proteins | sample LakWasMet39_LOW7_2_FD_183879 | JGI IMG/M metagenome (GOLD analysis project Ga0208511, IMG submission 183879) | Freshwater sediment methanotrophic microbial communities from Lake Washington under simulated oxygen tension - Sediment Metagenome... | ecosystem: Environmental > Aquatic > Freshwater >...
TCGATTCTTCTACCGACGTCGGTCCCTCGTTGCCGAGAGCCGCCGTCCGTGGATCTCCAGTCAGGTGATGACCGAAGATCTCCTTGCAACCTGATTTTCAAAGACCGGTTCGGGATGAAGCATCCCTTCCTGTCAGTTTCCCTCAGGCGCTGGCTTCGCTCTCGCGTCACCCTTTCGCCGTCGGGGAGGGCGGTTTTACTCGCTCTCCGTCCGCCGTCAACTTTTTAATCGTTGCCGGCTTCTTTTTTCCCTCCGTCGTCGGCGCCCCTCTTCAGGGCCCCTTCGTCAGCGGGAGGCGGTGTCTACGCCCGTCCCGAGACACCGTCAAGCATCTCGCAAAGAAAAAGTATCAGCCCCCCGAAGCGACCGGCAGACGCAGGCCTTCCAGCTCGCGGGCGAACTTCTCCGCCATCAGCCGGTTGAGGTTGAAGAGGCCGTAGCAGGTCGACAGCGGCGGGATGCGCGCGTCGACGCCGTTGGAGAAGCTCTCCACCGCGCGCTTGAGCAGGTCGGTGGTCATGTCGAGGCGCTGCTGCACCACCGCGGCGCGGCTCGCCGAGGAGAAGCCCCAGAACGCGCACGCGTCGGAGAACGACAGCGGCTGCCCACGGAGGAACTTCCTCAGCGCGTCGGCCTTGCCGATCTGCTGGAGCGCGTTGACGTCCATCGCCGTCAGCGTCGCGGTGCTCGTCATCGGGCGGCCCTCCGCCACGGCCGCGGGCTTCACCTCGCGCACCGCCCTCGCCGCGCGCACCGGAGCGGGGCGGCTCTCCTTCACGGGAGCCTTCGCCACGGGCTCGCTCGCCACGCGCAGCGGCGCCGGGCGATCGACCTTCTCCTCGACGGCCTTCTCCTCGACGGCCTCGGGCTCGGGCTCGATCGCGACGTTGTCCTGGATCGACGCCAGCGTGCGAGCCACCGTGCGGCCCTTGCGGGACAGGCGGTAGGTGCGCTGGTCGGTGTGCTCGAGCCAGCCGAGCCCGCAGAGGCCGTCAGCCCCGGAGAGCTTCGCCAGCACGCGGTTGGAGTCGGGGTAGAGCCGCTCGAAGCCGCGCAGCGAGAACGACTCCGGGAACATCTTCCACGACCGAACGATCAGGTCTTCTACGGAGAAGTTCTCGGTGTCGCTGCCCATCGCAACGGCGGCCATCAGGATCTTCTGGCGTACGGTCAGTTCTGCGCTCATCGGTGTGGTCCCTCGTTCCTCGCGCCCATTTAGGCCGGTGGAAAAGCGCCACGCCAAGAAGCGTGCACACATCGTGTTTCGGTCAACTCCCGCGGCGGCTGCAATATCTCGCGGTGAGCAGTCCAGTTCCCGTCACGCGGGAGACCGCGTGCTCGCCGCCGCCCGCGAGGTGCCGCAGCACCCGCGCGACCTGCAGCACGTCCGCTTCGCCCAGCGCTCCCGCCACGCCCGCCGCGTCGATCGCCGCGCCCTCGTCGACCGGCAGCGCCGCCTCGATGCGCGCCTGCAGCGCGAGCAGCTGCGTCGCCGCGCGCTTGCCCGCCTCCACGCCAGGCTGGTGGTACGCGTTGATGTCCACCAGCGTCGCGTAGAACCCGACCGCACGCTCGTAGAGCGCGATGAGCATCCCCACGCCGCGCGCGTCGGCCTCGCCGATGGTCACCGTCAGCGAGGGCCGCCCCTTCTCCGAGAGCGCGCGGCGCGTCCCCTCCAGATACCCGAAGAGGTAATCCGCGGAGGTCACCCCGGGCTCGACCTCGAAGGCGTCGCCCGCCCGAGAGCGGAGCACCTCGATGAAGGTCGCGAAGAAGTCGTCGCGGCCGTCGCGGAGCTGCTGCACGAAGGCGTGCTGGTCGGTGCTCCCCTTGTTGCCGTACACCGCGATGCCCTGGTTCACCGTGGCCCCGGTGAGGTCGGTCTCCTTGCCGAGGGACTCCATCACCAGCTGCTGCAGGTAGCGGGAGAACAGCTCCAGCCGGTCTTTGTACGGCAGCACCACCATCGCCCGGTCGCCGTGCCCGTCGCCCGTCAGGAACCACGCCACCGCCAGCGCCGCCGCGGGGTTGCGCTGCCACCCGTCGCGACGCGTGGCGGCGTCCATCGCCCGCGCGCCCTCCAGCATCGCGTCGATGTCCAGACCCTGGAGCGCCGCAGGGAGCAGGCCCACCGCGGACAGCTCGGAGGTGCGGCCGCCGACCCAGTCCCACATCGGGAACACCGCGCGCCAGCCCTCCGAGCGAGCCAGCCGGTCGAGCTCGCTCCCCTCGCCCGTCACCGCCACCGCGTGCGCCGCGAAGGACAGCCCGTCGTCGCGGTAGGCGCGAGCCACCTCCAGCATCCCGTTGCGGGTCTCCTTCGTCGCACCCGACTTGGAGATCACCACGGTGAGCGTCGCGCCGAGCCCGGGGCCCGCCCGCAGCCGCGCCACCACCCGGTCGATGCCGTCCGGGTCGGTGTTGTCGATGAACGCCGCGCGCATCGCGTCGCCCGCGCCGCCCAGCGCGTGGGAGACGTACTGCGGCCCAAGCGTCGACCCCCCGATGCCGATCACCAGCACCTGCTCGAAGCGCGCGCCGAAGCCGCTCACCTCGCCGGAGTGCACCTTCGCCGCGAAGTCCCTGATCTGCGCGAGCGCCCCGGTGATCGCCGCGGTCAGCTCCGGCTCAGGCGCCAGCTCCGGGGCGCGAAGCCAGTAGTGCCCCACCCGCCGGCCCTCGTCGGGGTTCGCGATCGCGCCCGACTCCAGCGCCGCCATCGCCTCCACCGCGCGGGTCACCCGCGGTGCCATCACCTCCATCGCATCGGGGTCGAGCGCCATCGCCGTCAGGTCGACCGTCAACCCCAGCGACTCGTCCTCGATGATCCAGAACCCGTCGACCCATCGCTCTTCAGACATCGTACGGCTCTCCTCCGTTGGCGGCGCGGACGCTACCACGTAGCATCGCGCCACTCCTTCCCGGCCCCTCAACCCGCACGGCGACGCTTCGACCCGCCACCCCGAAGAGCGACCACCCGATGTCCCCGCGCCTGACGCCGCTCGCGATCCTCCTCGGCCTCGGATGCGCCTCGGGTGACTCCGTGGTCGGCGGCCCCTCCCTCGACGCCGCGAGCCCCGCCGACGCCGTCAGCGAGCTCGACCGCAGCGACGCCGTCGACGCCCCTCCGCCGGGGTGCCGCACCGACGGGGAGTGCAACGACGGCGTCTCGTGCACCGTCGACACCTGCCGCTCCGGGCGATGCGAGCACTCGCCCTCGAGCGGGCTCTGCCCCGCCGGCGCCGCGTGCGACCTCACCCGCGGCTGCCGCGCCGTGCGCCCATGCTCCGACAGCACGGGCTGCCGCGACGACGACCCGTGCACCGTCGCCGAGCGCTGCGACGCCACGCTGCGGGTGTGCGTCTTCGACGAGCTCCCGGCGGAGACCCCGTGCGGGCCTCAGGGCTCCGGGCGGAGCTGCCGCGGCGGCGCCTGCCAGTGCCCCGCGGACCGCGCCTCGCAGTGCGCCGACCGCTGCGTCGACAGCCGCAGCGACCCCGAGCACTGCGGCCGTTGCGGCAACGCCTGCGCCGCCGGTGCGTGGTGCCGCGACGGCGCGTGCGCCTGCCCGGAGTCGCAGGTGCACTGCCCGACGGTCGGGTGCGTCGACACGAGGGTCGACACCGCCCACTGCGGCGCCTGCGGAGTGACCTGCGCCGCAGGGTCGCAGTGCATCGAAGGCCGCTGCCTCACCCCCTGCCCCGCGGGCACCCACCGCTGCGCGACCGCCTGCCTCCAGGACAACAGCCCCGCCTCGTGCGGAACCCGCTGCCAGCCCTGCGTCGCCCCCGCCGGGGCCACCGCGCGCTGCTCCCTCATGGGCGCCACCGCCACCTGCGACTTCACCTGCCCCGCGGGCACCCACCGCTGCGCCGATCGCTGCGCCCCCAACGACGCCGTCGCCTCGTGCGGAGACCGCTGCCAGCCCTGCCCGACGCCCGCCAACGGGGCCGTCGCCTGCGCCGCCGGGCGGTGCGTGATCACCTGCGCCGCGGGCTTCCACCTGTGCGGAGAGCGCTGCCTCGCCAACGACGCCGTCGCCTCGTGCGGAGACCGCTGCGAGCCCTGCGCCACACCAGCCAACGGCGCGCCCGCGTGCACCGCGGGGCGCTGCGAGATCACCTGCAGCGCGGGCTACATGCGCTGCGGCGACGCCTGCTCGGACGGCACCTCGCCGCTCGGGTGCGGTCCGTCGTGCACGCGATGCCGGGTGCCCGCCAACGGGAGGGCGACCTGCGTGGCGGCCAGCTGCGGGCTCGTGTGCGACGCCGGCTCCCACCGCTGCGGCGAGGACTGCGCCCGCGACGACTCGCCCGCCTCGTGCGGCGCGCGGTGCGAGCCCTGCACCGCCCCGGCGCATGGCAGCGCCACCTGCGTGGCAGGGTCCTGCGGCTTCACCTGCGACGCGGGCCATGTGCGAAGCGGAATGGCCTGCCGCGAGCTCCCTCGGCTGGAGTGGCCGCCGTCCCATGTGCACGTCACCAGCAGGCGGCCGATGCTGCGCTGGGTGGTCCCGACGGACGTGGACCCGGACGCGAGCGACTCGGTGGTGGAGGTGTGCCGAGACCGCGAGTGCCGCGCCGTCATCACCACGCTGCGACCGCGGGGCGGCCGTGGGGCGCCGACCGTCGACCTGCCCCGGGGCAACGTGTTCTGGCGGCTGCGCGCGGGGGACGTGTCGAGCGTGGTGTGGGAGTTCGCGAGCGGGGGAGCCGACACCCCGGAGGGCGTCACCCCGGCGGGCGGGAGCATGTGGGGGGCGGTTCCGGACTTCAACGGCGACGGCTACGACGACGCCGCGGTGGGCCTCCCCTTCCGCACCTCGCCAGGGCCGGGCGTGACGGTGCTCCTCGGCAGCGCGATGGGCCTGCAGGCGGGGGGCGCGCTGACGCTGGCTCCGCCGATGCCCGCGGCGCTCTACGGCTTCTCCGTCGCGGCGATCGGGGACGTGAACGGCGACGGCTTCGGCGACCTCGCGGTGGGCGCCCCCTCGGCGCAGCGGGAGCTCGGCCAGGTCTTCGTGTACCACGGCGGCGTCGGCGGGCTTCGCACCACGCCGGACTCGGTCATCACGGGCCTCGGCGAGGGCGGATCGCTCTTCGGCTCGGTGGTCTCCGGCGCGGGGGACATCAACACCGACGGCTACGCCGACCTCGTCATCGGCGCGCCGCAGGGGAGCATCACCGGCAGGGTCTTTCTCTACCTCGGCTCGCCAGGGGGCATCGCCGCGTCGCCGACCACGGTGCTCATCCCCTCGGACGCGACCATGGTGCGCTTCGGCTCCGCCATCGCCGACGCCGGGGACATCGACGGCGACGGGGACAGCGACCTGCTCGTCGGCGCCAACGCCACCGGAGGCTTCACCGGCGCGGCCTACCTCTTCGCGGGCGCTCCCTTCGGCGTGTCGTCCTCGGCGACGCTGCGCATCGAGAGCCCGGAGGGGGGACAGTTCGGCGGGGCGGTCGCGGGCCTCGGAGACACCAACGCCGACGGGCTGCCGGACTTCGCCGTGGGCGCCGCGAACGTCGAGAGCGCGCGAGGCCGGGTGTACGTGTTTCATGGGGACCGGGCGCTGCGGCTGTCCACGGCGTCGAGGGTGCTGAGCGGGCCGGGCGGCGCCGATGCGGAGTTCGGCGGGGCCCTCGCGGCGGCGGGAGACGTGGACGGCGACGGCGACGGCGACGTGCTCGTCGGGGCGCCGAGGCGCGGCGGGTACACGGGCGCGGCGTACCTCTTCCTGGGAGCGAGGGCGGGGCTGCCCGAGGCGCCGGCGCAGACCTTCGAGGGCGCGGCCACGGGGTCGTACTTCGGCGGCTCGCTCGCGGGCGCGAGGGACCTCGACCGCGACGGCTTCTCGGACGTGCTCCTCGGCGCCGAGCGCCTCATGGGCTTCCAGGGGCGGGTGATGGTCTATCGCGGCAGCGCCATGGGGCTCATCGCCCCGGTGGCGGTCGACGGGCCCACCGCGGGGGCGCGCTTCGGGTTCTCCGTGGCGATGATCCGTCGGTCGCGCGGGGGGTGAAGGCCGCCAGAGGGGGCGCTCGTTGCCTCTGGCCATCCCACGGCACCGTCTTAGGCTCCCGGGACATGGCCCTCGATCAGCTCGGACTCATCGGCAACTGTCAGTGCTCGGCGCTGGTGAACTCGCACGGCTCGGTGGTGTGGTCGTGCCTCCCCCGCTTCGACTCCGAGCCGATCTTCTCGACGCTGCTCGACGCGGAGGGCGGAGGGCACTTCACCGTCGCGCCGGAGGACGGCACCCTCGGGGTGCAGCGCTACCTCGAGAACACCAACATCCTCGAGACCCGCTTCACCTCGGCCACGGGGTCGTTTCGTGTGCTCGACTTCTGCCCCCGCTTCACGCTCTTCGAGCGCAGCTTCCGCCCCTCGAAGATCGTGCGCATCGTCGAGCCGCTGTCGGGCACCCCGAGGGTGGTGATCCACTGCGACCCGAGGCACGGCTGGTCGAAGGGGGTGCCGAGGCAGGAGCAGGGCTCCAACCACGTCTCCTACCTGGGCTTCGGCAGCGAGGTGAGGCTCACCACAGACGTGCCCCTCGCGTACATCAACGCCCGGGCCTTCGCGCTCACCGAGCGGCGGCACCTGGTGCTCGCCTGGGGAGAGCCCATCCAGGAGGCCCTCGCCCCGATCTGCGAGCGCTTCCTGCGGGAGACCACCCACTACTGGCACCAGTGGGTGAAGCACTGCGACGTGCCGCCGATGTACCAGGAGAAGGTGATCCGCTCGGCGCTCGCGCTGAAGCTGCACTGCTTCGAGGACACCGGGGCCATCGTCGCCGCGCTCACCACGTCGATTCCCGAGTCGCCCGGCAGCGGCCGCAACTGGGACTACCGCTACTGCTGGCTGCGCGACTCCTACTACGCCCTCGGCGCCTTCGGGCTGCTCGGGCACTTCGAGGAGCGGGAGAAGTTCCTTCAGTTTCTGCTCAACGTGGCGAGCGCCTCGCCGGGCCTCGACCTCGCGCCGCTCTACCGCATCGACGGCGGCGTCGACCTGGAGGAGGCCGTGCTCGCCGAGTGGCCCGGGTACAAGTCCAACGGCCCCGTGCGCGTGGGCAACGCCGCCGCCCTGCACCTCCAGCACGACGTCTTCGGCGAGATGGTGCTCGCGCTCGCGCCCATCTTCCTCGACAAGCGCTTCAGCGACCAGGCGACGCCCGCCACCCTCGACCTCGTGGAGCGCCTCGCCCGCAAGGCCGCCTCGGTCGCGGGCCAGCCCGACGCGGGCATCTGGGAGTACCGCTCGGAGTGGCGGCCGCAGACCTTCTCCTCCCTCATGTGCTGGGCCGCGGTCGACCGCATGGCGATGATCGCGAAGATCCACAAGCCCGAGGCCGAGGCGGAGTTTCGGGCGCACGCGACGCGCATCCGGGACGAGATCCTGGCGAGGGCGGTCGACCCGGCGAGGGGCACCCTGGTCGAGAGCTACGGCGGCACGGAGGTCGACGCGGCGCTGCTGCAGGCCATCACCCTGCGGCTGGTCACCGCCGACGACCCGCGCTCGCACGTCACCATCGACACCGTGCGCCAGCAGCTCGAGCACGGCGGCTGGCTGCGCCGCTACCGCTCCGACGAGTTCGGCCAGGCCGACGTGGCCTTCGTGATCTGCACCTTCTGGCTCATCGAGGCGCTCGCCAAGGTCGGGCGCCAGGACGAGGCGCGCGCCATGATGGCCCAGCTCGACCAGGTGCAGAGCCCGCTGGGGCTGCTGGCCGAAGACCTCGACCCCTCCACCGGCGCCATGTGGGGCAACTTCCCGCAGGCGTACTCCCACGTCGGGGTGATCCACGCGGCCTTCGCGGCCTCGCCGCTCTGGTGGGAGGTGCTCTGACCCGGAGCCTCTACCAGGCCACGCCGGCGCGACGGGCGAACACCTCGTCGAGCAGGGCCTCGAGCCTCGCCGCCTCGGCCGCGCTGAAGGCCGAGGGGAGGTGCGAGTCGAGGTCGAGCACCGCGCGCACCCGGCCGTCGCCGTCGCGCACCGGGACCACCAGCTCCGATCGGGTCGCCCCGTCGCAGGCGATGTGCCCGGGGAAGGCCTCCACGTCGGGCACGAGCTGCGTCTCGCCAGAGCGCGCCGCGGCCCCGCACACGCCTCGGGCGAAGTCGATGCGCAGGCACCCCATGGGGCCCTGGTAGGGGCCCACGGCCAGCGTCGACTCGGCCACCCGACGGTAGAAGCCGCACCAGCTCGCCTGGGAGAACACCTCCCAGAGCAGGCACGCCAGCGTCGACTGCAGCGCCACCGCGTCGCCCTCGCCCTCGAGCGCCGAGAGCACCTGCGGCAGCGCGGCGTCGAAGCGGGCCAGCCGGTCGGCCTCGGGCAGCGACGCCCCACGATCGACGCGCGGCAGGTCGAGGCCCTCGCTCATGGGCGCTTCGTACAACACCCTCCTGGCGAACTCCACGGCGCCCGGCGCCCCCCTCGCCCGCCGTGGGCCCGACGGGCCGATCTCTCGGGTTTCTGGGGCATTTTGCCCCGTGTGGCACCGCTTGACGAGGCATCGGATGAGCGCGGATACCGATGCCTGCGATGAACGCCCTCCCGCCTCTCACGCTGGCCCTCGCCCTCGTCGCCTGCACCGGGCGCCGCCGCCACGAGGTGAGGCCCCCAGAGCCCACCAACCCCTCGGCCTTCGTGCGCGTGGAGACCGTCGGCCTCGACGCCCACGGCGCGGCCATCGTCGCCCAGGGGAGCGTGACCTTCGACGAGGAGCACGTCGCCGCCATCATCCCCCCGGTGCAGGGGCGGGTGATCCGGCTGCTGGCCGCGCCGGGCGATCACATCGCCGCCGGGGCCGCGCTCGCCAGCGTGTACAGCGCCGAGGTCGCGAGCGCCGGCGCCGGGCTCTCCGAGGCGCGCATCAACCGCATCGCCGCCGAGCAGAGCCTCGCCCGCGCCGAGCGCCTCGCCGCCGAGGGGGCGGGGTCGCAGCGCGACGTCATCGACGCCCGCACCTCCCTGGCCACCGCGCGCGCCGAGGAGTCCCGCGCCGGGGCGGTGCTCCAGAGCATGGGGGCCCCTCGGGTGGCGGTCGGGACGTACACCCTCCGCGCCCCCATCGGCGGCACGGTCATCCAGCGCTCGCTGCGGGTGGGCTCCGAGGCGAGGCCCGACGCGGCCGAGCCGGCCTTCCTCATCGCCGACCTCGACCGGGTCTGGGTGCTCGCGCACCTGCACGAGACGCAAGGGTCCGCCGTGCACGCGGGCGACCGCGTGGAGATCGACGTGCCCGCGCTCCCGGGCCGGCACTTCACCAGCACCGTCGACCGGGTGGCCGAGGCGGTCGACCCCAACACCCGCACCCTGGTGGTGCGCATCGGGCTGCCCAACCTCGACCACGCGCTCAAGCCCGAGATGTTCGCGAGGGTGACCGTGCGCACGCAGTCCGCGGGCATCGCGCTGGTGCCGGTGAGCGCGCTGGTCACCGAGCCCGGCGGCTACGGGGCCTTCGTGGAGACCGCGCCCGGCCGCTACGAGCGCCGCCACGTGGTGCTGGGCGCGGAGCTCGAAGGCAGGGCCCAGGTGCGCGAGGGCCTCCGGGTGGGCGAGCGCGTGGTGGTGGAGGGCGCGCTGCTCCTCGACGCCGCCGCCGAGCAGGTGCTCTGATGCTGCTGCAGCGGCTCGTCGCCTTCGCGGTGCAGCGCCCGTGGGCGGTGATCGTCGTGACGATGGTCGCGGCGCTCATCGGCTACGGGCAGATGCTGGGCGTCCCGATCGAGGCCTTCCCGGACGTGACCAACCTCCAGGTGCAGGTGATCACCCTCTCGCCGGGCAGGGCGGCCGAGGAGGTCGAGCGCCAGGTCACCATCCCCATCGAGCGAGAGCTCGCGGGCACGCCCGACATGGTCGACCTGCGCTCCATCTCGGTGTTCGGGCTCTCGCAGATCACCTGCACCTTCGACGACGGCGCCGACGACTTCGTGGCGCGCACCCGGGTGGGAGAGCGGCTGCGGGAGGTCGACCTGCCGCAGGGGCTCATCGCCCACCTCGGTCCGGAGTCCACGCCCGTGGGCGAGGTCTACCGCTACACCGTCGAGGCCCCGGGCATGACCGCCATGGACCGTCGAGGCCTGCAGGACTGGGTGGTCTCGCGCTACCTGCGCCGCGTCCCGGGCGTGGCGGACGTGGTGTCCTTCGGGGGCTTCCAGCGGCAGTACCAGGTGCGCGTCGACCCCAACCGGCTGTCCGCGCGGGGGCTGAGCGTGCCGGACGTGGTGTCGGCGCTGCAGCGCTCGTCGGGCGCCGCGGGCGGCAACTACCTCCGCCACGGCGCCGAGGAGTACGTCGTCCGCGGCCTCGGCTACCTGCAAGACCCGCGGGACCTCGCGCACATCGCCCTCTCCGCGCCGCACGGCGTGCCGGTGCACCTCGACGACGTCGCCCAGGTGGTGCTCGGCCACGTCCCTCGCCGTGGCGTCGTCGGGCGCGGCGCCGAGAACGAGTCCCCGGAAGGCATCGTGCTGCTGCGCAAGCGCTCGCACCCGGCCATCGTGCTCGACGAGATCCACCAGGCCGTCGAGCGGCTCAACCGCGAGGTGCTGCCGAGGGGCGCTCGGGTGGTCCCCTACTACGACCGCACCAACCTGATGGAGCGCTCGCTCCGCACCGTGAGGCACAACCTCGTCGAGGGCGCCGGCTTCGTCATCCTCGTGCTGATGCTCTTCCTCGGCGCGTGGCGAGGGCCGCTCGTGGTCGCCACGGTCATCCCCCTCGCGCTGCTCACGGCCTTCACCGGCCTGCGCCTCCTGAAGATGCCCGCCAACCTCATCTCCCTGGGCGCCGTGGACTTCGGCATCCTCGTCGACGGGGCGGTGATCTTCGTCGAGACCGTCTACCACGTCGGCGCCACGCGCCCCGAGCTCAACCGCGCCGACGTGGTGCGCGAGGCCGCCGCGCAGGTGGTGCGCCCGGTGGTGTTCTCGCTCGCGATCATCACCGCCGCGCTGCTCCCGATCTTCACCATGGAGCGCGTCGAGGGCCGCATCTTCGCGCCGATGGCCCTCACCTACGGCTTCGCCCTGCTGGGCGCGCTCGTCTGGTCGCTCACCGTCGTGCCCGCGCTCTCCCGCCTGGCCATCCGCCTGCCGGGCCCCGGGCACCACCCCGAGCCGCGCTGGGTCTCCGCGCTGCGCCGCGGCTACGAGCGGGTCATCGCCTGGGCGCTCTCGCACCGCGCCGCCGTGGGGGCGGTGGCGCTCGCCGCGCTCGTCACCGCCGGGCTCGCCGGGCGCACGCTGGGCTCGGAGTTTCTCCCGGAGCTCAACGAGGGAGGGATGTTCGTGAGCGCGCTCTTCCCCTCGTCGCAGTCGCTGGAGGAGGGCGAGCGCATCGTGCCCCAGCTTCGCGCCATCATCCGAAGCTTCCCGGAGGTGCGCGAGGCCGTCTCGCAGCTCGGCCGCCCGGAGGACGGGACCGACCCCGCGCCGGTCAACATCGCCCAGATCATGGTGAGCCTTCGCCCGGAGGGCGAGTGGACCACCGGGCGCTCCCGCGCTCAGCTCGTGGAGGCCATGCGCGCCGCGCTCACCCGCGTGCCCGGGGTGCAGTACATCTTCTCCCAGCCCATCGTCGACAACGTGCTGGAGAGCATCTCCGGCATCAAGGGCAAGGTCGCCATCAAGATCTACGGCGACGACCTGGACGCGATGCAGCGCCTCGCCGAGCAGACCCGCGACGCCATCGCGCCGGTGCGCGGCGTGCGCGACCTCGGGCTCTACCAGACCGGCGTGGTGCCGCAGCTGCGGCTCGACATCGACCGCGAGGCCATCGCCCGCTACGGGCTGCGCGTGGCCGACGTCGACGACGTCATCGAGGCCGCCATCGGCGGCGACGTGGCCACGGAGATCTGGGAGGGAGAGCGCCGCGTCGAGGTGGCCGTGCGCCTCGCGGAGCCCTTCCGCGTGGGCATCGACCGCATCCGGGAGATTCCCGTGAGCACGCCCTCGGGCGCGAGGGTGCCGCTCGGGGCGCTGGCCACGGTGCACGTCGGCACCGGGCGCGCGGCCATCCAGCGCAACCAGGGCTCGCGCTTCATCGCGCTCAAGTTCAACATCGAGGGCCGCGACCTGGGGAGCGTGGTGACCGAGGCGCGCTCCCGCGTCCGGCGCGCGGTGCACCTGCCGAGCGGGTACACCATGACCTGGGGCGGGGAGTTCGAGAGCCAGCAGCGCGCGATGCGCCGGCTCGCGTTCATCCTGCCCGTCGTCCTGCTGCTCATCTGCCTGCTGCTGTACGGGGTGTTCCAGCGGATGCGCAGCGCGCTGGTGGTGCTGGCCGCGGCGCCCATGTGCCTGCCCGGCGCGGCGCTCACGCTCATGGCCGCGGGGGTGAACGTCTCCGTGTCGGCCATCGTCGGCGCCATCGCGCTGCTGGGGCAGACGGTGCTCGCGGGCGTGGTGGTGGTGTCGTCCATCAACGAGCTCCGCGACCAGGGGATGACCCTCACCGAGGCCGTCACCGAGGGCACCGCCCGGCGCATGCGCGCGGTGCTCATCACCGCCACCCTCGCCGCGCTGGGCCTGCTCCCGGCGGCGATGTCCCACGCCATGGGCAGCGAGACGCAGCGGCCCTTCGCGCTGGTGATCGTGGGGGGCGTGCTGGTCGCCACGCCGCTGCTGCTGCTCACGCTGCCGGTGATCTACACGCTCATCGAGCGCGGCGACGGCGTCGATGCGCCCGGAGCCGGAGGGACGGACTGAGCGGGGGCTACGGCACCACCAGGGCCGCCGCGCGATCGAGGTCGGCCTCGGCCTCGGCGAAGGTGCGCAGGAGCTCGAGCTCCTGCGAGCGGGCGTCCCACATGGTGCGGTAGGCGTCGAAGAGGTCCTGGATGGTGAAGGACGCGCTGCCGCTCCCGCCGGCCTCGTAGGTCACCTCCGCCCGGCGTAGCAGCTCCGCGGTCGCGGTCATGCCCTGCGCCCGGAAGCGGGCGATCGCCTCGCGGGCGGCGACGCGCGCCGTCCACGCCCCGGTGACCTCCCTCGCGATGCGCACCTCCAGCGCCTCGGAGAGCAGGCGCTGCCCCTCGGCGTCGCTTCGGGCGCGGCCCACGAGCCCCTGGTTGCGGTCGAAGACCGGCAGCGGGAAGGAGAGCCCCGCGGTCACCGAGAGGCTGTCCGCGTCGTGGGTGCCGTAGGCCCCGACCCACACGCTCGGGGTCCAGCGGTTCTCCCTCGACCAGCGCGTCGCCGAGGCCGTCGCGACCAGCACCCCGCGCCGCGCCAGCTCCAGGTCGGGCCGCCGCCGCAGCGCCAGCGCCAGGAGCCCTTGGAGGTCCTCCGGCCCACGGAAGGCCGCGAGCCCCTCCCGGGTGATGGGCACCGCGGTCATGGTCGGGTCGGCCAGCAGCGCGGCCAGCCTCGCCTCGGCCCGGTCGCGCTCGACCAGCGCGTCGTTGAGCGCCGCCCCGAGCGTCGAGGCCCCCACCTGCACCCGGAGCGCGTCGTACTGGGAGTTCGCCCCGGCCGCCACGCGCCGCTGGATGATCTCCTGCAGCCGGGTCACCTCGCCGAGGTTGCGCTCGGCCATGGTCACGCGCGCGTTGGCGAAGGCCCGCTCCACCATCAGCGCCTCGAGCTGCGACGCGACGTTCCAGAGCGCGGTCGCCACGCTCACCTCGGTCATGGAGAGGGCGGCCACGGCGGCCTCGCGGCGCGCCCGCACCTGCCCGAACACCGGCAGGGCCTGCGTCACCTGGAGTCCGTAGTTGGTGCGCCCGTCGGGGGGCGTTCCCGCCGGGGTGCCCAGGAAGTTCACCTGGAGCGAGGGGTTGGGCCAGAGCGCCGCGGTGATCACGTCGAAGCGCGCCCCGCGCACCTGGGTGCGCAGCGAGGCCACCTCCCGGCTGTGGCCCAGCCAGCGTTGGAAGATCTCCTCCGCGGTGATCGTCGGCCCCTCGACCCGCTGCGCGCGCGCAGGCGACGCCACCACCATCGAGGCGAGCGCGATCGAGAGCAGAGACACCGAGCGACGGTTCATCGACGGCTCGTATCTCCGCGATGCTTGCCGCGCGTCAAGCGCTGCCACGCGCCCCAAATTGCCCCGCGGCAACGATTCACCACCGGGGCCCGCGGCAGGGACCATGACACCCGTCGGCGGTCTCTTGGCCCTGCGCCGTGCCGCGTGAGACACAGGCTGCCACGGGCGCGCACGCACGGGGTGCGCTGGGCGCCTTCACCCCCGGAAAACCCTTTCCACAAGGACTCCTCTATCAATGCTTGAACGAAGAAGATCGAGCGCCCTCCCAGCATGGCTGGCGCTCCTCGCCTGGGCCGCGATCGCGGGCTGTACCGACGGATCGTCCGTCGTCGGTGGCACCAGCGACGCCTCCGTGGACGTCGGCACCGACATCGGCCCGCGCTGCGCGGCCAACGAGTCGACCTGCGGCGGGCGCTGCGTGGACCTCCAGGCCAGCCGGGAGAACTGCGGCACCTGCGGCAACGCGTGCCCGGGCTCGCAGGTCTGCGTCGCCGGGAGCTGCCAGATCGGCTGCCCCCCGAGCCAGCAGGCCTGCGGCGGCGCGTGCGTCACGCTCTCCACCGACCGCGCCCACTGCGGCGCCTGCGGCAACGCGTGCGGCGCCGGCCAGGTCTGCGCCATGGGCGTCTGCGGCCTGGAGTGCGGCCCGATGCTGGCCCTCTGCGGCGGCGCCTCGGACGCCGGAGCCTCCGACGCCGGGACCTCCGCGCGCTACTGCGCCGACACCCGCACCGACCGCCTGAACTGCGGCGGCTGCGGCGCCATCTGCCCCGCCGGGCAGGTGTGCAACGGCGGCGCCTGCGAGGTGTCGTGCCTCGCCGGGCAGACCACCTGCTCGGGCATCTGCCGTGACCTGCAGACCGACCGCAACCACTGCGGCGCCTGCGGCACCGTGTGCCCCGGCGGCGAGGTCTGCAACGCGGGCGTCTGCGAGGTCTCGTGCCTCGCCGGGCAGACCACCTGCTCGGGCGTCTGCCGCGACCTGCAGACCGACCGCGCCCACTGCGGCGCGTGCGGCACCGCCTGCCCCGCGGGCCAGGTCTGCGCGGGCGGCACCTGCGAGGTCTCCTGCCTCTCGGGCCTCACCACCTGCTCGGGCACCTGCCGCGATCTCCAGACCGACCGCGCCCACTGCGGCGCCTGCGACAACGCCTGCCCCGCGGGACAGGTCTGCGCCGGCGGCGCCTGCGCCGTGTCGTGCCTCTCGGGGCTCAACAACTGCTCGGGCACCTGCCGTGATCTCCAGACCGACCGCGCCAACTGCGGCGCCTGCGGCACCACCTGCCCCACCGGGCAGGTGTGCAACGCGGGCTCCTGCGAGGTGTCGTGCCTCGCGGGCCAGACGGCCTGCTCGGGCACCTGCCGCGACCTGCTCACCGACCGCGCCAACTGCGGCGCCTGCGGCACCACCTGCCCGTCGGGCCAGGTCTGCGCCGCGGGCTCCTGCCAGGTGTCGTGCGGCACCGAGCTCGACGCCTGCTCGGGCGTCTGCCGTGACCTGCAGACCGACCGCAACCACTGCGGCGCCTGCGGCAACGTGTGCCCCGGCGGCCAGGCCTGCGTGGCCGGCGCCTGCGTGGTGTCGTGCAGCACCGGGCTCTCCAACTGCTCGGGCGTCTGCCGCGACCTCAACAACGACCGCCTCAACTGCGGCGCGTGCGCCAACGTCTGCGCCGCGGGGCGCATCTGCAACGCCGGGGTCTGCGAGCTCTCCTGCGTCGCGGGCCTCAACAGCTGCAGCGGCACCTGCCGCGATCTGCAGACCGACCGCGGCAACTGCGGCACCTGCGGAAACACCTGCGCCGCGGGCCAGATCTGCAACGCCGGGGCGTGCGAGCTCTCCTGCGCCGCGGGGCTCACGAGCTGCGGCGCCACCTGCCGCGACACCACCACCGACCGGCTGAACTGCGGCGCCTGCGGGACCATCTGCGCGGCCGGCACGGTCTGCGTGGGCAGCGCCTGCGTGGTGTCGTGCAGCGCGGGGCTCACCACCTGCGCGGGCGTCTGCCGCGACACGTCCACCGACCGGGCCAACTGCGGCGGCTGCGGCCGCGCGTGCGGCGCGGGCGAGGTCTGCACCGCGGGCGCCTGCGTGCTCTCCTGCGGGCCGGGCCAGACCGCCTGCTCGGGCGTCTGCCGCGACACGGCCACCGACCGCGCCAACTGCGGCGGCTGCGGCCGCGTCTGCACCGCGGGCCAGGTGTGCACCGCGGGCGTCTGCGCGGCGGGCTGCTCCCCGACGCAGACCGTGTGCGGGGGTCAGTGCACCACCGTCGCGATCGATCCGGACAACTGCGGAACCTGCGGGCGGGTGTGCGCCGAGCCGGCCAACTCCTTCGGGGCCTGCGCGGCGGGGGTGTGCTCCTTCGTGTGCGCCCCGGGCTTCGCGGACTGCAACCGCGTCTCCACGGACGGCTGCGAGGTCAACACCCAGACCACCGTGTCGAGCTGCGGCGGCTGCGGGACGGTCTGCGCCCCGGCCAACGCCGTGGCCGCCTGCGTGGCGGGCGCGTGCCGCGTCGGGAGCTGCAACGCGGGCTTCGCCGACTGCAACAACAACCCGGCCGACGGCTGCGAGGTCAACCTCGCCACCAGCGTCGGCAACTGCGGCGCCTGCGGCAACGCGTGCGCCACCGGGAGCTGCTCCGGCGGCGTGTGCGGGCTGCGCTGCAACAGCGGCGCGCGGCAGGTGCTGTCCATCGGCGTGGCGGCCTCGACGCTGCTGCCCAACCTCCCGTCGGGCGTGACCGTCACCACGGTGACCGACGCGCAGTGGCGGGCGATGACGCCGGCGCAGTTCCAGTCGTACCAGCTCATCATCATGGGGGAGGGCGCGTCGTCGACCAACTACCAGAGCACCGTCGACACGCGCGCCACCTGGGCGCCCGCGGTCAACGGGCGCATCGCCCTCACCGGCCTCCACATGATGGGCCACGGCCAGGGTCTGACGGTGCTGCGCGCCACCTGGGCGTGGCTGCTCTCGGGCCCCGGCACCGCGCTCTACGTGGACGGCCAGTTCGGCGGCACCTTCCGCGGCTTCAGCCAGCTCGTGCCCATCGGCACCTTCACCGGCACCGGCGGCCTCAGCCTCGACGCGGTGACCGTGACCGTCCCCTCGCACCCGGTGATGGCGGGCTCCAGCAGCGCCTCGCTCTCCAACTGGGGGCAGTCGGTGCACTCGCAGATCAACTCGGCGCCGACGGGCTTCGACACCCTCGCCACCGCCGGGGGACAGAGCGTGATGACCGTCCGCTCCACCGCCTGCGTCCCCTGATCCCTCCCGCCTGAGCCTCCCCTCCCCTCCCTGAACCCCCTCAGCCCTTGGGCTCGCCCTCGACGATCACCGGGTCGTCCTGCTCCGGCAGGCGCTCGGTCTCGTCCAGGTCGATGAAGTGCCCCGACCGGGCGGCCTTGGTCTCCAGGTAGAAGCGGTTGTGCTCGTTGGGCGCCATCACGTGCGGCAGCCGCCCGCTCACCGTGATGCCGTGCTGCTCCAGCTGCCTGATCTTGTCAGGGTTGTTGGTCATCAGCTGGATCGACCGCACCCCGAGGCTCTGGAGCATGTGCGCGGCGATGGCGTAGTCGCGCTCGTCGTCTCGGAAGCCCAGCGCCCGGTTGGCGTCGACCGTGTCCAGCCCCTGCTCCTGCAGCGCGTAGGCCCTCACCTTGTTCACCAGCCCGATGCCTCGGCCCTCCTGGCGGAGGTAGAGCAGCACGCCCCGCTCCATCGAGGCCAGCGCCCGGAGCGCGGCCTCCAGCTGGTCACGGCAGTCGCAGCGCAGGGAGCCCAGCGCGTCGCCGGTGAGGCACTCGGAGTGCAACCGGGTGGGAACATCCGATGCGCCGATCACGTCGCCGTGCACCAGGGCGATGTGCTCCTTGTTGTCGCGGTTGTTCCAGAAGGCGACGATCTGGAAGTCGCCGAAGCGGGTGGGCAGCCGCGCCACCGCGTCGACCTTCACGCAGACGTGGTGCACCCCGAAGCCGCCGCAGTTGTGGTCGCGGTCGCGCTCGACGAGCTGCTGCAGCCCCGTCGGCTGCGCCTGGGTCTGCCCTTGGGAAGGCTTCTTCATCTATGACGTTCCTCTGTAACCGCTGCCCGACGAGCGCAGGTAGGCCAGCGCCCCGGCGTGCCCGGGGTCGATGCGCAGCACCTCCTCGGTCGCCCTCAGCGCCGCCGCCTCGTCGCGCAGCACCGCGCGGTGGATGCTCACCACGTGCTCGATGGTGCGCACCTTCTCCGCCGCGCTCGTGACCAGCGCCGCGCGCCGCCAGCACGCCGCCACCGCCTCGGCCCAGCGCCCCGCCTGCTCGTGCGCCGTGATCTCCCGCTCCACCGAGGCCAGCTCCGTCGCGCCCTGCGCCGTGGCCGCTGCCCGCCGCGCCCGGCCGCCGAAGACCGTCGCGCCCGAGCGCCCCTCGGGCACGTGGATCTGCGGCGTCTGCTTGACCCCCAGCCTCGCCATCAGGGCCCTGGTGCGGGCGTGCAGCTCCTCCCAGGTGAGGTCGTCCTTCGTGCGGCGCAGCACGTCGAGCATCGCGTGGCTGAAGGCCCCCTCGTAGATGCCCCCGAAGCTCGCGTCGGAGGAGGTCTCGTCGTCCGAGCACGCCCCCAGCGACACCGCGGGGAAGGCGTCGTGGAGCAGCGCCCCCATCGCCCCGTGCTCGGCCCCGGCGGGGGGCTTCTTCTTCTTCCGGGTCGAGGCCTTCGCGGGCCTCTTTCGCGCGGCCTTCGTGCCCCGCGTCACGTCGTAGCGCTCGGGCAGCGGAACATACCGCGGGCCCAGCAGCTCGACGCCCTCCGCGAGCCCTCTCGGCGCCGAGCGGGTGCGATAGGCCGCCGAGGCGGTGTCCTGCATGGTTCCGGCGTGGCAGGTGTCCCAGATCGCGGCGAGGCGCACCCCCTGGGGGACCTTCGCCAGCGCGCGGGCCAGCTCGTCGTCGGAGAGCACCCCGCGCTCCCAGTCGTGGTCGTGGGCGACCAGCACCTCGTCGTAGCCGTCCTCGTCGTCGCCGTCCTGGTCGGGGACGTGCGAGCCGTGCGTCGACGCGAAGAGCACCAGCTCGTCGCCAGGGCGCGAGCCCTCCAGCAGCGCGCCGATGGACGAGAGCAGCGCCGCCCGGGTGGCCTGCTCGTCGGCCAGCACCAGCACGTTGCGAGGATCGAAGCCGAAGTCCCGCATCAGCATCAGCGACAGCGTGCGGGCGTCGTTGACCGCCCCCTTGAGCGGCGGCAGCTCGCGGTCGGTGAAGCGGTTGATGCCCACGCAGAGAGCGCGCTTCGTCATGGGGGGCCTCCGCGGTCGCTCAACCCTCTTGCCTGGGGTACGGCGTGCGGCCTCTTCATCGGCGTGCAGCGCCTGACCCCAGGCAAGAGGGTTGAGCGGGATGTGTAGAAGCAGGTTTCCAACCTGCGGGCACAGCGGGCACCGCCATCGCACGCATCGGCCTGAAATTCAGGCCGTTCGTCGACTTGTGTGCCGAACGGAGCGCCCCGCGGGGGTGAGGGCGCGCGGCAGCGGGGAAGGGAGCCATCACAGCTCCACCCGAAGGCCCTCGGCCTCGGAGGAGGGATACAGGGCGGTGTACTCCAGCGCCCTCGCCAGGGCGGGGTCGGCCCAGGCCGCGGTGCGGTCGCAGCGGTAGTTGAAGCAGAGGGTGGCGCCCGGTCCGCCGTGGGCGATGACCCGGGAGATGCACTCGTCGTCGGGGTGGTCGAACACGCTGCCGTCGGTGCTGAAGAGGTAGCGCCCGCACTCGATGCGGTAGAGCAGCGGCCACGTGGTGTTGCCCCGGCTGCCGTGGTGCGAGACCTTCATGGCGTCGAGGCGCAGCGGGGCGTGGCCGCGCTCGGCGAAGAGGCGCTCGAAGGACTCCATCAGCACGCCGGGGTAGGCGTCGCCGGTGAGCAGGCAGCGCTTGCCGTCGTGCTCGGCGAGGAGCGCGATGCTGCTGCCGTTGGCCTCGGCGCCGTCCTGCGCGAAGGGGACGTCGAGCAGCTTCTCCAGGTCGGGGCGGGCGCCGGGGCGGGGGCGCCTGCGGGCCTCCCTCGCGGGGGGATTCACCTCGCGGGCGCGCGGGGCGCCGGGGGCGATGCCCGCGTCGCGGCACTCCTTCTCCCAGGCGCTGCGGAGGCGCTCGAGGCCCGCGCGGTGGGGGGAGAGCAGCGTGAGGGTCATCGCGCCGTCGAGGGTGACCCGGGGGAGCGGGCCCTCCGCCGGGACCGTCACGGCGTCGCCCTGGAAGGCGAGGTTCCAGGGGAGGCGGCGGGCGCGGAGGAGCTCGGAGAGGCGCTCTCCCTGGGCGGCGCCTCGGGTGCCTTCCGGCGTCGGGAGGTGGCGGAAGCCGTTGAACCAGATGTCCCCGAAGGTGACGCCGAGGGAGGTGTCTTCGAGCAGCTCGATGACCCCGCCGATGTGGTCGGCGTCGATGTGGGAGACGACCAGGAGCTCGAAGCGGCGCTGCGACGGAGGGAGCGCTGCGATGCGGGGGCGGAGGGCGCGGAAGGTGGCGGGCGTGCCGCCGTCGATCAGGATGCGACGCGGGGCGGAGGCGGGGCCGTAGTCGATCCAGAGGCAGTCCCCGTGATCGGCGGGCAGCATGTCGATCGCGAACATCTGGGCGCGACCCTACCACGCAGGGGAGAGGCCGCTCCGACGCCGCGATCAGTCGCCCGTCGGAACCACCCGGAAGCGCGTCCCGGTGGTGACCGAGGTGCAGTCCGGGGCGCGGGGCGTGGCGTCGATGCGACCGCCTGGGCACACCACGAAGGCCAGGCTTCCGTCGGGGTGCTCGAGGCCCACGGCGGCGCGGGTGGGGGCGTTCATCGGCTGGCCGGTGATGGTCTCGTAGATGAAGTCCATCGAGGCGTCGGCCTCGTTGTAGATCACCTCGAAGGAGGCGGTGCCGGCGAGGGGCATCGACGTCTCGCCGCTGTAGAAGCGCGCGTTCTTCCACTGGATGATCCAGCGGCGGATGGGGGCGCTGCCCACGACGACGGAGCACACCCCGTCGGCCCCGGTGACCAGGTCGACCCAGTAGGGAGCGATCAACCCGTTGGGCGGGCGCGAGTCGGGGAGCGTCCCACCGATGGCCATCATCGGGTCGATCGCCATCTGGCTGATGAAGCCGTTGGAGTAGACCTGCAGCCCGAGGCTCTGCGGCACCGGGATGCCGAAGAAGCGCATGGCGAAGGGAGCGACCAGCGTGGTCGACTCGTCGTCCGCGTTCACCAGCACGCGCTGTGCGCCGGGCAGCGTGCACGCCTCGACCAGCGTCGCGTCGGTGACCGTGCGTCGGTAGCGGGCGAACCCGCCCGCGTCGACAGGGGGCGTTCCCACGTCGACAGGGGGCGTTCCCACGTCGACAGGGGGCGTTCCCACGTCGACAGGGGGTGTTCCCACGTCGACAGGGGGCGTTCCCACGTCGACAGGGGGTGTTCCCACGTCGACAGGGGGCGTCCCCACGTCGACAGGGGGCGTCCCAACGTCGACAGGGGGCATCGTGGCGTCGGTGGGGGCGCCGGTGTCCGACGCGCCGCCGTCGCTGTCGATGGGACCGGTGTTGCCGCTGCCGCGGGCGTCGCATGCGCCGAGCGCGGCGAGCAGGGAGATCGACCCGAGGACGCGGATCGAAGGGAGGGAGGACTTCATGCGATGGGGCTTCACAGGTCTTCCAGCGCTATCCCGGCGCGGCGACGCGCGTCAACGACGGGCGTCCGCGCTGGAGTCCGCAGTACGAGCGCGAGGTTGGCGGCGGGGAGTTCTTCGGTACGACCGCGAGGCGTCGTTACCCGGAGCCAGACCCTGAGCGTTAGCGAGGGGGAGCGCCCTCGACCGCCGTCAGCGCGTACCTCCGACGCTGCCCTACTCGCGAGAAGCAGCGGAGATTCCGGACGCGTATTGAGGCGTGGGCGGGATCTACCCCTCGCTAACGAGGGTGTCGATAAAGGGCTCGTGTGGGGCTGTTGAGATCGCGGCGATCACGCGGCGATCGGTCCCATGTCCCCTCCGTCGATCGGTCTCCCCCGAC
>Ga0208511_100303_pt1 | contig 19399 bp, 15 predicted proteins | sample LakWasMet39_LOW7_2_FD_183879 | JGI IMG/M metagenome (GOLD analysis project Ga0208511, IMG submission 183879) | Freshwater sediment methanotrophic microbial communities from Lake Washington under simulated oxygen tension - Sediment Metagenome... | ecosystem: Environmental > Aquatic > Freshwater >...
GGCAAGGGTGACGACTCAGGGACGCGACGCATCGGACGGGGACGGTTGCTACCTCGGCGCTGGCTCATGACGCGATCGATCAGAGCTCCCGGGCAGACGACGGTCAACCCTCCTTATCGACACCCTCGTGAGGGAGCGGGTGCGACCTACCACGCCCTCCCAGCGCGGAACTCTGGCGTCGCCTCGCGCCCGGAAACGTCGGCGCTCCCGGACGACGACTGGCAGCGTGGTAGGTCGCACCCGCTCCCTCACGGTCGCGGTCTGGCTCTGGTCGCTGACGGCCTCGCGGTCGTACCGGGGAACTCCCCGCTGACGGCCTCGCGGTCGTACCGGGGAACTCCCCGCTGATGGCCTCGCGGTCGTACTCCGAACGCCCATGAAATCCCGTGGTCTTGACTTCGATACATACGGCATATATGTATCTTGTCGTTAAGCTTGAGAGGAGGCGATTCGCATGGCGGAGATCACCGGGTTCGGTCCCTTTCGTCACCTTCGCGCGGAGAGCGCGAGCCACGTGCTGCACTACCAGGGCAGTCGGCTCCGACGCAGCGGGCGGGCGCTCTCGTTCTGGTTCTCTTCCTGGTCGGCGAGCCTCGCGGAGGTCCCGCTCGACGACCGCGAGGCGGCGATGGCCTTCCACGGCCGCACCGCCGACTTCCAGGACGTGCTGGTGCAGGGCAGCCTCACCTGGCGCATCGTCGACCCGGTGCAGGCCGCGCAGCGGGTGGACTTCTCCATCGACCCGAGGAAGGGCGTGCACCTGAAGCAGCCGCTGGAGAAGCTGGCCGCGGCGCTCTCGCAGATCGCCCAGCAGCACGCCGTGGCGAGGGTGCAGTCGGCCCCCTTGCGCGAGCTTCTGGCGATGGGTCCCGAGCCGCTGCGGCTCGCCATCGAGAAGGGCATCGGGGGCGCCGGGCTGCTCGCCGACGTCGGGGTCGAGCTGGTGGCGGTGCGGGTCGAGCCGGTGCGCCCCGAGGCCGAGGTCGAGCGGGCGCTGGAGGCCCCCTCGCGAGAGCGGGTGCAGGAGGAGGCCGACGAGGCGGCGTTTCGGCGGCGAGCGCAGGCCGTCGACAAGGAGCGCGCCATCCAGGAGAACGAGCTCGCCAACCAGATCGAGCTGGCGAAGCGGGAGACGCAGCTCATCGAGCAGCGGGGCACCAACGCCCGGCGAGAGGCGACGGAGAAGGCCGAGGCCGACCGCATCGCCGTCGAGTCCAAGGCCGCGCAGTCGAGGATGGAGTCCGCGGCGAGGGCCGAGGCGCTCACCGCCGTCGAGGGCGCACGCCTCGCGCTCGATCGGGAGCGCATGGAGTTCCAGCGCACGATGCCGCCCACGGTGCTCATCGCGCTGGCCGCGCAGGAGCTCGCGACCAAGCTCCAGCGCATCGAGCACCTCACCATCACCCCCGACATGCTCTCGCCCCTGCTGTCGGCGCTCACCGATCGGACGGCGGCCGCGCCGGGCCCGCGGTGAGCACCGTCGCTCCCAGGGTCGTGGTGGTCACCCGACCCACCGAGTACGAGGCGCTGCTCGTGCGCCACGGCACCCGGGAGCAGGCGCGCTTCTTCCTCGCTCGAAGGGGGCGCTCGCTCGACGAGCTCGACGAGCGCCACCGACGTCGGGAGGCCTCGCTGGGGGTGGTGTCGGCGGCGATCCCCGGGCGCTGGCGTCGGGCGCGCATCGACCGGGCCGACCTGAGCCGCTTCGTCTTCGGCCCCGAAGACGTGGTGGTGGTGGTGGGCCAGGACGGCCTCGTCGCCAACGTGGCCAAGTACCTCCGAGGGCAGCGGGTGCTGGGGGTCAACCCCGACCCGAGGAGCTACGACGGCGTGCTGGCCTCGCACCCCGCGGAGGCCGTGGGCGACCTGCTCCCCGGCGCCTCGACGGGAGCGGGGAAGCTCGAGGTGCGGACGATGGTCTCGGCGCGCCTCGACGACGGGCAGCGGCTGCTGGCGCTCAACGAGGTCTTCATCGGGCACCGCACGCACCAGTCGGCGCGCTACCGGGTGGAGGGCCCCGCGGGCGACGAGGCGCAGTCGTCGTCGGGGGTCATCGTCACCACGGGGACGGGCGCCACGGGGTGGGCGAGATCGATCGCGAGGCAGCGGGCGGACAAGGTGCCGCTGCCGGGGCCCACCGAGCGGCGACTCGCGTACTTCGTGCGCGAGCCCTTCCCCAGCGTCTCGACCGGAACCTCCCTGGAGTCGGGCTCCGTCGTCGAGGGCGCGACGCTCGCGCTGCGCTCGGAGATGGACGAGCGAGGGACCATCTTCGGCGACGGCATCGAGGACGACCGCCTGGAGTTCGGCTGGGGGCTGCGCGTGGAGGTCGGCGTCGCCGCAGAGCGCTTGCACCTCGTGCGCGGGTGACGCTAACCCTCTGCGCCGCGATGTCGAAGAAGCCCCGAGAGAGCGCCGCCGAGGGGGAGTCGGAGTTCCTCGCGAGCTACGACCCGTCGAAGTACGAGCGCTTCTCCGTGGCCGTCGACGTGGTGCTGGTGGCGGCCTTCGAGGGCGACCTCTCGACGCTGCTCGTCCCTCGAGACGAGCACCCCTTCAAGGGACAGCACGCCCTGCCGGGAGGATTTCTCCGCAAGGACGAGACCCTGGAGGAGGCCGCGACCCGGGTGCTGCGGAGCAAGGCGAACCTCTCGGGCGTCTTCCTGGAGCAGCTCTACACCTTCGGCGAGCCGGGCCGAGATCCTCGCACCCGGGTGATCTCGGTCGCGTACTACGCGCTCGTCGACGAGGCGCGCTTCCGGGCGGCGGGTGAGCGGGCGGCGCGCACCGGTCGCATCCGGGTGCCGTGGGAGGGTGAGACCGGCGGGCCGGTGAAGGTCGTCGACGAGAAGGGCCGCGCGCTGCCGCTGGCCTTCGACCACGCGGACATCGTCGGCATGGCCGTGAAGCGGCTGCGAGGCAAGCTCGACTACGCCCCGGTGGGCTTCCAGCTGCTGGGAGAGACCTTCACGCTGCTGGAGCTGCAGCGCGTGCACGAGACGGTGCTGGGGAGGCCGGTGAACAAGGACTCGTTCCGGCGGCGGATGCTGGCCTCCGGGCAGCTCGAGGCGACCGGGCGCGCCCAGAGCGGCGTCGATCACCGGCCCGCGGAGCTGTACCGCTTCGCCCGGCGCTCGGCGGTGTGACGGTCGCTCAGGTCACCAGCCAGATGCGCGCGGCCACCAGCGGCTCCTCGTCGGGGTGCAGCCCGGCATACCGGGCGGCGTATTCCTCCGCCGCGCCTCGGCCCGGGAAGAGCCCGTTGGCGTTGAGCTGCGAGCGGTCGATGTCGTCGGCGCCCTTGCCCAGCGGCGACCACCACGGCTCCATCAGCTCGAAGGCGTCCCAGCCGAGCAGCACCATCCCCTCCGCGGGGGGCGTCGTGGCCACGGGCAGGGAGCCCGGCACCCACGGCCCGTTGGGCACCTCGAAGACGATCACGTCCACCCCGGGGTGACCCAGCTTGTGGGCCTCGTCGCGCAGCGCCAGGGCCTCGTCGAGGTCCTCGATCACCCCGTCGCCCTCGAGCACGTTGTCCCGGTAGCGCTCGTTGAGCGCCCGGCCCTTGCCACGGTGGTTCCACTTCCAGTTGTCGAGCGCCGGGCGGCACACGCCGCGGTAGGAGCCCTCCTGGAGCGCGGCCTCCAGCACCAGCGCGCCCCGGTCGATCACACCAGCACCTCACGCCGCACGATGGTCGCGTCCCGCTCGGCGCCGATGGAGACGATGGCCACCTCCACCCCGGTGCGCTCCTCGATCTCCTTCAGGTAGCGCCGCACGGTCTCCGGCAGCGCCTCCATGGTGCGCGCCTCGCTCACCGACGCGTCCCACCCCGGCATGTTCAGGAACACCGGCTCCGCCCGATCGAGGTCGTCGATGGGAAACTCCTGGGTCTCCACGCCGTCGACCCGGTAGGCCACGCAGAGCGGCACCTCCGCGAGGCCCGCCAGCACGTCCACCTTGGTGACCGCCAGCGCCGTGAGCCCGTTCACCCTCGCCGCGTAGCGCAGCGCAGGCAGGTCGAGCCACCCGCAGCGCCTCGGCCTGCCGGTGGTCGCCCCGTACTCCTCGCCGACCTCGCGAAGCCGCTCTCCCGCCTCGCCGAGAAGCTCCGTCGGGAAGAGCCCGTGGCCCACCCGGGTGCAGTAGGCCTTGGTGATCCCCACCACGCCGGTGATGCGCGTGGGGCCGACCCCGACGCCCGTGCACGCCCCGCCAGAGACCGTGTTGGAGCTGGTCACGAAGGGGTAGGTGCCGTGGTCGAGGTCGAGCAGCGTCCCCTGGGCGCCCTCGAAGACCACCCGCTTCCCCGCCTTGATGGCCTCGTCCACCGCGATGGACGCGTCGCCCAGCAGCGGCCCGATGACGGCCATGTACGGCGCCACCCAGGCCAGCGCCCCGGCCACCGTCGGCGCCTCGACGCCCGCCGCGCGAGCGCGCTCGGCCCACACCTCCACCAGCGCCCCGACCCGATCGTTCGCCCTGGCCGGGTCGACCAGGTCGCCCAGCCGTACGCCGATGCGAGCGGCCTTGTCGCTGTAGGTCGGGCCGATGCCCCGGCCGGTGGTCCCGATGGAGCGGGGGCCCGCGTTGGCCGCCCGGTCGATGGCCGACTGGAAGGGGAAGGTCACGTGCGCCCTGCGAGAGATCAGCAGCCGCTCGGTCACCCCGAGGCCCTTCGTCTCGCAGGTGGCGATCTCGCCCGCCAGGATCTCCGGCGCCACCACCACCCCCGCCCCCAGCACGCAGCGAGCGCCCGGGTGCATCACCCCGCTCGGCAGCAGGTGCGTCACCAGCTTCTGCCCGCCGACCTTCAGCGTGTGACCTGCGTTCGCGCCGCCCGCGAAGCGCACCACCATCTCCGCTCGCGCGGAGATCAGGTCGACGATCTTCCCTTTGCCCTCGTCGCCCCACTGGGCGCCGACCACCACGATCGCAGCCATATGCGGTCCTCCACGGACGCCGTCGGTTCTCGAAGCGGCGGCATCCTACGGGTTCGCCGCCCGGTTGGCGATGCGCGTTTGCAGGACGCTCGGTCCATGGGCTAGACGGAGCCCCCTGTGTCGACTCGACGGCTCCTCGTGTGGCCCCGACCCGACGCCGCGAACCCCTACCTCTCGCGGCTGGTGGCCTCCCTGCGCGCTCGCGGGGTCGAGGTCGTCACGGCGCCCCGCCTCGCAGCCCTTTGCGCCTTCCCCCGAGGCGCCCGCTGGCTGCACCTCCACTGGCCCGAGTGGATGATCCACCACCCCGACCGCAGGCTCTATCGCGCCCGCACGGCGTGGCTCCTCGGGCTCCTCGACCTGGCCCGCGCCCGCGGCCTCTCCCTCGCCTGGACCGCGCACAACCGCATCGGCCACGACGACCCGCACCCCGACCTCGGCCTCGCCGCGCGCCGCGCCCTGCTGCGTCGCTGCTCCGTCGTCTTCGGCCACTTCCCCGCCGCCCTCGACGCGCTCTCCTCCATGGGCTTCTCGGGCCGCTTCGTCCATCAGCCGCACCCCCACTTCGACGACGACTACCCCGACCCCTTCGCCGCCGACCCGTCCGCCCGCTCCGCCTTCCGCCGCTCCCTCGGCCTCTCCGGCGACGCCCTGCTGCTGGTCTCCCCGGGCTCGATGGAGCCCTACAAGCAGCTGCCCCTGCTCGCCCGCGCGCTCCGCTCGCTCGACGGCCACCGCTTCGTCTGGATCCCCGTGGGCCGTGCCCATCCCGACGAGCTCACCTCGCTCTGCGCCGCCATCGGCGACGACTCGCGCCTCCAGCCCCGCCCCGGCTTCGCCTCTCGGGAGTCTCTCTCCTCCCTGGTCTCCGCCGCCGACGCCACGCTGCTCGCCCACCACGACCTCTTCACCTCCGGGAGCGCCGTGCTCTCCTTCACCCTCGGCACCCCGGTGATCGGCCCTCCGGTGCAGCACCTGGCCTCCTTCGCGCCCCGACCCTTCTTCCTCCCGTGGACCCCGCCAGACCCCGCGGCCCTCGGTGATCAGCTCTCCCGCCTTCACGGCCTCGCCCCCTCGGTGCGCGCCGAGGCCCGCGCCGCCGCGCTCTCCCACACCTGGTCCGACGCCGCCGCCACCGTCGACGACGCCCTCTTCGGAGCCGCCGCGTGATCGGCGTCGTCTCCCTCGACGGCGCCCCCGCCAAGGACCTCGCGGGCCTCCCCCTCCCGCTGCGCACGCTGCTGCTGCTTCAGTCCGAAGGGGTCGAGTGGCTGGGCCTCGTGGGCGACTCCGCCGCCGAGACCGCCGCCCGCTGGAGCGCCGACGACCGGCTGCGCATCCCCCTCCGGGCGCTCACCGGCGCCCCCCCGGAGGAGCACCTCGCGGTGCGAGGCGACACCCTGCTCGACCGCTCCACCGTGAGGGCGCTCGCGGCCTCCCCCGCGGTGCTCTTCGACCAGACCGAGGTGCTCGCGGTGCACCGCCGCCCCGGTCACGAGGGCGGACTGCTCGACGACGGCGGCGAAGGATCGCTCCGCGACCTCACCGGCTGGCGTCGGGTGCGCGACGCCCGCGAGGCCTCCGCCGCGCTCGAGGGGTTGCTCCAGTCGCTGCGAAAGCCCCAGGACGGGATGGTCTCCCGCGCCATCAACCGCACGCTCTCCCTCGCCGTCACGCGCGCCCTCTGCGGCACCGGGCTGCGCCCCAACACGGTCTCCATCGGCATCCTCGCCATCGGCGCCGCGGGCGCCCTGCTCGCCACGCAGGGGACGCCCGGTGCGCTAGCGATGGGGGGACTTCTCTTCCAGGCGCAGTCGGTGCTCGACGGCTGCGACGGAGAGCTCGCCCGCCTCACCTTCCGCGGCTCCAAGGCCGGGGAGTGGGTCGACACGGTCGGCGACGACCTCACCAACTACGCCTTCTTCGCGGGCCTCTCGGTGGGCCTCACCCGCGCGGGCCACGGCCCCTGGTCGGTGCTCTTCGGCGCGGTGGGAGTGCTCGCGGGCTTCGTGGCCTCGGGCATCGAGTACCGCTACCTCCTCGCGCTCGGAACGGGCGACCTCGCGAAGTACCCGCTGGGCTTCGGCGACGACCCCACCGGCGCCGTCGAGGAGCGTGGGATGCAGCGGCTGCTGGCGCTCGCCCGCCCGCTCTTCAAGCGGGACTTCTTCGTGTTCGCGACGATGCTGGCGACCGCCCTCGGGCAGATCGCCTCGCTGGTGATGCTCGGGGCCTTCGCCGTCGGTGCGCTGGTCACCCTCTCCGCGGTGCTCCGCTCGGAGTGGTCGCGGCGCGGCGCGCTGCCGGAGAGACGGTAAGGGGCGATGCCGGGTCGGGTGCTGATGGCCTCCTGGCTCTTTCCGCCGCACAGCTCCATCGGGGCCAAGCGGGCGTGGCGCTTCGCCCGGCACCTGCCCGCCCTGGGATGGCTGCCGACGGTGCTGTCCCGGCGCGTTCCTCCACCAGGATCGTTCGACGCCTCGGACTGGACGCTGCCCCCCGAGGTGACGCTCAGCCCCACCTACGACGCCGCGTGGATGAGCCTGCTGGCCGACCGGGGAGCGCGCGCCGTCGTCCGTCCTTCGTCCCAACAGCCTTCCGCGGACGCCCTCCAGCGCCCTCTCTCCGCTCGCCTCCAGGAGCGGTGGGACCGCTTCCTCGACGCGGTGGTGCCGATGGAGACGGCCATCATCCACGCGCCCCACGCGTCGCGCGAGCTCGACCGGCTGCTGCCCTCGCACGACCTGCTCTGGACGACCAGCTACCCCTATCACACGCACGCCATCGGCCTCTCCGCGGCGCGTCGCCACCGACGACCCTGGGTGGCCGACCTCCGCGACCCGTGGACCCCCAACTGGGTGCATCGTAGGAAGTTCGCTCCGGTGCGATCGATCGAGGCCCGCTATGAGCGCGCGGTCTTCGAGGCCGCCGACGCGATCGTGGTCACCACCGAGACCCTCGCCTCGATGGAGCGGCAGCGCTTCCCCCAGTGGGCCGGGAAGATCCACTGCGTGCACAACGCCTTCGACGGAGAGCCCTCTCCGCCGAGGCCTGCGTCCCCGGGAGGCGGGCCGCTGCGCTGGGTGCACTTCGGCAACGTGTACGGGCCCTGGTCGCTGGAGACGGTGTTTCGCGCGATGGCCACGCGTCCGGGGAGGGTGGTGCTCGACAACCACGGCAAGCTCTCCGACCGCGACCGCGACCTCGCGGCCTCGCTGGGCCTTCGCGACGCGGTGAGGGTGATGCCGACGCTGCCCTTCGAGGAGGGCATGGAGCGCCTGCGCGCCGCCGACGCCCTGGTGCTCGCCGCATGGAACCACCCGGACGCGGGCCTCTACCTCCAGGGCAAGCTCTACGACTACCTGAGCGCGGGCAGGCCCATCGTGGCCGAGTCGGCGCAGCGCGAGGTCGGGGACATCGTGCGTCGCACCGGAGCGGGCCATGTGATCGCCCCCGGAGACGTCGCCGCGATGACCGCGGTGATCGATGGCACGTCGGGCGAACCCGCTCGAGACGAGTCGGCGGTGAGGTACTTCTCCGCGGCCGAGGCGAGCGCCCGGCTCGCGGCGATCTTCGACAGTGTGACGGCGAGGAAAGCGGGCTGATGGACCTGTTCGTGACGGTGGTGCTGCGCTCGTACAACCGCCTCGGTGAGCTTCGCTCGCTGGTGCAGAACGTCCTCGGCCAGGACCATCCGCACTTCGAGGTGCTGATCGTCGACTCGACGCCCGACGTGACCGAGGAGGACATCCGGCGCGCCATCGGGGTGACCGACGAGCGGCTGAGGGTGGTGCAGACCCCCGCGCGAGGCTGCGCGGCGGCGGCCAACGTGGGGATGCGCCACGCGCTCGGCGACGTGGTGGCCTCCGTCGACGACGACGACGTCCCGGTGGGGAGCGGCTGGTTGTCGGCGCTGACGGCCCCGCTGGCCGATCCGCTGTGCCTCGGGGTCAACGGTCGGATGGACTACGTGGGGGAGGGGGAGGCGCGCGTTCCGAGGGTGCGCTCGGGGTGGCTGCGCGACCGCTGGATGCTCTCCTACGGTCCCTTCAAGAAGCCCAGGGTCTTCCCTGGATCACCCAACCCGAAGCGCGGCATCGCGTGGCTTACGGGCGGCAACGCGGCGCTGCGTCGCGAGGCGTGGGCCCGCGGCGGGGGCTGGGACGAGTTCATCGGCTACCACAACGAGCACTCGCTCTTCCTCCGGCTGGCCCATCGGATGAAGCCCGGGGAGTACCTCGCCTACGCCCCGGAGGCGCGGATGCTCATCCGTCGCGACGTGGCCGGGGGCCTGGAGCACCGCACGGTGATCGACCCCCAGGAGCGCGTCGACACCGTGGCGAAGTACTACCTCTGGCTGGTGGCCAGGGAGTACCCGCTGCGGGTGTGGGGGATGCTCCCGGTGTTCTTCCCTTACTACCTGATGGACGCGGGCATCCACGCGGCGGAGCAGGCGGAGCACTCCCGCGCCGACCTGGTGCGGCAGTTCGTGAAGGGCGTGAAGCTCGCGCCGGGCGCCTTCCTTCGACACGCGCTTCGCTCTCCCGAGTGAGAGCGCGTCAGCGCGCGGGCGAGCCGTTGCGCTGGACGTTGGCGCGCCCGGTGGGCCACGGCAGGCAGTTGGCCGCCGAGCCCGGGACGTTGAACACCATCACCTCGGTGCCATCGGAGGCAGCGTCCTTCAGGCTGACGATGATCTCGAGGGTGCCGTCCCGGTCGAGGTCGGCGACGGTGGGGACGGCCATGGCGCCTCGACCCGGGAGCGCGACGCGGTGGAGCAGCGCTCCGGAGGCGTCGAGCACATGGAGGGCGCTGGCGTTGCTGGCCGTGGAGTAGCTCGCGAAGACGACCTCCGGTCGGCCGTCGCCGGAGAGGTCGGCGATGGCGACGCCGCCCGTGAGCGTGCCGGCGGCGGTCGTGTACGCGTAGGACCATCGCTCGGTGCGCTCGCTGCCGACGCAGTGGATGCGGCCGTCGAAGCCCGCGAAGACCATCTCCAGCCCGGGCCATGTGGTGTTGAGGTCGGCGACGCTGACCTGGTTGGTCGCCGCGACGATGTTGCCTCCGAGGTCGACCAGCCCGGAGAGGTAGGGCCGGACATGGAAGGGAGCGACCCACGCCGGGGGTCGGCTGCCGTCCGGGCGCAGCACCCAGAGGGCGACGCCTCGCTGGCGATCGGACTGCGAGGCGTTCTGCACCGAGGCCAGCACCACGAGCTCGCGGGCTCCGTCGCCGTCGATGTCGGCGATGGCGGGGGCGCTGTTGGTGAAGTGCGCCTGGTTGGAGGTCGACTCGGTGCTGGAGTAGCCCTGCTGGGCCTCGGCGTAGTCGTGGAGGAAGCGGATGCCCGGGACGCGGGTGGTGGTGCGGAAGATCGCCGCCGAGCGGAAGGCCTCGCCCGTCCCGAGGTGCCAGGACATATAGGCGTTGTCCATCGGGGCGAGCACGTCCATGAGGGCGTCGCCGTCGATGGGGCCGACGGCGAGGTTCTGGTCGAAGCCTCCCGTCACGTCGCAGTTGGAGTCGCAGCCGGAGGTGCGAGAGGTGTTGGGGGGAAAGCCGCGGAGCGCCGCGCCGGTGCCCCGCCAGGCCATCAGCAGGTCGCGCGCGGGCGATCCCGCGAGGGGGACCGAGGAGGCGGTGACGATCTCCGCGCGGCCGTCGCCGTCGAGGTCGCCCGCGGCGAGCGAACGGAGCTCGTCGCGCCAGGTGACCGGGAAGGGAGCGAGGACGGCTCCGGCGGCGGAGAGCAGGGTCACCCGACTGCCTGCGGCGGCGGCCACCTCGAGGTTGGCGTCACCCTGGAAGTCGGCCACGACCGGAGCGGCCCACACCCGGTTGGTGCCATTGACCGTGGCGCTCCAGCGGATGGCACCTGCGGCGGAGAAGGCGATCACGCGGGCGCCCCGGGCGACGATGAGCTCGTTGGCGTTGTCGCGATCGAGGTCGACCACCGCGGGCGAGCCGAGCCATCCCCCGTCGCCCATCGCCCGGATGGAGCGCTGCAGCACCGGGGCGCGCACCGTCGCCGATCCCCCACCGGCGACGCGCTCGCAGGGCGCCGGGAGCACCACGCCGCTGTCCGGAACGCCCACGTCGGGGATGCCGACATCGCGCCTTCCGGCATCGACCATGACCACATCGGGCGTGCCGACATCGGGTGTGCCGACATCGCGCATCCCGACATCGGGCATGGCGACATCGACCATGACGACATCGGTGCTTCCGACATCGGGCATGACCACATCGGGAGTGACGAGGTCGGCCGTGGCCACATCGGGCATGACGAGGTCGAAGGTGGGCGCGTCGATCGGCCCGCTGTCGGGCAGGCCGGTCTCGGAGGCGAGGTCGGTGGAGACGACGAGGTCGGCCACGGAGCCGTCGGGGAGCGCCGGCTCGACGCCGCCCAGGGTGCCGGTGCAGCCGGTCAGCGCGCAGGCGAGGAGGGCGAAGGAGCCTGGAAGCCGGGACATCACGCAGGAGTGTACGCCGAACGGGCGCCGAGGCAGCGCGCCGGGCTCGGCCGTGAATACCGGGCCTTCCCCGGACGTGCTCCGTCGTGGTTCATCGATGGCGGTCCGACGATCCGACGGGCCCTGCGTCAGGAAGGCTCCCCCACCCCATGACCGAAGCCCTTGTCGTCTGCGTCGGCTGCTACCGCCACGTCCGCTCCTCGGAGCGCGCCTGCCCCTTCTGCGCCGCGACCCTCGGCGCTCCGTCCGCTGCGCCTCGGCCGGGCGCGCTGCACTCCGCCGTCCTCGCCGCGGCGCTGGCGCTCGCCCTGAGCGACCGCGCCCATGCGCAGCAGCATCCCAGCCCCCTCGGCAATCCCCGCATCGGCATGGAGCACGCACCCGCGCAGGGCTACGGCGCTCCGCCGATGATGAGGGACCCGACGCTCCTGGGGCCGGGGCAACCCCAGCCGGTGGTTCCTTCGCCCGTGGAGCAGTCGCCCGTGGAGCGCCTGCGCGTGGCGCCGCTCTTCGAGCTCTCCAGCCAGCCCCTATCCCGCCCCGGAAGGACGCCTCCTCCCGGCACCGCCTGGTCGAGCGAGCTGGTCATCCAGGCCGATGGAAGCTGGTTCGCGTCGGGGCGCTCGGGGCGTCTCACCCCCCCACAGTTGACGCTCCTTCGGAGGACCATCGCCCAGACCCGGATGCGCCTCGCGCGGCGACGGGCCGTGGACTGCGTCACCAGCCCCGACTCGATGCAGCGGGTGAGGGCCGGGCGCGACGACCTCCGCTGGGCACCCGGTTGCGAGCCGAACCCCGACCCGAGCGTGGCGAGGCTCATCGCGATCGCACGTCGGCTCACGGCGACGCGCCGCTGAGGGTGCTCAGGGACGGTGGCCGGGGCACGCCGACGCGCAGGCGCCGCTTCTGATCTCGGCGCAGGTGCGGTCGACGAGGCACTGGGAGCAGCCGTTGTCGCCCGCGAGGCAGGCGCCCGCGGAGCTCGAGCAGCTCAGCCCGCTCGTGCTGAGCGAGCAGCTCCGGACCTTGTCGCAGGCTTCGTTGCAGGTGGGGTCTCCGCCGCAGCCGGATGCTGCGAGGGAGAGGGCGAGGAGGAGCGAGGACAGCAGGGTGGCGGGATGGCGCATCGTTGGGGTTTTGCCTTCTGGGGTTTGAACAGGTGCCGGGAGCCGACGGGCGGGAGGCCCGTGAGCGAGGCCCGACCACGGTCTCACCCAGCCTTGGGTCGGGCTCCCGTTCCGGCGACCGCCATTCGCACAAATGCGACGAGCGCTGGCGCTCAGACCGAGATCGAGCCCTTGCGAAACTCGCTGGAGGCGATCTTCACGTTCACCACGGCGGGCTTGTGGAGCACGTCCGTGGCGTGGAAGGCGCGCTCGAGCGCAGGGCCGAGCTCCGCGGTGGTCTCCACCCACTCGCCGTGGCACCCGAGGGCGCGGGCCACCTCCTCGTAGCGGGTGTACGCGAGCCCCGTCGCCACGGCCCGCTCCTCCCCGAAGAACTCCACCTGGCCGCGGCGGATCTGCGTCCACCCGGCGTCGTTGCCGATGAGGCACATCACCGCGATGCCCTGCCGCGCCATCGCCTCGAGCTCCATCGTGTGCAGCCCGAACGCGCCGTCGCCGTACACCACGATCACCCGAGCGTTCGGCCGCGCCAGCTTCGCCGCCATCGCGTAGCCCGGCCCCACGCCCAGCGTCCCGAGCGGACCCGGGTCCATCCAGAGACCCGGCCGGCGCACCTTGAGCACGTAGGCCGCGGTGGCCACGAAGTCGCCGCCGTCGCCGATCACGATGGTGTCGTCGTCGACGTACTTGTCCAGCTCGGCGCACACCCGCAGCGGGTTCGGCGGATCGCTGTCGACCACCATCTCCTTCGCCATCTTGGCGCGGCTCGCGTCCTCGCTCAGCCGCACCGTGGCGGTCCACTCCGCGTGGTGGTTGGCGGAGTGAGGGAGCGCCTCGACGAGGGCGCGCAGCACCAGGCCGGTGTCGGCCACGAGGCCCACGTCGACGCCGCGGTTGTGCCCGAGGGTGGTCGCGTCGCGGTCGACCTTGATGACCTTCGTCTCGGGCAGCCACGTCGGCGCCCGGCCGTAGTCCACGCGGAAGTCGAAGGGCGTGCCGCACATGAGCACCACGTCGGCGGCGCCGAGGGCCGCGCGGCGGGCGCGGGTGAAGAGGCAGGGGTGGTCGGGGGGCAGCGATCCGCGGGCCATGCCGTTGACGAAGGTCGGCATCGGAAACCAGTCGAGCAGGTCGAGCAGGGCCTTCTGGTCGCGGCTCCAGTGGAGCTGACCGCCGATGATGGCCACCGGCCGCTCGGCCTTGGAGAGGATCTCCACCGCGCGGGCGAACTCCGTGGGATCGGGCGCGGGCTGCGCGGCGGTGCGCGAGGTCTTCGGGTCGGCGAAGTCCTCCACGTCGGCGAAGCCCATCAGCACGTCGATGGGCATCTCCAGATAGACAGGGCCCGGCACGCCGGAGAGCGCCACCCGGAAGGCCGTGGAGATGTACTCCGCCACCCGATCGGTCTGGAGCACCCGAAACGAGGCCTTGGTGATGCTCTTGATGAGGTCCAGGTGGTTCATGTCCTGGAGCGATCCGCGGTCGGTGAGCTGCGACGGGCCCGCGCCGCCGATGCACACCATCGGCACGCCCGCGCGCTGCGCGTTGGCCAGGGCGGTCACCACGTCGGTCACCCCGGGGCCCGCGGTGACGGCCACCACGCCGGGCTGGCCGGTGACCCGCGCCCACCCGTCGGCGGCGTGGCCGGCGGTCTGCTCGTGACGCACGTCGACCACCCGGATGCCCACGTCCAGGCAGCCGTCATAGATGTTCTGGATGTGCCCTCCGCAGAGGGTGAAGAGGTGCGTCACCCCCTCCCGGGAAAGGGCCTCTGCCACCAGCCGTCCGCCGTGCGCCATCATCGTGGGGTGATCCTCTGGTCTTTAGGGGGGTGTAGAGACGTTCGCCTGCGCCGCCGCGGCGGCCGCGCGGACGGTACATCGTCTCGACGCCGGGCCGACACCCCCTCCGAGGCCCCGAGAGCGCAGCGAGCGCGTGACGGGCGTGAAGCGCTTGACGCGCTGCGGTGCGGAGACTAACGACTGAATCGCGATTCAGCGGCCTCGCGACGCTCATCGATGGCGGCGCGCGACAAAGGCCCTCTCCATCCATCCAAGTCGGAGGTACCCCAGTGTCCCAGGCGATCAACCGTTACAAAGCCGACCTTCGTGAGCTGAACTTCGTCCTCTTCGAGCAGTTTCGCGTGCAGGAACTCTCGGGCCGCGCGCCGTTCAGCGAGATGGGCGAGGCGGAGACGAGGGAGGTCCTGAAGAGCACGTACAAGTTCTCCACGGAGGTGCTGGGGCCCCTCAACTCGGTGGGCGACCGGGTGGGTTGCCGGCTCGAGAACGGCCGCGTCATCACGGCGCCGGGCTTCAAGGAAGCGTGGACCCAGCTCCACGAGCAGGGCATCAAGCTCCTCGGCCTGCCGACGGAGTACGGCGGGCTCAACGCGCCGCAGTCGGTGGTGGTCGCCGTCGAGGAGCTTCTCTCCGGCGCCAACACGGCCTTCAACATGTATCCGGGCCTCGCCTACGGGGCGGCCGAGCTCATCGGGATGTGCGGCACCGACGCGCAGAAGGCGCGCTACCTCCAGAACATCTTCAGCGGCACCTGGGGCGGCACCATGTGCCTCACCGAGTCGCAGGCGGGCAGCGACGTGGGCATGGCCGCCTCGCGCGCGTCCCGCAACGCCGACGGCAGCTTCAACATCACCGGCACCAAGATCTTCATCTCGTCGGGAGACCAGGACTTCACCGACAACGTGGTGCACCTGGTGCTCGCGCGCATCGACGGCGCACCGCCGGGCACCAAGGGGCTGTCGCTGTTCATCGTGCCGAAGGTGCGGGTGAACGAGGACGGGACGCTCGGCGAGGACAACGACGTCGCCGTGGCCTCCATCGAGCACAAGATGGGCATCAACGGCTCGTCGACCTGCACCCTCAGCTTCGGCGAGAACGGGAGGTGCCAGGGCGAGCTGGTCGGCGGCATCGAGAACCTCGGCATGCCGCAGATGTTCAAGATGATGAACGGCGCGCGCATCGGCGTCGGGCTCCAGGGCGTGGCGCTCTCGTCGACCGCGTACCTCAACGCGCTCGAGTACGCCAAGGACCGCAAGCAGGGCGCGAGCATCACCCGGTGGAAGGACCCGACGGCGCCGCGCGCGTCGATCATCGAGCACGCCGACGTGCGCCGGATGCTGCTGGAGATGAAGGCCAAGGTGGAGGGTTCGCGCGCGCTGCTGGTGAAGCTGGCGCAGCACGACGACTGGTCGAAGGTGCTGCACGGCGTCGACGAGGAGAAGGCCGCGTACCACCACGGGCAGGTCGAGCTGCTCACGCCGCTCGTGAAGGCCTACAGCTCCGACCAGGCCTTCCGGGTGTGCGAGATCGCCATCCAGACCTTCGGCGGCGCGGGCTACACCAAGGACTACCCCGTCGAGCAGTACTGCCGCGACTCCAAGATCTTCTCGATCTACGAGGGCACCAACCACATCCAGGCGATGGACCTCGTGGGGAGGAAGCTCGGCCAGAACGGGGGCATGCACACCCAGCAGCTCCAGCAGGACATCTCGGAGTTCGTGGCGGCCAACCTCGCGCACCCGACGCTCGGCGACTCGGTGAAGGTGCTCGGCGAGGCCCTCGAGGCCCTCGGCGGCGCGGTGATGCGGCTGCTCGGGTGGTTCCAGGGAGGACAGATCCAGATGGTGCCGCTGGTGGCCAACCGCTTCCTCGAGCTGATGAGCGAGGTGGTCGTGGCGTGGCTGCTGCTCGACGCGGCGCGCATCGCCGAGGAGAAGCTCGCGGGCGTCGCCGAGGGGCACCCCGACCGGGCCTTCTACACGGGCAAGCGCTACGCGGCGGTCTTCTACGCCAAGAACATCCTGCCGGGCGCCATCCACAAGGCCCAGCTCCTCTCCGACAGCGACGCGAGCGCCCTCGAGATCCCCGACGAGGCCTTCGCCTCGGTCTGATCCTCCGAGCGCCCCCTCCGCGACCGCGGAGGGGGACCCGAATCCAACGATAGTTCTGGTGAGCTGAAGCCCGGGTGGCCGGAGGAGGAAGCGCTCCCCCGAAGGCCATTGGGCCTCGAGGGAGCCGCCGCGGGTCAGTTGGTGTCGAAGGCCGGCGAGGTGGTGCCGGTGACGGCGCTCGCTCGGACGCCGATGCGCCCGGTGCTGCCGCTGCCGCCCGCGGCCGAGCCGCAGGTGGCGGTGCCGCCGCCGCCGCCCGCCACGGAGACGCGGTTGGAGTTGATCACCGCCGCGCCGGAGGTCTGCAGACGGACCGCTCCGCCCGCGCCGCCGCCGCCGCCGCCCATGCCGCAGCCGACGCCGCCGCAGGCGCCGTTGTCGCCGTTGGCGCCGAGCGCCCCGCGGGCGCTGATGAGCCCGGTGGGAGCCACCGTGAGCGTGTTGGCGCGGATCAGGATGAGCCCGCCGCCGCTGCCGCCCGCGCCGGGGTTGCCGCCGTCCTCGTCGGCCCCGCCTTCGCCGCCGGCCCCACCGAAGTGCGCCGCCGTGCGGAGGTTGGACGTGCCCGACACGGAGCCCTCGGTGCCGCCGGGGATGGGGCACGCCTCACGGCAGACGCCGCAGGTGCCGTTGCCGCCGTGCTGGCCCGCCGCGGCGTGGCCGCCTCCGCCGCCGGAGGCGTCGTCCTGGCCCGCGCCGCCGCCGCCGCCGCCGCTGGCGTTGGCCGCGATGTTCACGCCGCCGAGGCCCGTGAAGCCCTCGCCCTGGAAGCCGCGAGCGCAGCGGTAGACGCAGCCGTGGCCTCGGCCGCGGAAGCCGCGGGAGTCCATGGTGACCGAGCCCGCCACGCTGACGTCCCCGGTGGCGTCGAGCGCCAGGATGCCGCCGCTGTTGCCGTCCCACGCCGGCGCCGTGAGCGTCGTCGAGCCCGGAACCGACACGGTGGAGCGCTCCTCGACCACCACCACCTGCGCGCGGCAGGTGGCGTCGGTGCGGAAGGTGCTGCCCAGCGCGGCCTCGAGCACCACGGTGGTGCCCGCGACCACGGAGACCCGGCCGTACTCGTAGGTTCCGGCGCCCGTGTTGCACTGGGTCTGGTGGAGGAGGACCTCCTGGCCCGCGGCGAAGGTGCCGGTGACGTTGCTCAGGGTGAGCACCGGCGAGCCCGCCGTGCCCGCGACGCTGGCGCGGACCACGTTGATGGTGACCGTGCCCGCGACGTTGAGGGGGCTGCCGCCCTCGCCGAAGCCGCAGCGGCCGGCCGCGCAGGTGGAGCCCGCGGGGCAGACGGTTCCGCACGCGCCGCAGTTGCTGGAGTCGGTCTGCGTGTTGATCTCGCAGCCGTCCGTCGCCGAGCCGTTGCAGTTGGCGAAGCCCGTGGCGCACGCGGCGATGCTGCAGGCGCTCGCGGCGCAGGAGCCCGTCGCGTTGGCGGGGGCGCAGCGCCGGCCGCAGCCGCCGCAGTTGTTGATGTCCGTCGCCAGCGTGGACTCGCAGCCGTCCGTCGCCGCGAGGTTGCAGTCGGCGAAGCCCGCGCCGCAGACGAAGCTGCACGCCGAGGCCGCGCACACCGGGGTGGCGTTGGCGCGCGGCGGGCACGTCACCGAGCACGCGCCGCAGTTGGACGGGTCGCTCGCCGTGGACACGCACACCGAGGCGCAGGTGGCCTGACCCGCGAGGCAGGAGGTCACGCAGGCGCCCGCCGTGCAGATCTGCCCCGACGCGCAGGCGCGGGCGCAGGCCCCGCAGTGGGTGCGGTCGGTGAGCAGGTCGCGGCAGGTGCCCGAGCAGTTGGTCTGCCCCGCCGCGCAGGTCGTCACGCAGGCCCCGGCGGAGCACACCTGGCCCGCGGCGCAGGTCACCCCGCACGCGCCGCAGTTGCCGTTGTCGTTGGTGAGGGTGACGCACGCGCCGCCGCAGTTGGTCTGGCCCGCCGGGCAGGAGACCACGCAGCCGCCCGCGAGGCAGGCCTCGCCGGTGGCGCACGCCCGCCCGCAGGTGCCGCAGTTGGCGCGGTCGTTGAGCAGGTCGCGGCACGAGCCGGTGCAGTTGCTGAGCCCCGCCCCGCAGGAGGTGACGCAGGCGCGCGAGGAGCACACCTGACCCGCGGCGCAGGCCACGCCGCAGGCGCCGCAGTTGGCGCGGTCGCTGTCGATGTCCCGGCACGAGCCCGAGCAGTTGGTGAGCCCGACCACGCACGACACCACGCAGGCGCCGCCGGAGCACACCTGGCCCGCGGCGCAGGCGCGCCCGCACATGCCGCAGTTGGCCCGGTCGCTCTGGAGGTCACGGCACGAGCCCGTGCAGTCGGTGAGCCCGGAGGTGCACGAGGTCACGCAGGCCGCGCCGGAGCACACCTGGCCCGCGGCGCAGGCGCGCCCGCACATGCCGCAGTTGGCCCGGTCGCTGGTGAGGTCTCGGCACGAGCCCGAGCAGTTGGAGAGCCCCGCGAGGCAGCTCACCACGCAGTCGCCCGCGGAGCACACCTGGCCCGCGGCGCAGGTCACCCCGCAGGCGCCGCAGTTGGCGCGGTCGGTCTGAAGGTCTCGGCAGGTGCCGATGCACTCGGCCTGGCCCGACGGGCACGAGACCACGCAGGCCCCGGCCACGCAGACCTGGCCCGACCCGCACGCGCGGTCGCAGGCGCCGCAGTTGGCGCGGTCGGTCTGCAGGTCGCGGCAGGTGCCGGTGCACACCGTCTGGCTCGCGGGGCAGGAGACCACGCAGGCCCCGGCCACGCAGACCTGGCCCGACCCGCAGGAGGTGCCGCAGGCGCCGCAGTTGCCGCGGTCGGTCTGCAGGTCTCGACAGGAGCCCGAGCACGCCGAGAGCCCGGCGCCGCAGGAGGTCACGCACATCGCGCCGGAGCACACCTGGCCCGCGGCGCAGGCGTTGCCGCACATCCCGCAGTGCTCCCGGTCTCCCTGGAGGTCCCGGCAGGCC
>Ga0208511_100333_pt1 | contig 17865 bp, 10 predicted proteins | sample LakWasMet39_LOW7_2_FD_183879 | JGI IMG/M metagenome (GOLD analysis project Ga0208511, IMG submission 183879) | Freshwater sediment methanotrophic microbial communities from Lake Washington under simulated oxygen tension - Sediment Metagenome... | ecosystem: Environmental > Aquatic > Freshwater >...
CCGGTTCTACCGATCCGGCGATTTGGGCTGCTGGACGAACGACGGCCGTCTGGTCATCAAAGGCCGCATCGATCACCAAATCAAAATCCACGGCCAGCGCATCGAATTGGAGGAAATTGAAAAGGCCTTGCTGGCGCTGCCGGATGTCACGGAAGCCTTGGTGCTGGTGGATAATGCCGCCAACGGCACCAAGTTTCTGCGCGGCTTCGTCGCTATGGCAAAAGGCTGCGCATTGCCAGGCGAAGCAGACTGGCATGGATGCCTGGCTGTCCGTTTGCCTCATTACATGATTCCGGCCACCCTGACCGCCATTGAACGTATTCCGGTAACCGTTAACGGCAAGGTGGACCGGGAGGCGCTGCTGCAATTGGTCGGCGACTCACAGGCCGAGACGATAAAAACGCCGCCGTCCGGGCCGATGGAAGCGCTTATCGCGCCGATTTGGAGTGAGCTGCTTGGGCAGGACGTCTGCCGCGAGGATAATTTTTTCGGTCTGGGCGGCAACAGTCTGTTGGCCGTAGCGATGGCGCATCGCCTGTCCAAGGTCTTGGCAATCAGCATCCCGGCCCGTTACCTGTATACCGCGCCGACACTGACCGCGTTTGCCGCGCGCGCTGCTGAAGCCCGGCTTCAGCAGCAAAATCATACCCGTCCGCCCGAAACCAGCGACGCGGCCACCGAAGGCGAGCTTGAATTCTGGGTGGCCGAGCAGGCCGGGATTAATACCACCCCCTTCATAATGCCGTTGATCCGCAAGGTGCAGGGCGATATTCCCGAACTGGAACAATGGAACCTAGCATGGGCCGCGTTAACGGAACGACACGAATCATTGCGCACGCAATTTGTCGAGGACGATCAGGGAACTTTACGCCGTATCGTGACTCAGGCTCCCCATCCGGTACTGGAAGAAATAACCGTCAGCAACCTGGCAAGCGCTAATACGCTGATCCGCCAACGCCAAAACAAGCCCATTTCCCTCAATGCCGCGCCGCTTTGGCGGGCGGGCTTGGTGCATATCGAACAAACAGGCGAAACGCTGTTTTGGCTTGCGATGCATCATGCTATCGGCGATGGCGGCTCCCTTAACGTTTTACTGGGCGAGCTGGCCCTGTTATTACAGGGTAAAGAGCTGCCTCCGCTACTGGGAAGTTATGCGCATTCCGCGGCCAGAGCATTAGCCTATCTGTCCGGCGATGAGTTTAAGCATGATTTTTCGTATTGGAGCAATAGCCTGACAGCCTTGCCGGAAGCGGCCTTTGAGGACTGGGCATTGGATATGCCCCGCTTGCAGTCCGCCAAGCCCGGCTACCACCGGCTGCAAACATGCCTGCCGGCCGATATTACGTTGGGATTGAAGACCATTGCCCAGCGCTACGACAGCAGCATGCATGCGCTGATGCTGACCCTTCTGGGCATGGAAACCCGCCGACGTTCGAAGCGCCGGCAATTTTTGATCGGCACCCCCGCCGACATGCGCGAAACCACCGAAGAAGCCGGAATCATCGGCTATTATGTCAACATGCTGCCGTTGATCATGGACGGCGATACCGGCGACAGCTTTGAGTCCCAATTAATCGGCACCCAACAGGCGCTGGCCGCTGCCCTGCACCACGGACGCGTGCCGTTTGCGCGCATTTATAACGACTTCCGCCAACAACGCCCCGGTTACCGTCATCCGTCCCGCTATCCGCTGTTTGATTTTGCGGTCAATGAAAACCCTCAAGCCCGGATAGCCAAAGCCGATCCAGGCTTCCGGACTTTGGCGCGTTTCAATGAGGCTATTGAATACGAATCGGTCGATGTCTCTCCAGGTCAGGACATGGTGTTCATCCATGAAATCCTGCCCGGCGGCGAACTGATGCTACAGTTGCAAGTAAACTCCGCTGTTTATTTGTTGGAAACCGCTACCGCCTGGTTCAACTCGTTGCGCTGGTGGGTTGAATGGCTGTGTGCGGATAAAAGCCATGCCCAAATGCCTTTGCCCAAATTATTGCCGCAAGAATCGGAACGCCTGGCGCAAAATGGATACGGCCGGGTCGCTCCCCGCCCCAACCAACGTTTTCATGAATTATTTGAAGCGGTTGTCGACAACATGGGGGCCGACAGTTCGAAACGCCTGGCCGTTATGACGCCCGAAAACCAATCGTCCTATTTATCGGTTGAGGAACAGGCCAATTGCCTGGCTAATGCGCTGATTCAATCGGGCATTAAACCCGGCGCGGTCATAGGCGTCCTGACCGGCCGCTCGCCGCAGTTGCCATCCACCATTTTAGGCATTTGGAAAGCCGGGGCGATTTATCTTCCCCTGTCGGCCGACCTGCCCGTTGAACGGCTGTGCCATATGGTGAACGATGCGGCAGTCCGGCAACTGATTGTTTTAGACGGACTGGATGTCCCTCAAGCCATCGCCCAACTTACCGGCGCGCAGTTACGGCCCGAACAGCTGGAAACCGTTCATAATCACCGGCCTGCCGTTTCAGGGGATGCCGGGGATACGGCCTATATCATCTACACTTCCGGCTCTACCGGATTACCCAAGGGTACGCTGATCGCTCACCAAAGCTATGTGAACATGGCGCTTGGCTGCGGGGAAATACTGGGCATTAACTCGGACGATCGTTGCCTGATGTTCTATTCGCCGTCCTTCGATGTTTCCTTGTCGGATATGGGCGTGCCTTTGCTGTTTGGCGCGACGGTTTGTCCTGTCCATGACGACTTGATTGATTCTCCCAATCAATTCATGAAATTTTTAAACGACGCCAAAATTACCGTTGCCGACGTCAGCCCTACCTATTTAAGGCTGTTTGACAGTGCTGATTTTCACTATCTCAGGATTTTGGTCACGGGCGGCGAAGCGCCGTTTCCAGCCGACATAGTTAAATACTCAAAACAAATCAGCTATTTCAATGCTTATGGACCTACGGAAAACACGGTAACCTGTGCGTTGGGCCGACTGAGTATAAACCACGCCCGCACGCCGTCATGCGGCTTGCCCTTGCCGAACACCAGCATCCACATCTGCGATGCCAATGGCAATCTGTTGCCGCCGGGTGAAATAGGCGAGCTATGGCTAGGCGGCATGGGGCTGGCAAAAAGCTATTTAGGCCGGGCGGATTTGACCTCCACCAGCTTTGTCGAGACCCCTGAAGGTCGCCGGTACCGATCCGGCGACATCGGCCGCTGGCTGACCAGGCTGCCCGATAGTCCGGCCGCCGTCGATGAAGTGCAGTTCCTTGGGCGCATGGACAGCCAGATTAAAATGAATGGCATCAGGATAGAGTTGGGCGAAATCGAACATATCGTCAACGGTCATCCTTCCGTATTCCAGGCTGCGGTGTTGGCCGATGAAATTGCGGACAAAAAGCAGCGATTGTCTGCTTTCATCCATCTTCGCAATGATCGGGCTTGCCCTTCGGATATTGAATGGCGGGACTATCTGTCCGGCCATTTACCGGCCGCGACGATTCCGACGTCCTTCATTATCGTCGATTCGATTCCGGTCAACAGTTCCGGCAAGGTCGATGTCGCCAGCCTGCGCGGTCTTGCCCGCGCACAGCAAAACCATGCTGTTTCGGGCAATCCGCCGCAAACGCCAATGGAAAAACGCGTGGCAGCGATATGGTGCGAACTTTTAAAGCTGGAAACGATCCAGAAAGACGATAATTTTTTTGCCCTTGGCGGACACAGTCTGGTAGCCATTGCCGCGGCCCATCGGCTTGAGCGCGACCTTAACCGTCCGGTTGCGGCCAGAGAATTGTTCGCATTTCCAATCCTGAGTGATTTTTCCCGCCGTATTGACGCGGAAGATCAAGCGCCTGCCGCTGATTTTACACCGACAGACAAAGCCACAACCGGGCAGTTGGAGTTTTGGGTGACGGAAAAAATCGGCAAGGCGAACCGTGGCCTCAATCTGACATTCTCCGTTGCAGAGCAAAACCGTAAAGTGGCCGCCGAACAATGGCAACAGGCCTGGGCCGGACTGGTCGGCCGCCATCCTGCCTTGCGCACTTATTTTAAAGAGGATGCCGACGGCCAATTGCTACGGCAAATTTTGCCCGCGCTGGACATAGAACTGGAACGCCAATGCCTGCCAGACTTATCGGCCGCGCGTACCCATATCGCTAACCTGCAAGCCATGATTATCCCAATGTCCTCGGCCCCTTTATGGCGTGCCGGCCTGGTCTTTGTTGAAGATACCCGGCAAGAGGTTTTTTGGCTGGCCCTGCACCATGCCGTTGGCGACGGCATGTCCACCGGCATTTTGCTCGACGAATTGTCTTTGCTGTTGGCGGGAGATAAATTACCGGCCCTGCCGGGCGACTATAATCATTTTGCCGGTCGCGAGCTGGCCTATCTTAAAGACCGGGCCAGCGCCGCCGATGCGGAGTATTGGAGCGAAACCCTGGATGGCCTTGGCAACGGCGATGAAAACACGCCGCAGCCCTTTGATGAGTGGCCCCTGGATTTTGGCCGCCCAATTAACAGCGGCGACGGAAAAAACAAGGGCGGCCATTTCTTCCGCATCGCCCTTGACGCGGCCACGGCCAAAAACCTTAAGGCTTTTGCCAGCCGACACGGGGCCAGCCTCCATGCCCTAATGATGGCGCTGTTGGCGATGGAGACATCCAGACGAACCGGGCGTCCGAATTTCGTCATGGGGACGGTAGGCTCAACCCGCGAATTGGCGGAAGACGCGGCCACGGTCAATTATTTCCTCAATATGCTGCCGATACCCTGCCGGATTAACCCAAACGATTCGGTAGAACAGTCGATGGCTGCCATGCAGCTCGGCATCAGCCGGGCCTTGCAGCATGAACGTTATCCGTTTGCCCAAATCTGCCAGGATTTTCGCAATCGCCATGCGGCATCAAACCACCCTACCCGTTTTCCGCTATTTGACCTGGCCGTTACGGAAAATCCGGGTTTAGGTTCGGCCTCCGAAAGACATATCAAGCTGGTGCCTATCAATGACAGCGCGACCAGCGAGATGCGCTACGATCTCAGGCCTAATCCGCCGCCGCAGGACATGGTGTTGATTCATGAAGCCCTTGCCGATGAAGGACTTGGACTCTATTGGTACGTTGATGCGAGTCTTTACGAAAAAGATACCGCGTTGGCCTGGATCAATGCTTTGCTGGATTGGATGCGTTTTATCGTATCCCCGGAACGCCAAGCGCAAACAGCTTTGCCGTTGCTGAGCGCAGCTGAAGAAAAGCTATTGGATAGTTGGCAATACGGTCCGTCTTTGCCCAAGCCCACCGGCTATTTACAAGACCAATTTATGCGGGTAGCCGGGCAAGAACCGCACAGGCCCGCGTTGCTGTTAGACCAAGAAAGCCAAAGCTATGACCAAATAGACAAGCAAAGCAATAGCCTGGCGCAGGTTTTGCGAAGGCACGGCATTGGCCCCGGTGTTGCGGTGGGAGTGCTGACCGAGCGCTCAACGACCTTACCCGCGACTGTTTTGGCGATCTGGAAGGCCGGCGGATGTTACCTGCCTTTGTCTGTCGAACTGCCCGGAGAACGGCTAAAATTTATCGCCGAAGATGCGGACATCAACTTATTAGTGGCGCTGGACGGACTAGCGATACCATCGGAATTGGCATCCTATCCGTTCCTGCGCCCGGAAACCCTGGCCTTCGAATCGACTGCCCCAATCAATCACGGCTGCCGGGACACAGACCCTGCGTATATCATTTATACTTCCGGCTCCACCGGGGAACCCAAGGGCGTGGTCATAACCTTCGAAGGCTACGCCAATTTTTGTCTGGGCATGAAGCTGGCGCTGACGCTTTTCCCTGACGATAAAATATTGCAAATTTCTTCGCCCACGTTTGACGCCTGGCTGCACGAACTGGGGCTGGCATGGTTTCATGGCGGCGCCTTAGCGCCGGTAGTCCGCAGAGAATTGGACGACATTTCAGGGATGCTTTTGAAAATGCAAGACCTGGGCATTACCATAGCGACCCTGTCGCCATCGTATCTGGGATTATTTGGCAATGCCGAATTCCCCGGTTTACGGATGCTGATGACGATGGGCGAGCCGCCGGTGAAGGCCAACGCCCTACACTACGCAAGCCGCCTGACTTACATTAACGGTTACGGCCCGTCGGAAAACAGCGTGGGTTCCTGTATTGGGCAAATCACCCCCCAATCCACACGCATGACGGCGGGACGCCCATTAGCCAATACTTCCGCCCATATCCTGAACAAGGACCGGCAGCCGGTGCCGCCGGGATCGGCCGGTATCCTCTGGCTGGGCGGCCGCGGCCTTTCGCCCGGTTATTTGAACCGCCCGGAACTGACGACTGAACGCTTTGTCGAAACCCCGGAAGGGCGCTTTTATAACTCCGGCGATTTGGCGCGCTGGACGCAGCAGGGCGAAATTGAAATCCTCGGACGGATAGACAACCAGGTAAAACTTCGCGGTCAACGTATCGAACTGGAAGAAATAGAACACCAAATCAGCCTGCATCCCGACGCATTGCAGGCCGCCGTGGTTATTCACAGCATAGCGGACGGGACGCCGGGCTTGTACGGTTTTGTTTGCCTGCGCCCGGAAGCGTCCCCCATCGATAACCGCGAATGGCGTTCGTTTTTGGCAAAGAAAGTACCCGATTATATGATCCCTTCGGCGATAAAAGCGGTGTCGGGCATTCCAGTATCGCTGGCCGGTAAAGTCGACCGTAAAAGGCTGATTGCCGACTATCTTGATCGGGCCATGGAAGAGATTGCGTCAACTGATTCCGATGTCGGCGGACTTACGTCCCCCGGCAACCGGGTCGAAAAACTGATTGCCGAAATATGGTCGGGCATTTTTTCGGGGCGCACCATCCACAGCGAGGACAATTTCTTTGAACTCGGCGGTCACAGCCTTGCGGCCATTCATGTCGTAAACCGTCTTCGCCAGGAATTTACCTGCACTATCAATGATCTTTACGAATACCCAGTGCTGGCTGATTTTGCCAAAACTTGCCAACCCAGGCATGAACATATTCGCGATCTATTGGTAAAAGTTAAATTAGACTGGCAATCCTATGCCGCCCAATTAGAGGCCAATCCCAACGAGCGTATTGACGGGCTTAATGCAGCGCAAGAGCATTATTGCGCCCGTAACAAAAAATACAGCGACATTGATCTTGAGCCTCGTAATGGTTATGAAAATATCTTGCTGACCGGGGCAACCGGCTATGTCGGCTGCTATGTGCTTCGGGAAATGCTCAAGGAAGGCAAGCGCAAGATCACCGCCTTGATCAGGGGCGCTGATCATGCGGCCGGCCGGGACAGGCTGCATCAGGTATTGGCGCATTACTTCGGCCCTGAAGCGGGAGCGGAACTGGCTTATCATCCCGGCTTGCAGGTGCTGTCCAGTGATCTGGGCCAGCCAAACCTGGGGCTGGACAAGGAGCAATGGACATCGCTGGCTGCCCAAACCCAAGCTATTTTCCATTGCGCGGCCAATGTAAGGCATTATGGCCATTATCAGGAATTTCATAGGGATAACGTCAGCTCGGTGCAGAATTTGCTGGAACTGGCCGCATACAATTTGGACGCGCCCGCGGACTTCCATCTGGTTTCCACCACCTCTGTCGTCGGCAAGCCCCCGGAAAGCGGCTTCAAGTTGTTCACCGAATACGATTTGCCCAACCCGGACTTAAGCGACAACTACTATATACGGACCAAACAGGAAGCCGAGCGGCTGGTTTTGGCTGCACGGGACAAGCTCAACAACGCCGGCATCTATCGTGTCGGCAATGTGGTGTTTGCGACCGATGACAGTAACTTGCAGATCAATCTCAAAGACAATGCTTTTTTTCGCTTAGTCGCTGCATTGATTGAATTAGGCGCGGTTCCGAAAAAAGTCGAGGCGTTATTTTGCCATGTCGATTTAGTTGCCAAGGCAGTATTGCTGCTTGCGGAAACGCGAGCCTTGTCCAACGAAACGCATCACATCGAACATTCCCAGGAAACCTCCTTGGCGGAATTTATTAGCAGTGCATTTCCATTAGTTACCTGCGACTTCGGTTTGTTCATCGAACATTTGCTCAAGGCCTTGGACAAGCCCGAACAGCAACAGGCTTTTTACGAAGTGCTGGACGGCTTTAACCTGTACGGGGGACAAGCGCCTCAGGTCAAAGCTCAACATATTGAATTGACGAGTGACCGCACCAACCAACTGCTTAAACGCTTAGGCTTGGAATGGACGGATGTTTCATCTGAAGGCCAGCTGCGGTTCCTGCGGGAAGCAAATTTACATTTTAAAAATTAAGGAGTTAACATGTTGAAGCACGTTCGCAATTTGGGCTTGCGCATTGGGGAATTTGACGCGCCAAGTTTTGATACCAAGGAAATAGCGGCCTCGCTCAATATTCTGCACGAATATTTTGGCGCCAATAGTTCTTCCGTTCGTCCTCATCCTAACGAAGATATTATTCGCGATGAAATTCGTTCAATTGCTCCAAAGATAGCGGAGCTGGCTGACTTGCTCGTTGAAACGTTGGAAAGTTCCCATAGCGGCATATTTATTCCGAAATTTAAATTGGATACGTTCGATGTTGAATCGCGTAAATTGGTGCTGTACGCCTTAACGCTATGCATGGGTCACCCTTCCGCTACCGATCAGGTGGATAATCGCATCATTTGGGATATAAAAGCGCGGGATGAGTTTTTGAAAGCAAGCCATGTACCTACATACTCGGAACACGCAAATGAAGCCGAATTACATACCGATACCCAATACCACCCCGAACCCGAACGCTATCTAATCCTGTACTTTATCAGGCAAGCCAACTGCGGCGGAGGGACTTCCATATTGCGCGATTTCAATTCCATCAAACAAAATATGCGCCAAAGTACTGAAGGAGCCTGGGCGGTTGATTATCTGGAGAACACTGACTTACCGTTCCAAGTCCCTACCAGCTTTACATCCAACCAGCGCACAGATAGCGTGGAAGTCACTATCGCCCCCATTTTCGGCACATTCCCAAGTATTCGTTACCGGCGCGACACCCTAAAAAGAGGGCTTAAGGCGCGAACGGAATTTGATACCTCCGAGACACGGCATGCCATCAGTCTCCTGGAAAAAGAGCTTCAAAATACAGAGCTACTGGTCAAAAACGTTTGTTCTTCGGATGGTTTTTTTATGCTGAATAATCATGAAGCCTTACATGGCCGGGAATCATTTACAGATCGGGAACGCTATGCTGTCAGAATACGTATTTCGAACAAAAAATGTTAATGCCGGAGTAGCTTAATGAATTTTCAATTTTTCACTTTTCTTAATAATGAAACAGGTGAAGTCGATTTCAAACTGATTTTAATGACTGCTATGTCAGGGCTATCCAATACCCTGAATTTAGCGCTTATTAACGCATCTGTGGCATCAATGAAGGTGGGAGGGCCTTTTTGGCAACATTTTGTAATTTTCGGCATTAGCCTGACACTGTTCGTGTATTCCCTTCGATATGTCCTCTACGAATCCAGTCGTATCGCTGAAAAAGCTGTCTGTAACATTCGCGCCCGGTTAGGAAATAAAATCCGCCAGTGCGATTTACAGTCGTTGGAAAAAATCGGCGAATCGGACATTCTGGCCCGTATCAGCCGGGATACCGGCATGATCAGCCAGACGACCAGACCGCTGTTTGCCGCCACCCAGGCCGCATTTATGGTTGTATTTACCTTGCTATACATCGCCATAGAATCGCCCATTGCTGTCGTGCTGTGTGGCATTATGATTCTATGCGGCGCCATTTTTTATATGAAAGATCGAGAAGCCTATGAAAAAGGCCTGTCGGATTCATCCGATTCGGAAGATGCATTAGCCAAATCGTTGACGGGTTTATTGAGGGGATTTAAGGAAATCCGGATCAACCAGAAAAAAAGCGATGCCGTATTTGCTGATTTTTGCGATATAGCATCAACCGTAGGCGCTATCCGCACGAATGTTATGCAGTTGTTTGCGGACACAGTGGTATTCATAGAAATGTTCTTTGTCATCCTGCTTGGCGGCGTTGTGTTCATACTCCCGGTCGTTTCTAATGAATTTTCAGGAACGGTCACTCAGATCGTAGCCGCGATTCTGTTTTTTTTCGGTCCGCTGGCAACTGTTATCATGATGTACCCTGTCTATACGCAGGCCAACATGACAGTGGACAACCTCTACCGTCTGGAAAGGGATTTGGACAGAGATCAAAAAGTCAAAAATGATTCGAATGACATTGTCCAAAACGAATTCGACGACTTCAAAACCATACGTTTTGATCAAATCAGTTTTATCTATGCCGATCCTGATGGTTCACCCAATTTTCAGATCGGCCCCATTACGACCACGGTAAATCGGGGGGAAATATTGTTTCTGATTGGCGGCAATGGAAGCGGAAAAACCAGTTTTATGAAACTGTTCACATTACTCTATCTACCCACGTCCGGTACTATTTTTGTCGATGACAAGCCGATTGACGATCTCAACATCATTTCTTACAGAAACCTTTTTTCAGCCATTTTCTCCGATTTTTATTTATTCGATAAACTATACGGTGTCGGCGATATTCCGCAGGAGCGCGTGCAAGAGCTCCTGAAACTGATGGGCATCGACCATAAAACAAGCATTAAAAACGGCAGCTTTACAAATACCAACTTATCAACCGGCCAACGCAAACGCTTGGCCCTGGTTATGGCTTATCTTGAAGATAAGCCTGTCTATATCTTTGATGAAGTGGCCGCAGACCAGGACCCGCAATTTCGCAGTTATTTCTACGAAACATTATTACCCCAACTCAAGGCGGCCGGCAAAACGATATTGGTCGTCTCTCACGACGACCGGTATTTCCATGTAGCGGATCGGATTCTGCAAATGGATTACGGCCAATTATTCGCCCGCATAGATAAATGACATGACATCATTCAAAACCTCACGCACAAAAAGGAGTAAGCCGCTATGAGAAGTATCATAAACTGGTTGCAAAATTGCCACCGTGCCTTTTGGCGCCTGGTAATCCGGCAAACTCCTTACATCATAATTTTTATAGTCATACTAAGTTTCGGTGCGGTGCTGTTTTTTAACAGGATCGTTGTATCGGTCGACTCCGGGGAATTAGGGGTGCTCTGGCGACGCTTGGGAGGGGGTACTGTTTTAGATACCGTCTACCATGAAGGACTTCATGTCATTCTTCCTATCAACAAAATGCATGTTTATAATGTTCGTAAACAGCAGTACAGCGATACCATCGAGGCTTTAACCACTGACGGCTTGTCCGTCAATGTCCAGTTTCAAGTCCGCTATTTCATCGCCCCAGACATGCTTCCCCTCCTTCATCAACGTATCGGCCCTGATTATGTCAATGTTCTGATTCGTCCTGAAGTAAGAACGGCAATCCGCACGATTTTCGGTCAATATAGACCCGAAGACATTTACACTAACCAGAAATCCAATCAAGAGCGCATCAGCGAATTATCCAGAATACGCCTGGAAGCAGGCTATGTTTCACTGGATGATGTCTTGATTGTAAGCATAACCTTGCCTGATAAAATATCGCAAGCCATTGAAAACAAAATGACATACCAACAAATTGACGGCGAATACGCCTACCGGTTATCAATAGCCGAAAAGGAAGCTAATCGTAAGAAAATTGAAGCGGACAGCGTTGCTCAATACAACTTCACATTACAGTCCAGCCTAAGCCCGGAAGTACTTCGCTGGCGCGGCATAGCCGCGACTGAAGAGTTAGCAAAATCGAACAATGCCAAGACCATTGTAATTGGCTCAGGCGCTTCAGGATTGCCGATCATTCTGGGTAAAGAATAAAATCATGGATCGTATCCTTTCAGGTTTGCTTGTTTTTGCGCTGACAACGTTAGTTTATATTCAGCAAGAAAGGTCGCTGGATAAATATGCCTCTGATCGCCAGCAACACGCCGCAAAATCGCCGTCACCCTTGGTAGTCGGCGTCAGTTGGCCATTTGAAAAGGCGCAAGACAGCTTTGCTCAGGGTTTGGAACTTGCCCAAGAAGAGATCGCGTCAAACGGCGGTCCGCAAATTAAGCTGATTCTTAGAGATGACCGGAATGATTGGGAAACATCACGAAAAATCGCCCTTGAATTCGCAAGCAACCCGGACATGTCTGCGGTCATTGGCTATCGTGATGACAGCATTGCAATTAGGGTATCGGGCATTTATGAACAGGCGGAGCTTTTGCATCTGATTGTAGGGGCCACGACTAACAGCCTGACAGAACATGATTTCATTTATCTCGTGAGAACCATCAACGCCATAGAGGACGATGTGGCCCCGCTGGTACGAGCGGCCCCCAAACCAAAAAATGGCGCGTTGACTTATGCAATGGTTTGGGAAGCTCAGGACCGTTCCAGTGAATTAGCCTATCAATATCAAATCGCCCAAAATAAAAATAACGGCGAATTGATTTATCAGAAACAATACGATCCTGAAACTACTGATATCCGGCATATAGTCAATGAACTGCGTGGCACAGACCCCGATGTCATTTATTTTTCCGGTTCTGCTGAAACTACCGGAGAATTTATCCGTACCACACGAAATTTAGGAATTAACACCCCCATTACCTTGATTAGCAAAAGCATGAATGAATTGGAAAAAATTGCCGGTAAAAATGCAATGCGCAACATCATCTATTTGGATTTTTATGACAAAAATGCAGAAAACAAGGAAAACATTTATTTTGTACAAAAATTTTTGGCCCGTTTTGGCAAATACCCTGACACATGGGCTGCACAAGCATATGATGCACTCAATATGCTTGCCGAGGCCTCGCGTCTAAGCCATTCCACCGTTGCGCTTGATTTAGCCTCGGCAATAAAATTTTCCCCGCCTTGGCATGGGGCCAATGGAATCTATAGTTTTAATCGAAAAGGCGAGTTAACGTCTAAACCGGTTTTTGTACGTTTACTGAATAGCAGCGGCGAGCAAGAGATCGCTCTCAAGTAATGGATCAAAAGTGTGACTTGTCCACGCCCATAGTTTCCGTATTAGCGTCAGTTTTTTCAGTAAAATTAACTGATGTTACGCACGCATCTAATAAATAAAGCGTAGTCCACGAAAGGCACGAAAAAACACGAAAAACAAAGTGGGTATACAGAGGAGAGCAAAGACGCAAAAAAACAAAGCGCGTCCCTCTCCTGTCCGTCATGCCTGTATCAAGTCACATACCGGTCATGAACGTTGTCAAAAGGAATGTGGCTAAATGCTTGGCATTACATCGTTAACCGAGAAATATACTGTTCTCTATTTTTTCGTGTCTTTCGTGCTTTTCGTGGACAATGCGTAACATCAGTTAAATTAAGTTAAGACTCCATCAATAATAACGCTTAGGGTTCCCACGCTCTGCGCTCGTCTTTATACACAAGTCTATCGAGGAGCGTCATTCGATATGGACTCTGGAATGGCGGACTCGGATGTAGGCCATCCAAGCGCATAGCGCGAGGTGGCGTTTCCGGCGAGTTCGAGAGGTGTATAAAGATGAGCGCTCTGCGTGTTCGCCATTACCAGGCATAGGCCTCGGGAGCCTCTCCTCCCGGCCCTGGAAAAACCTCATCCAACTTCGCGTTCCATTCATCGGTAAGGGTGATGTCCAGAGCTCGAGTGCTGTCCGTTAATTGTTCCAAAGTTCTGGGGCCTATAATAGGCGCCGCCACTACCGGATTTTGCAACAGCCAAGCCAGGGCAATATCGGACGGGCGTTCGCCGATTTCCTTGGCGAACGCCTCGAAACGCTCTATGCGGTCGCCGTGTTTCCGGAAGAAGGTCTCAGTAAACTCGCTGTGTCTGCGACCGCTCGAACCAGGCCCAGGTTTCCCCGCCAATGCGCCGCAAGCCAACGGACTCCAGGGGATCAGTCCAATTCCCAAATGTCGGCAGGCGGGTATCACTTCCAACTCAACCGTACGTTCCGCCAGGTTATACAGACTTTGTTCCGACACCAAGCCAAGGAAATGGCGAGACGCTGCCGCGGCTTGGGCCTGCACAAGATTCCAGCCGGCAAAATTGCTGCTGCCGAAGTAAATTACTTTACCATCCTGCACCAATCGTTCGGCGGCCTGCCAAATTTCTTCCCAAGGCGTTGCCCGATCGATATGGTGAAATTGGTATAAATCGATATGATCGGTACGCAGACGCCTTAAACTATCTTCGCAAGCCTTGCGGATATGGTAAGCGGATAGGTGCTGTTCGTTAGGTCCACTGCCCATGTTGCCGTAAACCTTGGTAGCCAGAACGATTTGGTCGCGGCGACCGCCCTGATCCAGCCAACGACCGATAATCTGCTCGGTCACCCCGTCTCCGATTTTCGGACCATAGACATTGGCAGTATCAAAGAAATTAATACCTAATTCCAAGGCCTTGTCCATGATCTGGTAACTATCCTCCTCACTGGTATTGGGGCCGAAATTCATCGTGCCTAACGCCAAACGGCTAACTTTAAGGCCTGTTCGACCGAGATTCTTGTATTGCATGTTTTTGTTAAAAATTAAAAGTTACTTAATGAAGCGGATAACGGGCAAAAAAACCCTTAATCACCACCCCGGTTTGAATTGTTTAACTTGTTTGGTTAGGCTGCTGTTGGTTTAACCTACAGCCAAACGCGTAACCTTGACAATGCTATCACCAATTCTATCGTTGACAAGGGGTTAATCGACGACTAATGAAAGCGTACCTTTTGTCGTTTTGATTTGTTTGGTTGCTAGTGCATGATGGTCTGAAGCTGAACCCGTTTTTCTCTCTATTAAAAACGGCTGCTTGACCAAGGTAATTTTAAATCCTGCTATAGTGCCTTTAGATCGGCGTTCAAACGGGCTGGATTAAATGTTCCGACTGGACAATTGGTCCATATTCTTCGCGATACTTTTGCGAATCACTTTAATTATGAACGGCGGCAATATCGTTGCTCTTAAAAAAATACCGGGACATTCGAGCTTGAACATCACCATGAGGTATTCCCACTTGTCACCGAACTGCTTAATTCAAGCGATTCAGCTTAATCCTTTGGCGGGAATAAAGGAAAGTGGCAAGCTTACCGAAGGACATAAAAAAACCAGTTGACCAAAAGTCTAACTGGTTAATTCATATAACTTTGATAGTGGGTCGTGCGCGATTCGAACGCGCGATCATCGCATTAAAGGAACCGTGCGATGAGCTTTATACAGCGTATATTATTGAATTAAAACGATACCTTAAATTCCATAAACTAATAGAAGCTGTCTTTGGCTGGTAATTGTGGCAACAATATGGCAACATTCGGTATTATGTAGCAACCGCACAAAGCTTTACGCCAAGTAAGTCATTAATATAACACCTGTTTCTTAACTTCAAAACAGGTGCCACATGGCAGAATCCAACATTATTTCCGGCCTCGTTTCTAAACGCTCTGAACTGGCCGGACTGGTTCAGCATTATCAAACCGAGATTAGCCGGTGTTGCGCATCAATGGTCATGCCTGGAGTAAAGCACGTGAACGAGCGAATTTGAGCCAATGCCGTGTTCATGATCTTCGTCATACTTTCGGTCGACGGCTACGAGCGAGCGACTGGCGTAAGCTTTGAAAATCGGCAGGATCTATTAGGGCATAAATCATCGCGTATCACCGATCATTACTGCCGTGCTAAAATTGAGGAATTGAAGGCCACGGTGGAAAATCTAAGTCGCGTAAGCAAATTTCAGGCATAAAAAAACCAGTTGATCATGCAATCTAACTGGTTGATTTGTATAACTTTGATGGTGGGTCGTGCGCGATTCGAACGCGCGACCATCGCATTAAAAGTTCTTTGTTTATCGGGTTTATAGTGCGTTATAGTAATATAATGAACAACTTAAAAAACTGAATCGGTACTATAAAGTACTATAAGGCGCTTTACTGTTGACATTTTGTTGACAGTATTTTTAATAACAGGATTTGTTTTATGACTACTATAACTTTCGATACTTTAAAATTTACCCAACGTTTAGAACAAGCTGGTATTCCTCATGCACAAGCGGTTGCTATGGTTGAAGCTCAGAAGGAATCCTTGTCTGAAATAATGGAAGCTCACCTTGCAACTAAATTAGATGTTCAGGATGTGAAGTTAAAACAAGTTGAACATGATGGCCAGTTTGCCCTTATTAAGTGGATGCTTGGCATATTGATAGCGGGTGTTTTGTCCATTGTTGTTAAGTCGTTTTTTTGATTATTTATCTGTGTTCTTTATGAACATTGTTTTTCTGCATCGTGGAAAGTTTATACAACCCCAAAAAACACTTTCTTCACTGGTCCCTTTTTTTGCGGTCTTTTTTATCATTTTTACATCACAGTTTACGCAAGTTGGTGTCGTATAATCGCCTTTTGTGGCTATTTGACTTAATTTTTTTTTATCCAACTCATTAAGTTTGTTGATTAAATGAATAAATTCATCCGCGTCGATGAGTATCATTTTTTTATTTTGTGCAAACGCTATTGCATCTAGGCTAAATTTTGATGTGGTTAAGAAAATAGCATAACTGGCGTCTTCACTTACCATTATTCCGTAAAGCTCACGAATTAGACTTACTCCTATGGGCTTGCTCCATGATTTGCATTGCCCGATTGCAAATAGCTTTCCGTTTTTATCTTTTATTTTTATATCCATTCCTCCGTCTGCGCCTATGCTGGTTACGTTTGCATCGCAATTCTTGATTTTTAGATACTCTGTACATACTTCTTCGTATCGCTTCCATTCTAATGAGCTTAGAAATTCTTTGGTCCACTTTATTTCGTTTCTGTTTTCTGAATGTATTCTTTGCCCGTTTATTATTTTTTCGTATCTTTCGTTATAAGTGTTATTTATCGGCTTTTTGTCATAATTCCAGTTTTCTGGTTTTTGGTAATAGTCATTATCCTTGTAATTGTTAAGTTTATCCTTGAACAATATCAAGATTGTGATAAGCGTTATTATGAATAGAGTCATTTATTATTCCATGCCATTCTTGAATACTTACTTTGAGCAAGTAACGGCTTACATTAGCCGCCTTGTATCTGCTTTCGGCTTTAAGCCGGTTTAGGTTTTAACCGTCCCCCATTGTAATAATGCCCTCCTCGCGGTTACGTACCCGTTTGCAGTTTTTTTCTTGTTTCTTCTAGTTCCGGGCTGATTTGTCCTGCTTCAGGCAGGGTTAAACCTGTTGTTATCCAATAAGCGTATTCAGGCCATAGGTTAACTATCGCTTCGATATGTTCTTGTTGTGCTCTTACTCTTGATCTCTTTAGATTCGCCCATTTCATTCGGTCAATTCCCGTTTTTTCAACGAGTTCGGTGGGTGTTATATCTTTGAAATCAATTAGTTTATTAATTCTGTCTCGAATATCCATAAAATATTTATTGTGCAACTATTGCATTATTGATTGATAAGTGCAATAATTGCACATCTTTTCAATAAAGCACATTACAGCACTATAAGGGGTCAAACATGGAAGGTCAACAGCAAAGTTTACAGTGTTCATCGATCATGGTTTGCACCGTTGCTAAGTTTGCTGAACAGTCCGGCATGGAAGAAGGCGTAGTAATAGGCTGGGTAAAGAAAGGTTATTTACCAGTGAAAAGAATCGGTAAATACACACTAATAAACTTGGCTCTTTTTAATCAAGATCTTTTATCTGATTAATCTTTTGGGGAATAGATCATGGAAAATCAATATCACGTAGAAAAACAGCTTATTGAATTAATGGGTGCTCGTCTTGTATCAAGATTGAGTGATGTTCGGGGATATTTAAAGCAGGATGAATCTTCTATTGCTCTTACTGTTTATTCAGGATTAAAAAGTTTTTGCCTTGAAAGTGAAATGACTTATCACCTGGTTTTTCCAAATTTTGATTTGTTTTTATTTT
>Ga0208511_100376_pt1 | contig 16172 bp, 12 predicted proteins | sample LakWasMet39_LOW7_2_FD_183879 | JGI IMG/M metagenome (GOLD analysis project Ga0208511, IMG submission 183879) | Freshwater sediment methanotrophic microbial communities from Lake Washington under simulated oxygen tension - Sediment Metagenome... | ecosystem: Environmental > Aquatic > Freshwater >...
GCCGTCGCAGCGCGCCGAGGTGGAGGAGCTCATCGACTTCAGCGAGCGCGCCTTCGGGATGTGGAGCCACGACGAGACGAGGCGCTACTACCTCGCGGGCGGAGGCTCCGAGGAGGACTTCACCGGGCACTGGGCGAAGGCGCTGGGGAGGCTCGACCGCACCGTGAGGGCCATCCGCGCGGGGAGGTACCGCTCCGGCGGAGGGGCGCTGGGGTACTGTATTTCAGGGCGGAAGCCGAAGGGCTGAGAGGCGCGTCGGGCCGACGGGGGAACTCCGCGCGTCGCCGACGACACCGGGCGCCTGTAGGCAGAACCTGTGGGGCGGCATGCGCGTTGACGATCGGTGGTCGTGGGCCACACGCTTGAGGGACGGTGCCTGCATGAGCGACCGCCCGAGCGACGACGACGGTGCGAGCGGGGCGCGGGTCCTGGTGATCGACGACGACGCCGACTGTCGCAGCTCGATCTGTCAGATGCTGGAGGAGGAGGGCTTCGTGCCGACGGCGGCGGACGACGGCGCCGCGGGCCTGGCGCTGGCGCTGGCGGCGCCCCCCGCGCTGGTGCTCTGCGACGTGCGCATGCCGGTGATGGACGGCTTCGCCACGCTGAAGGGGCTGCGCGGCTCGGCGTCGACGGCCCACGTGCCCTTCGTCTTCCTGAGCGCGGGCGTCGACCTGAGGGAGGTGCGGCGTGGGATGAACCAGGGCGCCGACGACTACCTCGTCAAGCCCTTCTCGGGCGAAGACCTCCTGGCGGCCGTGCGCGCGCGGCTTCGGCGCAGCATGCCCGAGAGGCCACGGCGCCCGGTGGTCACGCTGCCCGAGTCACCGCGGCTGGCGGGGAGGCTGCTGCCGGAGCTCATCGCCGGGCGCTACCGGCTCGCCGGGCGCGCGGGGCGGGGCGGCATGGGGGCGGTGTTCCAGGCGCGCGACGTGACACGCGGCGAGGACGTGGCGCTGAAGTTCCTGGTCGACAGCGGCCGGTCGTCGGACCGCTTCGAGAGGGAGTGCGCGATCCTGGCGCGCCTCGATCACCCGCGCGTGGTGCGCTACCGCGAGCACGGGGCGACCATGGACGGCGATCCCTTCCTGGTGATGGACTGGCTCCACGGCGAGGACCTCGCGGCGCGCCTGACCCGCGGCACCCTGAGCCTGGACGAGGCCACCCGGGTGCTGCGCCACGCGGCCGAGGCGCTCGCCGTCGCGCACGAGGCGGGCGTCGTCCACCGCGACGTCAAGCCTGGCAACCTCTTCCTGGTCGACGGCGAGATCGAGCGGCTCGCGCTGATCGATTTCGGCGTCGCGCGCGGGCCCGACTCGGGGGTCTTCACCATGCCCGGCGAGGTGCTCGGGACGCCCGGCTACCTCGCGCCCGAGCAGGTCGACGACGCCGCCGGGGCCACCGCCCGCTCCGACGTGTTCGGCCTGGGGTGCACCGTCTACGCGAGCCTCGTGGGCCACTCGCCCTTCCGCGGCGCCACGGCGATGGCCTCCCTCGCCAGCCTGCTACGGGACGACCTCCCCTCCGCGCGCTCGCTCCGACCGGACGTCCCTCCGGCGCTCGATGCGCTTATCACTGCGATGCTCTCCCGCGACCCCGAGGCCCGCCCTCGCGACGGCCGCGCCGTCCTCGACCGCCTCGACGCGCGCTGACTCAGGCCTTGCGCGGCACCTCGACGACGAAGGCGCTGCCCTCCCCGGGGGCGCTCTTCACCGTGATGCGCCCGCCGTGGAGCTCGACGATCTGCCGCGCGATGTAGAGCCCGAGACCGAGCCCCGACGGGCTCGCCGTCGGCCCGGCGACCCGCTCGAAGCGCTCGAAGATCCTCTCCTGGCTCTCCTGCGCGATGCCGATGCCCTGGTCGCGGACCGTGATGCGCGCTCGCTCGTCGTCGCCCTCCACCGTGATTCGTACGGGCCTCCGCTCGCCGTACTTGATGGCGTTGGAGAGGAGGTTGGTGGCGACCTGGCCCATCCGCACGGGGTCGAAGTCGCCGGGCGTCGGGGCGTCGGCGTCGACCTCGAGGGTGACCCCGACCCGCGCCGCGCCGGGGCTGAGCTGGGCGGCGACGTCGCGGACGACCGCGGCGAGGTCGCAGGGCTCGCGGTGGATCTCCAGCCTGCCCAGCCGGATCGCGGTGAGGTCCATGAGCCCCGCGGCCAGCGACGAGAGCCGGGCGCTCTGGCGCAGCGAGGCGTCGAGCGCCTCGACGAGCTGGTCGCGCTCCGGGGTCGCGGGCGCCACCCGCCGCACCCGGCGGGACAGCAGGTCGAGCTGGAGACCGAGCGCGGTGAGCGGCGTCTTCAGCTCGTGCGAGGCGATGGAGATGAACTCGTCGCGCATCTGCACGGCCGCCTTCGCCTCGGCGTAGAGGCCGGCGTTCTCCGCGGCCATCACCTCGAGCGCGGCGGTGCGATCGCGCACGCGAGTCTCCAGGTCCCGGTACGACCGGTCGAGCAGCGCGCCCATCTGGTTGATCGACGCGGCGAGGCGCCCGAGCTCGTCGCGAGAGTGCACCGGGAGCGTCACGGAGAAGTCCCCGGTGCCCATCCGCCTGGCGGCGTCGTCGGCCGCCGCGAGGCCTCGCGAGATCGCGCGAGAGATGCGGAAGGTCATCGTGAGGCCCACGGCCTCGACGGTGAGCACCGCGAGGAAGAGCAGGGTGATCACCACCCGCTCCATCCAGCGCGAGCCCTCGCCGAGCACGGCCGAGAAGGTCGCCTCGACGCCGGACAGCTCGTAGTTGATGCGGTGCACCCGGGCCAGCGCGTCGTCGAGCGCCCGCTGGTCGAGGGAGCCCGCGCTCCGCAGCGCGTGGTACCGCACGCCGGCCTCCCTGAACTCCGAGAGCAGCCCGTCGGCCTGCGTCCACGCCTCGATGGCGCGCGCCAGGTAGCTCACCGTGTGGAAGCGCCGGAGCAGGTCGACCATCGCGGGGATGTCCTCGTCGGCGATGCGCCCCTGGAGGAAGCCGGCCCGCACCACGCCCGGGTCGAAGTCGGGCCGCATGAGCTCGACGCGCGCCCGGTGGTCCCCCTCGGGGACGCGCAGCTCCGAGAGGAAGCGCTGGTACCCCCGCTCGTCGCCGGTGAGCGCGTAGCGCTGCAGGCTGAGCGCGGCGTCCTTCTGCGCCTTCGACCAGGTGCCCTCGCCGGCGACGAAGGCGCGCACCGCGGACAGCGTGCGCATCGCGAAGCGCAGCGTGGCGAGCTCGCACGCGATCAGCAGCGCCATCGTGCCGATGACCAGGTAGAGCTTCCGCCCGATCGACACGTCGTTCCAGAGCGTCATTGGGCTCTCAACCCCTTCGCGGTCGAGGCATCTCCCTCGGGGTCAGATCGTCGAGGTGCGCGCCAGCCACGCGCCGCGGGCCGCGCGCCAGGTCGGGCGCATCGCGCTCCACTGCGTGACGGCCTCGAGCTCGATGAGCAGCGCGGCCACCCGGTGGTCGTCGGTGGCGCCCTGCACGGCGGCGACCCAGCCCGCGCGCCGGGTGCGCCAGGAGTTCTGCACCGACGACCAGCCCATCGCCGCCTCGAGCCGCAGCAGCTGCGCGCCGAGCTCGCTCGCCGACCGGGAGCCGCGCACGTTGTTGAGCCAGTGCTGGCGCTGCGCCGCGAAGGTCGGCGACACCGCCGCCCACGACACCCCGTCCTCGAAGCCCAGCAGCGCCCGCTTCAGGTCCGCGGACTGCGCCTCGGCGGGGAGAGCCCGCAGCGCGACCGCGCAGCCCGCGGCCGCCATGACCGCAAGGAACGTTCGTCGACGAACCATCACCATGAGACACCTCCCTCGTGCGCCAGGGCGGAGCTTCGCCGCGGCGCCTGAGAGAGTCACCCGGAGCCCGGTCGGGGACAATCCCCCCGGGTTGCCAACAGGGCGCTCGCCGGGGCCTCGCGGCTACGTCACGGAGTCGGGCGGGGCTATCGGCGGGCGTCGATTCGGGCGGCCGCGAGCAGGTCGTAGCGGTCGAGGTTCATGACCTTGTTCCAGGCGGCCACGAAGTCGCGGACGAACTTCTCCTGCGCGTCGTCGCTGGCGTAGACCTCGGCCAGGGCCCGGAGCTGCGAGTGCGCGCCGAAGACCAGGTCGGCCGCCGTGGCCGTCCACCGCGCCGAGCCGGTGGCGCGGTCGCTGCCCTCGTAGACGCCCTTCGCCGACGCGGAGGGCCTCCACGCGGTGCCCACGTCGAGCAGGTTCACGAAGAAGTCGTGGGTGAGCGCGCCGGGCCTGTCGGTGAACACGCCGTGCTTCGAGCGCCCGTGGTTGGCGTCGAGGGCGCGCATCCCGCCCACCAGCACGGTCATCTCGGGCGCCGTCAGCGAGAGCAGGTTGGCCCGGTCGAGCAGCCTCGTCTCCGGCGTGAGGGGATCTCCCTCGCCGACGTAGTTGCGGAAGCCGTCGCCGGCGGGCTCGAGCACCTCGAAGGCCTCGACGTCGGTCTGCTCCTGCGAGGCGTCGGTGCGGCCCGGCGCGAAGGGCACGGTGACCGCGTGGCCGGCCTTCTTCGCGGCCTCCTCGACGGCCGCGCAGCCGCCGAGCACGATCAGGTCGGCCAGCGAGACCTTCTTGCCGAAGTCCCTCTGCACCGTCTCCAGGGCCGAGAGCACCTTCGCCAGGCGGGCGGGTTCGTTGGACACCCAGTCCTTCTGCGGCGCGAGGCGGATGCGCGCGCCGTTGGCCCCGCCGCGCTTGTCGGTGCCGCGGAAGCTGGCCGCGGCGTTCCAGGCCGTCGAGACGAGGTCGGCGATCGACACGCCCGCGTCCATGATCCTGCGCTTGAGCGCGGCGATGTCCGGCCCGTCGATGAGCTCGTGGTCCACGGCGGGCACCGGGTCCTGCCAGAGCTGCGGCGCCGGGATCCACGGACCGAGGTACCGGGCGCGCGGGCCCATGTCGCGGTGGAGCAGCTTGAACCACGCGCGGGCGAAGGCGTCGGCGAGCTGGTCGGGGTGCTCGTGGAAGCGCTTCGCGATCGGGGCGTAGATGGGGTCGAGCTTCAGCGCGAGGTCGGTGGTGAGCATCATCGGCGCGTGGCGCTTCGAGGGGTCGTGCGCGTCGGGCACGGTGCCCTGGGCCTCGGGGTTCTTCGGCCTCCACTGCTTCGCCCCGGCGGGGCTCCGGGTGAGCTCCCAGTCGTACTTGAAGAGGTTCTCGAGGAAGCCGTTGTCCCACTTCGTCGGGTTGTCGGTCCACGCGCCCTCGAGGCCGCTGGTGATGGTGTGGGGCCCCTTGCCGGTGCCGTGCTTGTTCTTCCAGCCGAGGCCCTGCTCCTCGAGGGCGGCGCCCTCGGGCTCGGGGCCGACGTTGCCCTCGGCGTGCGCGGCGCCGTGCGCCTTGCCGAAGGAGTGCCCGCCCACGATGAGGGCCACGGTCTCCTCGTCGTTCATGGCCATGCGGGCGAAGGTCTCTCGGATGTCGCGCGCGGCGGCCAGCGGGTCGGGCTCGCCGCCGGGGCCCTCGGGGTTCACGTAGATCAGGCCCATCTGCACGGCGCCCAGGGGCCTGGCGAGCTGTCGATCGCCGCTGTAGCGCTCGTCCCCGAGCCAGGTGTCCTCGGGGCCCCAGAAGAGGTCCTCGGGCTCCCACACGTCGGGGCGACCGAAGCCGAAGCCGAAGGTCTTGAAGCCCATCGACTGCATGGCCACGTCGCCGGCGAGCACCATCAGGTCGGCCCAGGAGATCTTCTGGCCGTACTTCTTCTTCAGCGGCCAGAGCAGCCGTCGCGCCTTGTCGAGGTTGGCGTTGTCGGGCCAGCTGTTGAGGGGCGCGAAGCGCTGCTGCCCTTCGCCGCCGCCGCCTCGCCCGTCGGCGGTGCGGTAGGTGCCCGCGGCGTGCCAGGAGAGGCGGATGAAGAAGGGGCCGTAGTGGCCGTAGTCCGCGGGCCACCAGTCCTGCGAGGTGGTCATCACCGCGATGAGGTCTCGCCGCAGGGCCTCGACGTCGAGCGCCGCGAACTGCGCGGCGTAGGAGAAGTCGTCCTCCATCGGGTTCGACAGCCGCGAGTGGTGGTGCAGCACCGAGAGGTCGAGCTGGTTGGGCCACCAGTCCTTGTTCGAGCGAGGCCGTCCCTTCTTCGGGGTCGGCGAGGGAATCACGGGGTTCTCTGTCTCGCTGACGCTCTGGGTGTCTTGCTTGTCGGGCACGGGTACCTCTTCTCTCTCAGGGGGGCGGTCGATCCCGCCGGGAAGCCTAGGACCGGCCACCGCCGACCGTCGATGCCCGACGAGCGCCGCCCAGGGGACCGCCCCAACCGCCGGTCGGTGTACCGTCGCCCGGTGGGGTCCCTCAACGAAGCCGCCGACCCGATGTCCCTCCGCGCCGTCGTCCTCGGGCTCGCCCTCGCGGCTCCGCTCGGGTGCGCCTCGTCGGCCGCCGTCGCGCCCGCCGCCAGGGACGCCGGGCCCGAGGTGCTCTCCGTCGACGTCCCGCCCGACCCCCTCGACGACCCGATGACCCGCATCGACTGCCCTCCGGGGCGGCCCGACCCCTGCGGCCCGGGGCGCCACTGCATCGCGGTGGGCCCTGGGATCCTGGGCATCTGCGTGCGCGACGGGGCGCGCGGCGGCCTCTGCCGAAGGTCCACGATCGCGTGCGACGAGGGCATCCCGTGCCTCTGGCAGTGGTGCGAGCAGAACAACCACTTCGGCCCGCGCACCACCTGCGGCGACCGCCGCTGCGGGCTCAACGAGGGCTGCGTCGAGATCGACGGCGCGCTCCGCTGCGTCACCTACGGCGAGCCCGGCGGGTACTGCCGCCAGGACGCGGCCTCGGTCGAGTCCTGCGCCCCGGGCCTCCAGTGCGACAACGTCGGCAACAACCGCAGCCGCTGCGGGCGCCCGATCCCGCTCGGCGGGGCCTGCGACCCGGCGAGCAGCGGGATCAGCTACTGCGAGGGCCAGGCGGCGTGCGTCGCCGCGGCGGGCGCGGGCGTGTGCCAGCCCCTCGGCTCGACGGGCGCCCCGTGCCGCGCGGACTCCTCGTGCGACCCCGGGCTCGACTGCCAGCTCCCGGTGGCCCGCACCGGGGTCGTGTGCCTCCGGGCGGTGGCTCGGGGCGAGGCGTGCAACGTCGTGGCGGCCGGCTCGGCCCGGTGCGCGCGCGGGCTGAGCTGCGCCGTCGCCGATCGCGAGGCGGAGGGCGCCTGCCAGCCCGACGGCGCCTACCTCGCGCTCTGCCGGGAGCGGTCGCCGCAGTGCGACGGGGCGCTGCGCTGCCACCCGGAGTTCACCGTGTGCTCGACCGTGCTCGAGGTGGACGCCCCGTGCGTGCCGACGAGCAACCGCACCACCTGCGCGCGCGACGTGAGCTGCGTGTCGATCGGCGGCGTCACCCGCTGCCGGCCCGACGGGACGCTCGGCAGCCGATGCCTGCGGGGGGTGGCCTGCAACGCCGGGCTGCGCTGCGACTCGACGGGCGGGCAGGTCTGCGTCCCGCAGTAGGGCTTCGATCGAGCGGCTTGTCCATTCAACAACCGCCCGATCGCAGAGAGGCAATACGCTGCCGGATCAGTCCCCCGTCCCGGCGGCGCGCTCGGGGCGGTGCATCGGGGTCCCGGCCGCGAGGCAGCGGCGGGTTCCCTCGTTGGTGTGCTTCGACACCAGGTTGAACCACTCCATGCCAGGGAGCTTCGCGATGGTCGAGTCGACCTCGGCGAGGCGCGCCCGGCCGGACTCGTCACCGAAGAGGTAGGCCCCGACGAAGTCGCGGTCCTCGGTGGGCGCCATGGAGCCGCCGACGGGCTCCCACAGGGCCTTGAGCGAGAGCGACGCCATGCGCTGCGCCAGCACCGAGTGCTGCAGCCGCCGCTTGCCCTGCTGGTAGTAGAACGCGAAGTGTCGGCGCTCGTCCTTCACGATGCGCCGCATCACCTGGTCGACGATGGGGTTGGCCGACAGCTCCGCGAGGCGGCTGTACGCGTGGATGGCCGTGAGCTCGTTGATGGCGCCCCAGGTCATGTGCGTCGCGAGGAAGTCCTTCGACAGGAAGGAGAGCAGCCGTCCGCCGAAGTCCTGGAGCACCTCGGTGCTCTTGCGGGGCCGGGCGAACTCGTCGATGGAGCGCCGCGACGGCTCGTGCCCGCAGACCTCCTGGATGCGCGCGAGGGCGCGGCCATGGAAGCACTCCTCGTAGCCCCAGCACACCATGAACGCGCGGGCCTCGTTGTCCGCGAGGGCGTGCGTCTCCATCAGCGCCTTCATGTAATGGACGGTGTAGAACTCGGTGTCCTGCATGTACCGCATGACGCGCACCTCGCTCTGGGAGAGCGGGTACTTCGCGGCGTCTTCGAGGCGGATGCCCGAGAGGTCGAGCGGCCGCGAGGCCGAGATGAACTTGTCGATGTTGAACGAGGGCACCTCCTCGAAGGTTCGCGAGGGGGTCGCCGGGGCCGCGGAGGTGTTGGAGGTAGTGCTCATGTCATTGCCTGTTGCGATAACGCGTGGTGTTGATGGGGAGTCGGGTTGGAAGGAGTGGTCACCGGGGACATCAGCCGCCCTCGAGGGCCCGCTGCGCCGCCTCGGCCTCGCGGGCGCGGCGCTCGAGCACGTCGGTGCCGAGGTAGCGGAAGACGTAGGCCCCGCCGACGAACATGCAGAGGAAGAGCGCCAGGATGCGCCAGAGCACCAGGTAGGGGAGCTCGTAGGCCGTGGGCACCCACGGGGACATCAGGGTGTTGGAGCCCGCCTCCGCGATGCCCGAGGCGCCCGGGGTGGGCGAGAGGTAGAGCGCGAAGTTGAGCAGCGTCTGCACCGTGATGATCTGGGCGAAGGCAGGCCCCGGGGCGACGTAGGTGTGCGGGGTGGTGCTGAGCCCGAGGCCCTTCAGGATGAAGAAGGCCACGGAGAAGCGCGCCCAGAAGAAGGCCACGGTGAGCCCGAAGGCCTGGAGCACCGCCCAGCGCCCGCGCTGGAGGTAGACCGCGAAGCCCTCGTGGACGCGGTCGACCGCGCGCAGCAGGCGCTCTCCCAGGATGCCCGGCTGGAGCGTAGGACTCTCCCGCAGGACCTTGAACCAGGGGACGAGGCCGAGCCCCCGGCGCAGCGGGTGCCAGGGCATGGCGAGGGCGTTTCCTCCGACGCGGAGGATGCCCTTGAGCAGCGGCGGGTGCACCACGCAGAGGATGAGCGCGAGCAGGGCGGCGCCGAAGACCACGGAGGAGAAGCCGACGAGCCAGTCGAGGCCCGCCGCGCCGGGGACCACCAGCAGGCCCTGGGTGCGCAGCACCATGAGCGCGGCGCCGGAGAGCAGGAAGAAGAGCAGGGTGCAGAAGGCCGTGAGCAGCTCGGCGGTGGCGATGGCGTCGAAGGGCATGCCGCCCTCGACCAGCGTGGCGACCTGCGCGACGGGCGCGCCGAGCTGGCCCGGGGTGACGCCCGCGACGAACATCAGCACGAACTCCGACGAGACCGCCGTGCGCCAGGTGAGCCTGGGGCAGAGCACCCGGCCGAGGACGAACATCCGGGTTCCGCCGCAGACGCCCTCCTGAAGGGCGAAGGCGGCGGCGACGAGCAGCCAGAGGGGGTTGAGCGTGGAGAGGGCGCTGGAGAGGTCGGCCTGCTTCAGCGTGACGGCCCGCCACAGCAGGAAGGCGAACGTCGCCAGGGTGAGCGCGACGATGAGCTGGATGCCCCGGATGAGGGTGGCGCGGTTCACCAGGGGGAGAGGGGGAGAGGGGTGGACACGAGGGGGGCTCTCTCTATGGCTCCATGCGCTGGAGGCTCGCGAAGCCGGCGCGCACGTAGCGCATCGACGAGAGGGCGAGCACCGTGACCACCACGGCCGTGAGGGCGACGACGAAGCCCGGGTCGACGGCGACGCCCGCGAGGCGCAGCAGGGGGATGGCCCCGATGAGGGCCGCGGTGACGAGGAAGATCGGGTCGACCGGGGAGCGCTCGGCGCGCAGCCGCAGCGAGAGCATGCGGGCGCCGAAGTAGAGGTTGACGCCGGTGGCGAGGGCGACCGCGGAGAGGGTGGAGATGTCTCCGCCCACGCCCGCGATGGCGATGGCGACCTGGGCGGCGAGGAAGGCGAGGGCCGGGGCGATGGGGCGGTCGGCGGAGGCGACGCGCTGGAGCCCGCGCACCTTGCCGAAGAGGATCGTGGCGATGGGCCAGAGGTGCAGCGCCTGCCAGAGGGAGACGGGGCCCACGTGCATCTGTCGCCACACCTCGGTGCCGTAGAGCCCGGTGACGACCATGGTGAGCGAGAGCACCGCGACGGACTCGATCTGGTTGAGCAGGCCCATGCGGAAGACGCCGGTCTCGGTCTGCTCCCAGCAGGTCATGGCCGCGGCGCCGGGGATGAGCATGGCCAGCATCACCGTGTACTCGGGCGAGGAGCCGAGCACGTAGATGGTCATGACGGCGATGTAGGTGGTGTTGAGGAGGTCGAGCCCGTGGTCGAGAAACTCCCCCGTCGCGCTCGACTGCCGGGTGCGCCGGGCGTGGGCGCCGTCGGCGTTGTCGCACCAGTTGTAGGCCTGCAGCAGCACCATCGCGGCGAAGAACACCCAGCCGCGCCTCGCGTTGGCGGCGACCAGCAGGGCCGCCGCCACGAAACAGAGCAGGTGCCCCGTGTGCGTGATGGTGTTGGGGTGCACCTTCGTCGGGATGTACGGCAGGGTGGGCTCGACCAGCCACCGCTTGTAGAACGGCAGGAGCAGCGAGCGATCGTCGGCGCGATACACGGGTGCTTCAGACATCAGGGCGGAGGATGCAACCTGTCCCCTACGGCGCGCAAATCAGGGGCAGGCGCTTTTCCGCGTGCGTTCGGCCGGTGGCGTCGCGCGCGAAGGTCGCTACGCACTCTCGGCCATGACGTCGTGCACGGTGCCGACGCCCTGCTCCCAGAGCGTCTGCAGCTCGCGCGCTCCGGGGAGGCTGGCGAGGAAGGGCTCCCACTCCGCCGGTCGGCCGGGCGAGAACGCGAGCGCCAGCACCGGCGACCAGCGCGGCCGCAAGGGACGGCGGAGCAGGCGCATGTTGGCCTCCGGGGGGGTTCGGCCGCCCTTCTTCAGGTTGCACACCCGGCAGGAGCACACGACGTTCTCCCAGGTCATGGGGCCGCCGCGGGAGCGGGGCATCACGTGGTCGAGGTTGAGGTCGCGGGGGGTGCCCCGGCGGGCGCAGTACTGACAGGTGTATCCGTCGCGCAGGAAGATGTTGCGGCGGGTGAGGCGGATGGTGGTGCGGGGCATGCGGTCGTAGGCCACGAGCTGCAGCACCCTGGGTATGAGGATGGGGCCGCGGCTGGTGCCTACGGTGGGCCCGTCGCCGCTCGGGGAGATCGAGGCCCAGGACTCGAAATCGTGGGCGACCCAGGCAGGGTCGAGGGCCCGCGCGACGTCGGTGAACATCAGCACGAAGGCCCGGCGCGCGGTGGTGATGTGCACCGCCTGCAGGTTGCGGTTGACCACCAGCACCTGCGCCGATAGCTCCCGGGACGACTGGCTCATGGACCACCTCGGATGGAATTGCCTGATTGGCCGCGCTAATCCCTCGTAGCGTGCTTCGGCCCAGCGCCGGTCGCCACCGCCTTGTGCAAGGCCATGGTGACCGCCGTAGCGAGATCATCGACCTCCGACGGCAGCAACGACCTTACATCAAGGTGTAAAGCCCCGTCGAGCCCTCGGCCGATCACCGGGGGCGTGGCCGCCCGGAGGAGGGCCGCGAGGGGGTCGGGTGCCACCCCGTCGACGCGCACCGCCCAGGAGGGGAGGACCTCCAGGGGGAGGGTTCCTCCGCCGACGCGGGCCTCCGTCGCCGCGAGGGAGAGTCTTACCCCGTCGGGTATTCCACCTTCGGCGATCTTCGCGAGGGCGGACTCCGCCAGGGCGCGCAGCTCGGCCGGGGTGCGGGCGAGCATGGCCACCGCGGGGACGTCCCGGGCCGCCCGCCCGTCGGCGTGGGCGCGGAGCGTGGCCTCGAGCGCGGCCAGCACCAGCCTCCCCGGGCGCAGCGCCCGCATCAGCGGGTGCCCCCGGAGGCGCGCCACCCACGAGGCGCCGCCCACCACCACGCCCGCCTGCGGTCCTCCGAGGAGCTTGTCGCCGGAGACCATCACCAGGTCGGCCCCGGAGGCCACGCACTCCCGGGACAGGGGCTCCCTCGCGCTCAGCCCCAGCGCCCGGGTGTCGCCGCCCGCCCCGCTGCCCAGGTCGACGAGCAGCGGAACACCCCGCGCCCGGGCGATGGCCGCCAGCTCCTCCAGCGTGGGCTGCTCGGTGAAGCCCAGCAGCGCGAAGTTGCTCCGGTGCACCACCAGGATCGCCCCGGTGTCAGGGCCCACCGCCCGCTCGTAGTCCGCCGCGCGGGTCTTGTTGGTGGTGCCGACCTCCACCAGCCGCGCGCCGCACGAGGCGATCACCTCCGGCACCCGGAACCCCCCGCCGATCTCCACCAGCTCGCCCCGGGAGACGATCACCTCCCTCCCTGCCGCGAGGGCCGTCGCCGCGAGCAGCACCGCCGCCGCGCAGTTGTTCACCACCAGCGCGTCGTCGCCGCCGAGCACCGCGTTGGCCAGCGGCGCGACGAGGGCGTCCCGGTGCCCTCGCTCTCCCCGGTCGAGGTCGTACTCCACCGCGGCGTAGCCACGGCACGCCTCGACCACCGCGGCCAGCGCGGGCTCCCCGAGGGGCGCTCTTCCCAGGTTGGTGTGCAGCACCACGCCCGCGGCGTTGATCACCCTCCGTAGCCCCGCCGGTCGGCTCTCGCGTACCTTCCTGGGTAAGCGGGCGAGGGCCTCGGCGCGCAGGGCGTCGCGGTCCGGTGGGAGGGCTCCGGAGAGAAGCTCGGCGCGGAGGGCGTCGAGCACCTCGCGCAGGGCGAGGGCCACCGCGGGGCGGCCCCGCTGCTCGATGAGCTCCCGGGCGGCGTCGGTGGCGAGCACCTCGTGCGCCGGGGGGAGCGCCCTGCGCGCTGCGGAAGGGGGTTGTCGCACGCGACGGTCGTAGCACCGGGGCGAAAGTCCGCGAAGAAAGCTAAAGGGCGGCCGTAGACTCGCGGCGGTGATGAGCTGGCGGACGATGGCGGTCGTGGTCGCGCTCGGGTGCGGGTGCTCCTCGGCCCCGGCGCGCGTTCGGGGGAGCTCCGCAGCGGCCGGGGAGGGGGTGCTGGTGACGGTGCGCAACCGCTCTCGCTTCGACGTGCACGGGCTCTCGCTGCGCTCCCCGGGGCGGCGCTCGTGGGGCGTCGAGCGCCTCGGGTCGGAGCCCCTGCGCGCCGGGCAGGACGCCTCGTTTCGCCTGGAGGGCTGCGCCCCGAGGGAGCTTCGGCTGAGAGACGTGCACGGCGAGGAGTGCGTGCTCCAGGGGGTCGGGGTGTGCGACGAGAGCGACGGCTTCACCCTCACCACCGACGACCTGCTGCGCTGCGAGCGGTGGCACTGAAAGCCGCTCGGCCCATGGTATGACCGCCGCGTGATCGAGAACCCCAATCCCCACGGGATCCCTCGGGTCATCGCCGTCGGCGGGGCCAAGGGGGGCGTCGGGCACTCGCTGGTGGCGGTGAGCGTCGCGACCTTCCTGGCCCAGCTTGGGCGCAAGGTGCTGCTGGTCGACGCCGCGCCGCGCGCCGCCACGCTCGGCGGCTGCTTCGGGGTGGTGCGCGACGCGGGCTCGGTCCCGCCGTGGCTGCCTTCTCCCTTCGTCGCGCGGGGGCACGAGACGGTTGTCCCCAACGTCCGGTTGCTGGAGGTGAGCAGCGAGCTCGGGCCCCACCGGGCGAGGGCGTCGAGCGACCCGAGGGCGCTGCTGCGCGCCTCCGAGGCGGACGTCTGCGTGCTCGACCTGGGCGGCGGCGTCTCGCCCCGGGTGGTCGACGGGATGCTCTCCGCCGACGTGATGCTCACCGTGTGCACCCCGGAGCCCGTGGCCGTCGAGGCGGTCTACCGCTTCGTGCGCCACGCCTACGCCCGCCGGATGCGGCGCCGGCTGCTGGAGCTCGGCGACGACGTGGGCCTCGAGCTGCTGAGGGAGCTGCTGGTCGCGGCGGGAGGGCCGCCGGTGCCGGCGCAGCTCGCGCACATGCTGTCGGCGCGCTCCGCGGAGGTCGCCTCGGTGGCCTGGGAGGAGGCCGCCTCGCTGCGGGTGCGCCTGGTGGTGAACCAGTCGCGCTCCAGGGCCGACCTCGACCTGGGCGAGGCCATGGCGCGGGTGGCCGTGAGACCGCTGGTCGGGGCCGTGGAGAGCGTCGGGGGGGTGGAGTTCGACGACGCGGTGTTCATGGCGGCGAGGCGCCGGCGGCCGCTGCTCATCGAGAGCCCCGCGGCGAAGGCCAGCCGCAACCTGGAGCGCATCGCCCGGCGGCTGCTCTCGCCGGAGACGATGCGGCCCGCGGTGATGCCTGGCGAGGCGGGGATGCCCGCGGCGCCCTCGCACTACGAGGTGCTGGCGCTCGATCGAGGGGCCAGCGACGAGGAGGTGCGGCGGGCGTACCGGCGGGCGAGGGAGATCTACGCGGTGGACAGCCTCGCGCTCTCCGGGCTGCTCACCGAGGAGGAGGTGTCGAGCATGGTGGCGCGCATCGAGGAGGCGCGCGACGTGCTGCTCGACCCGTCGCGGCGCAGGCCCTACGACCTGTCCATCGCCCCGTCCGATCCCTTCGCGGGGCACCCGGGGGCGCTGGTGGAGGAGCCCGCGGAGGAGCCCGTCCCCAAGGGGCCGGAGCCGGAGATCACCACGGACACGGAGTACAGCGGGGAGTTCCTTCGGTCGCTGAGGGAGGCGCGGGGCATCGAGCTGCGCGACGTGGCCGCCCGCACCCGCATCCCGATGCACCACCTGAAGGCGCTCGAAGAAGAGGATTACAAAGTGCTTCCCCCGGCGGTGTACACCCGAGGCTTCGTGATCGAACTCGCCAAGACCCTGCGCCTCGACCCCGAGTCCGTCGCCCGGAGCTACCTCCGCCGCCTCCGCAAGGCGGTGGCCGCGTGAGCGAGGCGGTCGAGGTGAGCGAAGCGGTCGAGGTGAGCGACCCCGGGAGGGACGCCTTCCCCGCGGGCTACGCGGTGATGCTGCTGGCGGCGGGCTTCGTGATGACGAGGATGTTCCAGCGGGTGACGGTCGACCGCCCGGTGGTCGCCTGGCTGGGCGTGTTCTGCGTGGTGACGGGCGCCCTTCTCGCTCTCGTCGCGACGCAGCGCCTGGTGTGGTCGTCGCGGCTCCCGGTGGTGGTGCGCGCCCTGCGCTCGCTGCTGCTCGCGCCGATGACGGTGTTCGTGGTCGCCGCGATGCTGACCGAGCCCGCGCGTCGCCTCCAGGGCTTCACCATCCTGGGCACCGCGGCGACGCTCCTGCTGGCTTGCGGCGTCGGCGTGGTGCGCTCGCTGATGACCCGTGGCGAGCGCCTTCACGCGGCCCCGCTCGGGCTGCTGCTGGTGGGCGAGCTCTGCGAGCTCTTCGGTCCTCCGTTGCGGCTCGCCTTCCCCACGGGCTCGGTGGCGGCGCACGGCCTCGACCGCCTCGGGGCCTTCGCCGAGGCCGTCGCCTTCGCGGGCGTCGCGCTCGCCGTGGTGGCCGCCGTCGTCAGCGCGGTGCGCAAGGTGGGCGTCGCGAGGATGCTGCCCTTCACGGCGCTCCCCGCGGCCCTCACGCTGGTGACGGTCACGCTGCCGATCAACCTCCCGCGCAGCACCGCGCTCATCGCCCAGCAGGCCTTCGGGGCGCGCTTCGACCTGGTGGGCGGCGCCGTCGTGGCGCACCCGTCGCGGCTGGCGCTGTCGCTGTACACGCTGCTCTTCAGCGGGCTGGTGACCGCCGCGATGCTGTCGCTCTCGACGCAGCGCGAAGACCGGGGCGCGGGGCTGCGCCGGGCGCTGGGCTGGGTGGCGGTGCTAATCGCCGGCTTCGGAGCGCCCACGGCCGCGGGCTCGGTGGACGCGCTGCGGGTGCTGGCGCTCACCCTGGGCGCGCTGCTGCTGGAGGACGCGACCTCGAAGGGGTGAGAGAGGGGCCGAGGCGGGGCTCCCCCCGGTACGAGCGCGAGGCCGTCGGCGGGGATATCCCCGGTACAACCGGCGAGGCCGTCGGCGAGGATATCCCCGGTACGAGCGCGAGGCCGTCAGTACCCCGAGCCAGACCCCGAGCGTGAGCGAGGGGTAGAGCCCACCCAGGCCTTCCCGATGCGGCCTCGCCCGGAGGGGAGCGACCGACCACCTGAGCCCAATGCGGCCTC
>Ga0208511_100397_pt1 | contig 15427 bp, 12 predicted proteins | sample LakWasMet39_LOW7_2_FD_183879 | JGI IMG/M metagenome (GOLD analysis project Ga0208511, IMG submission 183879) | Freshwater sediment methanotrophic microbial communities from Lake Washington under simulated oxygen tension - Sediment Metagenome... | ecosystem: Environmental > Aquatic > Freshwater >...
CGCATCAGTTCTATCAGGTAAAAGCACATTTCCTCCGGTTCTTTGGGCAATACCTGCCTGACCCGGTCCAGCGTCAGTTCGGCGCTGCCGTCGTCCGCTACCGCCTGACGCAGCAGCGCATAAATGCCTTCGGTCACCCAGCGCGGATTCAGCACCGTGGAATTGCGCAAGCGTTCGTCCTGTCCATAGTTCAAGGCGATGCCCAGCGCATGAAACACTTCCGCCAATATCCGCTGACTGCCGGTATCGGTCTCGCCCAGCTTGGCGCAGGTAGCCTGGAACTCGCTGTAAGGCAGATAATTTTTCTTGCGTTGCGCTTTTTCCAGCCGCTCCTTGATCTTCCACCAACTGAGCTTAAAAGGCTGGCGGACGATCTCCATCGGTTCCACGGTCGCCGCCAGCTTGGCTTTAAGCTCGTCGATGCCCAACCCGGTTTGGCAGTCGGTCTCGATAAAATCGATGATGAAGGGATATTTCTCTTTCAACAGATTGCGATCCAGCTTAAACGGATGTTCTTTCCATTTGTTCAAGACCACGATCACCGGGGCGGTGTTGCCGTCCGCATCGCCGGCGAACGCCCGGATCAACCGCAGCCAATAATCGGCATCGGATTTTTGCGTGTCCTCCCGGCCGGTCAGCACCAACACATAAACGCTGTTACTGGACAGAAAGAACTGGTGAGTGGCATGGGTAATCACTTGCCCGGCGAAATCCCACAGATTGAACGTCACTTCATGCTCGCCGCAGGCCAGCTGCCAGCGAGAAATGTCGATGCCTTGGGTTTCTTTACGTTTAAGACTGAACGTGCCTTTGACCAACCGTTGCGCGATGGAAGTTTTACCGGCCGCGCCGCGCCCGACCAACACCAGTTTGATTTCGTTTAGCGCCCGGCCGTCTTTGTCCCGTGCGCCGAAATAGGCGGCCAGGATCGCATCGGGACTGGCGCGACGCGCCTTGGAAGAGCTACGCTCATAACTTTTGATATATTTGCCGAGTAGGGTACGGTCAAGTCCCAAACGCGGATTTCCCTGCAACCACAATTCCTGAAATACCTGATGGCGCAGGCCATCCGGCAGCGTTGACAGGTCGTTGAAAGCCACATCAAGGACTTGCAATGAAGCAAGACGGCCCAAAGGCTCCGGTAGCACGGTGAGCTGATTGCTCGAAACTTCGAGATACACCAACTGGTTAAGCTGGCCCAAGCTATCGGGTAGTGCAATAAGTTGATTATTCGAAACGCCAAGATACTCCAGCTGGTTAAGCTGGCCCAAGCTATCAGGTAGTGCGATGAGCTGATTGCCCGAAACATTGAGCCGCCTCAACTGGGACAGTTGGGTCAAACTATTGGGTAATGCAGTGAGCTGATTGCCCCAGATGTCGAGTAGTTGCAACTGGGTTAACCGACTCAAACTATCAGGTAGCGAGGTGAGTTTGTTCAGCGAAAGCTCAATGACCTCCAACTGGCCCAATTCTACCAACCACTCCGGCAGGTGGGTCAGCCGATTAGCCATAAGATACAACTGTTTGAGTTGAGTCAACTCCCTCAGTTTCTCCGGCAGAACTTCCAAGTCCAGCCACATTAAATCGAGTTCTTCGATCCCTGTCAGCTTAGCCTCAGCTATCCGCTGCAATGCTACTTCATTCATAAATTTCCACCTATCCTAATTTCCGCGTATCCAACCAAACCACCTGCCCAGTCCTTTTCTTCACCTCCTCTACCATATGCCGTGTTCCTCCCGGCCCATCGCCATCGCCGCCATTCCACAAACAAACAAAACGCACTTTCTCCGGCCCATAACTCAGCGCCGTGTTCAACAGCCAAAGATTGCAGCGTTCGTAAGGATCGCGTTCAGATTCGCCCAGTTCCTTAGTCATGCAGCGAGGCGGACATTCCGCTGCCAGCTTGGCCTTGACGGCATAATAGCGGCTGCGCCAGTCGCCGGCAGCCGGGACAACGGAACGTTCGATAAAATCAGGCTCGGGAAACGGTTGCAGCAATTGCAGCTTCACGCCGCGCGCTTGGCAAGCTTCAGCAAAAATCAGGTCGCCGCCGCTGGCGCCTTGGGTAAAGGCCAAGTCCTCCGGGCCAACACCGAGTTGATCCAGTGCGTTCGCAATTGCCGCTTCGGCCAGGGGAACTTTATCCAGAGGAAAGCGCGGTATTGCGCGGCCGGGAGCATCGACCATGTGCCCGGAAAACAGCAATATTTGCCGGGGTTGCTGCTCGGGCGGATTAAGCCGTTGCAGCGCACGTTCGAAAGTGGCGATACCGGCTGCTACGCACTCGGGCCGAAAACCCAGGTCTTGCAAAAGGCGCAGTTGGGCCAGCGTGGAATTGAGCGCGAACCAGTCCTTTTCGGCTTTGGCGATAGCTTCTTTGTAAACCGCGGCAACGGTTTCCGGGGTACCGGCCAACACTGCCAAATCGCCCAGCGTGGCTTTGGCCCAGAACTGTTGATTCGGGTCGGTTTCGCAGTCCGCGCTGAAACGTACTGCACCGGCCATCGGTTCGGCTTCCGTATCGTAACGGGTATCGCCGGTAAGAGCGCGGTACAGGTGCATCAAGGTCAACGCATTGATGCCGGAATAGTAATGGCCTTGATTGCGGCGGAAAGCTTGACGATAGCTTTCGATAGCGGCACGCAGCAGCGCGTCCTGATAAGCGGCCTCTTCCCGTCTTTGCTCCGGGCTCCAATCTCCGTGCCGCCAAGTATCCGTCCACGCATCCTTGTCCACGCGGCCCAATAACGCCCAAGTTTCCGAATCGTCGGGATGGGATGTCAGTAGTTCGCGGTAATGGGCGCGGGCTTTATCAGCAGAATGTCCGGTCTTGCCTTGAGCGGCAAGACGCTGAAGACAAATGCCTTTTTCCCGTTGCCCAACAATGTTGGCGGGATCGATAGCCAAGCCCTGCTCCAGCTGTTCGAGCGCAAAATCGAAATGCTCGGCTTTGCGCAAGGCTATTCCGGCCTTGATGCGCGCTTCGGCGCGGAAAGCCGCGATAGGTGCTTCGTCCGCCAATACCAATATGTCGCCGATATGCCCGCTTTTGCGGGCCAGATCGATGCGGTTTTCCCAAGCGTCGTGAACCTGCCAAAACTCCAGTACGTTACCGGCCTTTAGCGCTTGCCACTGAGGTTCTTCCAAATGAGGCAGCAGTTGGTAGACGGGGCTGATTTTGCGGCCGTGCCAGGATTCCAGCGTTGCTTTCACCATTTTAGTGATTTCAGCTTTGTCCCGCTCCAGGGTGGCCGGGTCGGGTACGCCGTTTTTGATGTTGTAGTTGTATTTGCGATCGGTGTAAATGTCGAACGGCTGGTTTGCGCGCGGGCCTTGCACTAAAACGACGCCTCGGGCGCGTAGCGCATGACGAACGCCAAGTTCGTACCAAACATTGGGATTGTCCAGGGTCAGGTCGACCACAACTAAATCGGCAATCAGCAATTCCTGGAACATATCGGTTTTGATGTCTCCGGCGGCTAGCTCCTGGTCAGCCCGGAACAGCTCCAAACCCGCAGCTTCAGCGGCCGGTTTGAGTAAATTGTCGTATACGGCGTTGAAATCAATGAGTTCACCATCATGCCCAGGCTTTTTGCCAAACGGCATGGCGACAAAAGCGTGCGGTTTCATAAATTCCCCAAAACGTTATTTTATTGATGGTACTACTGCATAACTTGCATTGATTCAACTATAAATATTCTGTGGTGCTTTATCTGCAAATTGGTGCATACCGAGTTTGCGATAGCCGTGCGCACTCTCCACTTCGCTGACATTTTACAAATTAACATAAACCATGATTCTCCTCCACTAACTAATTCAGTAATACACCCTGAACGACCGCTGTATCTGCTCAAACTCATACAGATAAGGCTGTGCCACTTCGTAGTTGGCGGCCACAACCAGCAGGTCATGGGAAAAAACCGAGGTGTTGTACCAATTGAAACTGCCTTCAATGACGATGTAGTCGTCGATAATGCAATACTTGGAATGAATCGGGGAATAAGGCACCGGATGGTCGTCTTGGCCGTAAACCAAGCCTACCGCAATACCGGCATGCTTTAAGCGATCGACTGTCGGCAGCAACGGACGGGCCAGTTCTTCCGTCATCGGCCGTTCCACACCGATACGCCCTTGTCTGGCCAGATGCCCGTTAAGCAGGATATGCACGTCGACGCCCCGGTTCTTGGCATTGATCAGCGCATTGACCACGCTGTCATGATGATCCCCCAACAAATCGCCAATCAAAAATAACGACACTTTAATCGAATATCGGGCGCGGTTGATTTCGGCCAATATGGCGTGATGGGGGCGATAGGGCTTGCCGTTCAACATAACGTGCCGACCGAAGGTGTACAGCAGGTTGAAATGACTCAACGGATCGATGCCGTATTTTTGATTAACGCCGCCGCGCTGGCTTTGAAAGATATTATCCAGCAGTCGGCAAATACCTTTGGAATGAAAAGTCATCCCCGATTCCCAGTTAGCCCACCAGCGATCGAAAGTGATATTGAATGAGCCCAGGATGCTGTCCTCGTCATTAAAAATAATGAATTTGGTGTGCATGTCCGGCTCCACTTCGATCAGGTGATGCTTGGGACTGCAAAACACGCCGATCAGCTCAATCCGGGAACGCTTTAACCGGGCGTAGTTTTGGCTGTTGGTCAGGGTCATTTTTCGCCAATCGACGATGCACTGAACCAAAACACCCTGATCGCTGGCGCTTAGCAAATGAGTAGTGAAGTCATGGTCGTCAATGCAATCCACGCTGACTTTTATCGTGCATAAGCGCTCGGGATTCTCGTGCTTGCAGCGGATCACCTTATCGATAAGGTCGTGAATATAACGCTTGGGATGATACGGATGATGCTGCTGTCCTTTGGTGAATTTAGGCACCAATTGCAAGGCTTCGAAATGATGATTATACCAATCGACATCGCTCTGCAATTCGCCGGCGTTCAACTCGTAAGCACGATAGTTATTGGCCGTCGCCCAATCCCCGGTAATCCTTCGGTACTGCGGATGGTCGTCCTGAAGCTGGTGCCAGTCCATAAAGATATATTCGTTCTGGGAAGCAATGGAATGCTCATCCAGATGCACGATAAAGGCGAACTTGACGCAGTTGATCTGGCCGAAGTTGTTGGAAAACGGGTGTATGTAAAAATCCCGCGTACAGCGCTTGTGCCTATCCCAGTGAATATCATAGGCATCGGTATCGACAATGTAGGTTTCACAGACCGCATCGCGGTAGACTTTTAGGATAACCTTTACATTAGCCTGAACGCCGTAAAACACATCAAAATCTATTTTTCCCCAGCGGATATAGAATTTGTCATTGAAATCATTCACTCTTTGAAAAGAGCCGCCCAGGTTTCCATGAGTCGGCGAGGCATAGTGTTCAGCTATCTGCATAGGTTTATCTCCATGATAAAGACCGTGGATGTGTTAAGTATGGATTGGTACGTTCCCACGTGCTGCGTGGGAACGCGATCAAGGCGCGCTACGCCACGAGTCACGACTAGCGTCTTCCGTTATACGGGACGCAGCGCGTCCGGCACTGCGTTCCCACGCGGCGCGTGGGAACGAGGATGTCTCGCAGACACTTGCGTATAACAATGAGCACGCTACGTGAAAACGGGGCAATCGGCTACTCGCGTACAGGCTTCGCCTAAATCGCCCAGAGCGGGACGGGGGTTGCACCCCCGTCCCTACCGTTTTCGATAACTACTGCCATATCTTCATCCGTCAAACGTTTCGGACGGGGTTGCAAACCCCGTCCGGCCACAGAACGTGGATGTCTCGCAGACACTTGCATATAACGATGAGTACGCTACGTGAAAACGGGGCAATCGGTTACTCGAGTGCAGGCTTCGCCTACTTTAGCAGGCGAAGCCTGCACTCCTGCCTTTCGCCTTGCATCTTTCGCCTTATTCCTTAGGCTCAAAAGTCATAAAATAACCGCAATGATCGGAAACCCTTCCATAATCCTGCTCGGTAAACAAAACCTTCGCTGAAACAACTTGCAGCTCGCTGGTTTTATTCAAGAAAATATAATCGATACGATAATCATCGCTCAAATAATTTTGCCAGTACGGATCGTTAACCCTGAAGATTTTTTCAAACACGCCCTGCGAATTGGCCGCTAAATATTGGTCGTCATATTGGTGCCCATCGACCACCAGATGATAGCCCGTTGATCCGGCGGCAATATTGAAATCGCCGCACAGCAGCGTAGCATTGACATGCGCCGACTGTTTAGCCTCGGCCCACTCGCACAAGCGTTGGAATTGCCCGGCAAACCCGTCTTCCCACCAACTTAAATGCGCCGAAAAAATATTCACCCGCCCCATATAAGGCACCTTGATTTGAGCCATGACCACTTTTCTGGAGTGAATACTGTGGACATCATGGCTGTCCGACACATACTTGGCGTCCTGTTTGAGCAGCGGATATTTGCTTAAAATAGCTACGCCTTCGCGGTACTTGTCGAAACCCAGATGCGACCAGTCGGTATGGATATGATAGGGCGTAGCGAGGCGGTCGTTAATGATTTTGGCGGAATTCGACGCCCAGTCCCCTGCCCCGTCATTCCAAAGTTCTGCCACTTCCTGAAGACAAACAACATCAACATTCAGATCGTTAATCGCCTGGGCTATTTGGGAAAATTTATAATCCTGGTTATCTTCCTGATAACAATGCAGATTAAGAATCAAGACCTTTAGCGGCTCGCGGCTAAGCGAGTAATTTTTGCCGTAGTTATTGTCCCAAAAAATCTGTCCGTTGCGTTCGACGGAGATACTGTATTGCAAGCGAAACACCTGACCGATCCTAAGCCAGCCTTTCCAGATTGCAACGCCGTACTGATTGGGATTTCTGGCATTGCTGAGCGCCACTTTGTCCCAGTAATTTCTTTTGAAATGACAAGCCGTTTTATGAGCGTGCCGCCAGTTATCCGTCGTCCAGTGTACCGTCACTTTGTCGGCATCGTTAAACTGGTCCACCGCTACCGTGATCGGAACGTTTTTTTGTCCGTCGTCCAGCTTGCCTGCAAAGTCGATGTTCAAAACCGGAATATCGCCAGCCACCTTGATGCCTGAATCGGCCTGACTGGAATAATTCAAGCCTTGATTGTTATCCCAATATTCGGCGGCAGAAGTCTGATAGCACAATCCGAAGCGGATATTGCCGGGCAGCGATTTATCCGGGGTAAGCTGAAAATGTATCCGAGCCTGCCAGTACTCCTTATCGTGTTCCAACTTGCTGTGATAGCTTGCAGGCAAAGTTTGCCAGACGCCGTCTTCACCCGACCAAACGACATCAATCCGTTTGTCGTAACTGATGCTTTCCACCTGCATAAAAAAACTCAACGTCTGCTGAGCGCCCGCCTTTTTTCGGGTAATCACATTTTCAACATACAGCAGTTGGATTTTGTTCATCCGTTGTCTCCGGTGATTGCTGCCCTGAAATACAGGTCAGAAGGAACGATAAATCATCTAACGCACATTGAACCGACCGGGTTTGGAACTCGCCCCTGCGCTTGGAGGATTGTAATCCCGGAAATCGATGTCCGGGAAAATGTTATCCATGATCTCCAGAGCGGTCAGGTATCGCTCATTGATCCTGTTCTTGCGAATACTGTCGTGCAAATAGTTAAATCGGGCCAGATGATCGGTGACGCGCTTGTTCGCATAATCGATAGTGGTCCCCGATTTCAGGATAAACGGCCAATCGGAAGCCTGCGCAAGCAAAACCGATCTGGCCGCTTGATTCAAAGCCCGCGTCTGCAAAGGCGTGAGCGCCAATCCCCGCACATCGCGCGCCAGTTTTTCCATTTCCTGTTCGGCCTTGTGGAGCAAGGGGTAAATCCAGTCATTTGCTTCATTTATCCAGTAACTGGAATAACCTTGATCGCCCCAGGTTGATGCGGCAGGCGTAGCGACCTGGGCCGACGGCTGCTGTTTTAAATAATCCCCGCAACTGGCCAACTGAACGCCATGGCTGTTTTCGCTCGCCAGCCTCAATACGCATTCCAGCCAGTGAGTTCCTTCACACCACCAATGACCGAACAGTTCGGCATCGTAAGGCGCTATTATGATCGGAGGCCTGTCCATGGTAGCGCCAAGCCGATCAATTTGACGCTGCCGTTTATCGATAAAATCCTGGGCATGCTCATAGGCCTTTGCCAATGCCTTCCTCGGATTATAAATTTCCTTGGCCAGGTTGTCGCCGGTCACGCGATGATACTTGATCCCGGTATTGATACGGGTTTTCCGGTCGAGAATATAGGGCGCGATATAATCCGCGTCCAGCTCGAAACCGATGTCGCTATAGTATTCGCGATAATCGAAATCCCCCGGATAGCCTTCCTTGGCGCTCCAGACCTGCTGCGACGATTCGGGATCGCGCGCAAACGCTGCGACACCGTTGCCGCAATCGATCGGCGCATAAACGCCATTCCAAGGTTGCTGAGTTGCATCCGTAACGCCGTGGGTATCGACAAAGAAATACTCAATCCCGGCATCCGCCAACACGGTTTCCAGACCGGGATAATAGCCGCATTCAGGCAGCCAAAACCCGGTCGGGGCATGGCCGAAATTGGCTTTAAACGTAGCGATACCGGTATTAACCTGGTTGCGGACCGCGGTTTCGCTGACATTGAGCAGCGGCAGAAAACCGTGGGTTGCGGCAGTCGTTATCAATTCAAGTTTGCCGGTGGCCTGGTGCTTTTTAAAAGCGGCCAATAAATCGCCTTGATACTGCTCTTGGTAAGTGTTTAACGCGTTCAGAAAAAAACGGCGATAGAGCCGCGCTAATTTTTGATATTCCGGCTGCTTGCGGGTTCTGATGATTTCCTTTTCAGCCAATTCCAGTCGACTATGCAGATATTTCAGGTAACGCGTTTGCAGCAACTCGTCGCGCAGCATGGTCATCAGCGTCGGCGACAAGGACAGCGTCAGTCGGTAGTCCACGTTGTCCGAGTGCAAGCGGTCAAGCACGCCGATCAGCGGCAGATAGCATTCGGTCATGGCTTCGAACAGCCAGTTCTCCTCAAAAAAACTGTCATGCTCAGGGTGTCGCACATAAGGAAGATGTGCGTGGAGAATAATACTCAGGAATCCTTGCTTGTCATTAGAACGAGGTAGGCTTTTTGTCATCACGCTTATTTGCTGATTCCTTGACCTGAGGCGTTTTTGCTCAGGCAATCGGTGGAGTTTTGATGGTCTTGATGCCACGCCGCCCCTCCATGAGGGGCATGAATAATGTTCGAGTGAGCAAATTCAATAAAGCTGTCATCGGCGCAACATTTGCCAATAGCCGCTGAATAAGCCGTGTCATCAACCGGACTGGGTAAGGATACTTGTTGCTGGGTCTTGGGGCTATCAATGGCAACATCAAACCAGGATACCGTTTCGATTGCCGCGCCCTGTTCATCAGGTTGCGAATAGATTCTTAAAGTGAGCCGGTCCTTGCGCTCGTTATCGGGCGTAGTGATTTCCCGGCTGCTGCCAAGATTCCAATAGGCGTAGAGATGTCCGGGGTCGACGGGTAAAAGAGTGACTTCGGGAGTATTGTAGGACGCTTTGGGTGCAAAATCCCGGCCGATTTCCTCGCCTATATCCAACAGTTCCTTTGGCGAAAGCCTGATTTTTTCAACAAGCTCCGGCATCCAACTTGAAAAACATGGCGTAAAATTTCGACTGATTTCCTGACTTATTTCAAGCATATCTTTCGCCGATAGATTAATTTTGGAATTGTACCCTGAATGCAAAAACGTCATCACCAGCCTTAAACGTTACGATTACCTTATCTAAAATTCTTCCCTGCACCCGGCCTCGCTTTTTCTTGGCTTATAACCTTGAAAAGCAAGCCTATCCAAGTATACGTAGTAAATTCCGCAGGGTCTAGCTGCGGATTTAATCCCCCCGAACATACCGGCATTTTCCACAGCCGCGCCCTCCATCGTCCGGTTGCCTCCAAAACAACAATTGCCAATGAATGAGAACATCAAATCGGCAATTCGCATTGTCAAAAACCGCTACAGTCCGGTATTTACCGGATAACAGTTTACGCGTACAGTGTTTGGGTCTTGCGGAGGCACTATAAATTCAGCAAAGTGTCGCCGTGCTCGACCGGCACTTGTCGGTCCGACATGTTCATTGCACTATGCAAATCGGGCCGGCATAGTGGATTGGCTGATTTTACTGACAATCTGAAATACCTGCTGAATGGCCTTAACAGTGTGTAGGGCGTGCCGCGCGCCTTAGAAACCGAGGCACGCACGGCACAGCGAATATGCCTCTACCGGAACAAGACAATGACCTGTGATCTATCGTTTTCGCGGCTGTAATGGGCAGCGCACAACATCAATTAAATATTATAGACGCTAAGATATTGCCCTACGCCCAAAACCGCCGATTCAATACTCAACTCAAATGGTGCAACCCCGTGAACCAGACCTACTATGCCTTAGACAACGATAACTGCTTCGTCATTGACCAGTACAACGACCTTGCCCCTTTCGCCAGTTTTTTGCCCGGCATCGCCGGCGCCCTGGGTCGCCCGGCGTGGGCTTTTTATGTCAACCGAGGCCAGGCCATTGCCAGTTTTGGCGTGCGCAACAAAGACGGGGCCTTTTTGGAGTTTTTTCCTGCCGATAAGGCTTATCAACTCACGCCATCCCGAGGTTTCAGGACTTTTCTGAAGATTACCGATGGCGAGCAAATCCTGGCCCATGAACCTTTCCAGCGCGGGGCGGGGCCGGAGATCAAGCAACGCCTTTACGTCACGCCCCATGAAGTCGGTGTGGAAGAGATCAATCCGCAGTTGGGATTTAGCATTCGGGCCGATATGTTCACCTTGCCGGAGGCGCCCGTGGCCGGTTTACTGCGGCGTGTCACTATTACCAACACCTCCGGGCAGGCCAAAAAAATAGAGATTGTCGACGGTTTGCCGCAAGTGCTTCCCTTTGGCATGAACCAATGGATACTCAAGTTCATGAGCCGAACCTCGGAGGCCTTCATGCGGGTCGAGGGGGTCGAGGAAAATTTGCCTTTTTACCGACTGAAAGTATGGCCTACCGACTCGCCGCAAGTGGAGCCAGTGATAGCCTGCAACTTCTTCGCCGGTTTTTTGAACGGTGGACGCACCCGCGTAGTCGTAGACGCGGAGCGAATTTTCGGCTTGGCCGGAGATTTCTCCAAACCGGAGCGATTTTTCTCCAACGATAGGTTGGATTTCGCCAATCAGGTGGCGGGCAACCAAACGCCCTCAGCTTTCCAGGCGCTGACCTTCGAACTCCAGCCGGGACAAAGCCAGGTCTTTTACGGCTTTTACGGCCATGCAGAATCGCAATCGGTGCTTGAACAATTCATAGCGGAAGCTGACCAAGAAGATTACTTCGAGGCCAAACGGAAGGTGAACCGCCAATTGATCGAGGGAATCACGAAACGAATTTTTACCGCGACGGCCAAGCCGCTGTTCGATGCCCATGCCCGGCAATGTTATCTGGACAACGGTTTACGCGGCGGGTTTCCCAGGGAGGTGCCGGGAGGTGCGCAATTGTATTTGTTCGGCCGCAAGCACGGCGATCTGGAAAGGGATTACAACGACTTTCTGTTGCAGGACACGCCGTTTTCCGAAGGCAATGGCGACTTTCGCGATGTGCTGCAAAACCGCCGAATGGACGTGTTCTTCGATCCTGCGCTGGATGCCAAAAACATCCGCTATTTCTTCAACCTGATTCAGACGGACGGCTACAATCCCTGTTCGCTGCGGAACTCGCGTTTTGTCGTGGATGCTCCACTAACCCTTGCGCATCATTTCACCCGGTTTGCAGGCCTCGAACAACTACTGTCCCGTGAGTTTAAGTACGCGGAATTATGGCAGGTGCTTCAAAACTCGGAAAACCCGGAGCCGATCATCAAGGAAATCCTAGCGCAAGCGCAGGAAGTGGAGGATGCCGAATTCGACCGGGGCTATTGGTCGGATCACTGGACATATCTGGTGGATTTACTGATCAGCTATGCGGCCATTTTCCCGGATCGATTGCCCGGCTTGTTTAAGGACAAGACCTACACTTTCTTTGATTCCATGCATTTTGTCGTCCCGCGCAGCCAAAAATACGTGGTCACACCCAACGGCGTCCGTCAATACGGCGCGGTGCAGGGCAGTCCTGAGAAAGAATCACTGATCAACTCCCGCAGCCATCGCCGCCACCAAGTCCGCTCGCAACATGGTCGCGGCGACATCGTTTACACCACGTTGCTCGGAAAGATTCTGACCTTAGTCGCCAACAAACTGTCCACCCTGGACCCGTTCGGCGTAGGCATAGAAATGGAAGCGGACCGCCCCGGCTGGTGTGACGCGTTGAACGGCTTGCCCGGCATTTTCGGCTCTTCGGTCAATGAAACCATCGAGCTCAAGCGCTTGGTGGACTTTACCTCGAAAGCCCTGGCCAATGTTGATGGCAACTTTCCCCTGCCCGCGGAATTGGCGGATTTTATATCCGGATTGGAAGTGTTGTTAAACCGCCCCATCCTGACGCCTGAGCTATTCTGGCAGGAAAGCGGAGTCCAAAAGGAAGCCTATCGGGAAAAGGTGTTCATGGGCTTTGACGGCGCCGAGCGAGTCCTCCCGGTTGCAGCGGTACAAAACTTCCTGGCGACGGTTTCGAGCTATCTGGATACGGCAATCGACAAAGCCCGGACGCCGGAAGGCATCGTTACCTATTTCTCCTATGAGGCCGAGCAGTATCAGGAAATCGCGGACGGCAAGGCGGCTGTGACCCGTTTCAAGCAAAAACCGATACCGCTGTTTCTGGAAGGCTTCGTCCATGCCCTGCGCATCGCCGAACCGGCGGAAGTCCGGCGCTTATACGACGCGGCGCGCAGCTCCGAATTGTTCGACAAGAAGCTGGGCATGTACCGCGTCAATGAACCGCTCGGGGAAAATGCGCTGGATCTGGGACGGATCGGGGTTTTCAACTACGGCTGGCTGGAAAACGGCTCTATCTTCCTGCACATGCATTACAAGTTCGTGCTGGAAATGGTTCGGGCCGGGTTAATCGAGGAGTTTTACGACCAAATCGAACAGCTGCTGGTGGCTTTCCGTGACCCGATGGAATACGGCCGCAATCCGGTCGAAAATTCCAGCTTCCTGGTCAGCAGCGGTTTCGCTATCGATCCACGGCAACATGGCAGAGGTTGCGTAGCCCGTCTTTCGGGTTCCACGGTGGAATTTTTGCACCTTTGGACGCATCTTTTCCTGGGGGCGACTCCCTTTGTGTTCGAGGAAGGAAAGTTGCTGTTTAGGCCCGCTCCGGTCTTGTCGAAGACGTTTTTCTCCACGAATGAGCAATGCGTTAATCCGTTCGGTTTTGAAGAAACATTGCCGACTGGCAGCACAGCCTGTGCTTTATTGGGGGCGACTTTGTTGGTCTACATCAACCCCGAGCGTCAAGACACCTTCGGCGATGCCGCCGTTAGGCCTTACCGCTATCAGTTACATGGGCGAGACGGTAGCATGCAGACCGTGGAAGGCCAGCATCTGAAGGACGAAGCCGTTGAAGCACTGCGCCTCGGTCAATTCCGGCGGGTGGATGTGGTGCTTGCGCGATGAAGCTTCTCATAGCACTCATTCTGGTCGCCAGCTTTCTTACTAGCCCAAGTACCACAGCGCAAACCTCAGCTACCAGCACTACAATAGTCGACAACCTAGCTGACATGCGCTGGCTCAAGGCTGCTAATCCCGAGACCTACTACCGAGAAGATATTGCGAAAAGACAGTTTCGCTTTTTCGAAGTCTTGGGGTACTCAAGCGAGATCCATGAAGTAGGAAAGCTCAACTACAGTCGGTGTTATGCAGCTAAGATCCGGTTGGATCGAATAGACGGCACAACCGACATGCCACGTTCCCTAGAACACGGAGAGCTGAACAACAAGGCCTCAGTATTCGCACAAGCTTATAATAAACTTATGAAAAACTACGCTGATTCCCACGGTCTTTCGAACTGTAGGGCTGGAACTAATTGGGACGAAGCCGTGGATACAATCACGAATTATGTGTGGGGCGAAAGCCAAGACGAGGGACTGGTTGGTTATGACGATGCAGGGCCAACTATTACTTTAAAAATCGATCTCAAAGCCCCTGCAAGAGCAAAAAATGTCGTTACATTTGCCTGCAAGTCCCTTAGAAAAAATAGAATTACTGAAACCGTAAGCGTAGAGATCGCCGAGTGGCTTACCACCACGCCGGGCTACCACGTTAGGAAACTATCCACCTGGACGTGTAAGTCTGGCACCATGTCCAGATAGGATAGGGTGCGCTTGCAAAGTAGTAAGTAGCCAGGATGAAGCGTAGCTGGGTAGGGACGCATCGCCCCCTGATCTACTGGCGTTTATAAATGGTGCGCGATGCGCCCCTACATGACTTGAGGAAAAAGTGTGACCATTAAATTCATTGAGAAACGCTGTAAGGCGGATTCGCGCTAGCAATCCGCCATGAACAGGGCCTTGAACCTGATCCTCGCTCGGTCTTTTCCAAGCGGGGATTTTTTATGTTCGATAGTATTGGATGTTGTGCTTGGGTTGGCGGTTTGCTAAAGCGAAACCGCCCTACGCAATTTTTCAAACTTATTGATGGTGCGGCATGGTGTTATATCGGCGGAACCGGGTTGCTGGAGGGACGTATTTCTTTACGGCGACGTTGCAGTCCGGGTGATGTTTGCAGGAAACGCCAGTTCTTGCAGTCGCTCGAACCAGCTTTTTCCTGACTACAAGATTAATGTCCATCTATGCCCAAAGCGGTATAATCCAAAGCGACAGGAAACAGGAGCCAAGACAATGAGCGCACAACCACAATACATAACCGATTCAAATGGCCAAAAGTTGTCAGTCATTTTGCCAATGGCAGACTATCTGGAGCTGTTAGAAGACCTTGAAGACCTGGCAACCATTGCTGAACGTAAAGATGAAGGCACTATTCCGCTTGAGGATGTTTTAAAAGAACTCAATCTATGACCCGTTACCGGATTGAGTTTAAACAGACCGCCAAAAAAGAATTGGCGCAACTGCCGCGACCGATAGCCGAGAAAGTGGCGGAACGCATTAAGGCGCTAGCCGAAAACCCAAGGCCGGATGGATGTAAAAAGCTGCCCGGATCAGCATATTCATATCAAATTCGAATAAACGATTACCGCGTAGTGTATTCAATAGTCGACCAGCGCCTGATTATTCAGGTTATTAAAATAGGTCACCGCAAAGACATTTATCAATAATCAGCTTGTTAAGCTTGGTTCAATACGAGTTATAGTGTTCGCATATTAAAATTCGGTTTTTAAAATCTCCTCACCCTATCCAGCAGGAGAGGGAACAAAGGTGCCGAATTTTGATGTGCGATGGGTATAAAAGCTCCAATCGGCTGGACTTGGTGA
>Ga0208511_100405_pt1 | contig 15275 bp, 10 predicted proteins | sample LakWasMet39_LOW7_2_FD_183879 | JGI IMG/M metagenome (GOLD analysis project Ga0208511, IMG submission 183879) | Freshwater sediment methanotrophic microbial communities from Lake Washington under simulated oxygen tension - Sediment Metagenome... | ecosystem: Environmental > Aquatic > Freshwater >...
ACCTGCCGCAGGAAATCCGTTTGGATGCGCTGGTTGCAGGCGTCACAGGGGTTATCTTGTTCGTTATCGTGGATAGTTTAGCGGCCTTGTTCGAGCATGAGGAAGAAGGCGAAGAGGTCGTCGCGGTGCTTAAAAAAAGCGGCATGATGAGCTTTATTTATCTGGAAGTGCTGGATGCGTCGTTTTCATTTGACGGCGTGATCGGCGCGTTTGCGATTACCCAGGATGTGGTCATTATCATGCTGGGCTTGGCTATCGGCGCGATGTTTGTGCGAAGCCTGACCGTCTATCTGGTGCGGAAAGGCACGCTGGATGAATATGTGTTTCTGGAGCATGGCGCGCATTATGCGATCGGGGTGCTGGCGGGCATTATGCTGGTTAGCATGACCCATCATATCCCTGAGGTTATCACCGGCTTGACCGGGGCTGTATTGATAGCCTTATCGGTGATTTCATCGATTCGTTACAAAAAAAAACGGGCAGCCTGATTGCCGGAAACGCCGGTTCTTGCTGATGCTCGAACCGGCTCATTCCTGGCGACGCTCGATAATTAATCTTCCAATTGCTGAATACCATCCAGGTACCATTTGGGCTGGATGCTGACTTTCGGTTTAATAAAATGCCAGACTTCCCGGACTTGCGCAGCCTGGGCATTGCCGTCTTCACGCATGATGGTGTCGAACAGCACCACGGCTTCAAGTTCCGAGCCGACTTCCCTGACTTCCAGCAGTTCCGCCTCCAGTCTTAGTATTTCGGTGCGGTTTGCCGCATCGGATGCTTTCAGCTGATCCTGGATTTCGGCAAAGACTTTGTCTGTTGTCAGTCCGCGGATTTCGGCAAGATCGCGTTCATCCCAGGCTTTTTGCAGTTCGGTAAAGGCTATCTTGGCTCCGCTAAGGAAAGCCTGTTGGTCGAAATCTTTGGGAACAGCGGGACTTGCGAATCCTGCATCCTGCTGTACCGGCTGGGCGTAAGACGGCGTAGCGTTGTTATCTTTTTTGAACAGGATGTCGGTGTCAAAACCGGCTGGATTAGCTTGAGTCGGTTCAGGCTCATGGTAGCTTGAAGCCGTATCCTGATAGTGGTTATCGGTCGTCCGGTTATAGACAGGTCGCTGTGCCGCCCCCGCTTTTTTGGCGGCAAACCATTTGTAAAGCAAGAAGGCAATCCCGCCAAAAATCAGCATATCCATAAAGTTGATGCCCTGAAAGCCGCCGCCAAAGAACAGCGAGCCTAATAGCCCGCCCAGCGCCAAACCGCCCAGCATGCCCATTAAGCCACTACGATTGGCTCTGGCAGGTGTGGCGGCCGGGTTCGGCGTAGCGGCCTGTTGCTGGTTGGCAGGGCGAGCGGGTGGGCTTACCGAGCGTTGATACGGCGCGCTGTAGGAGGATCGGCCGCCAAAAGAACTGCCGCCGCCGAAACGTTTGGCATCCGCGTCCGACATCCCGCCTAAAGTTAAGGAAAGACCCATTAATAAAGCAGCAATAATTCCGGTAGTTTTGTTCATACACTCACAAAGTCATAAGTTAAGGTTCATACATAATTGGGGCGAATAATTAAACAACAAGTTGTTAACTGATGTTACGCAGTTAGTCGAATTTCGACCGCTTTAACATTAAGGAGTCGCTAGCGCGACACTTGATTGAATCGGGTTGTCGCACCCGAAGGCGAGTTACTTTCTTTTGCTTCGCCTCGGCAACTGCTCCTGCGTTGCTCTACCTCCTGCATCCATGCAGTCGAAAAGAAAGTAACCAAAGAAAAGGCGACCCGGTTACCGCTTGCTTCCTGCGCTCCTCGCTTTTATCGAGGGCTGTTTTCGATAAAAGCTCCGGTGCTCGGCGCGGCAAACGGGAGAAATACCATCCGTGCGTAACATCAGTTGTTAATTACTTTTTTAATAGCCTAGCTATTGTGCGTATGTTTTCAACACTACGCAAATTTCTTGATAGGCGATGATGTCGTCAATGGTATATCACGCTAACCAGCCATCATTAAAATGCGGTTATCTGGATTATTTCCCGTACGGACAGCTAAGCCAATCGTTACGCCAGGATCGATTGAGCTTTTGTCTGTAAGCTCGGCACCGTATGTTTATTACTTCTCATCAGGAACAGACGTAGAATAAATACGGCATAAAGTCAGTTTTCCTGCTCGGCACTTTGACGGTTAAGCCAGAAGCCCCATACAAAAGTGCCTATAACAACCAGCACGGCTAAGCCGAAGCAGGCTAAAATAAAATGTTCGACATAGGCGACAATAATCGCGCAAGTGGCTAGAAAGAAGCCCAATAGGATAAATTGCCAGCCGATACGCATGCCATCGAGCATGGTTGCCAATGATAGTATTAGCAGTATCACCAAACTGGCGTTGATTTCGGTTTTGATGACTAGAGACGCCGCGCCGACAACGATCAATGTATGCAGCCCTTGCTCTTTGACAATCTCGGCAAAGTCGTTATCGCTGGTTTTGGCTTGCATCCAGGAAACAAAAATGGCAAGTGCTCCAAACACCACTACCATGACCATCCAATAGCCATAGCCATCGGGCCTGGAAAAGTCGGTAATGACGATACCCAACAATGACAGAATCACCATCAGGATAAAAATAGTCTCTTCAATACTGAAGTGCCGGTGATGTGGGCTGGATTGTTCGTCTTGAATATCATTATCTTGCATGTTTTAGACTCTTTCTTAAGATGGCTGTTATTGTTGTTTTAACCACACTGTTTAGATATAGAAAATTACGCCAAACTGGTGTCTCGGTCGGTATGTTGTCAGCCGGGAAGGATTCCATCTATCGCCCCTCTGAATGTTATTATTATCGCCATCCTCCTCCTAAAGCCTTGTAAATATTTATTGTCGATATCCGTTGTTGTTTGGTCGCCTGGACTAATTCGAGATTGGCTTGCAATGCACTCTGTTGTGCCATAAGCACCTCTAAATAGCTTGCCCTGCCATATTTATAAAGCTCATTAGATGTGTCAACGGCCTGTTTCAACACTTCGCTTTGTTGCTTTTTTAGGGAGTTGATTTGATGCAAATTCTGAATATTGGAGAGTTCATTTGCCACTTCAACGTAGGCGTTCAAAATTGTTTTCTGATAGTTATACATTGCCGTCAACTGATTTGCTTTTGCAGTGTTGAACCGTGCTTTCAACGCATTCATATTAATGATTGGCGCAACTAAAGTTCCCATAACGGAATAGGCAATTGAGGCGGGTGACGAAAATAAAAATTCGGGATTGAATGCCTGAAAACCAAAACTTGCGGTGATGTTAAAGTTTGGATAAAACGCGGCTTTTGCTGCTTTCAAATCAAACTTGCTGGCTTCGATTTGAAATTCCGCTTCACGAATGTCGGGACGGTTAGCCAATAATTGCGAAGGAAACCCCGCTGAAATTTGTTGCGGAATTTCTTTGAAGAAAATACCTTTCGTTCGTTCAATGGGTTGCGGATAACGCCCCAGCAGGAAGTTAACCTTATTTTCTGCTTCGATAATTTGTTGGTGCACATTTTTTTCCAATACCTGGGTATTGAGCAGCTGTGCGTTGAATTGTTGCACTGCTAATTCATTTGCCCTGCCGGCTTCTTTTTGCAGTCTAACTACCTCTAACGCCTCCTGTTGTTTCTGGATGGTCTGTCTGACAATATCCAGTTCATTGTCCAATGCCAGCAATTCGTTATAGTAAATTGCAACATCGGCAACCAGATTTGAAATGACAAAGTTTGTCCCTTCGATGCTTGACAGATATTGCGAAATTGCCGACTTGCGCTGATTTCGTAACTTGCCCCAAATATCAATTTCCCAGGATGACTGCAATCCCAGATAGTAATCGGGTAAATGTTCGGGCACGATTTGACCGGGCGTGATTTCGGTAGAAGCGTTACCGGCTCCGTCCATAGTGTATAGTCCGAATTTGCGGACACTGCCTCCTACATTCAAACTGACTTGCGGCAGCAGTGCGCCGTTTGCCAATTTCACGCTGGAGCGCGACATTTCAATGCGCTGCAATGCTATTTGCAAATCAATGTTGTTGCTTATGGCCGTATCAATCAGTTTTTGCAGCCGCACATCGGCAAAGTATTGTCGCCACTTGACGCCGGCAATTGATGTACTGCTTTTTTGATTATTGAAACTTGCCGGCATTTCCTTTTCCGGAATCGATAAGTTGGTATTGAGCGAACAACCACTGAAAGCTATCAGCAATAACGAAATGCCAAAGGGGTAAAAAATTCTAGTCTTCATTTAGGTATTAAATAGTTTCAGTGAATGCAGATTCTTCTTTTTTGCCGCCACGATTATGCTTTTCTGCCAGGGTTGCAAAGATTACATATAACCCCGGAATGACAATGACTCCGAAAATAGTCCCAAAAATCATGCCTCCTGCGGCGGCGGCACCTATGGTATTGTTGCCTATCTCTCCTGCGCCTGAGGCAAACATTAATGGAATAAGACCGGCAATAAAGGCAAATGAGGTCATCAAAATGGGCCGCAAGCGCAGCACGCCTCCTTCAACTGCCGCTTCAAACGGCGTTTTTCCTTGGCGGTGTTGTAATGTGGCAAATTCAATGATCAGAATGGCGTTTTTACCGAGAATACCGATGAGCATGATCATTGCTATTTGCGCATAGATATTATTTTCCAAGCCCATAATCATCAGAAAAAACAAAGCGCCGAACACGCCGATAGGCAGCGATAGAATCACCGCAAAAGGCAATAGAAAACTCTCGTATTGCGCGGCGAGCAACAAATAGACGAACAGCAAACAGATCGCAAAGATATAAATGGCTTGGTTGCCGGCATTGGCTTGATCGCGCGACGAACCCGCCCAGTCGTAGCCAAAACCTTTCGGCAATTTTTCCGCCGCCACTTCCTTGATCGCCGCAAGCGCCTGTCCACTGCTGAAACCTGAGGCAGGCTGGCCGTTGACCATGGCCGAAGTGTACATGTTGTAGCGGGTGACCTGTTCCGGGCCGTAGACTTTTTCGATACTCAGAAAAGATGAAAAAGGTACCATTTTTCCTGCATCATTCTTAATGTATAGCTTCATCAGATCTTCAGGTTCGGCACGGTATTCCGGCAGCGCCTGCACCATGACCTTATACATCTGGCCGAAACGGATGAAGTTGGTTGCATATTCACTTCCGATCAGTGTTTGCAGAGTACTCATCGCATTGTCAGCAGTAACACCTTTGTGCGCGGCTTTGTCGCCGTCGATATGCAGTACAAATTGCGGAAAATTAGCATTGAAGGTGGTAAAGGCGTTGGTAATCTCGGGCCGCTTGTTTAATTCTTCGACAAAGGCTTCTGCGACTTTCTGCAATTTTCCTAAATCATCGGAACCGGTTTTATCCAACAGACGCATTTCAAAGCCGCTGGAATTGCCGTAACCCGGCACCGGCGGCGGCGTGAAAAATTCCACACTGGCATCTTTGATATGCCTGGTTTTTTCTTCCAACTCGCGAATAATATCTTTGTCGGAAGCTTCGCGTTCCTCCCAATTTTTCAAGCTGATCAGGTTCATACCATAAACGGCGCCTGTGCCTTCCGATAGAATACTAAATCCAGCAAGACTTGAAATCGAGGCTACCTCTTTAAGTTCCGATGCTACGCGTTGAACCTCATTGGACACTTTTTCGGTGCGTTCCAGCGTTGCGCCTGAGGGTGTGGTGATATTGGCGTATATCGTGCCTTGGTCTTCCTCCGGGATAAAACCGGTTGGAACGGATTGCCCTATTAGGCCGGCGCCGACCGAGAAGCTCAGCAATATTGCAAAGGTGATAACACTACGGTTTCCGATTGCGCCAATTAGCATCTTGTAACGATCGGCCAGTCCGTCATACCAACGGTTGAAACCGGCAAAGAATTTCTGCGTGCCGGTCTTTTTGCCATGAGGGTTGTCGTGCAGATTCTTCAGAAACATCGAGCACAGCGCAGGGGTCAGCGTCAGCGCGGTAATCCCGGAAAGTACGATAGAGATCGCCATGGTCAGCGAAAACTGCCGGTAAAAAACCCCTTCCGGACCTTCCATGAACGCGACCGGCAAAAACACTGCCGACATGACCAGCGTGATTGCGATGATCGCCCCGCTAATTTCACGCATGGCACTTTCCGTTGCCCGTTTCGGCCCCATGTGCGAATGCTCCATTTTGGCATGCACCGCCTCGACCACGACAATGGCGTTGTCGACGACGATGCCGATGGCCAGCACCAATGCAAACAGCGTGATTAGGTTCAGCGAAAATCCCAGCAATTGCATGAAGAAAAAAGTGCCTACCAACGACACCGGCACGGCAATGATGGGTATCAGTGTCGAGCGGAAATCCTGCAGGAATATGAACACCACCAAAGCCACCAGTATGAAGGCTTCGAATAATGTTTTGAGTACTTCGTGAATTGAAGCGTCCAAAAACTCGGAAACGTCATAACTCACCGTATAGGTCATGCCTGGCGGAAAAGAAGCGGCTTTAATTTCAGCCATGGTCTTCTTGATATTCTCGATGACGTCTTTGGCATTACTACCGGGGCGCTGCTTCAACATAATGGCAGCAGAAGGGTGGCCGTTTTCCTTGGAAAGTACGTTGTAATCCTTAGAATCGAATTCGATTTCGGCCACGTCTTTCAAGCGAATAATTTCACCGTTCTCGCCACTGTTCAAGACGATGTTTTCATAACCCTCCTTGGTATTATATTTACCGGTATATCGCAAAACGTATTGCAGAGACTGTGCTTCCTTACCCGAGCTTTCGCCGATTTTGCCAGGTGCAGCTTCCACGTTTTGAGCCTGCAGTTTTTCAATGATTTCTGTTGCCGAAATGTTGTACATCACCAATTTATCGGGTTTCAACCATACACGCATCGCATATTCACGGGAACCCAAGATTTCGGCAAAGCCGACGCCTTCGATTCTTTTCAGCTCTTTTAAAATATTGATATCGGTGAAGTTGAATAGAAATTTTTCATCTAATGTCGGGTCAGAGCTGAGGATATTGAGGTAAAGCAGCATGGCGTTTTGCACTTTTTCGACGATAACCCCTGCCTTGATCGCTTCCGCGGGCAATTCGTCCAATACCGCTGACACCCGGTTTTGGACGTTAACGGCCGCTACGTCAGGATTGGTGCCCGGTTTGAAGATGATACTAATCAGACCACTGCCGTCGTTACCGGCAACCGATGACATATAGGTCATACCCGGCACACCATTGATCGCCCTTTCGAGCGGCGTAATGACGGCTTTGACGACCACTTCGGCATTGGCACCAGTGAATTTTGTCGTGACAGTGACCTCAGGCGGAGCGATGTCGGGAAATTGAGTGATAGGAATCTGGGTTAACGCTAATAAACCCATTAGAGTAATAAGCACCGATATGACAATAGACAATACCGGACGATGAATGAATTTAGATGTCATAGTAATATCGCCTCCGCTTAATCGATACTGCTGGAAGACATGACTTTAGCCAAATCAACATAAACAGGCGCTATTTTGCTGCCGTCTTTTGCGTTTTCGACGCCTTCGAACACGATTTTATCGTCTTTGCTTAAACCGGATTCCACCGCATAAAAATCCGGCAGCCGCATTTTGGGGATGATATTTCTTTGCTCTAGCACACTATCTTGATTGACTACGTAAACATAAAGCTTGTCTTGAATTTCAAAAGTTGATTTTTGAGGAATTAGCAAAGCATTTTTAAGTAGCTTGTTTACAATGATCTTGCCGTTTGATCCCTGTTTTAAAATCGCATCGGGATTTGGAAACCTTGCCCTGAAAGCTATATTACCGGTTGAGCGGTCAAATTCACTTTCAATCATTTCTATTTTTCCTTCGTAACCATAGAGCGCATTATTGACGAGCTTTAAACTCACTGTTTTGGTCTTTTTTCCTCCAACGGCAATGTAATTGAGGTAATCGGTTTCCGATAGATTGAAATAAGCAAATACCTCCCGGCTGTCAGATATAGAGGTCAACATATCGCCTTCCGCTATCAAACTGCCCGCTTTGTTCGGAATACGGTTGATAGTGCCGTCGTAAGGCGCTTTAATTTTTGCAAATGTAAGATATAAAGCAGCCTGCTCTTTGTGTGCCAACGCTTCTTCCACACTGGCTTTTAATGCATCCACTTTTGCTTTTATCGCATCAAGCTCCGTCTTGGAGACAATGTTTTTTTCTACCAACAGCCTCACGTTTTTTAATTCAACTTCAGCCGCCTTCACGTCCGCTATAGCATTTTTATAAGCGGCATCAGCTTTTTGCAATTCTTTTTCAAGTGTTAGAGAGCTAATCGCAAATAACAGCTGCCCTTCCTTTACCGGCTGACCTTCATCTACATAGGCTTTTTCAATGTAGCCTTTAAGTTTGCTTCTTACCTCTACATACTTCACCGAATGAATTTCGGCTACATATTCTTTACTGTAGGTGGCGTCTTTTACTATAGGGTTTACTACGGCATGAGTATCGTCGGACTTATCGGGTTCTTTTTTTGTGTTGCAGGATGCCGTGATCAAGCAGAATGCAATAAACAGTATTTGGCTGGTTTTCATTTTAAGTAATTTAGGCTAATTAAATTTTTGCCTCATGGCATGAGTTGTTGTTAACAGCACGGCCAGTTAATGGGCCTTCTATCTACCCATTACAGAAAGCAATAATCAAGCCAAGTCACAATAAAAAATAATGCCTTATTTTTCTTATAGTTAGCCAGTCTATTAAGTTCGGTTTTTTTATACAGACGTTGCTTTTTGCAACATAACAGTGCAGAATCCGGCATTATGTCGATTATCTATAAATTAACGTTATCCCTGTTTGCCTTATCTTTGCTGGTTTTCGGCATCTATGGAACGTATCAGCTTCGAACCGAAGCACAAGATTTGCGCGATGATGTTGAGCAAGAAACACGCTTATTAGCTTACAGTTTGCTGGTTTCAGTCGAAAATGCCTTACGGGATCGGCAAACGGAAGACGTGCAAGAACTTTTGCAACAAATAGAACGCCTCAAGCCTTCTATTGACGTACGTATCTACATTCAAAATCACACTGTGATCCGTTCGGGCGCGGAAAGCTTGGAATGGCCGGAAGAGGTCGAGCAGACCTTACAGCAAACTGCCCTTGACGGCGAAATGAAACAATATTATTTCCCCGTCGATAAACCTGACTTCCTGGTACTGTCCTTGCCTTTTAATAAGATTTCAGCTGCTATGCCGGGTAACTTGGCCATCGTGCGGTCATTGCAAAAAATGAAAGAAGATTTAAGTAAAACCAAGACTTATATCCTTTGGTCTTTTTTTTCTTTCGTTGCATTTACCTCCCTACTCTGTTTATTTTTAGGTCAGGTTTATATTTCCCGGCCGCTACGGGAGCTTCGCCAAGCCATGTTGGCTTTCAGGAACAGCCGGGAACCGCCGGCGCCTTTACCGATAACCGGTAAGGACGAACTTTCTTCCGTGAAGCAGGAGTTTAACCGGATGACTGCCGAGCTGTTTTCGGCTTACAGCCGGCTCGATGCCGAAACGCAACACGGACGCCAACTGCAACGGGCGTTACAAGACGCGGATAAATTGATTACAATCGGCCAGTTATCGGCAGGGCTTGCCCATGAAATCGGTTCCCCATTGCAAATTGTCAACGGCAGGGCAAGAGCGCTGGCGAAATGCAACGACGATTATGATGAGGTTCGCCGCATTGCCAACATATTGGTCGACCAAACCGACCGTATCACTCGAATTGTCCAGCGTCTGCTGGAGTTCGCGCCCCGTCATTCGACTGAGCCGATGAACTGCGATGTCATCGCGGCTATTGCTGAAGTGATCGATATGCTGGGTTTTGAAGCGCGGCGTCAAGGCGTGACAATGACGTTTGCCCACCCTGAGACACTGCCGTTGGTATCGCTCAACAAGGACAGCGTTCAACAGATCGTTTTAAACTTGCTGACTAATGCCTTAGCGGCCATTGACAACACAGGCGCCATAACCATCGAGTTATCCCAGACCTCGATTAGCTATGCCGATCGAACAATTCCGGCACTAAAGCTTACCGTAGGCGATACCGGAACGGGCATTGCCCCGGAACACCTATCCCAGCTGTTTGAACATTATTTCACGACCCGCGGCAGACAAGGCGGTACCGGTCTCGGTTTAGCCGTAGTCAAGACCTTGGTGACTGAAATGGGCGGCAGCATCGCGGCAGAATCGGAATCGGGAAAAGGCAGCCTGTTTATTATTTACTTGCCGTGGAGAAAATTTTTATGACGATAGCAAGCGCCCGGCTTTTAGTGATCGATGACGATCCCGGTATTGTCGATTATCTAATCGACATGTTACGGCAGGTTAATTATTCGGCCTTTGGCTGCACAGAAACAGCCAAAGCGCTTGAGGCTATCGAAACCGAGTCCTTTGACCTAGTGATATCCGACGTCATCATGCCTGGGATGCGCGGCCTGGAATTGATGGCCGCTATACACCATAAACGGCCTGAACAGTTGGTGTTGCTAATGACCGCTTTCGGCAGCATTGATTTGGCGATGCAAAGCATGCGCGCGGGCGCTTGCGACTTTTTAACCAAGCCTTTTCGTATCGAAGAACTTTACTCCGCCGTGGCCGGCGCGCTTGAAGACCGGCAAATGCGGCGCACGGCGGTCAAAATCGGCTTTACCGGCGATAAAAATAGCGGAGCCCGTGCTTTTATAACCCATAGCCCGTGTATGCGACAATTGATCGGCCTGGCAAAACGGGCCGCGGCAGTCAATTCCACGATACTCCTGACCGGCGAAAGCGGCACCGGCAAAAGCTCGGTGGCCCGTTGGCTTCATGACAACAGCCAAAATCATTCGGGGCCTTTTGTCGCCCTTAATTGCGCCTCGTTGCCGCATACTTTAGTGGAAAGCGAATTGTTCGGGGTTTGTAAAGGCGCGTTTACCGATGCCACCAAAGATAGGCCCGGACTATTTTTACAAGCCGATTCAGGGACATTATTTCTTGATGAAATTGCCGAACTGCCTTTAGAAATACAACCTAAGCTGTTGCGGGTATTGGAAACCGGAAAAATCCGCGCATTGGGCGATACCAAAGAAACCAAGGTTAATGTCCGCTTGATTGCCGCGACCCATCAGCCGCTGGAGCAGCGCGTCAACGACAAACAATTTCGCTCCGATCTTTATCACCGGCTGAATGTGATCAGCCTTGAAGTGCCGCCGTTAAGAGAGCGCAAGGAAGATCTTGACGAATTAACCAAGACCTTAATCGACAGCATTTGCCTACGCCTTGGCAAACAGGGGCCGGTCAATATTTCGGTGGAAGTGTTACGCTGGATTCGAGCCTATCATTGGCCGGGCAATGTCCGGGAGCTTGCCAATACTTTGGAGCGGGCTATCGTACTTTCCGAACATGACACGCTTTTGTTGGAAGATTTGGCGCAAGCATCGAAAATACCGGTTAACGATAAGAATTTTCTGGAATTGGCAATGATGCAAGGATGGACACTGGAGGACATTCAGCAAGTCTATATTCGCCATGTTCTTGAAGCAACCGGGGGCAATAAAATTCAGGCGGCCCGGATACTGGGTTTAGACCGCAGCACTTTATATCGTAAACTGGGTTAATGTCTTCTTAATAAGAGGGTATTCATTAATTGTTTTACACTTTTATAATTTAAATGGAAGATTTTTACATAAATGCAGGCCTTATCCTGGTGTTGATTTTGATAAATGGGGTGTTTTCCATGTCGGAAATGTCCGTTGTCTCATCAACTAAAGCACGGCTGCAAAAATTAATCTCAGAACGACGTTTGGGAGCCAAAGCCGCGCTTGCGCTCCACGAAAAGCCCACACATTTCTTATCAACAGTACAAGTCGGCATCACTGCGGTTGGGATTTTAAGCGGGGCATTGGGCGAGGAGGTGTTACGCACACCCTTGTATGAGGAGATTTTGAAAGTCTCGTTGCTGGCGTCTTATGCAGAAACGCTGGCTTTAATCCTGACCGTGACAATAATTACTTATTTTTCAGTTGTGCTTGGAGAGCTCGTGCCAAAACACCTGGCTTTGCAAAACCCTGAAGGTATCGCTGCCACGATTGCAAAACCGATGCAAGGACTGGCATTACTGGTAAGTCCTTTGGTTTGGCTACTGTCCGCGTCAAGCCACTTTCTGCTCAAATTGTTAAGACTCCACCGTTCTCAAGAAACAACCGTAACGGACGAAGAAATTCGAATCATGATGGAAATGGGCTCCGAATCTGGCGTATTCCACGCGGATGAAAGCCAATTAGTCAATAAGGTAATGAAATTAGACGAAGTGCGCGTCGGGGCAATTATGGTTCCTCGTCAAGAAATTTATATGATCGACAGTTTGGAGGAGCCCGATAAGCAACGAAGTAAAATCGAAAACTGTCCTTATACCCAAATAATTGTCTGTCGGGGTGGATTTGAAAACGTGCTTGGAATTTTGCATTGTGGCGATTTGCTAAAAACGATGTTAGGCAATCCTGAGTTGAACATCGAAAAAGAAGTAAGACCGCCGTTCTATGTTCAAGAATCCATGACGCTTACTCATCTGCTCAGTCATTTCCGGGAAGCCCGATCAGATTTGGCGTTGATTGTGAACGAATATGGCGATATCGAAGGACTCGTAACCGTAATGGATATACTCACTGCTATTGTTGGCGAACTCTCCTCTGTGTCTCATGAATCTTCTTTTGAAGTTACTCAACGAACTGACGGTTCGTGGTTGATTGATGGAGATATATCCATCAATCAACTTAAATCGACCATCGGAATGAATGGTCAATTTCCGGGTGAATCGAGTAATACATATCACACATTAGCTGGAATGATTTTGTTTAATTTGGAAAGGCTTCCCCAGTTGGCGGAAGTTTATCAAACAGAGGACTGGAGATTTGAAATTGTCGATCTTGACGGCTCACGGATTGACAAGGTTTTGGTTAGTCCAAATTTGAAATAGCGAGATGAAGATCAATTTGAAAAACTATGTTCTTGGAATGAGCTTCAACTTTTGAGGGTGTAAAAATTTTTGTGTAAATGGTCATTTGTTAGCACCCTTACCGTTTAAAATTTAAGTTGAATTATGTAGGGACGAATAATTCAACAACAAGTTGTTAATTACTCTCCAATAGCATAGCATTGTCCGCATGTTTACAACACTGCGCAAATTTACCGTTATCTTTCTGGCGATACTGCAATTGTTTGCACCGTTGGTGCATGCGCATGCCGGAGAAAACATTCCAAACTTTGGGGTGCATTTCCACGGGCTTGAAATGCATGGTGTTGAGCATGATACTCTTGTGTTTCATGCAGTAAGTCATGACTTCGGATCTGAAGGAATCATAGTCGGTATCGATGCCGGAATACAAAATAAGCAAGTTAATACAGTTGTGGATTCTGATAACAGTCACTATCTGCATCAGCAGGCTCTGGTATTTAACGCCGCAATCTCGCCTTTCGACATTAACTTCTCCCCGCAAGCGCAGCAATTTGTCTGCCGCTTGTTTATCCCCTCGCTATCCCCTCGCGCGCCCCCTGCTCAATAAGCCTTCCTTCGCTTTGTAGATACGAGATTTATCGCGTATCTAACATTAACGCGGTTAAAACCGCATTGAGCTTACTCTTAATCTTAGTGACAAATCGTATGCTTTTGTAAAACTTGGCAGCCCTTGATTAGCAAGGGGGCTGCTGTTTTAAAGCTGTACATTTTCAAAGTAAGATGAGAATAGAATAACGGTGGCGCAAAATGAGCTACACAATAATCAAGATTATTAGCACGAGCCTGCTTATCGTAGCGATATCGGAGCTATCGAAACGAAGTTCATTGCTTGGAGCCTTATTAGCCTCGTTGCCGCTCATATCCATTTTAGCGATGCTCTGGCTTTACATTGATACCAAAGATGTTGCGAAAGTGTCTGATTTGGCAGCCAATATTTTTTGGTTAGTTATCCCCTCCCTGGTTTTTTTTATCAGCTTACCTGTTTTGCTAAAGAAGGGGCTTAATTTTTATCTGAGCATGGGGCTTTCAATGTCAGTGACGGCGGGATGTTATTTCTTAATGATCACAATATTGATGCGCTATGGCATTAAGTTATAGGTATCGACGTAATAACTTCGGCAATTGCTCGACTTCCTGCATCCATGAAGTCATACGTTGCCAATTTTTCATAAAACTTTAAACGCGGTTAGCGCCGCATCGAGTTTGACTTATGTTTTTTTTGAACCTTCTCAGAAGGCTCGTTTCCAAGTTCCTACTTGGGAATATTATTTTTTTAGCTGCGATAACGTTCAGTTTTGCCGACTCGACACATGTTGTCGAACATCATGACCCGATTGAAAGTGATGCGACTTTAAGTTTACCCAAGGTCGTTGATTTAACACTGGAAAAATACCCCGATGAAACTTGGCTCAAATCGCTGGAAGACGAGGCGGCGGCGCTTGCGCAGCGCGGCGACAGCTGGACAGCCGGAGCATCGCAAGCCGGGCTACGCTTTCAGGAAGCGACCAGCGGCACCTTGCATTATATAGACGGCACAGTACAAGTGCCGTTATGGAATTTGGGCCAGCGCGATGCGGAACAGGCGCTGGCAAAGCTGGCGGAAAGCAACGCAATATCGCAGTCAGATGCAGTTAAGCTACGGGTCGCGGGGTTGGTCAGAAATGCTTTATGGAATATCGCCTTGGCAAACTTGAGCTACGAACAGGCGAAAATTGAGCTTGCGATTACCGACCAACTGTTGGCTAAAGTGCAGCGACGCGTGGAGTTGGGCGATTTGCCCAGAGCCGATTTCCTGTTGGCGCAGACCGAATCGCTGCAAAAGCGCTCGGTGGTGACTCAAGCCGAAGCGGAACTCATGCATGCCCGTAAACGGTATGCCAGCATCACTCAAATGACCAAAATCCCCAAAGATTACCAGGAGAAGCTGGTCGGGCTAACTGAAATCCAGCAAAGTCACCCGGCTTTGGTGGCGATTAACAGCCATATTGAGCGCAAGCAGGCGGAACTCAATGCAATTAAATTGGTGGGTTCCGGCCAGACCAACGTTGCGGTCGGCATCAACAGCGACCGGTTCACTAATGATCCCCGAAGCAATCAAACGGAAAGCTTCAACATCGGCGTTACCGTTCCTTTCGGCGGCAGCGCTCATCTGGCGCCGCAGGTTGCTGCGGTTAATGTCGAATTAAATAAACTGATTGCGGAACGCGAACAACTGTCCCGCGATTTGGAACAGGCGCATCACGAGGCCGAACACAACCTGGAGGTCAACCGGGCTGAATTGGGT
>Ga0208511_100411_pt1 | contig 15115 bp, 8 predicted proteins | sample LakWasMet39_LOW7_2_FD_183879 | JGI IMG/M metagenome (GOLD analysis project Ga0208511, IMG submission 183879) | Freshwater sediment methanotrophic microbial communities from Lake Washington under simulated oxygen tension - Sediment Metagenome... | ecosystem: Environmental > Aquatic > Freshwater >...
CTGAAAAAACAGCAGCCGGACATAAAAGGCCTTGGCATGGGCGGCGCAAAAATGGCCCAGGCGGGCATCGATATTCGTTACGATTCGGCCAATATCGCCGTCATCGGCGTGGTCGAAGTCATTAAGCATTATGCCGAAATCCGCCGCGCGCTAAAACTGATGCAACAGCTGGTAGCAACCGAGCGTCCGGATTTGCTGGTTTGCGTAGACTACAAGGAATTCAACTTTAAGCTGGCGCGTTATGCCAAACAACAGGGCATTAAAGTTCTGTTTTACGTCAGTCCACAAGTGTGGGCATGGCGGCCGGGCCGGGTAAAAGCTTACGGCAAAGTCATCGACATGATGGCGGTGATATTCCCGTTCGAGACCGCTTATTACGATGCGGAAAGGGTGCCGGTACGTTACGTGGGGCATCCTTCGGTGGATAAAGTTCATGCCCGATACAGCAAAGACGAGGATTTGAGCCGTTTCGGGTTGGATAACAATCGGCCGATTGTCGGCTTGTTGCCCGGCAGTCGCGTCAACGAAATCAAGCGCATGTTGCCGGTCATGTTGGCTGCCGCCGAAACAGTGCAGGCCGGTTTGCCCGGATGCCGGTTTATTTTGCCGCAAGCCGATTCAATCAGCGATGAGCTGCTTGAAGACTATATTCGTCAATCGCCGCTTAAAATTACGGTAATAAAAAATCAGCCTTACGACGTGATTCAATGCTGTGATGCGGTGATGACCACTTCAGGCACAGCGACCTTGGAAATCGCCTTGTTGACAGTGCCGATGGTTATCGCCTACAAGCTTTCATCGTTGACCTATTGGTTGGGAAGATGGCTGGTTAATACGCCTTTTATAGGCCTGCCGAATATTGTGTCCGGTAAGAGCATCATAAAAGAACTGATTCAGCACGATGCGACAGCCGACAATTTGGCGGCGGAAGTGATGCGAATTTTGACTGATAAAGCCTACGCCGATGAAATGCGCCAAAACCTGTTGCAGGTTAAACAGCAGCTAGGGCAGGGCGGCGGTTCGAAAAATATGGCGCAGTTGGCGTTGGAAATGTTGAGTTAAGGACGGAGTGCAGGCTTCGCCTGCAACACTGCAATGTATAATCCGCAGGCAAGCAAAGCTTGCGCTCCAACGACAAGCTGCCTGCAACGAAAACCTGGAGTTCGAAACTTGATTTGGATGATGTATAAAGCGAAATTTCAAACTATGATAAAGTTAGAGCAAGCAAAATATAAATCAGAATGAAGGGGTAAAGATGGAAATTGGAACTGCATTTAAACTGCTGGCCTTCATGTTTTGGCCGTTCTTACTGGTGTTTTTATACTACCTATTTGACAGAAAAGGCTTCAAAAAAAGACTGGAGAAGTTCAAGCAAGACGGTTTTAAATAAACCTCTAAACGCATCAGGCGTATTTGCCGCTCGGTAAACGCGTCTGATGCGTTGCTATTATCCACGCTAAAAGTTAAGAAATTCGCGGCAAACAGGATTGCCAAGGTCGCCCTGGCTTAGTTAAGCCGACTTTTCGCCCCGCCAGCACTTCACCTGTTTTTTAAAACACTCATGACCCTGTGATGTACCTGAGCGCAAACTTGCACGAAATAATATCCAACTCATTGTCATCGGCTTTTATTTTAAACAATCCGCGATACGCCGCCTGCCTTGCTTCAGGCGTATTGCCCAACGCCAAATATTGTTCGTGTGCATGGATAATCGCATTATCAACCCCCTGCGCATTAGCGTCATAACTTGACCAACGATACTGTGCAGGATGACCGACCATGCCCGCACGTACAGGGTTTAAGGGGGCAGGCCCCTTTATATATTTTGAACAGAGTATCTGCCGGGCTTGGAAATCAGCACAAATTCAAACGAGATCGAGAGGGTTTCCATTAAATGCCAAGTTATTGAATGAACCCATCAAAAGTATCTGGCCTGCATTGACGTGCGACAAATTATCGTAATTTGCTGTTTCCATTCCGATGTAGGCAAGCAATGTAGGCGCAAAGACTGTTCCTTGGCCATCTTTATCAAAATAAAGCCCGGTATCGTTCTGGCATAGAAGGAAAGTAGCTTGATCAGCATAAAGACCATAATCGAGGCTATCCGTAATCGAATTTTCATACTGGAAATTGTAAGATGAAAGGTGTGCCGCACTTTTGCCTAAAACGGTTAAATCCGAGCTAAGAAGAGCATCAATTTGTGAAATATCTACGCCAAGCTGCTCGCCAGAGAAAACCATATAATCATTACTAAATTCACCGACCGAAAGCGTCGAACAAAAGTTTTTGATCGAATCGACGTTATTGGTATTGTTCGAAAGATTGACATCCACGAAGAAGTAGTCGTTGTCGCCAGATCCCCACATTGAATCTTTTCCATAGCCCCCCATTAAATAGGAGACATCATCAACCCAATCGCCTCCACTGTAATCAGCCAAAGCTTGAAGACCTGCGTCTGTTAATAAATACTTCGCAAAGGGTGCATCAAGTTTGGCTTGTGAATAATCCCCACCACAAAGAAAATCATCACCGTTACTACCAATCAAAACGTCTTCATTACCATTGCCTATCAAAACATCATCGTGAGAGCTGCCTACCAACTTATTGTTACCGTCATTCCCAATAATTACGACATTATGCGTGGAGTTGGCTGCGGTGATGTCAATGTTTTCGGAAAGAGAAATAGTATCATTAGCCAAGACAACTGCTTTTACCGAGTTTTCGGTTAAATTGAACTGACCGCCCGAGATACCTGCAAAAGCATTCAAGACCAACGTGCCATTTGTCGAATCACTCCAAGTTGTATGCATGTTATAACCTGTTGTTTGATACTCAGCTATATCCTCTGCGTATATAGCAGTACCGGCTACACCAATTACTGAGCCAAGTACTGGAATTAATGCATCGGCCAATATACCAACGCCGGCAGCTCCCAAATTAGAAATCGAATTGGTGACAATCAATCCGTCGTTATTGTCGTCAACATAAATTCTTTGGTTTAATTCAAGAGCAGTAGGATTTGTTTCTAAGGTGGAGGCAACCTTATCAAACTGAGCTCTTATAAAAGACATCTGGTGAGATGTCAAAAACGGTGAGTCTTCGTAATCCAAGAATACCGATTTCCCATAGTTATTTACAAGCCCCAAATCTGGAACAGGATCTCCACGCATTTCAAAATTTATCGCCCGTAAATCGTCTCCTTCCGGTGGCGCCTTATTAGCCGCCTCAAACGTAACTGCCTCAAACATAGTCCCAGGATGATCGTGCATGTACATCATCGCCATTTCGCCGCCCAAGCTATGTCCGGAAACATATACTTTTGTTATTTCATGGTGGCTGGCTAAATATGTATCGAGCCTTGTAAACAGCGGGGAGTACCTAGCATAATGCCCACTCATATCTGCAAGGTCATCATACCAATCAGAGGTCGCATCTGTTCCTCTGAATGTCAGGAATAAAGCATCAGAAGTCTGTGCGACTGTTGCAACAGAGGATGTGTCAAATAGCGTACCTTCATCATATGCCAGGTAATATCCGCCACTAAATGCGTACTGAGTACCCTCATTTTGTCCCGTAGAAATTCCAAGTAGATCGGACGATAAGAACTGAATTCGTGTAGTACTCAAATAGTCGAGGAAATGTGCATCTGCTGGAGATGTGGACGTAGCCATCCCTGGCAGCCCCATCAAGCCTTCAATTCCATGCACATAGCTGGCGGAGCTTAATGCAAAAAATAATTTGTAGTAGCCTCCACCGTATCCCCCATCACCGAGTGCAAAAGGAGTAGCGGTCCTCCCATCTGTTGCGATTCTAGCAACTGATAAAGAGCCAGCGCCTTCAAACAGCTCTGAAGCGGTTATGTCCGAATGAAAATACGAAGCCGTTCCAACCTCTTGATCAGAAAACTTCATATATTCAACATCAGAAAACAGCGTATCTTTTCCATTGCGAAGCAGCGTGTGATCTGCAACTTCGATGGTGTTTCCAATGGACCTAATGCCATATTCATTGAGTGCCCCGCTGAACACCGCCACATCGTGCTCCCCACCCCCGCCAATCAATACATCATTGCCCGCCCCGCCAATGAGCGTATCGTTATTTGAAGAAGTGTGCGTGTGACCATTGCGAACACTGAACACATACTTTCCATTCTGATCCAGAGCCAGCATCTGAGCCTGATTACCGGATTGCGGTAGTTCATAATAACCCTCTGTGGTTCCGGCGGAATAACCGGCTCTGGCAACAGTCCCTCCTAAACCACCGGAGCCGCCACTGGCGTTGCCGGTAGTCCAATTAATGTCTTCATAGCGATAAACGATATCAAAGTTACCTTCGCCTTTATCAAGTAATTGCAACTGGAAGGCATTCAGTTTATCGGTTCGACTGTTGTAGTATCCAACATCATCCCAGGTTACAGTCAATATCCCGCGTTCAGAATCAAGGTCGTAATAAACGCGATTTGATCCTGCCGAATGCCCGTTCGGCGTAGGCGCATTCGGTGCCGAGCCACGAGTATCCACATCGGCCCAGAATGGGGCAATAATCGGATTGGTTGTTCCCGCGTTAATAATGCCGGGCGTGAACTGGCTTGCAGGATTGGCGAAGGTGATATTTCCATTATTGTTAACGTACACTGATGAAAATGATCGACCAAAGAAGTTCAAGCCATTGGCACCAAATACGGAAGTAATGTCAATCGCGTTCGTTGATTGATCATCATTGGGAGCTAACACACCTTCACCGAAACCGGCGTTCCCGCCAAGACCCTGTTCAAGGTAATTTGAGCCAACCACTGTCGGAGTATCGCGACTAATATTGAAGGCGCCGATGCTTTGAGAGTCCCCATAGAGAAGGTCATTGCCACCCTCGCCGATAAGTCGGTCTGAGCCGTCACCTCCAACCAGGATTTCTCCATTGCTTGTTCCGAGGACAATATCATCGCCATTCGTGCCAACTTTCGTGGTTACATTGCCTGTGCTCACAATAACTGCATCTGCTCGGATTGCACCGGACGGTAAAGTGCCGTCTGCGTTGCGAACATTGAGTGTGGTAATTTGGGTGACCCCGGTCAGATCAAGGGCGCCTGACGTCGCCATTAGCGAACCATTTCCCGAAAGAAGTGTTGCGCCTCCGAGTGCGCCAACGCTTGGGGTCTGTACGGTAACGTTATCACCGACTGCGATATGCCCAATTTGGCTTAGCGATAGAGAGGAAAGATCGAGTTGCTCGGGAGTGATTGAGCCAGAGGTCGTATTGATTCTGACAATGCTTGCACCATCTCCCCTCAAACTTTGAATTGAACTCAGTTGAAGTACGGTAAACGTGACATCCGAACGAATTTCGATGTGCTCAATACCGGTGATGTCATAGTTGGTCAGATCCGCCGTGCCATAAACGTAGAGGGTGTCATCTCCATCGCCGCCAATGATGATTTCTGCGGCGCCGTCTTCATCCTCGTTGAGGTTCTGACCGTTGAGGTTGGTGAGCGGGAATCCAAGTGCTGCGGTATCCGCAGCAGAATCTACCTTGCCGCCGCCGGAAATATCGCCAACTATAACAAAAGTATCGTCGCCCGCGCCGCCATTCATGCTATCCAGGCCTGCGCCGCCACGCAGCACATCGTTACCATCGCTACCGACCAGGATGTCATTGCCAGCGCCGCCTTCGATGCGGTCGTCGCTGGCATCGCCTGTAAGGGTTTCTGCCGATTCCGTACCGATCAGCAGTTTACCCGCCACATAGGTGCCGCCGCCATGAGTGGCATCCACATTGCCGTCTTTGTCTTGTACGTCAAGGGTGACGTATTTACTGGCCAGGTTAAGCCTACCTGTCGCGGTAGATGCTTTGAGTGTACCCTCGCCGGAAAGGTATTGCAGGCTGTCTACATCGGCCTGATCAAGCACTACGGTAACGCCGGAACCCACGTTGAAGGTGTGAAAATCTGTAAAGCTCATGTCGGAAAGATCGAGGGTGACCGGGTCGGCGCCGCTGTTAATAATGTTGAGCACCGATTCGCCATCGCCAAAGATGACGGAAAGATCAAGGGTCGCTAATTGCTGGGCGCTGATAGTAACGGTGGAGTTGACCTGGAACTGGGTAATGTTGGCGAGGGTGACGCCGGTGAGGTCAACATTGCCGTATATGACCAGACGGTTGGTGCCCGCGCCGCCGTCTATGCTTTCGCCGCTTACCGCTTCATTAACAGCACGGCCATTGAGGTCGGCCAGGGTAATGACGCTGGAAAGGTCGATACCGCTGCCGCTGGGGTTGGTGATGTCGGATTGGGCATACTGGCTTGCCGCCGTTTGGCCGACCACAACGACGATGTCGTTGCCGGTTCCGGTGTTGACGTTATCGGCACCTTCGCCGGGGCGAATGATGTCATTGCCGACGCCGGTGTTGATGGTGTCGTTGCCAGCCAAGCCGGTGACGATGCAATCGTTCAGAGCAGTTTGGAAGTTGATGTTGTCTGCACCAGCCGAACCGGTAATGATGGTGGTTTCGGCAACCTGAGTCACCGTAAACGTCGGAGCAGGAGCAGTGACTTCACTCGCTTCCATATTGCTAGCTGCGGTAGCCGCATCATCCGTGGTGCTGTTTGGGTCAAGATCGCCGATCATGGCTTTGTTGGCAGCGGTATCAAAAGCAGTACCGATAAAGCCGGATTGGATAGCGGTCAAATCCCCGCCTGCCGCCGCTACAAGTAGCTTATTAGCCATATCTCCTTGGGCAACCGCTTGCGCCTGGGCGATGTTGATCATCATTGCGGTGATATTGCCACCCGTAGTGACGGCTTTATCCACATTGTCGGCTGAGGCAGCCGACATCGCAGCAAAGCTGTCCGCCAAGCCTGCGACTTTGCCTGCCGCTGCTATCAGGTTTGCGTTACCCGACAACGTGACGCTTTCATTCATGATGCTTTTCAGCATGGCTTTGTCGCTAAAACTGATTACGCCATTGCTGTCTTTGGCAATGGCATTGATCATTGCTTTTACCAAGGAATCCATAACAGCGGACGTCTCCAGTTTGTCAGCGCCACCTGCTGCGCCGGTCAGGGTTTGACCTGCGGCCACTATAAAGTTGGCTATCTTGGCGGCTTCTGCCTGCAATTGCGCGCCCAGCGTCCGTTGTTCGGCGGAGACGTTAGCATCCAGGGCGACGGCTAACGGATCGAAAGTGGTGAGATCAAATTTGCTGGCATCCAGACCGAGCGCCTTGGCGACGGTTTTCTGCGCCTGCTCGGCGCTTTGCCCTTTTTCTACGAAACCCTGTTGCAAGGTGGTCAGTGGGTTGATGACCGTGGAACCGGCCGGCGCGGTTAAGCGGCCTTTGAAAGGCAAGTTGGTGGAGATGTCGGTGCCGCCGGTTGTAATTAGCTTGCCAAAGGTTCCCTGAGGCATGGTGAAGTTGCCTTTGGCATCTGTGGTTGCACTGGGTTCATTAGGGCCTTGCTTGCCATCGCCATCCATATCGGCAAATACGGTTGCGCCGGACAGGTAGCCATCCACAGCTTTGCCGCTCAGTGCGGTGTTGAAGATGGCTTTGGCTGAGGTAACGCTGTCGGCCGAGGCGGTGACGGCCTTTAGGGCTTGTTGCAGGGTTCCCAGGTCTGTGGCGGCGCCGCCTTTGTCAACAGAGTAATATTTTGATACTTCAATCCGGTTGTCAAACAGTGTTGCGGCGCTGCCCCAGATGACATCGGTATGATCGATGCTATCCAGGGTGGCTATAGTCCAGTCGATCATTTTACCCAAACTTTGTCCGACTGCCATTTGACCGACGATATAGCTGACCGCTCCGGCTTTGGCGGCATCGGTTGCGGAACTGCCGACCAGATTGTCGATAATTTTTGTGGCGACGTCGATGTTGTATGCAGTGGCTGCCGCTCCCCAGTTGGCATTTCCCGGCGAAACGGATGAAAGAGCCTGGGTGAGTTCTGAAATAATGCTGGCCTGGGTGGCGCCGGCTGCCATTTTATCGACGATGTAAGTGGTTGCCCATGCCTTATCTGTGGCGGAAGCCCTGCTGCCGACCAGGTCGTTGATAAAGGCATCGGCAAACTGGGTCGAGGCAAGATTTGCGTCATAACTTTTGCCAAAGAAAGCAGCGGCGCCGGATAGGGTCTGAGCCAAGTTGAATACTGAATTGCCGGCTGTCACGCTGTTTTCAAACTGTGCCAGAAAGGTTGCTCCCGGTGCGGCGTTAAACATCGCCTGGGTCAGTTGTAAAATTTTGGTCTGTTGATCTGTTGTAATCGCCATTGGTATTGTCCCTTTGGATGTTGGCTGCATGTACGGCATTAGTAATTAATTATTGTTATGCACTCTTGCCGTTGAACAAATCCGATTCAGCCGCGCTGTTATTGTGAAGCACAGTAAGTCGTCGATGTACTTATTCGATCAGAAGGCAACGCAGTCGGAGAGTGGGCCTTATTGATAATAACAATTTAGCCGTCAAGTTGAGTTGACAGGTTCATGGCTTTTCTATATTTTGCTGTTATGCCCGCCTACGAATTTTCTGAATACATCAAACAACGCGCCAATACGCTTGGCCTGAGTCTGTCCGAGCTGGCCAGGCAGACCGGTATTTCCCGGCAAGGGTTGTATGGCTTGCTGGATGGAACGACAGAGCAGGCGAAAATTTCAACGCTGATTGCTTTGGCAAAGGCGCTGCAAGTGCATCCGATGGTGTTGTTTCGACAGCTGCTGCATCAGTTGGATTTCCCTAAATTCTCTACGACTTCTGCCAAGTATCGATTTGATGCCAGCGGCTTTGTTCAGGATGTGACGATTCCGGATAATACAACGGTGTTGACCGATCAGGTGTTTACCAAGATTTGGGAGATTCAGAATATCGGTCATGTCGATTGGGTAGGGCGGAAATTGGTCTGTATGGATCGGAAGGCGGATATTCCTTTTGTTTCCGACCACATTGCCGCGCCTAAAGCTCGGCGCGGACTGGTACCAACCCAGCGCGTTATTGATATTCCTGAAACGCTGCCGGGCGATTCGGTAATTTTAAGCGTGGAGTTTACTGCGCCTTCTTATCCTTGTTCGCTGATTTCCTATTGGAAAATGACCGATGAGCATGAGGAAATTTGTTTTCCCGAAACCGAAGGTTTGTCGTGCATGGTGCATGTGGTCAGTTTGTAAGGAATGGACACGAAATTCGCCCTACACAGCAGTATTGGGCTTCGCATCCCATGCGCATCAATTTAAGCTGACCATTACACGATTTACCGTATAACAGGAGTGCAAGCTTCGCCTCTGCAAATGCTCCTGCATGATCCACAGGGAGGTGGGAAATGCAGATATTGCAGGAGCAAATATCTGTCCTTACAGTCTAAAGCGCCTACTTTGGGTGCTTGCCCGCAGGCAATACATCGCATAATTTGCAGGCGAAACCTGCACTACATCCTTAAGTTGATGAATATAACTTAAGACGTCCTTTACGCCTTATAACTGCGAATACTTGAGGCAGGTAACTAATCAGATAGATATGCAGCGTATTTAGTGCTAAATTAAGCATTAAATATAGCGTCAAATTTCCATTGGAGAGTTCTCATGGACACCATTTACACTGATAAGACCGTAAGCGTCACCGAATTAAAACGAAATTTTGCCGACGTCATCAAGCAGGCGGACGAATGCCCTGTCGCCATTCTCAACCATAACAGGCCGGAAGCTTATTTATTGCCTGCCGCGCATTACGAACGTCTGATGGCCTATGTGGAAGACTTGGAGGATGCGAAACTAATCCAAGAGCGTGCCAACGGCCCGTTCATCGAGGTGAATCTGGATGAGCTATAAGCTACGCTTTCACGAGCTGGCACTGGCAGAGTGGAATAAACTGGACAACAGCATACGCGAACCACTCAAAAATAAACTTGCAGAACGGCTGAATAACCCACGGGTTCCAGCCGCCCTTGCTGGGATGCGCGACTGTTACAAGATCAAGCTATCTCGTGTCGGATATAGGTTGGTGTATCGGGTTGAGGACGAAACCGGTTTTGTTGCTGTGCTAGCAGTTGGCAAGCGTGACAAGCTGAAGGTTTACGATACGGCAAAGTCAAGACGTTGATTTTCTCGCTTTTCAATCTTCAGATTGGGAGCCTTAAAATAGAAACTTTCGGCAACCGCTCCTGCGTCGCCTAAAGAGGCTATTGTTGGCGCTTTACCTCCTGCATAACCCACAGGGATGTGGGGATGGATTATTTCCTGTCCAGAGTCGCAGCTTCGTGAAACAGGAAGTTGGAGCTTGGAAACCAGTCAAATAACTATAATAATCAGCTATGATCCAACTTTTATTTTTGCTATGCGCTTTGGGAAGCCGTTCGGTTTATGCGACCGAGTCCACACAGCCGGGCAGCAAGCCACTGACTTTAGATACATTGGTTGTTACAACGCCACGCCTTTCAGACTATTACAACGCGGCTACCGACACCGCTACCCGTACCCCAGCATCGACACTGGCAGTACCGTTTTCGGTAGGCGTGGTCAACCAGGCGTTGCTGCAAGACAGCATGGCTTTGCGCCTGGAAGACACCGCGATGTTTGTCAGCGGCGTACAACAAAGTTCTGCCGATTCCGGCTTTAATACCGATTTGCGGATACGGGGTTTTACGACAATCGGTAGCGCCTATCTCGATGGCGTGCAGGACAATCAGCATTTTCAGGTCAGGGATATGGCTTTGGTTGAAAAAATTGAGATTTTAAAGGGGCACTCTTCGGTGCTGTACGGTTCCGGTTCGCCGGGCGGCACAGTCAATTACATCAGCAAAAAACCTCAGGAGCAGTTTAAACACTCGCTCAGTTATGAGACGGGCAGTTATGATTTTAATCGTGCAGTTGTCGATAGCACCGGTCCGTTGAATCAAGATAAAACGGTACTGTATCGTGTGATTGCCGCCGGACAATTGGCTGATGATTTTCGTGACAACATTACTCATGACAGGGCAACGATTGCATCATCGTTAACCTGGAATTATCAGCCGGGCAGTGCTCTGGATGTCGGCTTTGAATACGGTTATCAAAATCAGCCCTATCGGTTCGATAATGTTTATACTCAAAATCATGTGGTTTACGACCGATCATACGTCGATCCACGTACCGGTTCCGATAGGAAATATTGGCGTTTTAGCGCGGCACTCAAACAAGAATTATCGGATAACTGGTCAGTGCACTTTGCTAGCCATTACTTTCATGTTGAGCGTGAAGATTTGTTGTTCGGTTTTTATACTTTTAAAACACCAACTAAGCTTAGCGGCTATTACCGTGATATTCATGACCATTATGACCAGTATAATTTACGCTCTGAAATTCACGGCCGGATTGACATATTTGGCAGCCAGCATCATCTGGTTGGCGGCGTCGAACGGAATGCCGCTGATGATCGCCTGAACAGTGATCGTCGCATTGGCGGCTATACACTCGATGTTTATAATCCTGTTTTCAATTACCCCATTCCGGCGACTACCCGCTTGGATAAGGATCTAACCCAGTTGGAATACGGCTTTTATTTAAACGACCAGATCGATATAACGCGGTTTTGGCATATTACGAGCGGAGTACGTTTCAGTTTGTTTGATGGCGATAGTTTTCAAAACGATATATTTGTGCCTGTAACCGATCAAAATGCGTTTACTTATAATGCAGGCTTGTCGTTTACTCCGGTTGATAATGTAGCCGGGTATTTTAGTTACAGTCAGTCGTTTCAACCCAACTCGGGAACTGACCGAAATCTCAAGTTCTTGCCCGCTAAACAAGGCGACATGTACGAGCTTGGCGTTAAATCGGCTTGGTTCGATAAGCGTTTGAGTACGTCCGCAGCCATATATCAACTGACTCAAAATAATCTACCGGGACGAGATCCGCTAGACCCGGACTATTCGGTTGCTAACGGTGCGGTACGTGGCCGCGGGTTTGAGTTGGATGTCAGCGGGCAAGTTTTTGAACGATTGCAAATAGTCGCCAATTACAGTTTGATGGATACCGAGTTTATCCGGCATCCCGTCTGGCGAGGCAATGTGTTTCGCAGCACTCCCAAACATAGCGGTACGCTGTGGGGACATTATCAACTTCTCATCGCCGGTTTGCCCGGTCAGTTTAAAATCGGTGGCGGTTTGGTGTTTGTTGGCAGGCGCTTTGGCGATGATGCGAATAGTTTTGAAGTGCCGGGCTATGTGAGGCCCGATCTGGTTGCTCATTATCAATTGAAGCAATTCGATTTTCGTTTAAAAGTTGAAAATATACTGGATCAACGTTACGTCAGTAGCTCAATATTTGATGATACTGTTATTCAAGGTAATCGTCGGACTGCTTTATTTTTGGTTGCGATGAAGTTTGATTAAGGGATCGTTAAAAAATAAGTCAGTTCGCTGGTTCCCAAGCTTGGGAACCAGCAACCAAGAGCCATTGCTTAATAGCGCGGCACCGAACTATCGCAATCGGAAGACCAGGCATCGATTCCCCCTGCTAAATTCGAAACATTCTTAAATCCCGAATTAACCAGATACATGCAGGCTTGCGAGCTACGCACGCCATGATGGCAAATGACGACCATTTCTCGCTGCGGGTTCAACTCGCCCAATCGTTGCGGGATTTGATTGAGCGGAATTAACACGCTGTTTTCTATGCGGGCGTATTGAAATTCATTAGGCTCCCTGACATCCAGCAAAAACAGATGCGGTTCATGTTGAATTCTGGTTTTTAACTCGGTTGCTGATATTTGTTTTATGGACATGGTTATCCTTTGTTAATAAAATTTTCTAAACGGTGCATGGCAACGGCCATTTTATCTATGGATGTCGTATAAGCAAAGCGGACATAGCGATTAGCTTCGTTTGTTCCAAAATCCTTGCCCGGTGTTATTGCAACGCCTTCGGCTTCCAATAAATCTAGGGCGAATTGGTAGCTGTTATCAGTGAATTTTGAACAGTCGGCGTAAATATAAAATGCGCCGTCCGGTTTGATGGGGATTTTAAAGCCCAGGCGCAACAATGCCTCATAAAGAAAATCTCGTCTGGCTTCAAATTCGGTACGCCTGAATTCAAGCTCGGCCAGCGTGTCCTCATCAAATGCGGCCAGTGCGGCATATTGCGAATGGGTTGCCGTGGCGATAAAGATATTCTGCGCCAGCTTCTCGGTGGCATCGACAAATTCCTCAGGCGCTATCAACCAGCCGACGCGCCAGCCGGTCATGCCGAAATACTTGGAAAAGCTGTTGATAACAAACACGTTATCGCTAAAGGCCAGCGCGGTCGCCGCATTTTCGCCATAAACCAAGCCGTGATAAATCTCGTCGGAATAAAAGCAGCCGCCTAACTCATTAACGGTGTGAATGGCTTGTTTTAATTGCTCGGGGGCGATGACCGTGCCGGTAGGGTTTGACGGCGATGCAATCAACGCGCCTTTAGTGGCTTTAGTCCAATGCTGTTTAATGCGCGCGGCGGTCAGCTGATAGCGGCTCGCGGCATCGACCGGAACGGTTCTGGCTTTGCCGTCGAACAACTTAACGAAGTTGCTGTTACAGGGATAACAGGGGTCCGCCATCAGCAGTTCTTCGGTTGGATTAAGGCTGGCCCCAAGCGCTAATAAAAATGCCCCAGAGGCTCCCGGCGTTACAAAAATACGCTTTTTGTCCACCGTCACCGAATAACGTTGTTGATAGAAGTGGGCTATTTTTTCGCGCAGCTCGGGCAATCCTGCGGCCGAGGTATATTTCACTTCGCCGGTTTTAAGATGCCTGATGCCTGCTTCAACAATGGTCTGCGGCGTAGCAAAGTCAGGTTCGCCGATTTCCATGTGAATGACATCCTTGCCCTGCGCCTCCAATTGTTTTGCGCGGCGTAGCAGCTCCATTACATAAAAGGGTGAAATCCCCTGAATCCGTTTTGCCAGTCGTGCGTTCATAATATCAAAACTAATCACAAAAGCGGTAGATCATACCAATAAACCTTGCTATCCGGGGGCTATTCTGCTAAAAATGCGCGGTTTTATTTAATCTTGTCTTAGGAGTTAATGGATGACCGATAGTTCTAAAACTGGCGCATCACCTTTCAGTTTTAAGCCTTATCAAGAAAAAGAGGGCGAAGAATATATGAATAATGCTCAATTAGAGCATTTTGAGACTATTCTTAAAAACTGGAAAGGCGAATTAATGCACGAAGTAGATCGCACTGTGCATCATATGCAGGATGACGCATCGAATTTTCCCGATCCTAACGACCGAGCGTCTCAGGAGTCGGAATTCAGTCTGGAATTAAGAACCCGCGATCGTGAACGACGGCTGATCAAAAAAATCGATGAATCCCTTAAAGAAATCGAATCCGGGGATTATGGTTTTTGTGAGTCTTGCGGCATTGAAATCGGCATACGCCGTCTGGAAGCCAGGCCCACTGCCAGTCTGTGTATCGACTGCAAAACACTCGATGAAATTCGTGAAAAACAAATGGGTTAATCCTGGATAAACAACCCACCATCGGCCGGTTTGCACCTTCGCCCACCGGCCCTTTACACCTCGGTTCCCTGTACACGGCGCTTGCCGGTTTTCTTCAAGCGCGCTCGCAACAAGGCCGATGGCTGCTACGCATTGACGACCTCGACACCCCCAGAAACGTGGCAGGTTCCGCCGACACCATCTTGAAAACCCTGGAGGCTTTTGGCTTGCATTGGGACGGCGAGGTTTATTATCAAAGCCGACATATCGACGTTTACAACGATGTCATCAACGATCTGCAAAAAAACCGCCTGATCTACCCCTGTACATGCAGCAGAAAAACACTGACGGCTAGCGATAGAGGCCAAGCACAGCCCGATATATACCCCGGCATTTGCCGAGACCGGCAAGTCCTTCCTGATAGCCCTTATGCGGAACGCATTAAAACCGATAACCGTATCATTACCTTTCAGGATGAGCTGCAAGGCCTGATTTCCCATAACCTCGCCAAGCAGGACGGCGATTTTATCATCAAGCGCAAAGACCGGATTGTCGCCTATCAATTTGCCGTGGTCATTGATGATGACTTGCAACAGATTAACCATATCGTCCGCGGCTTCGATTTGCTGGATGCGACGCCTAAACAGATTTACCTGCAACAATTACTGGGGCTTTCGAC
>Ga0208511_100412_pt1 | contig 15071 bp, 12 predicted proteins | sample LakWasMet39_LOW7_2_FD_183879 | JGI IMG/M metagenome (GOLD analysis project Ga0208511, IMG submission 183879) | Freshwater sediment methanotrophic microbial communities from Lake Washington under simulated oxygen tension - Sediment Metagenome... | ecosystem: Environmental > Aquatic > Freshwater >...
GCGCCGGAGCACTCGCACGACCACTCGCACGACCACTCGCACGACCACTCGCACGACCACTCGCACGACCACTCGCACGACCACTCGCACGACCACTCGCACGAGGCGGTCGAGGGGCAGTCCGGGCATCACCACGAGCACCACCGGGAGGAGGTTCCGCACCACCACCATGGCGAGGGGCACCACCATCACGAGGACGGCGACGCCCCCCACGAGCACGCTGCCGGAGAGCGCCCGAGCGCTCGACGCGACCTCGCGTTCTCCGATGAGAAGCGGCTCATCGACACCATCGTGGAGCTGGTGGCCGAGCGGGTGGAGGAGATCGTCCAGCGGCGCGTCGAGGAGATCGTCGCGAAGCACCTGGGCCACTCCCAAAGCGGATCCTCGCCGCGGGGATCCGGGGGCAGCGGCGGCAGCCGGAGGTGAGTGTTCGGTCGGCGGTCGGGAGGGTGGTGGCGAGGCCCCTGCTCTCCCCTCCGTCGGAGTCGGATCAGCGGCGGCGGGGGCGGGGGATGGTGACCACCCTCGGGGCGTTGGGATCGGGTCGGAAGGGCTCGACCCCGGCCGGGGCGATATAGGCTCCGCCGCAGGGCGCACAGGTGGCGATGCAGGCCCGATAGCGCTGGACGCAGGCGGTCTCGCAGCGCTCGAACTCGATCGGGGGGCGGAGCCTGAGCGTGGTCTCGCAGGTGGTGCGGCAGGCCGACGCGGGCGTGGCGCACTGCTCTCTCATGCAGGTCTGGCACTCCCGGCTCTGCGCCGAGCGCTGGGCGGGCGAGGCGCTCGGGGCGCGAGAGCCGGGGTCCCGGGCGCTCACCGGAGCGCCGAGGCAGAGGGCGCCGAGGGCGAGGGACGTGACGACGGTGGTGCGAAGGGACATCGGGCGCCTCCAGCGATCGATCCGATGAGTGGGGGAGGTACAGGGATCGACGCCGGAGGCTACCACCAAAGGGCGGCGGGGAAAGCGCCGGGGGTTACTCCTCCAGGCTCTCCAGGGCCTTCTCGATGATGCGCTCGCTCTCGCGGTCGGCGAAGCCGAGGGCGGTGGCCAGCTCGCCGAGGGCCTCCTCCTCGATGTCCGAGAGGTCGTCGTCGGCGGCCGCGACGACGGTCGCGATCTCCAGCGCCTGGCGCCGCATGGGGCCCTGGCCGATGGCCCCGACGGCCTCCTCGAGGAAGGCCTCCTCGTCCTCTTCGATGGCCTCGTCCCAGGCGGCGATGGTGCTCTCCAGCTCGTCCTCGTCGACGTCCTCGCCGAGCAGCTCGGCGAAGGTGTCCACGATGGCGTCGTACTCGTCGCTGTCCATCTCCTCCTCGTCGTCCGAGGTGGCCACCCAGTAGGCGACGGCCATCACGGCCTGGATGCGGGCGAGCGAGTCCTGCTCGTCGCGGCCCGACGGGGCGGAGCGGCTGTTGAAGCTCTTGCGCCCCTTCTCCCACGCCGACGAGGCCTCTGGCTGGGCCATCACGGACTGCAGCACCCGGCTCTTGGGAGAGAGCGCGATGGAGGGCTTCGACGGACCGGCGCCCCCGCGGCGCTCCGGGGCCGGAGGGGCCGGAGCGACCTCGGGCTTCGACCCGAACAGACGGCGCTTCGGGGCCTCGACGGCGGAGGGCGCCGCGGGCCTGGCGGGGGTCTGGGCGACGGGCGGAGCCGCGACGGGCGCGACCACCGGGGCCACGGCGGCCACCGGAGCGGGCGCGGGCGCGGGCGCGGGCGGCGGGGCCTGCACGGCGGGGGGAGAATGCGCCGGGGGCGTGCGCGCCGGGGGGGAGGCAGCCGAGGGCGGATCCTGGGGGTTGGCCGGATCGACGTTCCAGTGGTTGCAGTAGCCGCAGCGCAGGTTGAGGCGGTGGATGATCGCGCCGCAGTTGGCGCACTTGTAGAGCGGGGTCGACATGGTTGCCTCGAAGATACCCTTCACCCCTCGACCGATGGAACGCCCTTGCAACGACCCGCCTCAAGAATGCTCCTCGCCCTCCGCGCCGCGGCGCCGAGCGTCACCACGCAGGGCTCGCAGCCCCGGTCGCAGCAGGGGGGCCACTCGCTCTCGGGCTCGGACAGCCAGGCCTGCACCGAGCCCGCGTGCACAAGGTCGAGCTTGAGCTCACGGCAGGCCTCCTCCGCGGCGGCGACGATCTCGGCGTGGTCGTAGGGCAGCACCACGAGACACTTCACCGCGCCGCGTCGGCCGCGCAAGCCTCTATCGGCAGCGCGCGTTGATGCAGAGGGCCGGCGAGGCGCAGTCGGCGCTGCGAGCGCACTCGGGGCGAAGCTCGAGGGGGTTGGTGCAGAGCCGGTCGCTGCCGCAGGTGTCGAAGGCCACGTCGACCCGAAGGCACTCGGCGGCGGTGCCACCCGGGCAGGCGGCGCGGCACGACCCGCGGTGGCAGACGCTCCCGGCCGCGCAGTCCGAGTCGCGCACGCAGAAGCTGCGAGGCGCGGTGTCCACCTGGCAGAAGCCCAGCACGCAGACCTCCGCCGCCCCGCAGGCGCGCGTCGCGTCGCAGCCCGCCACGCAGCGGCCGTCGGCGCAGACCGATCCCGCCGCGCAGTCGGCCGCTCGGGCGCACTGGCTCCCGGCCTGCGAGGGCTGATCGCAGTACCCGCCCACGCAGGACTGCGTCGAGGGGCACGCCGTCAGGGCGCCACACGGCGAGAGGCATCGGCCGTCGACGCAGTCCCGCCCCGCGCCGCAGTCGCTCGCGAACTGGCACACCGCCGCGCCGCCCAGGCAGCGGCCCGCGAGGCAGCGCTCCCCGCTGGCGCAGCCCGAGTCGGAGCTGCACTGCGACGGCGTCACGCAGGAGCCCGAGCGCAGGTCGCAGACGAGCCCCGCTCCCGCGACGGCGCAGTCCCGATCGAGCCGGCACCCGGCGCTCACGCCCGCGTCGACCGACGGAGCCGCGGCGTCCGAGCCCGGCACCGCCGCCTCGCCGACCGCGGCGCTCGCGTCGACCTCTCCGCGGGAGCCGTCGAGGCGGCCGTCGCGGTCCTCGCAGTCCTCGCGGTCCCCGCGATCTCCCTGGTGCCTGGAATCGCGGTGGTCGCTGTGGGACGGGCGGTCCCTGCAGTCCTCGCGCTCATGGTGGTGGCAGCCCGCTATGGCGAGCGCGCTCAGCAAGACGATCGATCGCATCATCGGTTTCCTCGGCTCTCTCTGCGGTGTGAGGGTGCCGGGGGCAGCCTCGCGCATCCCCCATTGGTCTCGGCGGGGCGAGGGCCTTCATCCGGTGATGACGAATCTCACCCTCGTATCAATCGACGACGCCCGATGAAGGTTCTCGTCCGCGGCGGCGACGCATGGCAGGAGAAGCCACCCGATGCGCCGGTCGCCCATGCCTTCACTCGTCGCTGCGCTGCCGCTCCTGCTCGGGGCTCGCGCCGCGTGGGCCCAGACCGCGCCGACCGCCGTCTGCGCTCCGACCGTCGAGCTCGGCGAGGGCATTCCCCCCCGCATGGCGCAGCGGCTCCGCCGGGCGCTCGACCTCGCCGCCGCGAGCCTTCCCCCCGCCTCGCCCTGCTCTCCCTCCCGCGCTCGCCTCGACTGGAGCGACCACGAGCTCTCGGTGCACATCTCCCTCGACGACGGTCGCATCGCGGTGCGCACCCTGGAGTCGCTCGAAGACGTCCTGCCGACGCTGCTCTCGGTGCTCGCCGTCCCTGCGCCCGATCCCGAGGCCCCGGAGGCGCCCCCGGCGGTCGTCCCCGCGCCTGTCGCGCCCGCTCCTCCGCTCCTAGGCCTCCGCCCGCCAGCGATCGCTCCCCCCGTCGCGCCTGCGCCACGGCGGGCCCTGTCGGGCTGGTCGCTGCTGCTCTCCGCAACGGGGGGGCTGGGGTTCCAGTACGAAGACGAGGCCCTGCTGCGCGCCAGCGTGGAGGTCGGCCTCGCGACGCCCCGCCTCGCACTAGGCGCCCGCGCCTCGGTGGCCGTGAGCCTCGACGACGACCGCCACCCCGGCCTCGCCAACGCGATCCAGCCCCGCCCGGAGCGCGATCGCATCGAGTCCAGCGCGGTGCTCTCGGCTCGCGCCCGGCTCGGGTCCGGCCGGCTGCGCGGCGAGTTCGGCGGCTTCGGCGGCGTCTCCCACTCCGCCGCGGGCACCGACACCGGGTGGCTCCCTCGCGTGGGCCTCGAGGCCTCCTTCGGGTGGCAGCTCTCGCGAACGCTCACCACCTTCGTCCGCACCGAAGGCTACCTCGACCTCGGCAGCGGGATCGGTCCTGGCGCGGCCCTCTCCCTCGGCCTCGCCTGGGAGCCGCGGCGATGAGCCCTCGCGTGCTGCGACCCCTGCTCACCCTCGTTCCCGAGGACGACAGCGTGCTGCTCCAGCGCGTGGCGACCGGGGACGTCAACGCCCTCGGCGTGGCCTTCGACCGCTTCCACCGCGACGTCTACGCGGTGCTCGCCCGCCTCCGGGGCACGCGCGTCGACCTCGACGACCTCGTGCAGACCACCTTCCTCGCGCTCCCCCGCGCGGCCCACAACTACGACCCGCAGGCCTCGGCGCGGTCGTTCATCATCGGCGTCGCGCTCCAGATCGCCCGCCGGGAGCGCCGCAACCTGGTGCGTCGGTGGCGGCTCTGGCAGTCGCGATCCCACGAGCTCGACATCCCGGAGGGGGACATCGACCCGGAGCGCAGGGCGGGCGACCGAGAGGACTTCTCCGCCCTGGAGTCGGCCCTCGGCGGGCTGTCGCACGCTCAGCGCGAGGTGATCATCCTCCACGAGGTCCAAGGGATGAAGGGCGAGGAGATCGCCCAGGCGCTGGGGGTCCCGGTGAACACGGTCTGGACCCGGCTGCACCACGCCCGCAACGCCCTCCGTGCGGCGCTCGATGCGCGAGGTGGGCGATGAGCTCCCTGGTGACCCGCGGGTGCGCCCGCATCGGGGAGGTCGAGGCCGCGATCGACGAGCGGCTCGAGGCGGCGCACGCGGCCGAGGCGCTGGCTCACGCCCGGGGCTGCGCGGCGTGCGGGGCGATGGAGCGCTCGCTGCGGTCGCTGCGGGAGATGGCGCGCTCGCTCCCGGAGCCGTCGATCGACGCGGAGGCGGCGCAGCGGGTGCGCGCGGAGGTGATCGCGGGCGCCTCGCTCGGCGGCCACGGTCGCTCGACGACGACGGCGGTGCGACGGGCGCTGGCGGTGGCCGCGGCGGTGACGCTGGTGGTGCTGGGCGCGGCGATGCTCCGGCCGCGGTCGGCCTCGCCCCGAACGGCGGCGGAGGGCATCGACCTCGCGGGCGCCGGAACGCTTCGGCCCGAGCGCGCGGCGGTGTATCGCGTGGAGCGCGCCGGGGCCGACACGCGCATCGCGCTCACCGAGGGGACCATCCACCTCGCGGTGGAGCACCGTCGGCGCTCGGAGCGCTTCGTGGTGGCGCTCACCGACGCGGAGGTCGAGGTGCGAGGGACGCGCTTCGCCGTCGACGCCCACCAGGGTCACCTGCGGAGGGTGAGGGTGACCGAGGGCCTGGTGGCGGTGCGCCGCGCAGGGCAGCCCGAGCGCCTGGTCGGTCCGGGCTCGACCCTGGAGGTAACCGAGCCGGCGGCGGTCGCTCCGGCGGCGGCCACGCTCGACCCGATGGAGCCTCGGGCGCCGGCACCGGAGCCCGGAGCGGTGACGCCGGCGCCGCGCGTCGAGGCGCCGCGGGCCCCGTCGGAGGCGGGGGGGACGGCGGCGTCGAGGGATTTCCGCGCGGGCGCACTGGCCTATGTGCGGGGCGAGCCGGGGCAGGCGGCGAGGGCGCTGCAGAGGTTCCTGGCGGCGGCGACGGCGAGGGACCCTCGGCGCGAGGACGCGCGGTACGTGCTGGTGCTGGCGCTCGACGCGACGCACGACCCGGGCTCCGAGCGCGCGGCGAGGGAGTACCTGGGCGAGTTTCCCAACGGGCTGCGGCGCGCGGAGGTGACCGTGCGGCTGACCCGGCGGCTCGCCGCGAGGGGCGCCTGCGACGCGGCGGCGAGCGCGGCGCTGGGGATGCCCGAGCACGCCGAGGCGGGCCTTCGCACGCAGGTGGCGCAGGCGCTCTCCCGCTGCGCGGTCGCTCCCGGGGAGTGATCCGCCCGCGCCGATGGACACCCGCCATCGCCCCATGAGAGACCCCCCGCCATGGCCCTGGTACGACCGTTTCGCGCGCTTCGTCCGCCCCCTGGCCTCGCTGCCCGGGTGGCCTCTCCGCCCTACGACGTGATCAACACCCGCGAGGCCCGCGCGCTCGCCTCGGGCAACGTCGACTCCTTCCTCCGGGTGGCCCGCCCCGAGGTCGACCTCGCCCCTGGCGTCGATGAGCACGCCGACGAGGTCTACGCCCAGGGTGCGCGCAACCTCGCAGAGCTGCGCGACCGCGGGGTGCTGCGTCAGGACGCCTCCCCGCGCATCTACGTCTACGCCCAGACCATGGGAGCGCACCGTCAGGTGGGCCTCGTCGGCTGCGTCTCGGTCGACGAGTACGACCGGGACATCATCCGCAAGCACGAGAAGACCCGCGCGGACAAGGAGGACGACCGCACCCGCCACATCGACGTCCTCGACGCGCATGACGAGCCGGTGTTCCTGGCGTACCGGGCGCATCCGGCGATCGACGCGCTGGTCTCGGCCATCACCGCGCTCGCCCCCGACACCGACCTGACCACGGACGACGGCATCCGGCATACGGTGTGGGTCCCGACGGAGGAGCAGTCCGACGCGCTCTCGGCGCACTTCGCCGAGGTGCCCGCGCTCTACGTCGCCGACGGCCACCATCGAAGCGCCGCCTCGTCGCGCGTCCACGCGAAGCGCCTCGGTACCCCTGGCGAGCACGACCGCTTCCTCGCGGTGCTCTTCCCCGACGAGCAGCTTCAGATCCTGGCGTACCACCGGCTGGTGCGCGACCGGCAGGGGCGCTCCCCGGAGGCGCTCCTCGCCGCGCTGGGGGAGGTCTGCGCCCTCGAGCCCGCCGCGACGGCGTCGCCTCCGTCACCGAAGTCGATGGGCTTCTACGTGGGCGGCCGCTGGTACCTCGGCACCGTCCGAGAGGGCCTCTGGAACACCTCCGACCCGGTGGCCTCGCTCGACGCCTCGCTCTGCCAGGACCTCGTCCTCGACCGCATCTTCGGCATCACCGACCCTCGCCGCGACGACCACGTCGACTTCGTGGGCGGCATCCGAGGCACCCACGAGCTGGAGCGCCGGGTGCGCGAGGAGGGCTGGTCGCTGGCGATCGCGATGTACCCGACGCGCATCGGCGAGCTGCTCGCGGTGAGCGACGCGGGTCGGCTGATGCCGCCGAAGAGCACGTGGTTCGAGCCCAAGCTGCGGAGCGGTCTCTTCGTGCACCTGATGGGGTGATCGGTCTCGCGCTCCCTGGCGCGCTGTCTGACGGGTGCGTGATAGCGTCGCCGCGATGTCCAGGCGAGCAGCGATCGTGGCCCTGGTTCTGGCGGGTTGTGGGGCGCGTACGGGCCTCCGCGATGAGCGCATCGACGCCGCTTCGGACGTCGTCGACGCGAGCGACATCGTGGACGCCTCCGACGTCTTCGACGCCCCCGACGTCTTCGACGCCCCCGACGCCCCCGACGCCCCCGACGCCTTCGACGTCTTCGACGCCCCCGATGCCCCCGATGTCCCCGACGCCCCCGATGTCCCCGATGTCCCCGATGTCCCCGATGTCCCCGATGTCCCCGATGTCCCCGATGCGTGCATGCCGGTGCGGGACTTCTGCGGTCGCTTCGAGTTCTGCGCCAACGGGCTCGACGACGACTGCAACGGCCGCTCGGACGACGGCTGCCCCTGCGTTCCCGGCGCGGTGCAGCCCTGCTTCGACGGACCTCCCGGCCGCCGTGACGTAGGCGCCTGCCGCGACGGCACCCAGCGCTGCCTCGCCATCGGCCGATGGACCGAGTGCGAAGGCGGCATCTCCCCGCAGCCCGACATCTGCAACGGCCAGGACAACACCTGCACCGGCTGCCCCACCGACCTCGGCTGCCCCATCCTGTGCCCCGGGCCGGGCGATCCTCGCGTCCCCGATGGCCACCCCTTCGGCGAGTACCCCTTGCGCGGCGCCCTCTTCTTCGGCGGCCGCGCCACCTCGTGGCGATGGACCATCCAGGGAGGTCCCTGCGATCAGCTCGTGGCGACGAGCAGCTTCACGCTCAGCACCCCCAACCAGCGCGACGCGGTCTTCCGCCCTTCGCTCTCCGGCGACTACACGGTCACCCTGACGGTGACGGTGCCCGATGGCAGCACGCTGTCATGCACCTTCGTGGTCCACATCGCGGGCCCCGGCCTTCGCGTCGAGCTCTGCTGGGATCGCAGCAACGACGTCGACGTGGACCTCTATCTCCATCGCCCCGGCAGCCGCGCCCCGTGGTGGCCCGCCGTGGGCGCCGCGCAGCCCACGCAGGACGCCTGTAGCTGGGCCAATTGCGAGGCGGTGATCCGTGGCGAGACCGGCGGCGCTCCCACGCCGCGCGCCAACTGGGGCTATCTGCCGTCGCCGCTCAGCGAGTGCCAGGACGGCCCTCACGGCGCCGAGTGGCGGGCGCTGGGCTTCTGCGCCAACCCCCGGCTCGACATCGACAACAACCTCTCCAAGGCCCGCGGAACCCCCGAGAACATCAACATCGACCGCCCCCGCGACGGCGAGACCTTCCGGGTGATGGCCCACAACTTCACCGGGACCCTCACCCACCCGGTGGTGAACATCTACTGCGACGGCAGGCTGTACGGCACCTACGGCGCCGCGCCCGACCTGGTGACCGGCTTCGCGGCGACCGGCGGCTTCGCTCGCGGCGCGATGTGGCGCGCGGTGGACGTCACGACGCGCGTCAACGCCGCGGGCGAGACCCGCTGCGAGCTCAACGAGGTGCACCCGCCGGGCGCCACCTCGGGCTACGACGTCACCATCGACAACGTGAGGTTCTGAGCGCTGGTGGTCGTCGCTGAAGCGCCGCAAGTCCGAGGGCGCTTCCCCGGTACGACCGCGTGGTGTCGGTATCCTGAGCCAGACCCCGAGCGTCAGCGAGGGGGAGCGCCCGCTTCGGTCGTCAGCTCACGTCCGGAATCGCCGGTGATTCCTGCCAGAATCTCGTCGTCGGAGATCCGTGCTGACGACCCGAGCGGGCGCTCCCCCTCGCTGACGCTCGGGGTCTGGCTCAGGGTACCGACACCGCGCGGTCGTACCGGGGAAGCGCCCTCGGACGCTGTGCTCAACCAACCGCTCTACCGCGCGCCCTTCAGCGACGCGACGTACTGCGTGACGACGCCGTCGAGGAACTCCACCAGCCCGTTGTGCTCGCCTCGCTTGCGAAGGACGGCGATGGACGCTCCCTCCCAACACCGGCGCTTGCGGTCGTGGTCGTCCGCGCACAGGTCGTCGAGGGCGTTCTTGGTGCTGTTCTTCACGCGCCCGGCATCGGTCGCCGTGCGTCCGGGGTTGAGCTCGTGTGACCTCTCGCGCGGGTCCATGCCAAGGCGGGCCCGAACTGCCTTGAGCCGGTCACGCTCGTCGTCGTCGGAAGGGTCGAAGCCGGCCAGAAGCCACGCCTCCATCTCCGGGTGCGGCAACGCGAGCACGACGCGCATCGGTGACGCCGCGCCGCTGGACGCTGCGCTCAACGCGTCGACCGACGTGCGATAGCTGCGGCGGCGGTCGGGGTTGGCGTCAGTGTCGCGTACCAGGAGCATCCCAGCGGGCAGCGCGGCTCCCTTTCGGGTCACCACCGCCACGACCTTCCGTATCTCCACGCTCTCAATTCCCTCGACGCCAGCCCTGCCGTAGCCGTGCGGCGAGATGCCCAGCGCGCGAGCACGCTCCTTCACTCCGGTCCAGCGCAGCCGTCGCCCCTCCGGATCGGCGTCGTCGCCGCTCCAGCGCCGATAGGTGTCAAGGTCCTCGCGCACCCAGACCGGAACGCCCTCCGCGGGTTCGAGCGCCAGTCGGTCTGCAAGGCCGCTCGCGATCACGGCGTCGCTCTCGTGCTCGCAGACCACCACCCAGCGCAGCGGAAGATCAGCCATCGCTCTCCCCCGTCACCCACGCCTCTTCCTCCGCCGCCAGGAACTCCCCCGTCGTGAGCACCTCCAGCGCTTGCTTGATGCGCGGGTGTTCGCTCAGCGGGCGGGCGGCGCTGGTGCCGTCCTTGCGCTGCGCGAAGACGATCACCTCCTCGGGCTCGAACTCGTCGACGAGGTAGGGGGAGTGACTGGTGGCGATGATCTGGATCTGCGGGTTGTCGGCGATGATCTGCCGCAGCATCCGGATGAGCTCGCGCTGGGCTCGCGGATGCAGCGCGCGCTCGATGTCGTCGAGGAGGATGAGGCGCCGCTCCTCGCTCTGATGGGCGATGGTTAGGACACCCAGCGCGATGAGGGTGCCCTCACTGACTGCGCTCGCGGCGATGTCGGTGGCGCCGACGAAGTCGAAGCGCAGCTCGGCGGCGTCTAAAACTACGGTCCGCTCCTCGTCCTCGCCATGCGGGTTAAAGACTGTTTGAGTCCGCTGGAACTTCGTCCGTTCGATTCGAACATCGAGCAGGGCAGGGACAAGCTTCCTGAGTCCGGCAACGATCGCGTCCATTCGTATGGGCTGAAAGAGGCGGATCAATCCAAGAACACTGGCGAGGCCACTGCCAGCTGACGAGAGGCGCGTGGTGTTTTCGCCTAAAGTAATGGTGCTCGGAGCGGCTAGCGCTTGAGCATCCAATCGAAGACTGATGCACGAACCAGCCATCGCTAAAGCCACACTCGACACTTCCGGCCCTGGCTTCCACTCTACGCCGGGTCCGAAATTTCGTTCGACGGAGTTGCCCCCCTGCTCCCAGCCGACCGACAGCTTCCTATGCACGACGAGCGTCCCGAACAGCTCGACGGACACAGACAGTCTTCTCGGATTGGTGCCTTCTTCGAAGAGCGTCACCGCGCAGCGCTGTGTACCGCGCCGCAGCGCCAATGCCTCAAGATCGCCGAGGCTGACCCCCTCCGTCGGCATCCCCGCCGCCACGACCCGTTCGATCGCCTCCAGCACGCTCGTCTTCCCCACGCTGTTGGGCCCCACCAGCACCGTCAGCGGGCGCAGCGGGATCTCCGTCCGCGAGTGGCTCTTGTAGTTCTCCAGCACAACCTTCGTGATCGTCACGGCTCCGCTCCTATCACGCCCGCAGCACCCAGCGCTCCGACCCGTCGTCCTCCACCACCCGCGCCACCCGCTGGGCCACCTGGAGGCACTCCAGCACCATCGCCACGCCCTCCGTCGTCGCGCCGCTGAACCCCTCGGCCACCGCGTCCGTCGTGACGTCCTCGCCCGCGGCCGTCATCGCCGCGAGCATCGCCCCGATCTGTCCCGGCAGGTCCGTCGGCCACTTCGCCGCGCCCGCGGCCTTCACCTTCGCGGCCTTCTTCCCCGTAGGCCCGCCCGTCGTCGCCAGCGCCCCCTGCGCCGCCTCGCCCGCCGCCTGGAACTCCGGCCGCAGCCACCGCACCTTCCCCGCCGCCTCCTCCGCCGCGCGCTCCAGATTGAGCGTCACCAGCCGACCCAGCAGCTCGTCGTCCGTCGCCTCGTGAGGCCACCCGTACGCATCGAGCACCGCCCGATCGAGCTGCGCATGCAGGTCCACCAGCGTGTGCGCGAGGGCGCGGTCGGCGAGGGTCTTCTCCTCGGCGGAGAGCGCCTCCTTGCGCTGGAGTTTCACCACCACGTTGTAGATGTCCGTGAGCCCGAGCGTGGGGTGTTCCTGCTGCCGGGCGCGGCGGTGCTGCTCGATGGACTCGCCGAGCGCGCGCAGCTTCGTCCGAACCGTGGGGGTCATCTCGGGGAAGGGGAACGGGAAGAAGCAGTTGGTGTTCCTCCAGCGCGGATCGTTGCCCTTGCCCTGACGCGCTCCGTTCGCCGGATGCTGAGCCCACAGACGATGAACGCTGGAATTCAGAACGGCCAGGATCGCGGCGTCGTCACAAGCGATCACATAGGCCGAGTGATCGATGGAGAACCGAGCATCGCGGAATTGGAAGATCAAGTGCTTCGCGGTCTCGGATGTAGCGATGAACCGAGACAAACCGACCAGCGATGCTCGGAGGTCCCCGCCGGTACGGCCAAACAGCCACCACTTCTGCTTCCGCTGGCGATCGTTCTGCTTGTCTCGCTGTGGCTTTACCTCTCGCAGCAGATGTTCAAATAGCTTTGGATACTGTGTCCGGGCCTGGTCGGCATCGAGCCCGTGAAGGTCAATCACGTAACGCTCGATAGGGCGTTGTACGAGGTCGCGCCCGATGACCGCAGGCTTGATCACCACTGGCAGGTTCGACGAGTCATAGCCGAGGCCAATGACCTTCTCGCGCGTCAGTCGGAAGCCCTCGCCCGCGAGATTGAACCCTTGCAGGCACAGCCCCTCGTTGGCCCGCAGCGCCACCGCCTCCGTGACCCTCGCGCCGCTCGACAGGTCCGGATGCACCGCGACCACTTCGCGCTCCTCCACGCGCACCGCCTCCAGCTCCGCGGCCTTGGTCTTCCGCTCGTCGACGACCATCCCCTTGACCGACGCGCCCGCTTCCTTCGTCGCCATGGTCATGGCGATGCGCACCGCGGCGCCCTCGTCGTACCAGGGGTGATCCGCGATGGCGTATCCCAGCCGTAGCTTCTTCGTGTCCACGGCCTCGGTCACCACGGCGCGGTTGAAGGTCTGCGTGATGCTGTTGGTCGTCACGAAGCCGAAGGCCTTCACCTTCGCCGTGGCCACCAGCTCGGCCGCGCGCCACCACCACCACATCACGAAGTCCGCCGTCCCCGGAACCCCCGGGTACGCCTCCTTGATGGCCTCGATGTACCCCGGACCCAGCACGTCCATCAGCCGCTTGTTCCCGAGGAACGGGGGGTTGCCCACCACGTACTCGACCTCCGGCCAGGCCGCCTGCTTCACGCCCACGTAGCGCTCCACCGGGACCATCTTCCGCTCGGCCTTCTTGTCCGTGACGCCCACCGCGCGCATCACCGGCGCGCCGCTCTCATCGAGCAACGGCTCCTTCTTCTTCCACGTCACCAGCGCGTCCCGCGCCTCGATGTGATGCAGGTCCTGGATCAACGGATCAGGCATCCGCCCGAGCCTCCCCGCGGAGGTCTGCCACTGGAGGTACCCGATCCAGAGCACCAGCTCGGCGATCTTGGCCGCCCACGGCTTCACCTCGATCCCATGAAACTGCACCGGGTGGACGGACTCTCCCTGGAAGTCCATCGGCGCCTGGTATCCGCCCACCACCACCAGCGCGCGCTCCACTTCTCCCTCCAGCCGCTTCAACTCCTTGAGCGCCACGTAGAGGAAGTTTCCGCTCCCGCACGCCGGGTCGAGCACCCGCACCGTGGCGAGCTTCTTCCGGTACGCCGCCCCGAGGCTCGCGGCCTTCTTCTTCCCCTCGGAGGGCTTCTTCGCGGTGCGCTGGAGGAGTTCCATCTCCGCGCGTACGAGGGTCCACTCCTGGCGCAGAGGGGCCATCATGGTGCGGTCGACGAGCCGTCGGATGTACGGCTCGGGGGTGTAGTGCGCGCCCAGCCGGTGGCGCTCCGCGGGGGTGAGCGCGCGCTCCAGCAGCGTGCCGAAGATCGCAGGCGACACCTTCCGCCAGTTGGCCTCGGCGGCGAGCTTGAGCGCTTCGAGCTCGGGGAGCGTGAGGTCGATCGGCTCGTGCTGCTTGAAGAGGTAGCCGTTGAACTGCCGCAGGCGCTCGCCGGAGTCGAGGTCGCCGCCCGCGTCCATCTTTGCCCAGAGCGCCCGCAGCCCTCGCACGAAGGTGTCGGGCTTCCCTGACTTCTTGTCGGCGATCCATTTGTCGAGGCGCTGCGAGAAGAGCCCCTTGGGGAGCAGGCCCACGTCCTCGGCGAACATGGTGAAGACGCACTTCATGAGGAAGTCGCCGACGGCGTCGCCCTTCGCACGCTTCTCCAGGGTGACCGCGAGGGTGCTCACGAGGTCGGCGATCTCCGCGGTGATGCGCTGCCCGAGGGCGTCCTCGTCGAGCGACTGCGGCTCGGTGAAGATCGTACGGAGGTAGCGGAACACGTGGGGCTCGGCGAGCTGGTCCCAGGTGAAGGCGGCGAGCTCCTCGAAGTCGCCGTAGTCGTCGGCGGCGTCGGGGGAGAAGCTCGACCAGATCCAGAGCCGGTAGCCGAGGTCGGCGAGCACGATGAAGGGCGGCTTCGGGTCGCCGCGCTTCGTGACGGCGACGGCGTAGCGCCCGACCTGCACGCGCCCGCTGCTCATGGCGTCGCGCCACGCGCTGGTGTCGCGCACGCCGGCGCCCTTCGGGTTCTTGGAGTGCCCCCTGGTGGAGGTCTGGAAGGCTTCCTTCGCGGCGGGGTCCCACGGGGCGATGCCCTGCTTCGACTCGAAGATGAAGTGCCCGCGCTTGTAGACGTCCATGCGCCGCGCGGCCTTGCCGTCGAGCACGTCGGCCTCGAAGCAGTAGGGGTTGTCGGCCCCGGCCTTCTTCAGCGACGGCGCCGTCACCTGCAGCGCCTCGCAGAGCAGGTTGAACACCGTCTGCGCGTTGGCGAGCTCGGCGCCCTGGGCGTGGCGGGTCTTCTCGACGAAGGCCCGCATCCGCTTCGCGGAGTACTCGGCGGGGATCTCATGGGCTTCGAGGCGGTCGACGTCGCTCGTCAGGGTGGCGGTCATGGGCGCGGAGGGTATCGCAGCGCCAGCGGATGCTCTCCAGTGGTTGTCGCGCTGAGCGGGGAAGGGGGCCACCGCACGACGCGCCCGCCTGCGAGCTCACCGAATACTCCGCAGCGCATCGCGCGCCCGTCTGCGAGCTCTCCGAATGCTCCGCAACGGACGATCGGCCCGCTCGCGAGCTCTTCGAATACTCCCCAGCGCATCTCGCGCCCGTTGCGGAGTTCTCCGAATGCTCCCCCACGCATCTCGCGCCCGTCGCGGAGCCCCCGGAATGCTCCCCAGCGCATCTCGCGCCCGTCGCGGAGCCCCCGGAATGCTCCCCCACGCATCTCGCGCCCGTTGCGGAGCCCGCGGAGTGCTCCCCGGACGTACATCCACCCTCCGGGGAGCACCCGATATGCTTGCGGGCGAGTGCATTTCGTTCTCCC
>Ga0208511_100432_pt1 | contig 14328 bp, 11 predicted proteins | sample LakWasMet39_LOW7_2_FD_183879 | JGI IMG/M metagenome (GOLD analysis project Ga0208511, IMG submission 183879) | Freshwater sediment methanotrophic microbial communities from Lake Washington under simulated oxygen tension - Sediment Metagenome... | ecosystem: Environmental > Aquatic > Freshwater >...
TCGATCAGGCCAGGAAAGGCGGCGCCGATGCCGCCAAGTTTCAGAGCTACAAGGCGGGCACGCTGGCCTCGAAACATTCGCCCTCTTACTGGGATACGACGAAAGAGCCGACGCGCAGCCAGTACGCCCTGTTCCAGAAGTACGACAACTTCGGCCCCGAGGAGTACCGGGCCCTCGCCGAACATTGCCGGCAGGCGGGCATCGACTTTCTGTCGACGCCCTTCGACGATGAAGCGATCGAGTTCCTCGACCCGCTGGTTCCGTTCTTCAAGATCGCATCCGCCGACCTGACGAACCTTCCGTTCCTGCGCAAGGTCGCCGCCAAGAGGAAGCCGGTCGTCTTGTCGACCGGAGCATCGACGCTGGGCGAGGTCGATATTGCGGTTGAGGCCCTCACTCAGGCCGGATGCACGGACATCGCCCTGCTGCACTGCATCCTCAATTACCCGACTGACGATGCCAATGCGCACCTGCGCATGATCGAAGGCCTGAAGCGGGCCTACCCCCGCAACATCATCGGCTATTCCGACCACACGCTGCCGGATGACGCCATGACCTCCCTTGTTGCCGCCCATCTGCTCGGCGCCGTCATCATCGAAAAGCATTTCACGCACGACAAGACGCTGCCGGGCAACGATCACTACCACGCCATGGATCAGCACGACCTCGCTCGTTTCGTGTCGCTGGCGGCGAAAGTGCATGTACTGCTCGGGCCGAGCGACCACAAGGTTCCGATTGCCACAGAAGCCATCTCGCGCAAGAACGCCCGCCGCAGCATCGTCCTCGCGCGCGACGTCCCGGCCGGTCACGAACTAACCCCGGACGACCTCACCTACAAGCGCCCCGGTACCGGCGTCAGCCCCATCCATTGGGATGAGGTGTTGAACCGCCGCACGGCTGCGGCGCTGCAAGCCGACCACGTCCTGCAATGGCAGGACCTCGCACCTGCGGGCGAATGAACCCTCGTAATGTAGCCATCATCCAGGCCCGCATGGGGTCGAGCCGGTTTCCGGGCAAGATGCTTGCCCGGCTCGGCGGCATCCCGCTGCTCGAGTGGGTCGTGCGCCGACTGCTGCGTGCCACGACCCTGGCCCAGGTCGTGCTGGCCACATCGGATCGTGACAGCGACGACGCCCTGGCCGAGCTTGCGACGAGACTCGGGATCGCGGTGTTTCGCGGCAGTGAAGCGGACGTTCTCGGTCGCTTCGTCGGTGCTGCGAGCATGGCGCGAGCCGACAACGTCGTGCGCATCTGCGCCGACAATCCCTTCATCGACCCGGCCGAAGTAGATCGCCTGGTCAGATATTTTGCCGAGATCCCGTGCGACTATGCCTGCAACCATCAGGATCGACTCGGCAGCGGCTATGCCGATGGCTTCGGCGCCGAAATACTGTCAGCGGCGTTGCTCGAGAAGATCGCCGCAAATGCGCTCGAAGTCCGCCACCGCGAGCACGTCACGCTCTACCTCTGGGATCATGCGAGCGAGTACACATTGAACGCGGTCGCGGCACCCGCAGAACTGGCATTCCCGAAACTTCGTTTCGATGTCGACACGCCGGACGACCTGGCAAACCTGGAAGTTCTGGTCGGCGCAGGAGTGGCCATCGAGACAACGGCATGCGACATCATCAGGATTGCGCAGGAGAATTACCGTACCGCCAGCGCCGACTCTTCCAGCCATGTCCGTGCCGAACTCGCCGATTACCTGCAACGACTGTTTCCGCTGTGCCGAAGCATCACCGGCAACCCCAATCGCGAAACCCTGAAGACCTTGCAGGAACTCATCCCCCTCACCATCCATGAAGTGCCGTCGGGCACCGCAGTGTATGACTGGACTGTTCCCGACGAATGGAATATCCGCGATGCGTGGATTGCCGATGCGAGCGGGCGCCGCATCGTCGATTTCCGGGACAGCAACCTGCACGTGGTCAGCTATAGCGAACCCGTCAATTCAGTCATGGATTGGGCTGAACTCCAAGCCCGCCTGCATCGCCACCCGCAATTGGCGGACGCCATTCCCTACCGGACCAGCTATTACAAGCGCGACTGGGGCTTTTGTGTCACCCATGCGCAATTCGCCGAGATGGAAAAGCTGGGAGGGCCCTTCACTGTCGTCATCGACAGCGAGCTCAAACCCGGCTCGCTGACCTATGGCGAACACCTTGTGCCGGGGCGATCCGCCCGGGAAATACTGCTTTCCTGCTACATCTGCCATCCTTCGATGGCCAACGACAGCCTCAGCGGCGTGCTGCTCACCGCCTTCCTGGCACGCCACATCGCAAGGCTCAAGAATCGCCACTGGAGCTATCGCATCGTCTTTGTCCCGGAAACCATCGGCGCCATCACCTACTGCGCGCGCAATGAGGCGGCGATGAAGCGAATCGACATGGGCCTGGTGATCACCACCGTCGGCGGGCCGGGCAAGTTCGGCTACAAACGCAGCTTTGATTCGTCGCATCCCATCAACGCGATGATCGAGGAAGTGTTCCGTGACACGGAAACCGAATTCGTCACCTATCCTTTCGACATCCACGGCAGCGATGAGCGGCAATACTCCTCCCAGGGCTTCCGGATCAATGCCGCAACGATCTGCCGGGATCGCTACTATGAGTATGCCTATTACCATTCATCGCTGGACAACCTTGCCTTCGTCACGGCGGAGCAGATCGCCGAAACTCTCGACTTGTATGTCGGTCTGATAGACAAGGTCGAAGCGCGCCGCGTCTATCGCAACCGGATTCCGCATGGCGAAGTCATGCTCTCGCGCCATGATCTGTATCCGGCCACCGGCGGTGCCCAGCGACCGGAACTCGGCGGAAGGTCCGAGCTCGACTTGATCCTCTGGTTGCTGTTCCTGTGCGACGGAAAGCCGGACATTGCCAACATTGCGGCAAGGCTCGGCGTGTCGTCCTCAGACCTCGTGCCGATCGCAGATCGACTTGTCGCAAAAGATGTTCTCGAAATTGTCTGATCGTTCCCATGGCTAAGAGCTATCGTTTGCAAGCGGCCGGCCTCGACGCGGCGTGGGATGCCTTCGTCGCTTCGTCGCCCGATGGCACGGCCTTCGTCACTTCCAGCTATCTTGCCCACACCGGCTGTCGCCTGGGCCTTTACCACTGTTACAACTCGAACGAATTGCGTGCCGTCGTCGCGGTGGTGGAAAGTCCGGACGGAGCCTCGGCGATTCTGGATGACCTGGTGATCTACAGCGGCATTTGTTTTGGCGCGCCCACCCATGGCCAAAATCGCGCGCAACAGAATTCCGAGCGGCACGAAATTGCCACCTTCATAGCGGCGGCATTGGCCGACCGGTATCAGCGGGTCGAGTTTGCCCTGGCTCCCTCGATCAATGATGTAAGGCCGTTTCTCTGGCACAACTACGGCCAGGAACACGGCCGTTACAGCGTGGATGTGAGATACACGTCCTATCTCGACATCGGTGATTTTGCTTCCGCGCAGGATCTGGAGCACATCGAGGCCTACAAACAGGCAACGGGAGCGCGCCGACAGCAGATACGCTATGCGCGAAGGGACGGAGTGATTACCGAAGAGTTTTCCGATGTCGGGTTGTTTATCGACTTCTATCGGCGCACCATGGAGCGCCAGGGCGAAGTTGTGAGTCCGGACAAGCTTGACCATATGGCCACTCTCGTCGCCGCCCTTCTGGGATCGGGCGCGGCCCGCATGTTCGTTTCAAAATCATCCGATCAGATTGCGGGCAGCGCCGCGGTCTATGCTTTCGATCATCGCCGGGCCTATTATCTTTTTGGCGCGAGCGATCCTGATCTGCGGGACTCTCCAACCGGCACTGCAGTATTGTGGGATGCGTTCGGCAAACTGGCTGCCGCCGGGATTACGCAGATCGACCTGGAGGGAGTAAATAGCCCGCGTCGAGGCTGGTTCAAAATGAGCTTCGGCGGCGAGCTGCGCGCCTATTATCAGATTACCAAGGCCAGTCAATGAATCAGAGCCATCCAGTCGTCCATTCTGAAGTCGAGCACGATGCAGCCTTTTGCAGTCGTGAGCATGTTCACGCTTTGATCGAGGTATCTCAATGAGCAGCAAACTTGGTTCGATTCCTGTGGTCTCCATGCCAGCCGCCACCGTGGGCAGCGTGGAGGAACGCTACATTCCGATCAACAAGGGCCATTTCGACCTGGACACGCCCGAGCGTACCGCTGCCTTCAGTGAGAAGCTGGCGCGGGGTTGGGAGCATGAATACGCCGAGTATCGCCGGCTATGGGTGGAACTGGCCAAGAACCGCGAACTGCGTGACTATCCTTTGCTGGTCGATCTCGAACTGTCTTCGAAGTGCAACCTGCATTGCCCGATGTGCTACACGATCACTGAAGAGTTTCTCAGCAAGGTCGATCGCAAGTACATGGAGTTTGACCTTTACAAAAAGATCATCGATGAAGTGGCCGGCAAGGTGTTCGCGATCCGCCTCAGCTTGCGCGGCGAATCGACGCTGAACCGGGATTTCATCGAAGCCATCGCCTATGCAAAACAGAAGGGCATCCGCGAGGTTTCCACGCTGACGCACGGCAAGAAGTTCACCGGCGAGTACCTGCGCAAGGCGGTGGCGGCGGGAATCGACTGGATCACCATCTCCATCGATGGCACGGGCGAGACCTATAACCGAATCCGACATCCACTGACGTGGGAGGATACCTTGGGCCGACTCAAGGAAATCAAGGCCCTCAAGGATCAACTGGGAACCCACAAGCCGGTGATCAAGGTACAGGGCATCTGGCCTGCCATCCGCGAGAATCCGACGGAGTACTACAACGCGCTGCAACCCTATACCGACCTGATCGCCTACAACCCCTTGATCGACTATCTGCACAACGACACCCAGATTGTCTTTGAGGAAAACTTTGCCTGCCCGCAGCTATATCAGCGCCTGGTAGTCGGCAGCGACGGCAGGGTCATGATGTGCAGCAATGACGAGGATACCCGGCACCCGGTGGGTGATGCCTACAAGCAGTCAATTCACGAGATCTGGCACGGAGAGGCGATGAACAAGGTCAGGGAAATCCATAGCCGTCACGATGGATTCAAGGAGCTTGCAGTTTGCCGGAATTGCTATTACCCGCGGAAGGCCGTGCCTGATGAAGAGGCGATTGTCGGCGGTCGTTCAATTGTTATCGAAAACTACATAAACCGCGCTCAGCAGGTTGGAAAGTAACGAGTGTCATGAATATTCTCTCTGTATATTGGGGCATCTGTTCCGGTGCAGCGATAGTGCGGGATGGAAAGGTTATTGCCGCCACGCACGAAGAGCGCTTTTCCCGGCAAAAGAATGATGATGCGTATCCATGCAAAACGATCGAATGGTGCTTGAAGGAAGCCGGCTTGACCGCCGAGGATCTGGATGGCGTCGCAGTCGCTTCCCATCGTCAAGACTACTTTCATCAGCTCACTCGTCCCGGGCGCTGGTCTGTTGCAAATTATATTGAGGAGCAGCACAACTACTGGAAGCCTTTGCTGTTGGAAGGACGGGCAGTTGCATACGAAGATGTAATGCGACATCTGGCGGATCGGACGCAGTATCCGGATTGGTACTGGAACGACAAGTCGAAAACCAATGACACCTTTCCGACGGACCGGAAATCGATTGCTGCCCGCCATCTGGGAATTTCAGAAGACAAGGTTGTGACCGTCGAGCATCACCGCGCCCATGCCCACTATGCCTATCACGCCTCGCCTTTTCGCGAACAAAAGGTTCTTGCATTCACTATAGATGCAAGCGGCGATGGGCTGAATGCCACGATCGGCGTGTTCGACGAGCGGGGCAAATATGAGAGGCTATTCGCTACGAACCAATGCTTCATCGCACGCTACTATCGGTACATAACCCTGTTGCTGGGCATGAAGCCGAATGAGCACGAGTACAAGTTAATGGGTCTGGCGCCGTATGGAAAGGAGAAGCACGGTCAACAAGCGTTGGAAGTTTTTCGGCAGACACTCTATGTGGACGGACTGGATTTCAAATGGAACGTTAAGCCCAGTGACAGTTACTTCTGGTTCAGAGACAAGCTTGAAGGTCAGCGCTTCGACAACATTGCGTGGGCGCTTCAGACTTGGGTCGAGGAAATGCTCGTCAAGTGGGTTGGCAATGCCGTATCGCACTTTGGAATTGATACGGTCCTGGTTTCTGGTGGCGTGGCGATGAACATCAAGGCGATGGGAAGGCTAGCGTCACTGCCAGGAGTGAATAGATTCTTTGTTCCAGGATCTGCGGCGGATGAGTCCCAGGCGATTGGTAGTGGCCTCTGTCTCTACGAGGATTTGCGCAAAGAGCAAGCTTGGCCGGCAGCTTCGCGTCCAGCAGTAGACAGTCTGTATCTGGGGCCGGCCTACGATGAGGAAGAGGAATTGGCCGCATTGGCTGCCATCGATACCGACAAGTATGAAATACTGGATCGCTTCAGTGACGAAGATGTGGTGGAACGTCTTCTCGCAGGCGACGTGATTGGTCGTTGCTGCGGAAAGATGGAGTTCGGTCAGCGGTCGCTGGGCAATCGCTCCCTGCTGGCAGATCCGGCAAATCCTTACATCAAGGAGAAAATCAACGCGATGATCAAATCGCGGGATTTCTGGATGCCATTTGCACCCATCATGCTTGACACATACCAACAACGCTACTTGGCTGGCCCCGACGTGGATAGTCCGTACATGACCATCGGCTTCGGCACAACGCCCGAAGGCTATGATTCGATGCGAGCCGCCTGTCACCCAGCAGACCGCACGGCGAGGGCTCAGATCCTGACGGAAGCGATGAATCCGGCTATGTACCGCCTGCTCACGGCCTTCTCTCTGAAGACGGGGCGCGGCGCGCTGTTGAATACAAGCTTCAACATCCATGGTGAACCTATTGTGAGCTCGCCAGCCGATGCAATAGATGTTCTTACTCGGAGTGCCCTTGATGGCTTGCTGATGGAGCGCAACCTCATTCTTCGCAAATAGCCTCGCCGAACATGTATTGGAATGCAAATGCAGTCTCTGATGGCCTCCAAGCGATTGCCGAATGTCGCAGCCAACTGCTTCTTGAACTCAAGCGTTTGCTGGACGAGTATTGTCAATGGGACAAGCCGCTTCGCTACTACGACATAATCGCCGGCGATTGGCTTGAGCATTTTGCCCATGTAACGTATGCGGCCATGGTCGAGGGCTTGGCAACAGGCGACTCGAGGCCGGTAAGCAGTTTAATCCCGGTTTCCTCGGATCTGGCTGCTCATTTGTTGCTGCGCTGGAATGAGTCGGGCCTTCATGCGCACTTGCGTGAGGCGGTTGCATGGCTGCTGGCGGGCAGATCTCCGGCATCGTGGAAATTCTCGACAAACTCTGTGCAGATCGTCAGCGGGGGGACTTCGTCGCACGCGTCGCGTTTGCTCCGGTCTATCGCAACTTCGCAGCCGGATGTGTTGCTGGTGGATCCTTATTTCAAGTGCGGCCGAGCTGAAACTGCAGCCACTCTTTTCAAGTGGCGCCGTTGGGCGGCCCTGGATAACTTGCAGTACCCGATTCGCCTTTCGACCACCCTCGACCATAGATGGAGGATGAACCGGGCATCCGGCGTTGGCCGGCCAAACGACCTTCTAGGTGTCTTGCGGGTACTACTGCCTCTGCACTTGCCGGTGGCATTGCTGGAAGGCTTTGCCGCTTATCGCGATGCGACGCTGGCCATGCCGGTGAAGCGACCGAAGATCATCTATAGCGCCAATGCCTTGCATAGCCAACTGAGCTTCAAATTGCTCGCTGCCGAATGGCGGGATCATGGAACGCGCTTGCTCTATCACCAGCATGGTGGAGGCTACGGTATCGACCGCGTCCATGCGATAGAAGAGTTCGAAACCCGGGTCTCGGATCGTTTTTTCACTTGGGGTTGGCGCAATGTCGATAACCCGAAAATCCAGCCACTTTCCCCCGGAGCACTGCATTGCCCGACGAAGAAGCGGAAATATGTGCTCTTGAGTTGCTGTAATTTTCCCAAAGTGGTTTATCGCCTTCATTTTCATCCCATGCCGGGAACGATACAAGTTATGCATCGCGAGACCTGTGACTTTCTGGCCGAATTGCCGGTTCGCAAAGACATGCTGGTGCGCCCCTATTCCTACGACTACAGCTGGGGTTTTGTCGACATGATGCGCCACGCGGCTCCCAATGTCGTATTCGATGATCGTCGCGTGAGCGCCCTGGACCGATATGCTCAAAGTCGGCTGGTTGTACACAACTACCTGGGTACGGGCTATCTGGAGACCCTAGCACTGAATATTCCAACTATTTGTTTCTACGACACCGATGTCTATGCGTTCCGCCGCGACGCGCAGCCGTTGATTGACGGACTGGAAGGCGTTGGAATTCTTCACCGCTCCGGCAAAGCGGCTGCGCGTTTCGTTGCGGAATTGCATGACGACCCCGCGGGCTGGTGGATGAAACCCGAGGTGCAGGACGCGCGCAACAGATTTGTCGAGCAGTACGCGAACTTCTCTCCCGACTGGAAAGCTCAGTGGGAAACGGAATTTCGGCGGGCGATCGATCAGGGCTGCGAAATTGCCGCCTGATGTCCGGCTCAGCAGATTTTGACCACGTCGATTCGTTCCCGGCTCACCTTCAGCCTCGGCGCCAACATGCTGAAGGCAGTGCTCGGCTTCCTCACCGGAATGCTGGTGGCTCGCGGCCTCGGGCCCGACCAATACGGCAAGATGATGTTTCTCCTGGCAACATTTACTGCCTTGCGGCAACTGCTCGATGTCGGAAGTTCAACGGCATTTTTTACCTTCTTGTCCCAAAGACCGCGCAGCACGCGGTTTGTAGCCCGGTTTTCAGCATGGCTCGGGGTGCAGTTTCTGCTGCCCTTGCTGGCGGTGGGATTGCTGTTTCCGGCAGCATGGATGGAACTCATCTGGAAGGGCGAGCAGCGCTCCCTCGTGGTGTTGGCGTTTGTCGCCGCGTACATGCAATCCACCGTGTGGGCGGTGGTGATGCAAATGGGCGAGTCGCAACGCCAGACGCGCTGGGCGCAGGGCGTAGGCGCAGCGGTAACTCTGCTGCATCTGTTGCTGGTCGCTGTTTCGTGGTGGCAGGAGTGGCTGGGGATACGCCTGATACTGGCCGCAATTGCGATCGAATGGGCCGTGGCGGCCTGGCTGGTTGCGAAACAGTTGCACTTTCCGGCGCAGCCGGATGAAAAGGAAAGCTTCGGGGGCGTGCTGAAGGAATTCGGCCGCTATTGCCTGCCGCTGATTCCGTATTCATGGCTTGGCTTTGCCTACGACTTCGCCGATCGATGGCTTTTGCAGACATACGGCGGCAGCGTGCAGCAGGCGTACTACGCGGTGGCCCTCCAATTCGGTGCCATCGTGGCGATCGCCACATCCTCGATCCTGAATGTGTTCTGGAAGGAGATTGCAGAGGCGCACCAGCAAGAAAACCATGAACGCGTAGCGATGCTCTATCGCCGGGTGTCGCGGGGGCTTTTTCTGGTCGCGGCTTCGATGGCTGGATACCTCTTGCCGTGGTCAGGGGATATCTTGCGACTGACTTTGGGCCCTGCTTACGTCGGCGGGGCGATGGTTCTCGCGATCATGTTCGTCTACCCGATCCATCAGTCGATGGGCCAACTTGGGGCTGCCATGTTGTACGCTACCGGGCGGGTTCGGGCGCAGGTGGTTCTCGGAATGCTGACCATGGCATCGAGCATCCTGGTCACTTATTTCGTGCTGGCGCCAGAGGATGCGCCGATATCCGGATTTGGCCTCGGGTCGGTCGGACTTGCAGGCAAGATGGTGGTGTTACAGTTTCTCGCCGTGAATGCGGTCGCTTTCTATCTTGCAAGAAGCATGCGAATCAGCTTCGATTGGACTTATCAACTCATATGCGGTCTTGGATGTTTCGGCTCGGGATGGCTGGCATATGTCATTTCGAACGGTTTTCATTTTGTCCCGGGTCAAGTCTGGGCGGGATTGCTGATGTCGGCAATCCTCCATTCGCTGATGCTCCTCGCGCTTATATGGCTGGTACCCTCGCTTACCGGACTGAGCAGGAGTGAACTGATGAACGCGATTCGCGCCTTGGTCGGGACGAAACTCAGTCATGGCAACCGATAAGTTGCAGCATTCGAAATTGAGCGTGGACATCAGACAATTCGACTATGCAGGATGGCCCGAAATGGCTGCTGCTCTGGTCCAGGGCCGGATAGATTCGATTCTGCAACGTCAAGGCCGGTGCAGCGTGATGCTGACTGGTGGCCGCAGTGCCGAGCGACTCTATGGCGTGTGGTCGGAACTCCCGGAGTTTCAGTTGCTGAAAGGCGTGCGTTTTTACTTCGGCGACGAAAGATGCGTGCCGGCGGATCATCCGGAGAGCAACTACGGGATGGTCATGCGAAGCTTGTTTCAGCGGGGTGTCCCGGCCGGGTGTTCGGTATTTCCCATGGACGGCGCCGATCCGGATCGCGATGCCGCCGCCAGGCGCTATGACGAGGCATTGCCCGAGAAGATGGATGTGCTGCTTCTTGGCGTCGGTGAAGATGGCCATATCGCTTCCCTTTTCCCTGGCAGCGAGGCCTTGCATGAGACAGGTCGGCGTGTGGTGCCCGTCGTCGGGCCCAAGCTTCCGCACGAGCGACTGACCATCACGCCGCCGGTCATCAACCGGGCCGGGTCGATTTTTGTGCTTGCCGCCGGCGCAGCCAAGGCGGCGGTATTGAGCGACCTGCTTGCGGCACCGGGCAATGATGTGCTCAAGCTCCCGGCGCGTTTGGCCTTGCATGCCACATGGCTGCTCGACACTGCATTGCCCGAAATCACCCTTACCGGATCCCAGGAACTCCCATGTCCAAGGTATTAATCACCACCGTCCCGTTTGGCGACAAGAACAGTCGGCCGCTCGATCAACTCCAGGCCGCGGGTATCGAGTATCTGATCAACCCGGTCGGCCGCAAGCTCAAGGAGGATGAGCTTGCGGAAATGATTTCGGATTTTGATGTGCTGATTGCGGGAACCGAGCCGATCACCGAAAAGGTCATGAACCGCGCGCCGCGCTTGAAGCTGATCTCGCGGGTCGGGATTGGCCTGGACAGCGTAGATTTGCTGGCGGCCGAGCGGCGCGGCATCAAGGTCAGCTACACCCCTGATGCGCCGGCGCCTGCGGTGGCCGAACTGACCATTGGTTTGATGCTGTCCTTGCTGCGCTCGGTGCATGTCGCCAATGCGCAGATGCATCGTGGTGAGTGGCATCGCTATTTCGGCCGTCGCATGTCCGAAGTTACCATTGGCATCATCGGCGCAGGCCGCATTGGCGGGCGCGTGCTGCGACATTTGGCGGCCTTTGGCTCACCGCGTGTCCTGGTCAATGACTTGGCGCCCGATCACGGGGTGGCGCCAGGACCCGGGCTGGAATGGGTCGATAAGGAAGTCATTTATCGCGAAGCGGATATGATCAGCCTGCATGTGCCATTGACGGTAAACACCAAGAACATGATTCGCTCCGAACAGATCGCGACCATGAAATCCGACGCCCTGCTGATCAATACCTCACGCGGCGGCATCATCAACGAATCCGATCTGGCCGGGGCCCTGAGAACCGGAGTCATTGGCGGTGCGGCGATCGATGTTTTCGACCACGAGCCCTATAACGGCGAACTGGCGACCCTGGATCGTTGCCTGCTGACCTCGCACATGGGCTCGATGTCCGTGGACTGCCGTACGCGCATGGAGATCGAGGCGACTGAAGAAGCGGTGCGTTTCCTTACCGGGCAAGTCCTGGAAGGTTTGGTGCCGTCGGAAGAATACGATGTGCAAAGGCAGGGACTTTGAAATGAATAGAGTTTGCGTAATCGGCGGCTCGGGGTTTCTCGGCAGCCATGTGGCTGACGCACTTACTGCCGCCGGGCATCGCGTGCGGATTTACGATCGAAATGCATCCCCCTGGGCACATGCTGACCAGGAAATGGTCATCGGCGATCTAATGGACGCCAGAAGCCTCGAGGCGGCTATTGCGGGCTCTGACATTGTCTATAATTTTGCGGCCCTCGCTGACCTGAATCAGGCGCTCGACAAGCCCATTGAAACCGTACGAATCAATGTGCTCGGCAATGTACAGGTGTTGGAAGCGTGCAGAGTGCATGGTGTGAAGCGCTTTGTATATGCCAGCACCGTATATGTGTACAGCCGCGAGGGCGGGTTTTATCGTTGCAGCAAACAGGCGGCCGAGCACTACGTAGAGGAATATCAGCGCGTATATGGTCTCGACTACACAATCCTGCGCTACGGCTCGCTGTATGGGCCGCGCGCCGATATCAGCAACGGGCTATACCGCATCGTCAAGGCTGCAGTGGAAACAGGCGTGCTGCGCTACGAAGGGAGCCCGGATGCATTGCGGGAATACATTCACGTTGAGGATGCCGCGCGCGCAAGCATTGCCGCCCTCGGGGACGATTTCCGCAATCAAAGCGTGGTCCTGACCGGGCAGGAGCCCATGCGCGTGCTCGATCTGCTCGAGATGTTGGCCGAGATATTGGGATTGGACAATGCTGTGGAGTTTGTTGCGGGCAATCAACCGGGTCACTATGTCCGTACGCCGTATGCCTATCAGCCAAAACTCGGACGAAAATACGTGCCATCGATGCATGTCGATCTGGGACAGGGACTGCTACAACTAATTGATCATGTTCGCGGATCCAGATCGAATTGATCGACGCCGTCGCGCCAGCGCCGACTCTTTTCGCAAATGACCGATGCGCCTGATTGATCGACTTCGTTCCGCATTCGATATATTCCTGAGCGGCTGGCCGAACGCCATGGGCGGTCATTACCTTCGCCGCACGTTCCGGAACCATCGTTTTGCATATTGTGGAGGGGAGTGCGCTTGGGTGACCAACTCGTCGTCGCGGGCTTCTCCGCGATACGAATTGGCGAGGAATCTTCAATCATGAGCGGATCCTACCTTTACGCTAACGATGGCGGTAGTCTCATCATCGGAGCGCACTGCTCATTCAATCATAACGTTCTGTTGGGAGCTGCTGGTGGCGAGATCGTTATTGGCGATGATGTATTGATTGGTCCGAACGTGGTGTTACGCGCAGCGGATCATGAGTTTGAGAATGCCGACGTGCCAATTCGCCTCCAAGGCCATCGCCGGGGGAAGATCGTGATTGGCGACAATGTGTGGCTGGCGGCGAACGTGGTTGTAACTTCCGGTGTCACGATTGGATCTGGCTGCGTGGTAGGTGCCGGCAGCATCGTGACTTGCGACCTTCCGTCGATGACCATCTGTGTGGGCAATCCAGCGCGGCCGATTCGCTCTAGGCTGCCGAAAACAGCGGAGTAGTTGATGGTGACGGACAATGGGTGTCGATTCGATATCGTCGAGCTTTTGCGTGCTGCGACGACGGTCTTCTGGGACTTCGACGGCGTCATCAAGGACTCTGTCGATGTCAAGTCGGCAGCCTACGAGACACTGTTCTTACCGTATGGCCACAAAATTTCCCTACGTATCAGGCAACATCACGAAGCCAATGGCGGGATTTCACGCTTCGACAAGATCCCACTCTATCTGAGCTGGGTTGGCGAGTCAGCGAGCGATGCACAGGTAAGAGAATTCTGCAATCGGTTTTCCAAGTTGGTTCTGCAGGCAGTGATCGACTCGCCATGGGTTCCCGGTGTGCGCGAATTTCTGCTGGATCATTACGCTGGACAGTACTTCATCCTGGTTACCGCGACCCCTCAGGATGAGATTCAACAAATTCTCGACACCCTCGATATCGCCATTTGCTTCCGTGAAGTTCATGGAGCACCAGAGAAGAAGTCCACGGCTATCGGGGATGCTTTGCGTCGCCTAAAATGCAATCCACAATGCGCGTTGATGGTGGGTGATTCAGACACTGACTTGATGGCCGCGAAAGATAACTCCATTGCTTTCCTGTTGCGACGAACTTCCCTTAACGGGCAACTTCAAGCCCACTATACGGGCCCAATGTTTGGTGATCTAACTTATGAATAGACTGACCGCAATCCAGCAGATTCGCGAGCGCCTGCGCAGTGGCGGGCATTCCATCGGTAGCTGGATGCAAATCCCGCATCCCTCCATTGCCGAAATCATGGGCCAGGCAGGCTATGACTGGGTTGCCGTGGACATGGAACATGGAGCGATTGCCGTCCATCAACTGCCAGACCTGTTTCGTGCGCTGGAACTTGGGGGTACGCTACCGCTCGCCCGTATCGCTCAGGGGCACCCGAAGGACTGCAAGCAGGCGCTCGACGCGGGCGCGGGCGGAGTCATTGTGCCGATGATCGAAAGTGCGGACCAACTCTTGGCTGTACG
>Ga0208511_100433_pt1 | contig 14328 bp, 14 predicted proteins | sample LakWasMet39_LOW7_2_FD_183879 | JGI IMG/M metagenome (GOLD analysis project Ga0208511, IMG submission 183879) | Freshwater sediment methanotrophic microbial communities from Lake Washington under simulated oxygen tension - Sediment Metagenome... | ecosystem: Environmental > Aquatic > Freshwater >...
CTAGTAGGCCCATTCAAGCTAGCTAAACCAGCACATATTTATAAGCCGGTTGGCTGTTTGGAGTGCCGCAATACTGGCTTTAGAGGACGTAGCGGCATTTATGAAATGCTCACGATTACACCACCGCTAAGAAAGCTAATCACACCAGAAACTAACTTAGCTAAACTCACAAAAATGGCACAGCAAGAAGGCATGCAACCACTAGTGATTAACGGCGCTGAGAAAGTAGCCGCAGGACTCACCACCATTGAAGAATTGCTAAAGGTCGCCCCACCACTCGATCTTGAGTAAAAGCCTTGTTTTTATTATGGTTTTTATATGCATTACGCACTAGCTAAAACTCCATGGGTTTAGTTAAATTAGTCAACTAAATATACAGGCTTTCACACATTCCTCCTTGACCAAATACGCTCAAACCGTTATCGTGTAGGGTTACAAATAAATTATTCAAATCAAAAAGATTTATGGCAGAGACTACTCATCCGCAACAAATCACAGGCGCAGAAATTGTTATCCGTTGCCTAGAGCAAGAAAATGTAAAGTTTTTGTTCGGCTACCCGGGCGGCGCTGTTTTGCATATTTACGATGCAATCTATAAACAAGGCCACTTTAAGCACATTCTTGTGCGCCACGAACAAGCTGCTGTTCACGCGGCAGACGCATTCTCACGTGCAACCGGCGAAGTCGGTGTTGCACTCGTTACCTCTGGTCCAGGTGCAACCAATGCCATTACCGGCATTGCAACCGCTTACATGGACTCAATTCCGCTAGTGGTCATTAGCGGTCAAGTACCGGTACCAGCCATTGGCCTAGACGCGTTCCAAGAAGTCGACATGGTGGGCGTGACTCGCCCATGCGTTAAACATAACTTCCTGGTTAAAGATGTAAAAGACATCGCGACAACCTTGAAGAAAGCATTCCATATCGCCAGAACTGGACGACCAGGTCCTGTTGTTGTGGATATCCCAAAAGACATTACCGCACACTTCGCTGATTTCGTATATCCAGAATCAGTAGAAATGCGCTCATACAACCCAGTAACGAAGGGCCATAGCGGCCAAATCAAAAAAGCCGTTAAGTTACTGCTGGAAGCTGAACGCCCAATGGTTTACACCGGTGGCGGCTTAGTATTGGGTGATGCTTCAGAGTCACTTGTGAAACTGGTTAGAGCGCTGGGCGTTCCGGTCACTAACACCCTGATGGGTTTAGGCGGCTACCCTAGCACTGACAAACAGTTCCTAGGCATGCTGGGCATGCACGGTACTTACGAAGCAAATATGGCAATGCAGAACTGTGACGTGCTATTAGCCGTAGGCGCGCGTTTTGATGACCGTGTAATTGGCAACACAGACCACTTCTACAGCAAAGACCGCACTATTATTCATGTAGATATCGACCCTTCGTCTATTTCCAAGCGCGTAAAAGTACATGTACCTATCGTGGGTGACGTGAAATCAGTGCTCGCTGAAATGAATGAGTTGGTTGCGCTTGAGAAGCCAAAACCATCACCCGCACTTAAAGCATGGTGGGAGCAGATTGAAAGCTGGCGTAGCAAGCTATGCCTGGACTACAGCAACAACAACGGTCTAATTAAGCCACAATACGTTATCGAAAAACTTTGGGAAGTCACTAAAGGTGACGCCTATGTCACATCTGACGTTGGCCAACACCAAATGTGGGCTGCACAGTACTATAAATTTGACAAACCACGTCGCTGGATCAACTCAGGCGGCTTGGGCACCATGGGCGTTGGCTTACCTTACGCCATGGGCTGTCAATTTGCAGACCCAACCGCGCAGGTAGCCTGTGTAACAGGTGAAGGTAGTATTCAAATGAATATTCAAGAGCTTTCAACCTGCAAGCAATACAGCCTGCCAATCAAAGTGATTCTACTCAACAACCGCTACTTGGGTATGGTGCGCCAATGGCAAGAGTTCTTTTATGAGAACCGCTACTCAGAATCTTACATGGACAGCTTGCCTGACTTTGTAAAACTTGCGGAGTCTTACGGCCATGTGGGCATGCAAATCACCAAACCAGAAGACGTGGAAGGTGCATTAAAAGAAGCGTTTGACATGAAGTCACGCTTTGTATTTATGGACTTCATTACTGACCAGAAAGAAAATGTATTCCCTATGATTCCTAACGGTAAAGGGTTGTCTGAAATGATCTTGGCGGAGGATTTATAATGCGTCATATTGTTTCACTATTAATGGAAAATGAGGCTGGTGCATTATCACGTGTTGCTGGCTTATTCTCAGCACGTGGCTACAACATCGAGTCTTTAACTGTAGCTCCGACTGAAGACCCAACATTATCACGCATGACCATTGTCACCTCTGGTTCCGACGATGTGATTGAACAAATCATCAAACAGCTTAACAAGCTAGTGGATGTAGTTAAAGTCCTAGATTTGAACGATGGTAAATTTATTGAACGTGAGCTGATGCTGGTTAAAGTAAAAGCAACCGGCACGTTCCGTGAGGAAATGAAGCGCATGTGCGACATTTTCCGTGGTCGCATTATTGACGTAGCAGATGGCACATTTACGATTGAGCTAACTGGTTCTGGCCATAAGCTAGATGCGTTTATTGAAGGTTTGGACGGCGCTGCAATCCTAGAAACAGTGCGCACAGGCGCATCTGGCATTGGGCGCGGCGATAGAATCTTAAAGGTTTAAATTAGCATTACTTAGTAAACATACCCAGCGCAGTTAGCACCGGGGAGCAATTGATTTTTAAATTGTATGTTTTTGATAATTGGATTGTAGTTTTCTTAACAATGTAGTTTGTAGTTTCAAAGCAGCAGTGGTGACGAAAGTATCCCAGATGAAGTTTCTCTGTGAACATAGCGTTCTCTGTAGCCAATATTTTTAGAGGAAAAGAAATGAAAGTTTATTACGACAAAGACGCTGACCTTGGCCTGATCAAAGGTAAAAAAGTAACTATCGTAGGTTACGGTTCACAAGGCCACGCACACGCAGCTAACCTTAAAGACAGCGGTGCTGATGTGACTATCGGTTTACGTAAAGGCGGTAGCTCATGGGCTAAAGCTGTGGCAGCTGGTCACAACGTATTAGAAATCGCAGAAGCAACTAAACAAGCTGACGTTGTAATGCTTTTGTTGCCTGACGAAACTATGCCAGAAATTTTCCATGCTGAAGTTGCTGCGAACCTGAAACAAGGTGCTGCCTTGGCTTTCGCACACGGCTTCAACATTCACTACAACCAAATCACACCACGTGCTGACTTGGACGTGATCATGATCGCTCCAAAAGGCCCAGGCCACACAGTGCGTTCAGAGTACCTAAAGGGCGGCGGCGTACCTTCATTGATCGCTGTTTACCAAGACAAATCAGGTAAAGCAAAAGACATCGCACTTTCATACGCAGCTGCAAACGGCGGCACTAAAGGCGGCGTGATTGAGACTGACTTCCGTGAAGAAACAGAAACTGACTTGTTCGGCGAACAAGCTGTTCTATGTGGCGGCGCGGTTGAATTAGTTAAAGCTGGCTTCGAAACATTGGTAGAAGCTGGTTACGCACCTGAAATGGCTTACTTTGAGTGCTTGCACGAGTTGAAGTTGATTGTAGACTTGATGTACGAAGGCGGTATCGCGAACATGAACTACTCAATCTCAAACAACGCTGAGTACGGCGAATACGTAACTGGTCCTAAAGTGATTAACGATGAGTCACGTTACGCGATGCAAGAATGTTTAGCTAACATCCAAAACGGTGAATACGCAAAACGCTTCATCTTGGAAGGTCGCACTAACTACCCAGAAATGACTGCACGTCGCCGCTTAAACGCAGCTCACCCGATCGAGCAAGTTGGCGGTCAATTGCGCGCAATGATGCCTTGGATTGCTAAAAACAAATTGGTTGACCAATCTAAAAACTAAGTCTAATTTAAACTCACTTAAATTAGATTAAGTCAAAAGGGCAAAACGTTTAACGATTTGCCCTTTTTTATTAGAGACGCACAGGCCTTGTATCACTGTCTTACGCACACCTCAAAATTGTGCATAATATTATTGAGTTCAAAATAAAAATAACGACCATTGGAATTATCGTGCAAACCAACATGACAGTACTCACACAATACTTATTACCGAAGCAAGCGATTACTGCGCTTGCCGGAAAATTAGCCCACTTAAAGGGCGGCAAGACCACGACTGCCGTGATTCGCTGGTTTATCAAGCGCTACAACGTCAACATGAGTGAGGCAGCTAACCCAGACATCACGTCATACCAAAGTTTTAATGCGTTCTTCACGCGCCCGTTAGCGCCAAATGCCAGACCACTTGCTGACGCAAAGTTCATATGCCCTGTGGATGGCGCAATTAGTCAATTTGGCCACATTGAACAGGGCCAGATTTTTCAAGCCAAAGGCCATCACTACACCACCACCGCGTTAGTAGGTGGCGATGCTGGCACGGCAGAACAATACGAAAACGGCTTATTTGCATGCCTTTATCTCAGCCCTAAGGACTATCACCGCATCCATATGCCATGTGATGGCCGCCTGCTAAAAATGACTTATGTACCTGGTGACTTATTCTCGGTTAACCCGACAACTGCACAAGGCGTACCCGGCTTATTTGCACGCAATGAACGCGTGGTCTGTGAGTTTACATCGGAACAACATGGGAACTTTGTCATGGTGTTAGTGGGTGCAACCATTGTTGGTAGCATGGCAACGGTCTGGCACGATGCAACTGACAGCATCATCAACCCACCACGTTTGGCCGCAGTTAAAATCTGGTCTTACGCCGACAAAAACATCCGCCTCAAACAAGGTGAAGAAATGGGGCGATTCTTATTAGGCTCCACTGTCGTGATGCTATTTCAAAAAGACAGCTTTACATTCAACTCGGCATGGAAGCCAGCGCGAGCAATCAAGCTTGGCGAACACATGGGAAATTAAAGTATAGGCCGGACTCTACAAGCCCAATAAAAAGAAAGCCTCATTAGAGGCTTTCTTTTTATTGCAGGAAGTATAAGCGGTGAAATAATGCATCTTATCGCACCCATACATTACTAAAGAATATTCACACAGAGGTTAGTTGCGAGACACACAACCTACGCGCAACATCTGTTACTTATTATGTGTACCCTTGTGATACAAATTCGGGGCGAGCTCGTTCAGCGCTGCCTCATATACCGCACGCTTGAACTCAATCACGTCTTCAAGGGGTACCCAGTAGTCATTCCACCGCCAAGCGTCAAACTCTGGATGGCTGGTCGCTCTCAGCGAAACATCACTGTCACGCCCCATTAATCGCAGCAAATACCAAATTTGCTTTTGTCCACGATAGCTACCACGCCACTCACGCTTAACCCAACTGGTTGGGACTTCATAACGCAGCCAATCTTTGGTGCGGCCTAAAATCTTAACATGCTCAGGTTTTAAGCCCACTTCTTCCATCAGCTCGCGATACATCGCCTGCTCAGGACTCTCGCCAAAGTTAATACCCCCTTGCGGAAACTGCCAAGCATGCTCACGGATACGCTTACCCCAAAATACCTGATTGTTGGCATTGCATAAAATAATGCCGACATTCGGGCGAAACCCGTCACGATCTAACATAGCATAAACTGCCTAAATAATACTGTTATAAAATATGATGCAATTTTTTCATATTTCCAGCATTATTGAAAGCAACCATTTGCCTGATAGCCAATTAATATTAAAAGCAATGAAAACAAAAAAACGCAATTTCACCAGAATCAGCTCATTAATCACACTTAGCAGCTTAATACTCAGCACACTATCTTGCTCAACGGATGTGAACTCCAATGTAAGCGCTAGCCAACATTACGCCTACATTACCAATCAGGGTGCTAACACTGTGTCCGTCATTAACACGCGAAGCAATCAAGTCACTGACACAATTCATGTTGGCAAAGCACCGGTAGGTGTTGCGGTAGCGTCGCAATTAAAGCGCGCTTACATTTCCAATGTTGAGAGCCAAGACATTTCAGTCATTAACACCAGAAACAACAGTGTAATTGATACCATTAAAGTCAACGGGGCACCAGTTGGCTTAGCAATATCACCTAATGAGAAAACACTCTATGCCGCAGACTGGTTCAACAATCGTGTATTAGCGATTAGTACAGATGCTACCAAAACAGTGCGAGAGTTAAGCATAGGTGAAGCACCCGCCGGCTTGGCAATCAGTCCAGACAATAAAACCCTCTACATCACCAATAGAGACAGTAATGACGTTGCGGTGATTGATACCGAGACTCTCACGGTAAAACATAGAATTCAAGTGGGAAAACACCCGTTCGGCATTACGCTAAGCACCTCGGGCAAGCTACTCGCTAGCGTCAACGTGCAAGATGATACCGTCAGTATTATTAATACAGAGACCAACAACATAGAAAGCATGAAAGTAGGCTATCACCCCTACTGTGCAGCATTTAGCGTAGATGAAAAAACGCTTTACGTCACAAATACGCAAGACGATAGCGTCACAGTATTGAATATAGCTAACAAAAAAATAATCACTACCATCAATGTAGGTAGCACACCGGAAGGCATCAGCATAGACCATACCAACCATCGCGCCTATGTCGCCAACTGGGGGAGCAACAACGTCAGTGTGATTGACACCAACACCAACCAACGGTTAACAACCATCAACACCGGTGAAAAAAGTCGCGCGTTCGGTCAATTTATTTTAAAGCAATAAATGCAATCAGCACTATTTTAGGCATTCATCAACCAAGATAATCGCAACAACCTGTCAACCAAGCTAGATTCACAGCGTTGAATACAGCACAAACCACTTTACAATTGCAGATTCGGGTTCTCATAAATTCAGATTCTAATTTATAATGTATTGTTGTTTTGAACAGACCCTCTCATTAGTGAGATCTTTGGAGAAAAGTGAATGAAAAAAATCCTAGCGTTAATCGCACTTGGCTTAACTACAAGCTTAGTTTCTATGTCAGCATCTGCACACGGCCCATCACCACTTAAGGTTGATAAGTCTGTGACTATTAAAGCCGAGCCAGCTAAAGTTTGGGCATTAGTAAAAGACTTTGGCAATATGCAAAAGTGGCACCCAGCAGTGACTAATACTAAATTAGAGAAAAAAGGCGAAGATACTTTTAGAACGCTAACCCTGAAAGACGGTGGCACTATTCTTGAAAAACTACGTAGCGCGGATGAAGCGGACATGAAAATCCGTTATGAAATCGTATCAAGCGGCTTACCTTTAACTGACTACAATGCATACATCGTGGTTAAAAAAGGCGCAAACCCAGGTGAGTCTACAGTGCAATGGGTTGGTCGTTTCTACCGCTTGTACAAACTAAACCCACCTATCCCAGCTGGTCAAGATGATGAAACTGCCTTAAATGCAATTAACGGTATTTATGATTCTGGCTTAGCCAACCTAAAAAAGGTTGCTGAATCGTCAAAGTAACTGACCGCGAAGGCTCTCAAAACGGAGCATCGACAAAATGGTCACTAATGCAATGGTTACGTGACCTTTTTTGACAGTTTGAGCGGTATGAAATACAAAAAATTGTCAGTTTAATAAAAAAGCGGAATTTATATTCCGCTTTTTTACTGCATGACATACTCTACAATTCAACGCCAAAAGCTCATCAACTACTTAATATATATAATTAATTACATTATTGACATGCAAAACATAATGCATCTAATTTAAATACATCACTCCAACCGACGCACTGGCACATCTATTGCTTAAATAATTTCAAGCACTAAATATAACCTTGGTGTGAAAACACTACAAATTTATAAGCAAAGGATAACTAAAATGAAACAAGTACAAAAGGGTTTTACATTAATTGAGTTGATGATTGTTGTTGCGATTATCGGTATTTTGGCTGCAGTTGCTCTGCCACAATATAAGGCCTATACAAAAAAATCTGCCGAAGCTGCCTGTCTTGCTGAAGCTACAGGTTTCGCACGTGGCATCGTTGCTGCTATCGCAAACAATGATGCAAACTTATTACCTACAGGCACTCCAACAGCTTGTACATCTATGACGCTTCCAACAGGAACTGTTCCTGCAGACACTGGTTCACTTACAGGGACATCTAATACACCTGGCACTAAAGGTGTTAGCTGCCCTTACACAACAGGCGCATGCGTGTACACTGGCAGTTAATATTCATAGGTCAGCGAGTCTCAAACCCTATAAATTGATTATCAAAGGAAACGAAAATGAAAAAAATACAAAAAGGCTTTACCTTAATTGAGCTGATGATTGTTGTTGCGATTATCGGTATTTTGGCTGCAGTTGCTCTGCCGCAATATAAGGCCTATACAAAGAAGTCCGCCGAAGCAGCCTGTCTTGCTGAAGCAACAGGTTTCGCACGTGGCATCGTTGCAGCAATCGCAAATAATGATGCAAACCTACTGCCAACTGGCACTCCAACAGCTTGCACTATGACGCTTCCAACTGGAACTGTTCCTGCAGATACTGGCTCACTTACAGGCACAGCAAAAACTCCGGGGACTAAAGGCGTTAGCTGCCCTTACACAACAGGCGCATGCGTATACACTGGTACTTAATTTGATTAGCCACGTTTAATGTAAATGCGCAATTAGATTAAAAAGCCCTTCAATTGAAGGGCTTTTTAATTTTAATAAAATCTCAAATAGTTAACTCGCTTGTTGCCTTGTACCACCCGCCAGCACCAATACATTTAAGCCATATTGCGCCAGAACAAATGCCGCAGCAGAACTACGACGCCCAGTTTGACAATACACGATATAAGTCGAATTCATATCTAGTCCAGACACCCGCTGCCTAACCTCATTTAAAGGCAAATTAATGGCTCCTTTAATATGCTCATATTGATACTCTGAAGACAAACGCACATCGATCCATATTGCACCATCAGCAACCATAGCTTCAGCAACCTCTCTACTTACATTTACAAGCATAGGCTCTTTCAGCAGCTCAATAAAATCGCGTTTATTCAAACGTAATAACTGCCCATCCGTTTTCATTGTTACTGTAGCATTGCGCTTGTTGTCTGAAACTAGCGCCTCTTCTCCAAACGCGTCCCCTTCATTCAACTCAGCAACCACCATAGGCGCTGCATTAACGCCGTCAGCCCGGCTAACCAGTAAAGAGCCTCTCTCCACTAGATAATAGTAATCTCCCACTGCGCCTTGCTGAATAATGACTTGCCCAGCAACCGTACTAATACGCTCCATACGCTCAAACATTGCCTCAATATTAGCCACAGGCACTTTACTAAAAACACCAGACTGTAATTTGGCCACGCTAAACACACTTGTGTCACGCATCCATTCAACAGGGGTTCTGTTAGATTTTCCACCATCGGTGTTCTGCACACTTTTAAGCACATCATCTCCGGTAGATAGTTGGTCCCATGTCATCATGATATCTAACAGGTCATTATCTATACGCAAAATCTCTATATCAGTACGCGCAATGCTATCAACCAAGTTCTGATCGCAAGGAATGGGATGCCTTGCTGCAGTATCATCGCCTCGCAATATCACCTTCTCATCATTGAGAAACCTTAGCTCTAGCTCACCTTTAATGAGATAAACTGCCTGTTTTGCATTAGAAATATTCATGCGCAATGGATTAATTCCCTGACTTACCTTCTCGACAAAGCATAAACCTGCAAGCTCGCGCTTACGGCCAGCGGATAACTTAGCAAGGGGTTCAAAAGTGTTTAATAACGCAAGTACAGCAGTAGTCATGTGAGCGTAAGTATCTAAAATAATTAGGGTTGTGTAACATAATATTGCCCCACTGATGGGTATCGTTAATGCTTAATCTTATAGCGATGTGAGTGCTATTTAAGCAAATTACAGCTCAAAAACCTGATGTCGGTTTAGTGCCGCAATGGGTAATCTAGGATTACCTTCTGTAATTTCACGCATAATATGTGCATCCTCGCCTGGTTTCAAATGCGTAATATACACTTCAAGCACGCCTGCAAGGTGCGTTGCACTCAATTTTCCCAGCTCTTGCAAAAGCATTGATGGGCACAGGTGCTTGGACAAGATTGCCAATTCAAGCTCGCTATTGCTAAAAGCCGTTTCAACAATCAAGTATTTAAGGTGATTGATCTTATTCACCTCATGCCATAGTGCATCACAGATGGTTGTATCGCCAGTATAAACCAAACTGTGCTTTGCACCTTTAATGTGATAACCGACAGCGGGCACTACATGATGCACAGGTAGCGCAGTGATAGTACGCTCCCCTAATGCCACCGGTTGTCCAAGCTTGATTTCCTGATATCGCAAAAAAGGCGTGTCGTTATTCGGAATCTGATTAAAGTCTGGCCATATTTCCCAATTAAAAATATGTGCCTTTAAAATTGCCAGCGTTTCTTGTGTCGCATATAACGTAACGGGTTGGCTGCGAATCCCCATCACGGTGTCCAATAAGAGCGGTATAAAGGCAATGTGATCTAAATGCGAATGGGTCACAAATATGTGACTAATGTTGAGCAATTCATCCATCGACAAATCACCAACACCAGAGCCAGCATCAATCAAGATGTCCTGATCTAACAATAGCGATGTCGTGCGGTAAGCTCCACCGATACCACCACTACAACCAAGTACTTTAAGTTGCGTCATTTTGGACATTACCTTAATCAATATGATCTGCTCAATTTATATACGGTCATGTGCAGGCAGTTTTGAGTACAATGTTACGATTATCAGAACACTGCTATAACGATTATGACTTATCAACAACCGCTAGACCTAAGCCTACACACATCTAATCCCAGCAAAATCAGTGCCAGCGTCATCTGGTTGCATGGCCTTGGTGCTGACGGATATGATTTCGAGCCGATTGTGCAGCGTCTTTTAGAGAACCCTGCATTCAACCATGTGCGATTTATACTACCACATGCACCAGATATGGCTGTCACCAGAAATAACGGTTACATCATGCCCGCTTGGTATGACATATATGGCAACATTCCAATTGTGCAAGAAGATGAAACAGGCATCAAGGTCAGCGAATGCTATATCAACTCATTGATTACCAATGAAATTTCAAGAGGAATCAACGCTGAAAGAATTCTGCTCGCAGGTTTCTCACAAGGTGGAGCAATCGCCTTACATACTGCATTACGTTACCCGCAGAGGCTAGCCGGAGTACTGGCGCTATCTACCTATGTACCACTCCATTCGTCACTAAGCAAAGAAGCGCATGCAGCCAATATGAATACGCCAATTTTCATGGCACACGGTACGTTTGATGACATTATCCCATTGAGCATGGCTGAAAAATCTCGCAATTTACTACAAAGCTGTCAATATTCCGTCAGTTGGCACCAATACAACATGGCACACTCGCTATGTGAACAAGAAATTATCGATATTGAAAGCTTCCTAACACAAGTTTTGTCCTGAGATTTGCCTTAAGATTTGATAGAATAGCGTATTGATTAAACTTAGCCCTTGGGACACGATGCCTGCATCTAAAGCAAAAACCAGCACGAAAACTGGTGACAAAGACACACTGGAGCCAACACTCAGCTTCGAACAAGCGTTCGCCGAGCTAGAAGGCATCGTTGCACAAATGGAATCTGGGCAAATGCCACTAGAGGCCTCACTAGAAGCATATAAACGTGGCAACTTATTACTCGGGTTCTGCCAACAATCACTGGCTGATGTTGAACAGCAAGTCAAAGTACTCAATGAGCGCCAACAGCTAGCCCCTTTCAACACCAATGACTAACACCAGAATGACAGACAGCGTTGCGACTGATTTTTCAATATGGGCAAAAGAAAAGCAAGACCATATTGAAATAGTGCTAGACGAAGCACTGCCTTCCCAAACAACTGCGCCAGCAATACTGCATGAAGCTATGCGCTATAGCTTGCTAGGTGGCGGTAAGCGTGTGAGAGCCTTGCTTTGCTACGCAGCAGCAGAGCTGTGCGCGACAAACACCACGATAACCGATGCCGCAGCGTGTGCCGTAGAAATGATTCATGCATACTCTTTAGTACATGACGATATGCCCTGCATGGATAATGATGACTTACGCCGCGGGAAACCGAGCTGTCATAAACAGTACGACGATGCTACGGCATTACTGGTAGGCGACGCCCTGCAAAGCTTAGCGTTTGACCTACTTTCCACCCCAACGCTTTGCGAAAATGCTAATCAACAAATATCCATGCTTAACATTTTGGCAAAAGCATCCGGCTCTTTAGGCATGGCGGGCGGGCAGGCAATTGATCTCGCCTCCATTGGCAAGGCACTCACCCAAAGTGAGCTAGAAACGATGCACAAGCTAAAAACTGGTGCGTTGATTCAGGCTGCAGCACTATTGGGCGCATCAAGCGGCACTGCTGAACAAATGTCTGCCGTCATCGTATATGCTGAGCATATTGGCCTCGCATTTCAAGTTGTTGATGACATCCTCGATGTTGAAGCAGACACTAGCACATTAGGGAAAACTGCTGGTAAAGATGCAGACAGCAGCAAACCTACGTATGTGACTATCTTGGGCTTAGATCACGCCAAGCAGTTAGCGGATCAACTATACGAAACCGCCATCAGCGCCTTAATACCCTTTGGCGAAGATGCAAAACGCCTGCGCGAGTTGGCTGGCTTTATTTTACAGCGCAGCTTTTAACCTCAACCGCCACTTAAAGTAATAACACACCACTCGTGACTCCATTATTAAATACCATTAACGACCCAGAACAACTACGACTACTTGAGCGTAGGGAATTAGCGCAGCTTGCACAAGAACTGCGCTTATTTTTGGTAGATAGTGTAGCCAAAACCGGCGGACATTTGGCCTCCAACTTGGGTGTAGTTGAGTTAACCATCGCATTGCACTACGTATTTAACACCCCAGACGACAAATTAGTATGGGATGTTGGACACCAAACCTACCCACATAAAATTCTCACCGGTCGCCGTGAGGCCATGCAGAATTTACGTAAGCCACAAGGCATCGCGGGCTTTCCCAGACGCAATGAAAGTATGTATGACACCTTCGGCACAGGGCACTCCAGCACCTCAATTTCTGCAGCATTAGGCATGGCAGTAGCTGCTCAGCAGGCAGGTAGCGAGCGACGCTCAGTCGCGATTATCGGTGACGGTGCTATGACCGCTGGCATGGCATTTGAAGCGCTTAATAATGCAGGCAATATGGATGCAAACTTACTGGTTGTGCTCAACGACAACGACATGAGCATTTCTAACAATGTAGGTGCACTGAACAATTATTTAGCTAAACTACTCTCCAGCCGCTTTTATGGCACCGTTAGAAAGTCTGGCAAAAAAGTATTATCCGCATTACCGCCGATGATGGAATTTGCAAAACGTGCTGAAGAGCATGTCAAAGGCATGGTGACCCCTGGTACTTTGTTTGAAGAGTTTGGTTTCAACTATATCGGGCCGATTGATGGCCATGATTTAGATGCATTGATTGATACGCTGCATAATATTAAACAGTTAAATGGGCCACAGTTTTTACATATCGTGACACAAAAGGGTAAAGGCTTTGAACCTGCGGAAGCAAACCCGAATAAGTTTCATGGCGTTGGGAAGTTTGATCCGTTTAACGGCAATGCCATCAGCGCCAAAGCAGCTAAGTCATATACTGAGGTTTTTAGTGACTGGCTTGTTGATATGGCCGCATCTGACCACAGACTGATTGGCATCACCCCTGCCATGTGCGACGGCTCAGGCTTGAACGCGTTTGCCAGCAAATATCCGGAGCGCTATTACGATGTAGGCATTGCAGAGCAACACGCGCTGACATTTGCAGCCGGGATGGCCTGTGATGGATTAAAACCGGTAGTTGCCATTTACAGCACATTTTTACAGCGTGCTTACGACCAACTGATTCACGATATTGCATTGCAAAACCTGCCAGTGCTATTGGCAATAGACCGCGCAGGACTGGTGGGAGCAGATGGTCCGACACATGCCGGCAGCTTTGATTTAACCTTTATGCGCTGCATTCCAAACATCGTCATCATGGCACCTAGCGATGAAAATGAGTGTCGCCAAATGCTAACTACTGGCTTCCTCTACAATGGTGTAGCCGCTGTACGTTACCCTAGAGGTAGTGGCACAGGGGCATTAGTCAGCACGGCACTTGAGCCGATTGAAATTGGCAAAGGCAGCATTGAACGCCAAGGAGAAAAGGTAGCCATTTTAGCGTTTGGCTCTATGCTAGCGCCTGCACTGGAGGCCGCTGAAGCGCTTAATGCCACAGTAGCGAATATGCGTTTTGTTAAGCCTATAGACCATGCGCTTATTGCAGAGATTGCAAAGACACACACGACAATTATCACAGTAGAAGAA
>Ga0208511_100450_pt1 | contig 13801 bp, 9 predicted proteins | sample LakWasMet39_LOW7_2_FD_183879 | JGI IMG/M metagenome (GOLD analysis project Ga0208511, IMG submission 183879) | Freshwater sediment methanotrophic microbial communities from Lake Washington under simulated oxygen tension - Sediment Metagenome... | ecosystem: Environmental > Aquatic > Freshwater >...
CTGGAGCGCGAAGCAACGCCTGCGGCTGCACGGTGGTCGGAAGCACCGGCAGCGGCCTCCTCGGGAAGATCGGGCTCGCGGCGCTGGGCCTCGCGCTGACCGCTCGCCGCCGCCGCAGGGGCGCGCGATGAAGACCACCGCCCTCCTCGGCGTCGCGGCGCTGATCGCCGGCTGCGAGGCCTCCTCGCCCTCCCCTCTCCCGGTCGACGCCGGAGCCGACGTGGGCCCCGACGTGGTCCTCGACGCGGGAGAGACCCTCGATGTGCTCGACGCGGCCCTCGACGAGGCGGCCCCGGATGTCGCCCCGGCGGACGCTGCGTGCTCGACGGCGTGCGGCGAGTGCGAGGCGTGCCGCGGGGGGCGCTGCGAGTCCATCGGTGCAGCGGCCTCGGGGCGCTTCGTGACCACCGGGTGGAGCCACTCGCTCACCATCGACGGCGCCCGGCGCCTCTGGGCCTGGGGCGACAACGGCACCGGTCAGCTCGGGGTCGGCGACCTGCTCTCCCGCCGCGTCGGCACGCCCGTCTCCGGCGGTGGCGAGTGGCGCCTCGTGGCCGCTGGATCACGGCACTCCTGCGGCATCCGCACCGACGGGTCGCTCTGGTGCTGGGGGGTGAACGTGCACGGCCAGCTCGGCGTCGGGGACACCCTCGACCGCAACGCTCCGACGCGGGTGGGCGACGCCAGCGACTGGACGGAGGTCACCTGCGGGGGGCTTCACACCTGCGCGACGCGGGAGGGCGGGACGCTCTGGTGCTGGGGCGCCAACCCCGCCGGGCAGCTCGGCCTCGGCGACGCCACCGGAGACCGCTCCACGCCGCAGCGCGTGGGCACCGAGCTCGGATGGCGGGGGATCGCCGCGAAGGGCCGCTTCAACTGCGGGATGCTCGGGGCAGGGTCGCTCTGGTGCTGGGGCGACAACTCCGACGGCCAGCTCGGAGTCGGCGACCGCACCGACCGGAGGGCGCCGACGCCCATCGCCTCCGCGAGGGTCTGGGCGGCGGTGGGGCCGAGCCCCCTTCACGCGTGCGCGGTCACCAGCGCGGGGGAGCTGTTCTGCTGGGGTTCCAACGACTATGGCCAGCTCGGAACGGGCGGCCGCACCCCCTCGCTCACCCCCGTCCGCTCGGGCTCCGACTCCGACTGGATCTCCGTGGCTTCGGGCTTCCAGCACACCTGCGGGCTGCGCCGCGACGGCCGTCTGCGCTGCTGGGGCGACGGCGCCGCCGGGCAGCTCGGCACCGGCGACCTGACCCTTCGAGAGGTGCCGACGCTGGTGATGTCCGAGGCCACCTTCACCTCGGTGGCCGCGGGCATCGGCCACACCTGCGCCCTGGAGACGGCGGGCCGGGTGCGTTGCTGGGGCGACGGCGGCCGCGGGCAGCTCGGCGACGGCGGCAACCGGGCGCGCTCGTCGCCGACGGGCTCCTGCCTCGCGGCGGGGCCCTGAGCGCGGCGTCTACCCATCCGCTGTCGACATTGCCGCTTCGCGATGGGGTTCGCGCGAAACAGTTCAGTGGTGGCGCAAGCTGCTCGTTTGACGCTGGGGTTCGCGCCAACGCGCGAACGTAACAGTTCAGGGGTGCAAGCCGCGTGTTTGACGCTGGGGTTCGCGCGTTGGCGCTCACCCCAGGCTATAACAAGTGACGACCCCCACGTTCGTGGGGGTCTTTCGAACAGGAATGCCACTTCGATGGAGCCCACCGCACATCGACTGGACCTTCCGGAAGGTCCATCGAGTTTCGGTACGGAAGACCCCCACGAACGTGGGGGGGGGGTCGTCACTTGTTATAGCCTGGGGTGAGCGCCAACGCGCGAACCCCATCGTCAAACACGCGGCTTGCACCACTGAACTGTTTCGCGCGAACCCCAGCGTCAAACACGCAGCTTGCTCATTGAGCCATTGAATGAAGCGAAGCGGCAATACTGACAACGAGTCAGTATGACTCCCACCAGCTCCGGTTGGTGTGGTGGTCGTGGCCGAAGGTGAGGCCCGCCGCGGTCGCGGTCCCTTCGAGGCCCGAGCCGTGGTCTCCGCGCGGGTCGTAGACGCCGTTGTCGTTGAGGTCGATGAAGAGAAACACCCGGTACGCCACGCCGGGGCGCAGCACCCTGGGCAGGCGCAGCGCGAAGGCGTCGGCGCCGCTCATCGCCTCGTCGCGGTAGTGGGCCACGGTGCGCCCGGTGACCGCCTCGGTGACCGTGAGGTCGAAGCGGACGCCCTCGTGCACCTCGAAGCCTCGGAGGGTGCCGACCAGGTCGGAGCGGTCCGCCGGGAGGGGCGCGGGCTCTCCCGGGATGGCCTCAGAGGAGAGCGTGAGCGAGTAGGGAGGCGCTGTGGGAGCGAGCGCGTGGGACGCGGTGTCGGATGGCCCGAAGCGCCCGTCGCCGTCGCGGTCGATGTACCAGTCGAGGCGGGAGGGCGAGGCGCCCATCGCTCCAGCGAGGAGGAAGCGCTCCGTCCCGGTCGTGACCGAGCGCAGCACCACCAGCGCGTCGAGCGAGCCCTCGCGGCCCACCAGGCGAAACTCGGCGCGGCGCCCTCGCTCGGCGGTCCAGCTCCCGAGGCGGAGCTCGAGGTCTCGCGAGCGGTCCCTCGGGGCGTCCGCGCTCGCGGCGTCGGGCGCGGAGGTCTCCGGTGTGTCGACGTCGAGCGCCGCGTCGAGCTCGTGGACGTGGGCGTCGGGCGCGGTCGAGTGCGTGTCGTGGCAGCCTGACGCGAGGACGAAGGCCGCCCCGAGGGTCAGCCAGGGTCGAAGGAGCGTGGCGGGTTTCATCGGCGCTGATCATCGAGGGCGATGACGAGGGGCTCTTGACCGGGGTCATGCCGATGGCGCTCGCGGATCATCCTGCCTCCCAGCACACCAGCCTCCGCTCCAGCGCGACCAGCGCGCCGGGGGCACCCGGGAGAGCGCCGAGGCCACCGGGAGCATCACCACGCCGAACTCCTGTCCAATGGAGCTTCGGGGGCTGAACGGTCAGCTGTTGTGGCCGCAGGGCCACGCCCGTCGACCGCACGATCGACGCGCTGGTACTGTCGCCCGATGCGACGGGCGGTAGCTGCGGCGGGGTGGGTGTTGCTCGTGGCTGGGTGCGAGCAACCGCGCACGGAGCTGGTGGCGCGCGTGGAGTCCGAGGTCGCCTGGGGCGCGGGGCGCACCGTCCAGAGCGTGACCCTCACGGTGCGCCGGGGCGGACCCACCGGCCCGCTGCGGAGCGCCCGCACGACGGCGCTGGGCGTGGGTGGTGAGCGGCGACCGCTCCCGCTGCTGGTGGGCATCGTCCCGGCCGATGACACCGACACGCCCGTCTGGATCGAAGCCCTCGGGTGCCGCGCCCCCAACGGGTGCACGGTGGCCACCGCGGCGGTGGCGCAACGCGCGGTGGTGCGCTTCGCGGTCGGGCAGACCGAGGAGGTGACGCTGCTCCTGGCGTCGGCGTGCGTGGGCGTGACCTGTGGGGGCGATGAGCGATGCGGGAACACCGGGCGCTGCGAACCGGCGACGCGGGCGGTGGTGCGCCCGTTCGCTGGGAGCGACGCGGCGGTTGTGGCCGATGGGGCGATGGACGCTGGCAGGGTCGATGCGGCGCGCGATGTTCCGATCATCAGCGACCTCGCCGCCGACATCACGCCGACCATCGATGCGCTGATGGTCGATATCCCCGCAATGGATACAGTGCCGCCTGTCGATGCGCCGACACCGGACACGGCGGCATCCTGCGGCGCACTGGAACTGCGATGCGACGGGGCGTGCGTGGCCGTGCTGCGCGACCCGACGAACTGCGGCGCTTGCGGAGAGGTCTGCCCCGCCGTCGCGGGCGCCACGGCAACGTGCATGGGAGGCCGATGCGGGTACGTCTGTGACGCCGCCCACGCCGACTGCGATGAGCGACCGAGCAACGGGTGCGAGTCGGAGCGCGCGACGGACCGCGCGAACTGCGGGGCGTGCGGGACGGCCTGCAACAACACGCAAGCATGCACGGGCGGCGTCTGTGTCTTGTGCGGCACAGGGCGCGAATGGTGCGCGGGAGTCGGATGCACGACCCTCCGTGACAACGACGCCAACTGCGGGGGATGCGGTACCGTTTGCCCCGTCGGGTACGTCTGCCGAGGTACATCATGCACCGCCAACATCTGCGACGCAGGGGTGCCGGTGGACGCCGAAGGTTCGCCCATCTGGTTGCAATGCCCATCGGGGTGCGTCGACACCGAACATGACCCGCGCAACTGCGGTCGCTGCGGGAACGTATGCCCGCCGGAGAATGCTACCTGCTACCGCGGCGGGTGCCGCGATGGCATGTGCCCGCAGGGGTACCGACTCCTGCCCGCGGGTTCGTTCATGATGGGAGGCGGTGACGCTGGACCCGTCCATCGCGTCACGTTCGCGCGCCCCTCGTGCATCATGGATCGCGAGGTCTCGAACGTCGAGTATTCCAACTGCACAGATCCCTTGTGCGTGCGCCCGACTCCGAGCGCGGACTGTCCTTCATCGGTAATGAACTGGCCGCCCGAGGGGCATGACTGGCAACCCATGAACTGTCTCCCGTGGTCGGCCGCAGACGCCTACTGCCGCTCGGGGGGCATCCGACTCCCGACCGAGGCAGAGTGGGAATACGCGGCACGCGGGACCGACGGACGAACGTACCCATGGGGCAACACGCCGCCATCCATCGCGGACATGCCGCAGCGACTCTGCTGGAACCGAGGGGCGGCTGGTTCCTGCGACTGGCGCGAGTTCACGGCAGGCGCGTCTGGATTCCATGCATTCCACATGGCGGGCAACCTCGCCGAGTGGGTGAGCGACTGGCACGGAGGTTACCCGTCCGGCGATCAGACCGACCCGCGCGGGCCGTCTTCGGGGACGCAACGTGTTCTGCGGGGCGGCTCGTGGCGAGAGTCCAACCCCAGCGCCTTCACGACGACCGCGCGAGGCAGCGACGTGCCCACGGCGAGGAACGCGGCCTACGGCTTCCGCTGTGTCTGGACGCCTTGAGCAGATGATAGTCGACAGCAACTGTCGCGATCGTCTCCGCGCTGACATCGACTCGTCACAAGCGATATCCACTCTCGACAGCCGCCGACAAAGCGGTCTCTTCCCACCGGATCTCACAACGCATCGCCTGCTTGGTGCTACCGACAACGCACCATGCCCGTGCGCCGCATTCGCTCCCGTGTCAGTCCACGTCTCCACGCGCGGCAACGGAAGTTCACCCGCATTCGCAACCCCCATGGCGCTCCGCAGGTGCGCGGCGTCCCGAAGGTGCCCCGTCGCCCCGCGGGATCAACCGCGCTCCCTGCTGGAGTTTCAGCGCGCCTTCCCCGATCAGGCGGCGTGCGCCGACTCCATGAAGCGCGTGCGATGCGTGATGGGCTCCGGGTGTCCGCGCTACGGCGTGGCGGCGTAGCGTATCGCTTCACGGCACGCCCCGCCGTGCTTCGGCGCCGCACCTGTCAGAAGGATACTTCCCTGACAGCTGGAACCGTGATGCCATTGCCGTCTGACGTTGGGGCCGCACGCGGGTGGGCCGAATCTCCAATGACCGACGCGATCGGGTCACCTGTTCGCGGAGAGTAAGACGTCTGGCGAGCGCTGGGCGTGGTAGGAGTGGAACATGGCCCCGATGGAGTGCCCACGATGCGTGGCGGAGCGACGGGGGCGGAGCGTGCGTGTGGCGGTACGCATCGCGGCAACCATCGCGCTCGCGGCCTTCGTGGTCTTCGCGCTAGCGATCCAGATCGAGGCCCGTGGCCTGTGGATGAGAGATGGGTCTATTCGCTCGCGCTGCTGTCCTTTGTGTTCGCGTGCGCCTCGTTGGAATTCAGCGCCCTCGTTCGCCGCCTGGCACTGCGCGCCGCCACGCCGCTCCCCGCGCCGCCCGCTGACCCGATCACTCACTACCGCGAGGGTGGGCCGCTGGAGTGCCCGCGCCACCCGTTCGCGCGGTAGGGGTAAGGGTACGCTCGGACGGTGCCAGCGGTCGCCCGGGGCAGCCCTCTCAAGGTGCCGATGCGCCCGTCGCCGAGTCCTTCAGGGCTATCGCTTCAACCCATCTCGGTAGAGCGCCCAACGCTTCCCCGGTACGACCGCGAGGTCATCAGCGACCAGAGCCAGACCGCGAGCGTCAGCGAGCGGATGCGACCTGCCACGCTGCCTGTCGTCGTCTGGAAACGTCGCCGGTTTCCGGGCAGCGGCGTCAGAATTCCGCGCTGGCAGCGTGGCAGGTCGCATCCGCTCGCTGACGCTCGCGGTCTGGCTCTGGTCGCTGATGACCTCGCGGTCGTACCGGGGACTCCCCGTCGACGGCCTCGCGGTCGTACCGGGGACTCCCCGTCGACGGCCTCGCGGTCGTACCGGGGACTCCCCGTCGACAGCCTCGCGGTCGTACCGGGGACTCCCCGTCGACGGCCTCGCGGTCGTACCGGGGACTCCTCGCTGCCGACCTCGCGGTCGTACCGGGGATATCCTCGCCATCGGCCTCGCGGTCGTACCGGGGGAAGCATTGAGCGCTCCATCGAGCTGTGTAGAAGCGATAGCCCATCAGGACTCGGCTACGGGCGCATCGGCACCCTGAACGGTGCTCCATGAAGCCGCCAAAGCACTGGAGTCAGCCTTGGTCCCCATCCGAAGTCCTCGCGCGGCGCCGACGTCCCCCGCGCCTCACCCTGCCTCCCAGCGCACCAGCCTCCGCTCCAGCGCGACGAGCGCGCCGGAGAGCGCGGCGTTGAGCCCACCGGAGAGCAGCACCACCAGCCAGAGGCGCTCGGGGCGGTACTCCTGCAACGCGGCCAGCGCCCTCACCCCGAGGCCATAGCGAGAGCCCACCAGCATCTCCGTCACCACCACGATCACCAGCGCAGTGGTGAGCGCCAGCCTCGCGCCCATGAGCAGCGCCGGCAGCGCCTCGGGGGCGTACAGCACCCGAAACGCCGCCCAGCCCCGCAGGCCCGAGAGCCGCACCACGTCGGATCTCGCCGCGGGCACCCGGGCGAGCGCCGAGGCCACCGGGAGCATCACCACGCCGAAGCCCCCGAAGGCCACCGCCGCGAGCCGCGAGCCCTCGTGGTAGCCGTAGCCCATCAGCAGCAGCGGGTACACGAGGATGGGCGGTATCGACCGGACGAAGTCCGCCGTGGGCTCCACCGCGCGCCAGAGCGAAGGACGCCCCCCGAGCCACACGCCCGCCACGCCGCCCAGCAGCACCGCGACCCCGGCGCCCGCCAGCACCCTCGCCAGCGTGTCGCCGAGGTCACGGAGCAGCGTCCCGTCGCCCGCCCCCTCGACGGCGGCGCGGGTCATCTCCGCGAGCGTGGGCACCGAGTGCTCGCGCCCCCAGGCGGTCATCGAGACCATCGCCCAGAGCGCCAGCAGCGCGAGCGGCGCCATCGCCCTCCGCAGCGACCCCGTCGCGCTCATGGAGCCTTCACCCCCAGCACCGCGGCCTCCAGCGCAGCGCGGCCCACGGACACCGGCTGGTCCTCGACCAGCTCCCCTGCGGTGCCGCCGAGCACCACCCAGCGCGTGGCCAGCGAGAGCACGTCGTCGAGGTCGTGGCTCACCAGCACGCAGGCGAGGCCCCGCGCCTCCAGCGAGGCCGCGAGGCGGAGGCGGAGCGACGCGCGCGTCGACACGTCGAGGGCCGAGAGCGGCTCGTCGAAGAGCACCACCTGCGACTGCCAGGCGAGCGAGCGGGCGAGCGCCACCAGCTGCTGCTCACCGCCAGAGAGGCGCTGCGGCGTCTGCCCCAGCAACGATCCAGGGAGCCCCACCACGGCGATCGCGTCGTCGAGGCGAGCGTCGTGCTCCCGGGTGCTGAGCGCGAGCGCCCGCAGCGGCAGCGCCACGTTGTCCCTCACCGAGAGCCATGGCAGCAGGCTGGCGCGGTAGTCCTGCGGCATGTAGCCGACGCAGGGAGGGCGGCGGAGCGATCCGCTCTCGGGGCGAGCGAGGCCCGCGATGGCGCGCAGCAGGGTCGACTTGCCGATGCCGTTGCGCCCCAGCAGCGCCACCCGCTCCCCTCGCCCGATGCAGAGCGAGACGGGCGCGGCCCCGGCGAAGGACCGCACCGCGCACAGCTCGATGAGCGCCTCGGAGCTCACCGGGCCTGCGGCAGGAAGGCCCTCACCGACACCTCCCGGTCGAGGATGCCCAGCGCCCGCTCGCGGGTGATCTCCGGGGCCAGCACGTCGCCGGCCTCGCGGGAGGTGCGGTAGAGCGACGGAGGATAGGCGTCGACGAAGGCCCGCTCCTCCGGGCGGAGGGAGTCAGCCATCGCCCGACGGGCGGCCGCGGGGTCGGCGCGGGCGGCCTCGATGGCCTCGTCGACGGCGGCGACGAGCCGGGCGGCGACGGAGGGAGAGCGCTCGGCGAAGGCCCCGGAGAGCACGAAGGTGCCGAAGCGGAAGGGAGAGCCGAGGCGCTTGGCGCAGGGCGGTCCGTCGTCGATCACCTCGGCCACGCCGCGGGCGATCATCGCGGTGGCCATCGGGTCGTTGGTGAACATCATGTCGACGCCTCCCCGGGCGAGCGTCTGCGCCTGTAGCGCGGGCTCGACCGGCACCACGGTGACCGTCGCCGGGTCGACGTGGGCCGCGCTCAGCATCGCCGTGAGCCAGCGCCGGTACGCCACCGTCGGCAGCACCCCCACCCGGCGTCCAGCGGCGTCGGCGGGGAAGCGGAGGCCACCGCCGCGGCGACCCAGCACGTAGCTGAGACGGTGGGCCTCGTCCTCCTCCAGGGTGGTCACCACCCGAGGGGGGACGGCCGCTCTCGACGAGGCCAGCAGCACGATGGGCCAGGCCGCGTAGCCCGCGGCGTCGATGCGCCCCTGGGTCACGTCGTCGACCATCGGCTGCGCGGTGGGGTAGGAGCGAAGCGTCACCCGAAGGCCGTGGCGGGCGAAGAGGTCCCGCTTCGCCGCGAGGAAGAGCGGCAGGCTGATGCGCAGCGCGCTCACCCCGAGGGTCACCTCGTCGGGTCGGCGAATGGTGAGGGCGTTTCCCCGGGGGACGAAGCCCACGAAGGCCGCCACCACCACCGCCATCACCACCGCCATCCCGAGCTTGAACTGCGTCCTGGAGGTCTTCACGAACGACCGATCCCTTCCCTGCGCTGCGCGAAATCCATCGCCAGCTCCAGCCTGCTGCGCATCTGCGTGTGCCCGTCGCCGTTCACCTCCAGCGAGAGGAAGCCCACCGCTCCCCTGCGCGAGAGCGCGTGGAGCACGGCGTCGGAGGTCGAGCTCGACGGAATCGACGCGAAGGGCTTGAGCGACACCACCAGGTCGGCCCGGCGGGAGCGCTCCACGTCCAGGTAGACCGCGATCTCCGTGAAGCCCGCGCCCGAGCACAGCGACACGGGCACCCACTCCTCCGCGGCCTCGACCCACGCGGAGGCGTCCACCGGGGGGGAGAGCGAGTGGCCCGTCGCCGCGGCGTGGCGCGCCCACGCGTCGAGGATCATCGCCCTCACCCTCGCCAGATCCCCGTCACAGCGGCTCGCCCTCCACGCCTGGTGCAGCGCCCACTCGCACGCGAGCGGGGTCTCCACCTCCGCGCCGCGAGACTCCATCCAGCGCACCAGGTGGGCGCCCGGGTCCCCGCCCGACATCGCAGGGAGCAGCTCGCCCGTCACCCTCACCCTCAGCCTCGGAGCGTGGCTCCTCCGACCGGGGCGGAGCGATGGCGCGTGGCGTCGGATGGCCTCCGCCGTGTCCCCGCCGCACTCCAGCGCCCCGGTCACCGAGCGGATCGCCTCGCCCACCCTCCCGTCGACCTCGTCGGGATCGCCGCTCCGAGCGCGCAGCCTCCGCCCCGCGGCGCAGAGCGCGTCCCCGGCCGCCATGGCGTCGAGCACCGCCTGCCCGACCAGTCCCCGGGCGCCTGCGAGGAGCGCGTCGAGGGCCCCGAGGCCCCTCTCCGGCGAAGGAGCGATCACCGTCGCGGAGGCGGCCCCGGAGGCGTGGAGCGCCCTCTGGAGGTCGGTCGCATAGGAACCGCAGCGGTCGCCCGGGGTGACGAAGCAGTGCGCTCCAGGGCGGGCCCGAGCGTGGAGCACCATCGTCCCCGCGAGGTAATAGACGGAGCAGGGGTGCCCTCGGGGCATGAGCGCCCTCCCCAGGGCGAGGGCCTCGTCGGTGGGCGCCGCCGCGGCCTCGGCGTCGATGCCGCAACCCCTCAGCGCCGCGGCCACCAGCGGGTCGTAGAGGGCGCCCGTCCCGACGATCACGACCATGGACCGAGCCCCCGCTCCTGCATGGTCTTCGCGAAGGTGCGGAGCCGCATCCGGAGGGAGATGCGGGGGCGCGTCTCGTCGAGGTCGTGGAGGGCGCAGTACGCGGTGCCCGACTGGGAGAGCAGCGCCCTCACCGGAGCGTAGGTGGGAGCGTCCTGGGCGCACTTGAAGCTGGAGAGGTCGAGCACCCCGAGGCCCCCGTGGCGCGCGGCGACCCGGGCGGCCCAGAGGCGCTCTCCTCCGCCGGAGTTGTCGCACTCGGGCAGGAGGTCCCTCACGTCGAAGGGGTCCTCGATGACGCCCCGGCGAAGCTCGTCGGCCATGATCCCACGGAGCCACGCCTCGTCGCGGGGGATCGCCCGGGTGCTCATGGCGGGATAGCCCAGCGATTGCAGCTCGGCGCCCACGTGGTGGGAGATCCCCGGGTCGGCGTGGTAGGGCCTCGCCAGCACCAGCACCGCCCCCCGGCCCTGCGATGGGGCGGAGAGCAGCGCCCCCGCCCTGGCGTGGAGTCGGGCCTCGAAGCGGCGCACCGCGGCGGCTCCGGCGTCCACCGCGGCGTCGCTCTCGTCCCGGGTCATGCCCAGCAGCGCCCGGAAGGCGCCGAACATCTGCGAGCGAAGCCGCTCGGGCTGGGAGAGCGCCACCTCGGGGTCGAGGAGCGGAATGCCCCGCTCGGCGAGGGCGTCACCGCCGAAGGAGGCGCGCACCAGGGCGGGCGAGGAGGCCACCACGGGGCACGAGGCGCAGTCGGCCGCGTGCCTCACGGGCGTGACGGCGTGGGTCACGCGGGGCACGAAGAGCGCGTCCAGGCGGCGCCCCCGGTCGTGGACCCGGTGCAGCAGGTGGTGCACATGGGCCAGGGTCGCCTTCACCGGGAAGCACGGGTCGGTGGAGCCGTAGTGGGCGCCCTCTCTCCACAGGGCGTCGGTGGTGGCGGGGGAGAACACCACGTCGCGGGGAGCGACCCCCAGCGCCTCCAGGTAGGCGCGGAAGAAGGGCGCGGCGCGGTACTGGGCGAGCACCCTGGGGATGCCGATGCGCAGCGGTCGGGGCAGGCGCCGCAGGGCCTTCACCGAGGGGTCGGGGACGAAGAGCTGATGCGCCTCGAAGGAGTAGAGGTCGGGCACCCGGGCCTCTCGCTCCCTCCGCCGAAGCGCGCCGTCTCGGGCCGAGGCCTCGCCCCCGGCCTCGCAGCCGTGGCCGACCAGGAAGGTGCGGCGCTCTCCCTCGTCGACGAGCTCCAGCTCGGCGCGGGGGCAGCGGTTCTCGCAGAGGTCGCAGCGCAACGCGTCGTCGGCGCGGAGCGTGGCGACCGGGAGGTGCAGCGGCCTCGGAGCCCTTGCCGACGCCCCATCGAGGGCGAGCAGCGCCGCGCCCAGGGCGCCTGCCAGCTCGGGGTAGGGGTGCACCGCCACGCGCACCCCGGGGACGGTCGCGTCGAGGTGGTCGACCTGGGCCCGCACCGCGGCCTCGTTGCGCTGCACTCCCCCCTGGAGCAGCACCGAGCGCCCCAGCGTGGCGGGAGAAACCCCGTTCATCACCTGCGTCCAGACGATGCGAGGGAGGGCTCGCGCCAGGCCCGCCAGGATCTCCCCGGGCTCGTAGCCCTCTCTCTGGAAGCCCACCCGCGCGGCGTCGACGAAGACCACGCAGCCGTCGTCGAAGCGGGGCGCCCGGCGCGCGGCGAGGGCCCGCTCGGCGTAGCGGTCCCTCTCCACGCCGAACTCCCTGGCGGTCGACTCCAGCACCATGCCGATGCCCGCGCTGCACTGGCTCGACACCCAGAACTCCCGGAGCGATCCGTCCTGCTCGAGGGCCAGCACCTTGATGTCCTGCCCTCCGACGTCGCAGACCACCTCGACCCCGGGCATCACCGCGCGGGCCGAGCGGGCGTGGGCCAGGGTCTCGACGACCTCCAGGTCGGCGCCCACCAGCGGCGCCACCCAGGCCGATCCGTAGCCCGTGACCGCGATCGCCGAGAGGGCCGCGCCGGGGTCGATCTCCGCGAGGCTCGCCTTCACCGCAGAGAGCAGCGAGCGGGCGTCGTCCACCGGGTCTCCGCTGGCGCGCTGCGACTGCGCCACCAGGCGCCGGGAGCCATCGAGGATGACGGCCTTGGTGACCGTCGACCCGGCGTCGATGCCCAGCGCGTAGCGCCCCACGGGCGCGTCGACGAGGGGCCACGCGGGGCGCTCTCCATGGGGCGGCGTCGCTTCCAGCGCCCGCTCCTCCCGGGCGAGCGAGGCGGGGCGGGCAGTGGCCGCGGCGCGCAGCAGCCAGGAGCGGGAGCGGGGGCGGGCCTCGGGCTCGGGCTCGCAGCGGAGGGCGGCGCCCAGCGCGGGGTAGTAGAGCGCGTCGTCGGGCACGAACACGTCGCGGCCTCGAGGGTCGAAGTCGATGCCGCGCTCCTTCCAGAGGGCGGCGAGGTGGCGCCTCCACGCCATCGTCAGCGCCGGCAGGAACACATGCGGCCCCCCCAGCAGCACCACCGGGGCCCTCGGGGTGATCCCTCGGGCCAGCGCTCCGAGGCTCGCCAGCACGATGGCGTCGGCGAGGCTCGCCACCAGGGCGTCGACCCCTACGCCTCGCCGCGCGAGGTTCACCAGGTCGGTCTCGGCGAAGACCCCGCAGCGGGCCGAGAGCGGGAGCACCTCCTCGGCGCGGTACACCGCACGGCTCGCGGCCTCGGCGCTCACCCCGATGCGTCGCAGGCAGCGCTCCAGGGTGACCCCGGTGCCCGCCGCGCATCGGTCGTTCATGGCCACGTGGGGCCTTCCCCCCTCGCTGCCGCCTCGCTCGAAGGTCACCAGCTTGGCGTCCTGACCTCCGAGGTCGATGAGGGTGCGGGCCTCGGGGTGACGCCTCGCCACCGCCTCGGCCGCCGCGGTCACCTCGTGGACGCCGTAGGCCCCCAGCGGGGCGGCGACGGCGCTGCCGCTGCCGGTCACCGCGAGCCTGGCGCGGGAAGGGAGCACCTCGTCGAGCAGCGAGGCCACGGTCTCGGCGAGGCGCCCCTGGTGCCGGGCGCAGCGCACGATCGGGGCGGCGTCGGCGGAGGTCACCACGACCTTCACGGTGGTCGATCCCACGTCGAGCCCCACGGTGGCGCTCTCTCCGTGGGGGGATGGGGATGACGCTCGCCGCACGACCTGCCGAATGTGGAGCGACCGGGCGGCACCCATTTGACCAGGGACAAGAGCGCAGCTCTCCCGGGGCCCTCTTCCCTCCATCGGCGCTCACCGACGATCGCCCGCCGTGCCCGCAGGTTGAACCCCTTTCCCTTCTACACATCTCGGCGTGCCCATCGTGCCTGGGGTACGGCGTGCGGCCTCTGCATCGGCGTGCAGCGCCTGACCCCAGGCAACATCAGGTGGTCACCTTCGCGCGACGCGAAGGTTGCAAGGAGAGGCGCTGTCGACGTCGTCGCACGGGCCGTCCGGCAGACTGTCGCGTCCGCCCTCACCGTCGCCGCGCTCGCTCCGTTCCCCTTGCAACCTTCGCGTCGCGCGAAGGTGACCACCTGATGTTGCCTGGGGTCAGGCGCTGCACGCCGATGCAGAGGCCGC
>Ga0208511_100470_pt1 | contig 13360 bp, 10 predicted proteins | sample LakWasMet39_LOW7_2_FD_183879 | JGI IMG/M metagenome (GOLD analysis project Ga0208511, IMG submission 183879) | Freshwater sediment methanotrophic microbial communities from Lake Washington under simulated oxygen tension - Sediment Metagenome... | ecosystem: Environmental > Aquatic > Freshwater >...
AGGTGGTGCTCGACTGGCAGGTCGGGGCGGATCCACGGGCCCGATTCATCGTTCCCTCTCAGTCGATCGAGCCCTTGCCCCCGCTCCGCGGGGGTGAGGGCGCGCGGCAGCGCGGTGAGGGGGCCGACGGCGGCGTACCAAGTCCGTTGGACGAACGCTCTAGAGCACCAGCACCTGGAGCGCCACCAGCCCCCCCACCGCCGCGATGCCCGCCGCGGCGACCCAGCGGGCCAACCCCCCCGCGCTGGTGCGCCCCGCCGCCGCCATGGCGAAGGCGAAGCACGCGCACAGCGGAACCGCCGTGTTGAGGGCGTAGTTGGCCTTGATCACCGGGTGGTGGTCGAAGGGGTAGGCCGCGCCGAAGGCCATCAGCAGCAGCACCGTGGCCGCGACGCTGGCGGGCACCACCAGGGAGCCGTTGCGGCCGCGCGTGCGGAGATACTGCCGGGCGAGCGCGAACATCCCCCAGACGCTGAGGGCCGTGAGAAAGCAGCCGATCCAGATGCAGAGGCGGGAGGCGTCGAGGCAGTGGAGGTTGACCCTCGTGGCGTCGCGCCAGGCGACCACCGTGGGCCCCGGGAGCCGCGACCGGCAGAGGCCGCGGTCGAGGATGTCCGACCAGGTTCCGGCGATGAGGTTGGCCCAGAAGTTGGGGCGGCTCCACGGGCCGTAGGGCCAGCCCAGCCACTCGAACTGCACCGGCAGCGCCCAGCCGATGGGGCGGCGGTACGAGAGGGGCTCGGCCACGATGGGGTGGTCTCGAAGCACCGCCACCTGACGGAGCATGTACTGGTGCGGAAAGGGGTGGCCGAACTTGCGCCAGTTGCGGAGGCACCACCATCCGGCGACGGCGATCCAGCCCCCGAGGCCGGTGAGCGCGAGCTCCGAGAGGGGGCGGGCGACGCTGCGCAGGCGACCGGGGCCGGCGCGCCACGCCCAGGCGACGAGCAGCGCCGCGAAGCTGACGAGCAGCACCAGGGCGGTGGTCTTGGTGAGCATCGCGAGGCCCGCGAAGAGGCCGAAGAGGAGCGCGTCGCGGCGTCGCACCGGGTGCGGGTCGACCGCCCCCTGCCGCTCGATCTTGAAGAGGAACCAGAGCGCGACCGCGAAGAAGGCCGCGTGCAGCGACTCGTTGTAGATCTTGCCGTCGACCAGCACGCTGATGGGCAGCGCGGCGGAGAGCGACAGCGCGAGCAGCGCCGCGGAGGGGCTCTGCGGGAGCGCGGCGCGGACGATCTTCGAGAGCGCCCACTGGCGCACCAGCCACGCGCCCACGGAGAGGTAGGCGATGGGGCGCACCGCGTGGCAGGCGCTCAGGATGCCCGCCGCGAGGACGTACCAGAGCGGGGCGTGGTAGCCCGCGTGGAGGTCTTCGCCTGCGTCGAAGAGCCGGCGGTTGGTGAGCAGCCAGCGCACCGCCTCCATGGCCGACTCGTAGTCCGAGGCGTGGCCCGCGGAGAGGAAGCTGCGCGCGTGGACGAAGCGCAGCGCGAGCCCGAGGGCGGTCACCGCGAGCGCGAGCGCGGAGTGCCACGGCATCCACCGCCCCTCCGGGGGAGCGGCGCCCGGAGGGCGCGAAGGCGGCGCGGATGATCGCTGCATCGCGCCGTGGAATAGGGTATCTCGGCGGCGAGATCCAATGATGAAGCTCGGGGGTGCAGCGTCCGTCGGAGACGACGCGGGCGGCGGATCGTGGAGGAGGATGCTCGAGTGGCTGTGGCGCTCTGCGGCCATCCGGCAGGCCCGCGCGGACGCCCGCCCCCTCGACGCGAGCCAGCGAGCCAGCGCCGGGCGGGCCCGCACCTTCGCGACGCTTGCCGAGCGCCACCTCGCCGAGCAGGAGCCGTGGACCCACGGCGCCGACGACACCCCGGAGGCCGCGGTGGAGGTCGCGTCAGCGCTCTACCGCGACGCCGCGGCGGAGGCGCGAGCCGCGCTCGGGGAGCCCCCCTCGACGGAGCCCGCGGAGCTCGACGCGCTGCGCGCCTCGGTGCGCTCGCAGCTCGAGGAGATCGCGCGACGGAGCGGCGACGTCGAGGCCCTGCTGGCGCAGCGCTTCGTGCGGGCGGGCGGGGTGCTCGCGGCGCTGGCGCTGCTGGCGCTGTCGCCGAAGCTCGCGTGGTACGCCGTGCACCCCGACATGGCGCCCGACGCGCCGTGGGCCAGCAGCAGCGCGGCCGTGGGCTACCAGAGCGCGGGGCGGGGGTTCGCGCCGCCGGACTTCAAGATCCCGGTGTTCTTCCACACGATGGTGGAGGACTCGCCCTTCGTGAGCTTCGACCTCGCGCGCATCGTCGACGTCCGCGCGGTCACCGTGGTCAACCGCGGCGACTGCTGCGACGAGCGAGCGCTGCCGATGGTGATCGAGGTCTCCGAGGACAACGTGAGCTGGCGCGAGGTCGCGCAGCGCACGGCCACCTTCCGTCGCTGGGAGGCGCGCTTCGCCCGCACCGCCGCCCGCTGGGTGCGGCTGCGCTCGACGCGGCGGACGCACCTTCACCTGGAGTCGGTGGCGATCCGCTGAGCGGGGGAGCGCGCGGCGCTACTGGCAGACGTTGGCCGCGCCGGGCGTGCCGAAGTCGCCGCGCCCGAAGGCGGGGCCTCCCGGGCACCAGGCCGAGGAGGTGTCGTTCATGAGCGCGTCGAGGATCGCCGGGCGCAGCGACTTGGAGCGCCCTGCGATGACCGGCCACCCGGAGGCGACGGTGTTGGCGTAGCTCACGCTGTCGATCACCGTGGAGCCGTCGCTCGCCAGCAGCGTCAGCGAGTCGGGGGACGAGGTGCTGTTGGAGAGGTCCATCGCGCTGCCGTAGGCGAAGAGCACGGTGACGCCGCCGTTGGTCACCGCGTCGCCGTTCTTGCCCAGCACCGCGTAGCCGCGGCCCGGCACGAGCAGCGGGCCCGACGCCGTCACCTCGAAGGCCTCCGTGCCGCTGCCCCGCACCCGCATCCCCCGCAGGTCGACCGGCGTCGCGGAGCGGTTGTAGACCTCGAACCACTCGCCCTGCATGTCGCCCACCACGTCGGGGTCGTTCATGATCTCCGTGATCACCAGCGCTCCCATCGCAGGGCCCGCCGAGCAGGCGCCGCCCACGCAGGCCGCGCCGATGGAGCACCAGCCCGAAGGGGCCGTCGGAGCGCACGCACACAGCGGCCCGGTGCACGGCGGCGGACCCGTGTCGGGGGTCCCTACGTCCACAGGCCCGGTGTCCCTCGGACCCGTGTCCACGGGCCCGGTGTCCCTCGGACCCGTGTCGGGCGTCCCGAGGTCCATCGGTCCGGCGTCGCGAGGGCCCGTGTCCATCGGCCCGGTGTCCATCGGCCCGGTGTCCAGGGGCCCGGTGTCCATCGGCCCGGTGTCCATCGGCCCGGTGTCCAGGGGCCCGGTGTCCGTCACCACGTCCATCGGGACATCGGTGCCCGCGTCGGTGCCTGTCTCTGCGACGGCGTCCCTCGCTCCGCTGTCGGTCGCGACGTCCGCGACCGCGTCCCCCGGCGATCCGAGGTCGACGGGGACCCCGCTGTCCGGCCCGGGACGCAGCGCGTCCCACTCGTAGGAGCAGCCGCCCAGCGCCAGCGCCGCCACCAGCGCGCCCAACCCGAGCCGCTCAGAACGCACCGCGCACCCCTACGGTTCCGAGCGACGGGTCGACGTAGGCCTGCGCCCTGCCCTCGCTCACCACCCTCGGCCCGCCCACGGCGATCATCACCACGCCGGCCACCACCGCCGCCGCGCCCACGCCGAGGGCCACGTTGGCCATCGTGGTGAGCTGTACGCCGTCGTCGATCTCCCTCACCCGCGCGGCCGTGCAGAAGGGCCGCGGGCACACCCGGGAGAGGTCGTCGTACTGCGACGAGGCCATCGATCCCAGCACGGCGAAGGCCGCCAGCGACGCGACCCCGAGGCCGCCCACCACGAAGCCCGCCACCCGCACTGCCCCGCCGCGCCTCGTGGGCGACGGCTCGGGCGGCCGCACCGTCACCGGCCCCGCGGCAGGCGCGGCCCGCAGCGCGAGCTCGATGGAGGCTCGGCCGCCGGCGGTGAGACGCACCGACTGATGCGAGGGCAGGAAGCCCGGCGCCTCGGCCAGCACCGTCACCTCGGCCGGGTCGTAGGGGAGCAGCACGCCCAGCGCCTCGGCGTCGAGGGTCGTGCGGCCGACGTGCACCGTCACCCCCGGCGGGGGATTGATCACCTGCACGGAGAGCTGCGCCACGCGGGGCTCGATCTCCGCGAGGGCGCGGCGGGCGAGGTCTCGGGCGCTCTCGTAGCGACGGTCGGTGGCGAGCATGGCGCCGGCCTCGGAGACGGTGCGGGACAGCGCCGCGGAGGACTCGGCGTAGCGCTCCATGCGCTGGAGGCACAGGCCCACGTAGAGCAGGGTGTTGGGGCTGCGAAACAGCTCCAGCGAGGCGCGGAACTCCGGCAGCGCGTCGGCGAAGCGGCCCTGCTGGAAGAGCTCGCGGCCGCGGTCGAAGCGGGCCTGCGCGGCGACGGCGGCAGAGGGCGCCTCGGCGGCCGGAGGGGTCTGCGCGAGGGCGGCCGAGGGAATACCCGAGAGGGTAAGCAGCGCCGTGAGGACCGCGGCGCGCGACGGGGAGCTACGGCGGGCTGTGGTCATCGGGGCGCTGGGCTCAAATCGAGGTGGGGAGCTGAGGGACCGACGGCGCGGCGGGAGCGGCCGGCTGGGTCGACGGCGGAGTCGGAGGAGCGGGAGGCGGCGCAGCGACCTCGACGGCCGCCGGTCGACGCGGAAGAGGCGGCGCAGGCAGCGGTCGGGGACGGACCGGAACGCGAGCGGCCGCAGGCGCAGGGGACGGCGCGGCGGGCGTGACCGCGGGGGGCGGTGCCACGACGGGAGGCGCGGCGGGAGGCGGCGTCACGGACTCCATCGCGACGGCGGGAGGCGCGGGAGGCGCGGGAGGCGCGGGAGGCGGCGGCTCGAGCGGCGGAGGGGCGGCGATGGGGACGACCGGGCGCGCCGCGAGGGGAGGAGCGTACTCCGACGGGTCGTTGCTGACGCCCACCCGCCAGATGGCCACGCCGAGCAGCGCGCCCAGCAGCACCACCCCGGCGACCAGCCACCCGAAGTGGCGGGACTCCGGCTGGGGCTTCGGCGCGACCGGACCGGGCCTGGAGACGAGCGCGAACACCGGCTCGGGGCTGGCGCCCTGCGTCTCGGCGCGGGCCGTGGCCGCCGCCTCGGCGAGGGCCGGCGAGGAGACGAGCGTCGGGGGGACCTCCACGACCTCGGCGGCCGGGGGGTGCGGCGCATCGCTCGCGGCGGCACCCGAAGGCGGGGTCGGGCTGGCGTTGGGGTGCGGGAGCGGCGGGAGCGGCGGGAGCACCCGCGAGCCGGAGATGCGGTGGTCGGCCGGCGCCGGGGGCCTGACGGTGGGCGCCTCCGGGCTGGAGGTGACCATCTTGGACGAGGCGGGCAGCGGGGCGGGGGGCTGGATGCCTCTCGCCGTGGGCATCGTCGGCGGGAGCATGGCGGGCTGCATCTGCGTCGGCGCCTCGTCGGCCTGGGCCTCCGGCGGCGGCGAAGGCGGCGGCTCCGGGGGGATCGACGAGCGGCCCGGCGAGGGGATGGCGCTGATGGCGCGCAGCGACTCGGCGCTGGGGCGGTAGACCGGCAGGTCGCGGGTGGTGGCGCGGCGGCGGGCGTGCTCGGCGATGATCTTCGGCGCGGCGACCTGCTTCACGTGCTCGGCGACCACGCGGTAGGAGGCGATGTCCGAGGCGGAGACCGCGCCTTCGAGGGCGTCGGCGAACTCCCGGGCGCTCTGCCAGCGCCGCGCGGGGTCGCGGTCGAGCGCGCGGGCGAGCACGCCGTCGAGGGCCTCCGGGAGGTCGTGGTCGACCGCGCGCAGCCGGGGGATGGGGCGGTTGAGCAGGGCCTGCAGCACCTCCGCGTCGGTCTTGCCGGGGAAGAGCCTGCGGCCGGTGAGGCACTCCCAGAGCACGGTGCCCAGCGAGAACAGGTCGGCGCGCCGGTCGATGGGCGCGTCGTTGGGCTGCTCCGGGGCCATGTACGAGAGCTTGCCCTTCACGATGCCGGAGCGGGTGTCGGCGATGCGCTCTTCGGCCTTGGCGATGCCGAAGTCGGTGATGCGGGTGATGCCGTCGGAGCCGACGAGGATGTTGTGCGGAGAGACGTCGCGGTGGACGATGCGGAGCGCGGTGCCGAGGTCGTCGGTGAGGTCGTGGGCGGCCTGGAGGCCGGCGAGCACGTCGAGGGCGATGCGCAGGGCGATGGGCCGAGGGATGCGCTGCTCGGTGGCGCGCGCGGACTTGTAGAGCCCGAGGAGCTGGTCGCCTTCGATGTACTCCGAGACGATGTAGAGCCCCTCGGGGGAGCGCTCGAGGTCGAGGGTGCCGACGACGTTGGGGTGGTGGATGCGCGCCGCGAGCCGGCCCTCGTCGAGGAACATCTGCACGAAGGTCTCGTCGCGCAGCAGGTGCGGGTGCAGCAGCTTGATGGCCACGAGGCGCTGGAACCCGGCGACGGAGAGCGCGCGCCCGAGGTAGACGGTGGCCATGCCCCCGGCGCCGAGGTCGGAGACGATCTCATAGCGCCCGAGGCGGGTGCCCGCGGCCATCACCCCGGGGACAGCCATGGCCGGCGCCCCCGTGGCTTCGGGGGGAGCAGGCGGAGGCGGCGTGGGAGAGGGCATCGGTGAGGTGACCAACGGGACCTTCAGGGGGGAATGGCGCTCTATACCACTGGTAGCGTCGGCGCGGGGAGTCATGGCAGCATCGCTCGCTGCAACGATGACCGACCACCTGACGACGGATGAAGGCGCGACGACCGGCTCGGACACCCTGGACTCCCTGCGAAACGGGGTGGAGGCGGTGGTGACGGGGTCGTTTCTGTTTCGCTCGCTGGAGCCCGAGGCGAGGCGCGACCTGGCCGACCGGGGGGTGGTGATGGTCTTCCCCCCGGCCAAGGTGGTGCTGACGGAGGGAGATCCCAGCTCGGACTTCTACCTCGTCGACCAGGGGGTCGTGGAGGTCACCACCACGACGCCCGACGGCGCCCCGGTGGTGCTCGCGACGCTGCAGCACGGGGCCTTCTTCGGCGAGGTCGCGCTGCTGAAGGGGCTCCCCCGCACGGCCACGGTGACCGCGCTCACCGACGTCAGCGTGGTGCGCTTCGACCAGGCCGACATCGAGGACGTGCTCAGCCGCAACCCGGGAGCGCGGCGCATCCTGGAGGCGATGGTCGAGGGCCGCGCCCGGGACACCGTCGAGAAGGTCGTGCGGGCCCTCTCCAACCCCGCCCCGGCGGACCCCGACCCCGCGACGTGATCCCGTACGCCGTCACGCTGCACCCCTTCGAGGAGCGCGCGTACATCAACGCGTGGATGCCCGCGCTGGTCGATCGGCGGCCCCTCAACGTGCTGCTCGACCTCGCGGGGGAGCACCACTCGCTGAGAGAGCGCCTCGCGGCCTGGGTGCCCACGATGCGCTCCGCGGTCGAGTCGCTGCGCGCGGGCGACGGCATCCCGTGGAGCACCTCGGTCAACTTCGCCTTCGGCATCGTCGCCGCCCACCATTACCCGTCCTACCTCCTCGGCAACATCGGGCTCTCCTACTGGCACCACAACTCGGAGTGCCCGATCCGGCCGTACACCCGCTCGGCGTCGATCCTCGCGGCGCGCACCAGGGAGCTGGGCGCGGCGGTGGGGGAGATCCGCGAGGGCTTCGCCGGGCCCGCGACGGCGGGGTCCTTCGTGGCCGCGGGGGAGGTGTTCCTGCTGGTGCGGGACATCGAGCGGCGCACCCGGTACTTCCTCGATCGGCTCCAGGAGGCCGGCTACGACGGCTACGCCGAGCTGCGCGTGCTGCTGGAGGTGATGCACTACGCCAGGGCCAACCACCTGGGCGTGATGGAGCTCACCCACGCCGTCGACGACTTCGGCCGGCCGCAGCACTTCCCCGAGGCCAACCTCCGCGGCGGCCTCCGGGGGGGGCTGAGCCCCGCCGTCGACGAGCGCCTCCGGCAGTGCCTTCAACGAGTCAGCTGAGAGGGGCCAGCGTCGGGTCTAGAACGCGGTGCCGAGCGCGTCGCCGAAGCGGGCCTCGGTGAGCCCGTCGAAGGTCGCCAGCAGCTCCACCCGCTCGCCGCTGCCGCTGAGGGCGGGCAGCACCTGGAACACGGTCACGAACTGGTTGCCCAGGCGACCGCGCCAGGACACGGCGACGTCGTCCCGGCCGTCGCCGTCCAGGTCGCCGACGCCTGCCACGGCCCTCACCGTGGCGCCGAGGGTGCCGAGCGCGGAGAGCGCCAGCGGCGTCGCAGGGTTGAGCCCGCTTCGGACGGAGGCGGTGGTTCCTCCGGGGCTCCAGCGGACGAGGTCGTCGGAGCCGTCGGCGTTGACGTCCCCGACGGGGGTGAGCAGCGAGCCCGCGAGGCCGCTCGCAGGCTCGAAGGGGCTGGCGGTGAGCGCGGGCGAGGTGATGTTGGCGACCCAGACGGGGGGTGGGCTGCCCTGCATCCCGAGGACCTCTCCGAAGCCGTCGCCGTCGAGGTCGCCGGCCGCGGACACGGCGCGCCCGAAGTCCGCCGCGAAGGGCACTCCCGCGGGGGAGGTGACCGTCCGAGAGCTGCGGCCCTGGCTCACCCAGAGGCCCATGTGCCCGACGGTTCCGCCGCGGGCGGGGTTGGCGGGGCTGCCCTCCAGGTAGTCGCCGCGGCCGTCGCCGTCGACGTCGCCCGCGGGAGCGATCGCGTAGCCGTAGAACACGTCCGGGCGGATGTCCCCGCCGGTGGGGCCCAGGGTGATCGCCCTCGGGCCGCCGCGGAAGAAGTTGATGTAGCCGTTGAGCGCGCCGGAGGTCACCGGGACGCCCGCGACGATGTCGCAGAACCCGTCGCCGTCGAAGTCCCCGACGCCCGCGACCGGGGGCGTCGGAGGGAGCGCGGCCGGGACCTCGATGGACAGCGTCGCGACGTCATCGCCGAAGCCCGCGCGCGATCCGAAATGGACGAAGACGCGGGGACCCCGCGAGGCGACCACCAGGTCGGGGAAGCCGTCGCCGTTGAGGTCCCCTCCTCCGGTGACCCGGGCGCCGTAGGTGGCGCGAGAGCCCGGGTCGGCGCCGACCGGAGGGGAGAGCACCGTGGCGCCCACCAGGGAGAGCGACGAGAAGCCCGGTCCTCCGGGGATCACCAGGACGCGGCCCGCCGCGACGCCCGCGTCGACGGGCGACTCCTGGGCAGGCGCGCCGATCACCAGGTCGGGGTGGCCGTCTCCGTTGCCGTCGGTGAGGGTCCCGAAGACGCTGCCGTCGCCTGCGCGAGAGGGGAGTCCCGCGGGTCTCGCGGCCACGCGAAACTCACCGACCGGGGAGAAGCGGAGCGTCGCGTCGGGCGAGCCGGGGACCCTCACCCGCCAGAACCAGGTCACCCCCCGGGTGAGGGCCCTGTCCGCCGGAGGCGAGGCCGACGGGACGCTGGGGCCGACCGAGGTCGTCCAGTGGACGGTCGCGAAGTCGCGGCGGCGGCTGACCTCCAGCACCCCGCCCTCGTCGCAGGCGCGCAGGTTGACGCGGAAGAAGGGCCGGTCGGAGCGCACCACGGAGCCCGTCCACGGAGAGCGAAGCAGCGGAGCTTCGGTGATGACGCAGGGCCCGACCTCGGCGTCGGGCACGTCACGGGGGACATCCATCCCGACGTCACGAGAGACGTCCATCCCGACGTCACGGGGGACGTCCATCGTGACGTCACGGGGGACATCCATCGGGACATCCATCGGGACATCCATCGGGACATCCATCGGGACATCCATCGGGACATCCATCGCAACGTCACGGGGGACATCGATCGCAACGTCCGTGGCGGTGTCGCGGGGGACATCCATCGCGACATCGAGCGGGACATCGAGCGGGACATCCACCACGGCGTCGACGCGGTCCTGGGTCGCAGCGTCCGTCGTGGCATCGACGCGATCCTGCGAGGGGACATCCGCCGTGGCGTCCGCCGCTGCGTCGACGGTGGCGGGCGACCCGTCATAGGGGATCTCGGGCTCGATGAGCAGGCCGCATCCGGAGCCCAGGAGCGCGACGAGGGGGAGCATCGACGACCGGGAGGAGAGGCGCATCACGGACGATCGTACGCACATCCCGTTGCAGGGCACAGGCGCTCGTGAGTGCGCGGGTGCGTTGACCCTGAGGGCGCGACGGAGAGACCATCGAAGCAGTTGACGATCGCCCCGGTGGTGTCGGGGGTGGACGGTCGATCATTGAGGGGTGCTGCGACATGTTGAAGGTCAAGGTCGAGGGCGGAAGCACGCTGCGCTTCCTGGATCAGCGGTCGAACACGGGCCTCGGGGTGGTGTTCCAGCGCACGCTGCGCATCCCCGATGATGGGAAGAAGTACCCGCTGCCGCCGGGGCTCGGGTCGTTTCCGGTGCGGCGCGTGCTCGACTACAAGGACCGCGTCCCGCCAGCGTGGCTGAAGTCCTCGGGGGTGTTCATCCCGATGTACCAGCGCGAGGCCATGTGGATCTCCTTCCAGTCGCGGCACTGGCGGCCCAACGCGGTGAAGGTGGCGGCGGGCAAGATCAACGCGGTCTCCGGGAGGCCCTGGTCGCAGGCCCTCGAAGCCCCGTCGCAGCCCGAGCGGGGCGGGCTGCGAGCGATGTTCGGGGCCGGGCCCTCGGAGCCCGAGCAGGACTACCTCACGGTGCCGCCGCAGCCCTGGCTCGACGGGTTCAACTCGGGCAAAGGGGTGATCCGGCAGTTCGTCGCGATGCCCCTCGGCATGGGCTACACGGTCGAAGGTCAGGTCACCGGCAAGGAGGAGCACGGCGGCATCCAGCTCATCGTCTACGAGCCGAAGCCCGGACGCTTCCCCGAGCAGCCCCCTCCCCCGCCCCCGCCGATGGCGGCGATGGCTCCGGGCGGCTTCGGGGGTCCGTACAGCAGCGCGGCGATGCCGCCGCCGAGCATGGCGATGCCGATGGCGGCCCCGAGCCCCGCCCCTGCGAAGGCGCAGTCGATGGGCCTCGGCGCGGGCGGCAAGATGGAGCAGAAGATCTACCCCGACCCGCACGGCCTCGACACCTGGAACCCCGACGACTATGGCCGGGTGTTCGTGCACATCGTCAACAGCGTGATGTGGCGGGAGATCACCGGGGAGGCGGTTCCGCCGTCGCCGGTCGACGCGAGGGCGTACTCCCACGCGGGCTATCCGTGGTTCAAGATCTACGACGACGAGAAGGGCGACGTGGCCCCGTCGGAGGTGCTCTCGGCGGTGAAGTCCATCGCCCAGATGGACGAGAAGCACGGCTTCGTGGGCCTCGACGACAACGACCCGATCGAGCTCTCCGCGAAGCAGGTGAAGGGCATCGGCAAGGACGACGTGCCCGACGGCGACTGGTGATCCTGCGAGGCGATCGACGCCCGACAGTTGCCGCCGTCGCCCCGACCGGTGCATCCATCGACGATGCGCGCCCACCAGCTCCTCCTCCCCCTCGGTCTCGCGCTCGCCAGCGCATGTAGCAGCAACGAGAGCGTCGTCGGCGGCGACGCGGCAGCCGACCTCGGCGCCCTCGACCTCGGAGCGAACGCACCGGACGAGGGCGTCGCCGACGCGGGCACCCCCGACGCAGGCTCCCCCGACGCGGGCTCCCCCGACGCGGGCACTCCCGACGCGGGCTCCCCCGTGGACGCGGGTGACCTCGACGCCTCCGTCGACGCGGGCGTGGACGCCGCCGCGGACGTCCCGGTCGACCGCGGCCCCATGTGCTCCTCGCCGCAGGTCGTCTGCGGAGACCGCTGCGTGACCACCGCCAACGACCCGGCCCACTGCGGCGCCTGCAACAACGCCTGTCGCGCGGGCGAGGTCTGCTCCGAGGGTTCGTGCCGCATCGCGTGCCCGGCGGGGCAGTCGGTCTGCGGCGCGTCGTGCGTGACCCTCGACCGCGACCTCCAGCACTGCGGCCGCTGCGACACCGCCTGCGGCGCGGGAGCGAGCTGCGAGATGGGCACCTGCCGCTGCCCGAGCGGCCAGGCGCTCTGCGGCGACCGCTGCGTGGACACCGCGACCTCGACCTCCCACTGCGGCGTCTGCGGGCGCGCGTGCGCCCTCGCCCGGGCCACCCAGGCCTGCGTGGCGGGCGCGTGCCGGGTGGCCGGCTGCGAGGCGGGCTTCGGCGACTGCGACGGCATGGTGGACAACGGGTGTGAGACCGCCGTCGCCGCCAACCCCTCTCACTGCGGGGCGTGCGGTCGGGTGTGCGCTCCGGCCCACGCCACGGCGAGCTGCGCCGCGGGCGCCTGCGCGGTGGCGGCCTGCGAGGCGGGCTACGCGGACTGCGACGCCATGGCGGCCAACGGGTGCGAGGTCGACGCGCGCTCCGATGCGCGCCACTGCGGCGCCTGCGGAACGACCTGCCTCACGGGCGCCTGCTCCGGGGGACGGTGCGTGGCGCCGAGGAGCTGCCTGGAGCTGAAGACGCTGCGGCCGACGTCGACGGACGGGCGCTACACCATCGACCCCGACGGGGCGGGCGCGGCCGAGGCCCTGGAGGTGTACTGCGACATGACCACGGCGGGCGGCGGCTGGACCTACGTGGCCACGGTCACCAACAACGGCGACGCGGCCAACACGGGGCGCTGGCTGATGAGCTCCCCGACGCCCAACGCGTGGGAGAGCGCGACGGCGACCTTCGGGATGCTCGATCCGAGCGCCAACCAGGACTACCGCTCGCTGGCCTTCGCGAGCGTGGCGGCGAGGGCGGTGATGATCACCCACCGCAACCTCTTCCTGCTGGCGACGGACGACGGCTGCCTCCAGGGGCGATCGCTGCAGGCCTCTCTCACCCGCCTCGACTGGACCTGCGGCGGCTCGGAGGTCTTCACCCGCCACCCGGACTGCACCCACGCGTGCGTGATCGCGAGCGCGACGCCCCGCGCCGGGGACACCGCGCTGCTCAACGGGGTGACGCGCGCGAGGCTGTACCTGAAGGCCGGCGAGGCGGACGGCGCGCAGGACACCAACCGCGACCGCGCGTACCTGTCGACCAGCTACCGGGACAACGTGGACTACCCCACCGGGCTCGGGGCCTTCTGCAGCGGGAGCTCGTGCAGCCCTCGCACCGGCGAGGCGGACGTCAACGACCGCTCGGACGCCATCACCCCGAGCGCGGGCTCGGAGTACTACGGCATCTGGGTGCGCTGAGCGCATGAGATCATCCTAGAGCAGTGGCCTGACGGGTCGGGTACGCCGCCGTCGGCCCCCTCACCGCGCTACCGCGCGCCCTCACCCCCGCGGAGCGGGGGCAAGGGCTCGATCGACTGAGAGGGAACGATGAATCGGGCCCGTGGATCCGCCCCGACCTGCCAGTTCGA
>Ga0208511_100471_pt1 | contig 13354 bp, 9 predicted proteins | sample LakWasMet39_LOW7_2_FD_183879 | JGI IMG/M metagenome (GOLD analysis project Ga0208511, IMG submission 183879) | Freshwater sediment methanotrophic microbial communities from Lake Washington under simulated oxygen tension - Sediment Metagenome... | ecosystem: Environmental > Aquatic > Freshwater >...
TCGGCTGTGGTCTTGACCTCCAGAGCCGTGGGCAAAGCGGGGCCGTTGGGGTTGTCGAGGATGCGCGTGTCGGTGCGGTCGTGGAGATCGAGAGCCACCTCAGCTGCGAGCGGGGCGCCGCCTTGGGTGCTGATTTCCATGACAACCAGATCGTCAGACCGCGATACAAACAGCTTGCGCTGATAAGAAGCAGGGCCGTCGTCCCAGCGGACGGTCACCTCCCCTGTCGCCATGTTAAGCAGTCGACGATAGTGGGAGAAGCCGCGCGCGACCGGCATCTTGATTTTCAGATCCCCCAGCGGCAGCGGCGAGCCGATGTCGGCTTTGTAACCGGCAGCCTTGAAAGCGTTGGACAAGACCTGATCGGCCTCCCCGGCCTTGTTCTCCCGCAGGAGACGCCGGGTCTCCGCGAGATGGGTGCGCACGTCCGGCAAATCGCGTGTCACCACCTCGTGCCACAGGTCGTCGTGGGTGAGCAGGATGGTTTCGTCGTGCACGGCGCCGTAAACCGCCGCCGCGATGACTCCATTGCCTGAAGGGAGTGCCTCACGCCATTTCGATCCCCACCAGGCGGCGGGATACTTGAGTACCAGTTGGTTTTTCAATGGCATGCCCGGTTGGCTGATTGCAACGTCGGGCTCGTCACCGAGCAAGCCCAGGGACAGAACCAACGGGGAGAAGACACCAGAGCACGGAGTCGGCATCGGGCTGACGGATTGGATGGATGGCCCAAATGGGGGCTAGCGTGAGCGTGTTCATGGGGTGCTGGCGTTGGACGGGGCAAGCGAGATGCGGAGGGACATCGACCGGGGAAGGCAGCCTACAGGACGCTCTGGGATTGCATCGAGTTTCCGAGGGTCGGACCTGAGAAATCCGTCCCGACGTGCGACGTTTCAGACAAAAAATCCCTGCAGCATGGACGGCTGCAGGGATTTGTTTACCACCTAACAATACGAGATCAGAAGCTGAACGAGTTCGTCACCGAGAAGGTCCGGGGATCGAAGCGCCGTAGGCCGGTGTTGACCACCGCGGAGCTCTTGTCGCCGTCAACGGTGTTGAAGAAGTTGGTGAGCAGCGTCGTGTCGCTGTTGAAGACATTGTTGATGTTCAGCTGCAGCTTCCAGGTGATCGGCAAGCTGCCAAACTTCAGTTTCCTGGAGTAGTTCCAGAAAACGCTCACATGCGTGGTCGAAGCCGTGTAGAAGGGATCATTGATGTCGGAGCTATCATCAGCCAGACGGAAGTAGTTGGACTTCTGCTTGCCGCGCCAGGCCACATTAAACCCGGTTTGATGACCTTTCATGAAGCCCTCCATGAAGGAGTATTTGGCCACGAGCTTGGCAGTCCAGATGGGCACATTGATTTCTTCCTGTCCCTCCAGATCGTCCCGCAGCCGCAGCATGTTAAGGGCATTGGTCCAGTGGACGGCGGCAGTCTGGGGGGTGGTGGCGGTATCAAGCGGGTTGATGGCATTCGGGTTGGCCACGACGAAGGCCTCGATGTCAGTTTTGTTCGCATTCCACCAGGGCATGAAGGTGCTGCCCAGATTGCTCGCGACCTTGACGTTACGGGAAATCGCCAGGCGCAGATTCAAGCCGCGCATGGGATCGCCGGTGATGCTGATCTCATCGCCCGTCGCCACAAAGTCGCGGTTGTCCCAATTCTCACTGTTAAGGAAGACGTCCTGTTTGCCCGAACCGTAGGCGATCATGGTCTGCCACAGGTCCAGCGCGTCATCATACGGAACGCGGATGCTGCCACCCGTGGCCTGCACCGCTTGGTTGGTGACATCCGTCTTGTAGCGGGTGTATTCCAGACGGATTTTCTGGTCAAACAGGTTGAGACGGAATCCGTAGTCCGTGCTGCGGGCATCCGAATTGGGCAACGGCGCCCCGAACACGCCCACCCGACCGGCGTTGCCGCTCACGTTCTGCGATTTGTTCGCCACAAGCGCGAAATAAGGAGTCACCTTGGCGATGAGGCCGACGTTCCGGGAAATGCCCGTGACCGTATCCCAAGGAATGTCGGGATAGCTGGAAGGCCGGATTTCGTTCGTCAGCACGCGAACATAGGTGGGATCCGTGGATTGTTCCTTGGTGTAATGCACATAGGCGGTCTGCGCATTCTTCACCGCCGGGTTGTTGGCGAAGTTCACGATGTACTGTCTGACCGTTTCCGGACGATAGCCGAAGCTGGTGATGATACGATTGCGCAGCCAGCTGCTTTGCGCGACAAACATCTTCGAAACGGTGTTGGTGCGGTTCCAGTTTGTGCCACCCACGCCGTCAAACAGCTCCCACCGGTAGCCGCTGGCTTCAAAGAAACCCTGGTCATAGATGTAGCGATAATCAGAAAGGGCTCCCCCCTTGCTCGGATCGTAGCCAATATACTCGCGGAGGTTCAGCGTCGGCGCGGTCTGGACGTCCGTAAGCGTATAACTCGGATTCGAGGCATTCTTGGTCATGCGGAACGACTGACGGACGTTGTTGAAGTACTCGTCAAACACCTGGTACATCGTCGCAAACATGTGTTTGCCCAAAAACCGATTCCGCTTCTCCAGATCGAGCTGGTAGGTCGCCATGAGCGTGTAGGCCTCGGTGTTGTAGCTCTTATCAATGAAGTTGTAGTTGGAGTTTTCCAGATAGTATTCCCCGTAGTGCGGATTGACCACGGTTCCGGCCGTGCCAGGGGTATAGTAGTTGGGATCGCGGCGCAGCTCGCGGATCCGGTGCTGATACTGAACACGATGGTTGTCAGACTTGGAATAGGCTCCCGTGAGGTAGAAATCTGGCGTGACCTGCTGCTCCACGGTGACGTCGATGACGTCGTTGTCCACGTCAGCACCACCGTTGAGTCCAGTTGGATTGGATTCCTTGGGCCAGACGGATTTGATCCACTGTGGGAAACTGCGCTGACCCTGCGGGGAACTGGCCGCCGTGGGCAGGTCCGTATTGCCGGTATTGGCCATGTTGATGATCTTCCCGTCCACGAGCGTGTAATTGGCCGCAGACTGCCGGACCAAGCCGTACCCCGAGAGCGCCACGTTGGTTAGCTGGGCATTGTTCAACCAAAGCGTCCCGTTATTGTTTGAGACATTGGTCGTCAACAGCGCCGGCTGGCCGAATTTGCTCCAAGTGGTGTTGTAGTCAATGAGCGTCGTATAATCGGACGCCGGCCGGAAGACCTCTTCCGTGCGGGTCTCGTAGCTCGCATTGATCAGCGTGTTCTTGAATGGCTTGAAGGCCGCCGTCAGGTAATAGCCATGCCGATCCTCATAGGATGGCTTGATATAAAACTTTTTCTGGTCGTTGAAGGCGGAAAAATTGAAGCCCAACTTGTCCTTGATCAGGACCTGATCGATGCTGACTTCCGCCCGCTTGGAACCCTCGCTGTCGAAGGTGAGGCTGACATTCCGGCGATCCTTGCCGTCGAGGCGGTAGCGCTTCGTGAAGAAGCTGACCGACCCGCCGCCTGGACCCGAGCCATACAGAATCGCGTTCGGCCCCTTAGAAACGGTAATGGAGCCGGAGCTGTATCGATCAAACGGCATGGCGTTTACCGTGAAGTTGCGGAGACTGCGCACCCCGACGAATCCGCGGATGCTGTAGGAGGCGCCGGATTCATAGACGCCTGACAGGAAGTTATCTCCCCGGCTTTCCATGTTGGAGGCGACATTGAAGAGGTCTTCCTGTTGGACGAGATTGAAGTCCTCCATCAATTCCGGAGTGATGACGTCCATCGGAACACTGATGTCATCAAGGCTCAGGGCCATGCGGCTTCCCTGGAGGGAAGACTTCGCGCGATAGCCGGTCTCCTCTTCGGCGTTGATTACAAAAGGTGATAGGGTGACGACTTCGGATTTGGCATCAGGACTGGCAGAAGTCGCCTGAGTTGCCTTTTCTGTCGTCTGGGCTGTAGCTGAAGCCACTAGCAAGCCGGCGAATGCCAGCAGCGACCATGTGCGAGGATTAGGATTCATGTTCGATTTATAACCGGCCAATACGACAAAGTATCGCGGTGACGAGGTATTGAGGGTTTAGGGGGTTGGACCAACTCGAGGTTGGGTAAGCTGGTGAACCATTTGCCGCCGTCGGCAGAGATATCGAATGATATTCTGTTAACTTTGGTAACCATCCGAGCCTCTGCCGAATCGAGTCGGCCGCTATCTCCGCGACCATCGATGGCCATTGAAACTTGTCGCCGCACTCGGGTGCGCAGAGGGCGGTCGAAATACTTGAGCGAAATCCGTAATGATGCTGTCAGAGGCTAAATTTAATAAATATTAACTCCTCACCGTCAATCTCCTCGATTGAGAAAAACTCACATTGCCCTCTTCGCATAGCGGGCCGACTTCCCCAAAGACGGTCCGCAGCTTTCCGTAACACGTCCCGAGAGAAGCGCTGGCTTCCGAACCACACTAGCGACGACAGATTGCTCACCAAGGAGCCGCGATTCGGATATCGGATTCTGATAAGTGCAGGTGCGAGGCCGGATTTCCCGCGTATAGGTACGATCATCCGTCCGGAGTCGCCATTAATCATAGCCAATACACATGACCCGCAACTTTCGCGCGCTGCGCATCGATCAGATGGCCTCGTATCAGTCGGGTTTCACTCGCGATGTCCAATTTCGTGAATCTCGCTGCTCAGTCGGTCAGCTTCGACGGCGAGCGCATACTGTGATGCAACCAGGATCCGAAGCCTCTTCGAAGATTTGAAAGGCTCGCACGAAATATCATGAGTCCTGAAGAACTCCTCTCGCTCTCGTGTACGAAGGACAGTTAGTTCCTTCTCGTGCTCCCAGTAAACCTCAGCTAACCGGTGCTCGGCGTCTTGGAGTTCTTTTGCAGTGGAGTTCCTGGCGGACATCCCAGCTGAAAGAGCGATTACAGTGCTGGCATAAAGACCAATAGACTTGGAGTGCGATGTAGACATGTGAGATCCTGCTGAATTTTGATTTCGGGAGGCAGGCGCGGTGACCGGCCACTTTGACAATCATAGCGCGTCTACTTGAGGCACCCTGTTTGCACCGCTTGTCGATGCTACGACGGCGGGGTAAATCACGCGTCATCGAAGTGGTCTCATTTCTCGCAATTAGTTGACCACGCCTGACCTGCAACACCGATCAGATCTGTTCTACTACCAAATGGGCCACTCCGGTAACGCGCTATAATCTCTACCTCAGCCCTATCTTCCTTCAATCGCACCTTAACGAAATTACGGCTGACTCCATGCCAACGGAATTGGGCGATTCTCACCCTGCCCATGCTCTGCTGAAAATACATCAGCCGGTATCCAATGCAGGGTAAGCTATTTTGAGCCGCTCTGCTTGCTCAGACCATAGACTTTACCCAGAGACTTCAGAAATGTGTTTGAACGCATTTCAGCGGTGGCACCCTCCCTTTTGGCCTCTGCGAGAATGGAGCCCACTGTCGCACTGAAAACATCGCGTCTTGGCTTTGGTCGTATTCGTTTCTTCTGCGTGCTTGGCTTTCCGTTACACGTCCCGAGGGAAGGCTGGCTCCCGAACAACACTGGCGACGACAGATTGCTCACCAAGGAGCAGCTATTCGGATATCCTTCAAGGCCCCAATCTATCACTCACAGAGCATACGTATTAATTTTCTTGCATACAATATTCAATATTGGGATGTATTCCTTCGTACCCCAACGCTATTATGTCAGCTGAGTTCGGATTATCACGGCAGCAACGCGCATAGCCTGCCTGCCCTCCTTAATCACTATGCGTACTCGTCGATGCCGCAATTCCTAACAGTCACGTCTCCAAACTCTGCTAAGCAGTTCGGGTATTGATAAGAGACATCCCCAATACATCGCCAACAAACTCACCCCGCCTCCATCCCATGAGAATACAACGAACCCGGTTTTCCTTTCTTCCGCTTCTTCTTGTTTGCGCCTGTTTTTCATCGCCTTTGCGAGCTGGCTCGGAGGATCAGATCGCAGTCGTCGATGATTTCGAGTCTCCTTCCTTTGATCTCTCGGGTTTGATTAACACGAAGGTTTCATTGGTTTCCGGTCCCGGTGTGACCCACGGTAAAACCGCCGCTCAGATCGTCTTCGCCCCACGGGAGGAGGCGGACGCCGTGCTGAGTTCTGCGACTGGCTGGAATTGGAGTGGAAATGGTGATGTCAATCTGGCTTTTGACGCATCCAATCCGGGAAAGGTGTCCGTTCAGATCTTTGTCCTGCTGATGGATAACCGTGGAAGGAAACAATCACTCAGCGCGGCGATACCCGCAGGATCATCTGGCACCTACTACATTCTGCTGAATGGTCGCGTCGCGCACGCCGAGACCGGGCTGAGAGAAACACCTCCCGCCTGGCAGAGTAACGACACAAAGCTGGCTTGGCGCAACGGTGACGTGGACCTGAACCTCGCTAAAGTCACCAAGATCATCTTCCGCACCTATGCCCAGTTCGAGGAGAAGACCATCGTGGTCGACAATCTTCGACTGCGCCGCAACCCGCCCCAAGATCCCGATTACTTGGTCGGTCTGGTCGATCGTTTCGGGCAATCCGCCAAGCGGGAATACCCGGTCAAGATCCACTCTGAGGCGGAACTCAAGGCCGCGGCGACCAAGGAATTGGCTGCGCTGAGCGCCTCTGCCGGTCCTCCCCACCGATCCCGCTTTGGGGGCTGGGCCCAAGGGCCAAAACTCAAGGCCACGGGATATTTCCGCGTCGAAAAGAATGGAGGCAAATGGTGGATGGTAGATCCGGAAGGTTATCTCTTTTTCTCGAGCGCGATCGCCAATGTCCGCATGGCAAACCTAGAGACGGTGACCGGCTACGACTTCGGAGACCCAGCCGTCCGCGTGATCGATCCTGAGGAACTGACGCCCGAAGACTCTCGGGACATCGTGCCGGTGCCGGCCTCGTCCGTGGCAACCCGTTTCCTGGCTTCGCCCTTGCGACGGGAAATGTTTGAATGGCTCCCCGCCTATGACGATCCGCTCGGAGAACATTATGGCTATCGTCGCCTCTTCCATCGGGGTGTGCTGGAGCACGGCGAGGTTTACAGCTTCTACAAAGCGAATTTGGAGCGTCGTTACGGTCAGTCTTCGCCCGAATCCTATATGGAAACCTGGCGCAAAGTGACCTTGGACCGCATGAAGGATTGGGGCTTCACATCGTTCGGTAACTGGATCGACCCCAGTTTCTACGACAACCAGCAGATGCCCTATTTTGCCAACGGCTGGATTATTGGCCAGTTCAAGGTGATTTACTCCGGACAGGATTACTGGAGTCCCCTACCCGATGTCTACGATCCCGAGTTCGCACGCCGCGCCCGGCTCACGATCGAACAGATCGCCCGCGAGGTTAAAGGTTCTCCTTGGTGTATCGGACTGTTTGTCGACAACGAAAAGGGCTGGGGCTCGATGGCCACCGATCGGTCTCATTTCGGCCTGGTCTACTACGCTCTTGCTCGCTCCAGCAGCGAATGTCCGGCCAAGCAGGCATTCACCGAGCTCCTGAAAGCCAAATACAATGACGTCGCCAGCCTAAACCGAGCTTGGGGAACCCAGGTCAAATCCTGGGATGCCTTCAGCAATGGTCTCGTGATGGACAAATTGACCGACGCGGCCCGGGCCGATTTCTCGCGGCTCTATTATGACTACGTTGAAAACTACTTCCGCATTGTTCGTGACGAAATCAAGCGGGTGATGCCCAATCATATGTACATGGGGGTTCGCGTTGCCGCTGAATGGGGTATTCCGGTGGAGCTCGTCGATGTCGCGAAAAAGTACACCGACGTGATGAGCTTCAACAACTACCGGGAAGGCATGCATCCTGACACCTGGGCTTTCCTCAAGGCGCTTGATTTCCCGGTCATCATTGGGGAATACCACATCGGCTCCGTCTCAGATACCGGCCTGTATCACCCGGGACTGGTCATCGCCGCCGATCAAACTGATCGCGGCCGAATGTATGAGCAATACATGACCACAGTTATTGAAAATCCCGCCATGGTGGGCGCCCACTGGTTTCAATATATCGACGATCCAGTCACCGGACGCGCTTACGACGGAGAAAACTACAACGTTGGCTGGGTGACCAACACCGACATTCCTTACCAGGAAATGGTGGAAGCAGCCAAGCGGGTGAACTACTCCATCTACGAGCATCGCGCCGGGAAGTAGCGGCAACCTCCAGACTCTGCGGCGTTTCATCGATGTGATCACAGTGCGGTCGCCCGCACACCACTATTCCAAAATGCGGGTTTGTCTCCCTTCCGACCGCGGTTGGTCGGGAACCAATCACTCGTGCGCAACTGATTCCCGTCGATCGCAAAAACAGCCAGCGAAGGTTCAACTACCGGTTAATGAAAAAACATCACTCGAATGGGTCCGAAATCCCAAGACGAAGCGTCAACCGGGCAAGATTTCGTTTTTCAGGGTAGCCATCACCTCGGAGGCACGGGCCGAGATGCCGGCCCAATCCTCCCGCTCCATCAGATCGGGGCTCACGATCCATGAGCCGCCAATTGCTGCCACATGGGGTTCGCGCAAATAGGCATGCATGTTCACCGCGTTGAGCCCTCCCAGTGGAAAATATTTGATGCCCAGATGCTGGTAAGGGGCGGCCATACTCCGGAGATAAACCAGTCCTCCAGTGGCCTCGGCGGGAAAAAACTTAACGAAGCGACATCCCAACTCAATCGCCCCCTCAAGATCCGACGGCGTAGCCACACCCGGGGCAAACGGTAGTCCCGCCGCCAAAGCCGCTCGCACGACCCGCGGATTCATGCCTGGAGCCACCCCAAATGCGGCCCCCGCATCCTTGACGCCGATCGCCTGTTCCGGAGTAAGAATCGTACCTACACCAACCACCATCTGCGGCACTTGGCGGCAGATCGCTGCGACCGCCCGCAACCCCGCCTCGGTGCGCAGGGTGAGTTCAATCACATCAATGCCTCCGGCCAGCAAAGCCTCCGCCACCGGGACAGCGTGCTCGACCCGGCTGACTGAGAAGCCGGCGACCACGCGGGATGAGGACAGGTGCTCCAACAATTCAGCGGGAAATGCCGTTTGGTGTTTCATGTAGATTTGCAAAACTCGCGGGCTCCAGGCGCGGCACGAGCAGGTGGATGATGAGCAACGCCAGCGGATAGGCAAGGGCCGCCAAATACCACAAGATTTCGTAGCTCCCCGTCCGCTGCAGAACTTCGCCCACCAGCAACGAGAGAACCATGCCCCCGATCGAACCGGCCATCCCGCCGATGCCCACGACGGATCCAACGGCCGGACGGGGATACATGTCGGTCGGCAACGTCAGGAGGTTGGCTGACCAGCCTTGGTGCGCCGAGGCCGCAAGTCCGACCAATCCCACCGCAACCCACAGGTTGCTGGTGTGGGCGGCAAGAATGATCGGGAGGACACAAAGCGCCGCGGCCAACATGGCGGTCTTGCGGGACCGGTTGGGTGTCCAGCCGCTCTTGATGAGTTGCGATGACAGCCAGCCGCCGGCGACACTGCCGACATCCGCCATGACATAGATCACGATCAAGGGCAGTCCGATGGACTTGAGATCCAGGCCATGTTCGCGATGAAGAAAATCGGGCACCCAGAACAGGTACATCCACCAGATCGGGTCGGTCATGAATTTACCGAACGAAAATGCCCAAGTCTGCCGATGCCGAAAAAGCCGGCGCCACTTGACCCTGACCTCCGGTTGCGGCGGATCACTGCGAATATAGTCCAATTCATCCGGACTCACTCCCGGATGTTCCGCGGGTGGCCGGTAGGCAAACCACCACCACGCAGCCAAAACGAAACCGACGGCCCCGGTCGCAATAAACGCCCATTCCCAGCCGAAGTTGATGGTCAACCACGGCACCGCCAATGGCGCGGCCAACGCACCGAAGTTTGTTCCCGCGATCAGAATGCCCGCTGCCAGAGCCCGTTCGCGCACCGGAAACCACTCAGCCACGGTCTTGATGGAGGCGGGAAAATTGCCAGCCTCGCCGAGGCCCAGGAGAAATCGCATGATTGCAAAGCCCGCAGCGGCTCCACTCAAGGTGATGAAAGCCAGACCGAATTTGTCGCTAATGACCAAGGCCGGTAGATGGATATCGGGCAAGTGGTGCGCCAGTCCATGTCCCGCTGCAGCCAGGCTCCAGAGGACAATGAAAAAGGTGAAGCCGATCCTGAGCCCGATCTTATCGATCAGCCGTCCCGCCATCAGCAGGCCGATGGCATAGGCAAGTTGGAAACTGAACACGATGCCCGCGTAAATCCGTTCATCCGCCCAGCCAAACTCACGGGCCAGATCGGGCTTGAGGATTCCGATGACCTGCCGGTCCATATAGTTGACCGTGGCGGCAAAAAGCAGCAGGACACACACGAGCCAACGCCGGTGGGCATGGCGAAAGGGCGGGCACACAACCTGATTGGCCGAGGATCTCATAGGCGGGGGTACGCCAGCAATACAGGATACCCGCGTTCGCTTTGACCAGCTTTTTCCATGCAATATGCAATGTTGCTAGATACCCTCAGCCATGCTTCAGTTCGGTATAATCACCGTTGCTCTGCATCCGCCCGGGAAATCCGGCCATTCGCTCCATCCGTCTGAAGTCCTATTCTCATTCACTACGCCCTTCATTCTTGAAACCCTGCTATTCGAGACTCCTCTCTGCGCGTACCTTTCTGAAGAAAAGAAGCTGATTTGAATTGTTTAACTCAACTACAGATTGAGACCTGCGCGTCCCGCACGAAGGATCGGGCGGTGAGCCCGCAATTAGACTGCACGTCCAACTGGATTCATTTTTCGCAATTCCTTTCATCACAGTATACCCACATATGCGACCCTACCCTTCTGGCTCACGTTGCTTTACCCTGGGGAAATTTTCCCTCCACGCAGGCCAATGCTGGCAGCACAACTGGAAACGTATGTGGTCGGTGGAAAATTCAAACCGCCACATCGCGATATTTCAAAGCGTGGAATTGCTCCGCGAAAGCCGCACGATGGAATACCGCTGCCTGCTGGGAGCCAGGAATTTCTTCCGTAAAGTCAAGCCGACCCTTAGTCCCTTGGCAACGTCCATGGAATCACATCCGATCCGCCTACGGAATCTGCACCCACTACGTTTCCCCAAGCGAGAGACCATTCCCAGATGCTTGTCCACACCGGAGCGTTCGACTCGCCGACGCTGCAACACTCTGCCTGCGGGGACGCCTCAATCATTCAATTACAAAGGGGAAAACATGAAATCAACCATCACTCTGATGGTAGGCTTGTTGGCCTGCCTACTGCCTAGCTCATCGGTCTTGGCCGCGACGCCAGGCCCCTCCCGTCCCAACATCATCGTAATCTTGATGGATGATCTCGGCTATGGCGATACAAGTGCGTATGGCGCCACCACGATCCAGACGCCCAACATGGACCGGTTGGCCGCCGAGGGCGTCCGCTTCACCCAGGGATATGCCACCTCAGCGACCTGCACTCCTTCCCGCTACGCGCTGCTGACTGGTCGCTACCCATGGAAGAATCAGAATGCCCACATCCTGCCCGGAGACGCCCCGCTCATTATAGACCCGGGCATGACAACCCTGCCGGGCATGCTGAAACTTGCCGGTTATCACACTGGGGCCGTCGGCAAGTGGCATCTCGGCATGGGCAATGGCAACGTCAACTGGAACCTAACCGTTTCACCGGGAGCCAACCAAGTCGGTTTCGACTATTCCTTCCTGCTGGCGGCCACCCAGGATCGTGTGCCCACGGTGATTCTCGAAAACGGCCGGATTGCCGGCTTGGAACCGGAGGATCCCATCGAAGTTTCCTATAAGAAGAATTTCCCAGGCCTGCCGACTGGCAGGGCCAATCCCGAGTTGCTCAAGATGCACCCCAGCCATGGCCACGACATGAGCATTCACAACGGGATCTCCCGGATCGGCTATCAGCGGGGTGGCAAGGCCGCCCTTTGGGTCGACGAAGACCTGGCTGACGTGTTCACCAGCAAGGCCAAGCAATTCATCAACGAACACAAGGACGCACCTTTCTTCCTTTATTTCGCCCTGCACGAGCCGCATGTACCGAGGACACCTAACGCACGGTTTGTGGGCAAATCCGGGATGGGGCCACGGGGCGATGCCATTTTGGAGGGCGACTGGTGCGTGGGAGAAATTCTGGCCGAACTTCAGCTACTCAAGCTGGATCAGAACACCTTGATCATCTTCACCAGCGACAATGGACCGGTGGTGGACGACGGTTATAAGGATGAAGCCGTTGAAAAATTGGGCAAGCACACTCCAGCTGGCATGCTGCGCGGCGGGAAATACAGCCTGTTTGATGGCGGCACGCGGGTGCCGTTTATTGTTCGCTGGCCCGGTACCGTCAAACCGGGCGTGTCCGATGCTCTCGTTTGTCAGATGGATTTCCTCGCGTCCTTCGCAACGCTCACCGGACAAACCATCACGCAAGGGGCCGAGGACAGTCAGGATGTTTTGCCCGCTTTGCTCGGCAAATCTCCCCACGGTCGTGACGAACTGGTTCTGGAGGCGTCGGGCAACACAGCAATCCGCACCACCCAATGGTTTTTCATTCCGCCGCATCCTGGCAAGCCCGTGCAAAGTGACGTCAATATTGAGACTGGTCTGCTTATGACTGACCAGCTGTACAGTTTGTCCAGTGACCTTAGTCAAAAGAAGAACCTGGCAGGAGAGAACCCGGAAATCGTCGCCCAGATGAAGGCCCGGCTCAAAAAAGCGAAAGAGGGATTCCAGGAGCCCTAAGCGGCTCAATCCGCCAATTTGGGCCTTCGACCAGCATTACCACAGTCGAAGGTCCGCACCGACAACCAATCTTATAAACCCACCGTATGCTCCGCGTCATCAATTCTCGTCTGATCGCGCTGCTGGCTGGCTGTGGCAGTTCCGTTCTCCACCCAGCAATCGGCGCCCCGGCTTGGTCGATGGATTTGGACGGTTATCCGACCGATCCTCTCGCTGAGAAAGGGCGTCGGGCCGTGATACTTGTCTTTTAGCGACCGATTGTCCGATCTCCAACCGCAGCATTCCCCGGTTGAACAAACTCGACCTCCGCTGTGCCCGGAAAAACATCGCATTCTGGTTGGTCTATCCGGATCGAAGCATTACCACCCAACTGATTCGGGCCCAACAAGCCGATTTTCCCACTCTCGCACCCGCTCAGCCTGGGAACCCTCGGGCCGGTCCTGGTGGCCGATCCAACCAATCAGCCGGTCCGGCAGAATCTTGCGCTCATCCTGGCCCAACTTGGCGAGATACAACAGACGCTTGCCTTACAGCGGGCAGGACTGCTCTGGCACCAAAGTGCTCCGGTCTACCGGCTGCAATTGGCTCACCTGTATGCGCAAA